>Ga0268251_10000600_pt1 | contig 11234 bp, 14 predicted proteins | sample AgamicAsMae_FD_200527 | JGI IMG/M metagenome (GOLD analysis project Ga0268251, IMG submission 200527) | Agave microbial communities from Guanajuato, Mexico - As.Ma.e (v2) (version 2) | ecosystem: Host-associated > Plants > Phyllosphere > Phylloplane/Leaf | place: Guanajuato, Mexico | collected...
TATTGAGGAAGAGTAAAAGCCTTCGAGCTTTGAGAGCGGAACCCGTAGTGGTTCAGCGTTATTGAATTTGTTGTTTCCGAGCCCATAGCGGTTTTTGGTTCTTGAGACCAACGAGGACGTCGAGCTTTGAGAGTCCCGCGCTTTCAAGATTGTCCTGCGCTTTGAGCGAGGAAAGGGTGGTGTTGATACCAGAGCACTGGGCCTTGGTCGTTCTGTCATCAGGTGCTCGAGTGTCGAGTCGATGCCAGACCTACCAACTGGCAGTCAATGGCATGACGACTGCGATTCCGTCTGTCGGGCGATGGTTTGCGCAGCGAGTAAGTCGTGCTTGACACGTGGGCTGAATGCAAGCACATGATTGACGATGTCAAGCAGAAAGGTTCCTCCCCGGCCAGCGTCTGGTAGATGGTCCCGAGGATCACCATCGAGGAAGTGCCATTTGTGCAGAGAGGGATAGGTATGTTACTGACGTTGAGGATTCGCTTGGGTACAGATATCGCTGACTTCTCTGCTACTGCAGCAATAAAGGCACGGATCGTATGCCGTGTCCCGAACCGAGCCATGGCCCGTGGGCGTAGCATCATGATCTTTGCTACCCCACTCTTTTATTATTTTATTTTATCATCATCATCGACACTTCGCTACGGCAAATCCTCTACTGCAGGTGTAGTGGATCTTGGTAAGTTGTTATTCTGTCTTCTCGCGTGCAGTATATTGCTCATGCATATCCCCTTTGCCCTTGATTTCGCTAACGGCAATAACAGAGTAGAGCTAAGTAGTGGAGTGGTTGGCTGGTTGGGGTCGGTGGTGGTTTTTTTTGGTCCGTCAAGGCGATATCTCCCTCTGTAGCTCTTGTTATACCAAGAACTTCAAGGGCCAAATTGTTGTTCGTCAGTGACCCTTGAGTATCTGATTCTCGCGTTCCCGATTGTGCCTTCGCTAGGGCTTCAATGTGTCTAGACTTGATCATACAAGCTGGCGTTATCAAGCATTCAATAGTGTATTCACTGGTCAAAGCAGCCACTATACCATCAACCTTGTTTCAACCCAGGGCGTATTAAAGAGAATGTCGCAATAACTTCGCATGGCGCCATCAATCAATCGAGAAGACGCGGAATGTATGAGTCTGTGCAGACTTTGGACGCCACGGTATCACGGTACGAGATGCTATGTACCGCGACGTCCGTTCTCGCCATGCTTCGCTTACACACGTTATGTATATGCAAGCGACTTTGGATATGTCCTGTGAGATCAACGACAGCTTCGATGTGTCCTCAGCTATGACAAGGGCGATTGCGGCAGTCAAGCACAACGAATTATTGCTGCAGAATCAACCCTCGATCGGGATTCTCGCTATGAGTAGGCACAACGATATCTGAACCCAAGACATGTCCAGAGAGAGCCCGGGTTCCGTCACATCTCAATGGATGCTATTGTTTCTTCTAGAATACTGTGCAATTTGGTAGCTTGAAACTTCGAAGCTGTCTGCAAGGAAGAACGTGGTCGTAATGATGGAATCTTCAGTTAATTTGCTACGATAGACAGTCTTTCTCGTCCGTTTTCCACATTTGCGCATATGACCCCAACTTCTGCCTCTTGATGAGAAGATCTGCTTCCAGATTGAACAGAGACGTAGTCATTATTTGTATCGCTTTGCTATCGACAGGCAGAGTTGATGGATTAAAAACTATTAAAATGATGAGCAGGGTCGTCCTCCATACAAGCAGACTTGAAAGCACGCCCCACTTCTTCAAGTGCCAAAGTAGATGATTTGGCAGCTATGGTAATGCACAGTTCTTTGATTGCGTGTGAAGCATCCACTGAGAGTCTCGATGGCCTCCAGTCTCAGTGGGCTTGTCTGCTAGCTGGAAATAACTGTGCATCTCTGTAGCTCCAATTTCGCCCGTGCACGTGTAATCGTGAGAAAGGACCCGCGACACAAGCTTTGCAGCAACACGAAGGTATCTTTTCTTGTGCTCGACCATCATGCTGTCGCTCACGCACATGTCATACTCTCCAGCAAAACCAGTTCTCGGGTTTCCTCCATGAGACCTTTCTTATCGCAGCTGCAAAGTCGTTATATCCCAGCCGCGCAGTGACGCTTCCACCGCAAAGTCGTCATGCAAAAAAGATCGACAGGAGAAACACCCAGAACACCGCCAGGAGCCGAAACCTGGAAGACGTTGCGTGAGACCGCAAAAAAGTCTATCTTTGCACCCTCTGACGTCGCGGAGTGAGACAAAGACACAAAATCGCAACGTGCGAAAATAGAAATAGATTATAGCATGTGTCGGAGTTTCGAGTTGGACGAAAAAGGACATGACAGCTGCTGGAAAGAATTCATGAAGCCTTTTTGAGAAGCGCGAACCTGCAACAGAAGCGTGCGTGTATAGAGACTCGATAGACAGGTCTCGAGAGTCATTTTGTCTTGGCTTAGGTAGCACATGCATATTGGAGGGCCAGTTTGTGGTCCGAGTATTGCTGTTACGAGAAGGTGAACGGACATCCGCATACGAGATCGTCATACAGGCATCGCGAAGAACTGTTGAGCTCTGCATTTTGTTCTATGCATATATAAAATTCCTTCGCTGCTTCTGTACCAAGGCAGTACATCAATCTCATCTCTTCAGAACATCATATCCTTGTACTGCAAACATGTACTTTTCAAGAACAATCACCGCGCTGGCCGTTGGCATCAGCGCCGTCAACGCAGCAGTGCTGCCTAGACAGATGAACACCACGGCAGTGTCCAACACAACCACATCAACCAACACAACAACCCTACCACCGCTATCTCTGGACTCAGATCCCTTCATTATCCGCGCCCGACAGCTCAACGACAGCTCGGTAACCTTGGGTTACATGTATGCCGAGTACGCCTATGGTCCAGGCTATTATGCGACATTACGCCCCAAGGATGAAGCCATCGTTGGTCACTTGACAGACACCACCAATGTCAGCAACAGCAGTCTCGTCTTTGGAGACGAATATCCCCAAGGCTTCGTGTTGTCTCCATTGCTTTCATATTCGAACGCCAGCATCGCAATGGTCTATTCCGGTCAGGACGGAACTAAGGGGGTCGTCGTGAATGAAGGAGGCATCGTAGATTGGACGGCTCAGAGAGTGTCCTGGTATGCTTGCAACCAGTCATTGGAGTACGGACCTGCCACTGCCATTTGGTACAGATGGATGAACGTTACTACTCCTCGCAACTGTGTCGATGTTCTGTTGATCGCGGAGCCGGTTTAGAGGTTACAGGCTGGATCTGTAACAAAAGAGAAGCACCTCGGTGTGCGCTACGAATCAATCATGTCTTCATCACAATTCGTTTTCCAAAATTCGTCCGCTTGTCGTCAGTGTGTATCAGTCTTGATGGTGAGAGTGCTCAAGCAGTAGCCTGAGGAGACAGCCAGGCCCAAGTCACGTCGACTCTGCCACTAGCCCGGGCTGCAAGCTTGTCGAAAGCCGCTGGAGACACGTCAATGTCTGTAGCCTTGCAACCGACACCTACAAGATAATGTCAGTACAGCTCCGCCTCGACCGCGTCAGTCAGCCAGTCAGTCAAAACTCACATCTGTCAACGACCTTGAGATCAACACTCCTTCTCGCTCCGACTTGCTCATCATATCTCGACGCTCTGAGTTTCAGACCGCACAAAGGGTTTTGGTTGGGATTAGAGCTCCTGGAGGCGGCATCAAAGACCAAGTGAGACACAGCAACAATCATGTCGCTATCAGAAGATGTGATCCCGCATGAGCCCAAGCCAGTGCCATAGTAAGTAAGGTCACCCTCATGCTGTTCGCTGTTTGTCGGGAGTGGCAGGTTTTGACCACTGCAACAATCTCAGTAAATAGTTCAGATCTTAGCGTAGGTGATATCTACCCTTTTGAATGCTTAGACAAGCCTACAGCCAGACCAATGATGAGAGCGAGCAGCGCAAGAAGTCCGCAGGCGAGGACGACGAGGAAAGTTCGTCGCTTGAGGCCAAAGTATGACCGAGATCGAGGAAGAATGGCGTTGAACTTTTCTTGCAACACTGCCTTTCCACCAGAACGATTCCCAGTATGTGATGCAGTCGCCTCGGCTCCGACTTTAGCATTGTTATCCCATTCAGGCATGTAGGCCACCTGCTCGGACGGCTCGGATGGCGGGTGTGGAGTGGGGTGGACGGGCGCTTCTGTCGACATTGCTGGCGTGCTTCCTCTTTCTTTCTTCTCTTTCCTCCGGTCTTCAGGTCGTAACAAGTTATATTATACACAAAATCGCGTGTGGGAACGCGTGTATTTTTGTGGGATCATTGGAACAGAGATTGTACTTGACGAGTGGCATTTGATTGGCGACAATCATGTGACCCCTTAATCTTAAGACATGTGGCGTATCCTACTCACCGCAGATCTTGAGTGTTCGACCTCCTCCAGTTACTATGACATTGATCTATCCGCTAAAAATGCAGGAATGTCAGGACAGTCGACAGTAGGTGGTCGCTGTTCACGCGTCGGGCATTGTGCGATCGGTTAGCAGAGGCGTCGTGTCTGAATCGTGGCATATACGGCTCTGCGAGTCCACCCCGAGCTGACTCGAAGAGCAGAGCATATAAGATTGTCAACTTGAAATGGCTGAACGAAGACCAGCAACGTGTATAATCACATGTTCCGTCAGGCAGACTCGACGAAGCAGAAGCGGTGTTGGCTCTTGACCGACAACCTCGAACAATTGAGAGTGGAACAGTTGACGGACGCAACAGAGGAATATGCAAGTAGGTGTATAAGCAGTTAAGAAGCAGTCGGAGGTCTGGCTGAGCTTGACTTCGCTTGGGTGGCAGATGTGGAAGTCACGACCTGGTTGGCGACTGCCCTCTGCACTTGCCAACCGAACCTCGACTTGTTGCCTACAGAGAGAAAATGACACTCGACTTTCTCTGCGCACACCTAAATTTCCTTCTTCCATCCTCCTGGAATGCTCGTACGCTGTTGAAAGGCGTGCTTTGTCCTGCTCTCTTCTCAAAGACAATGCCTTACTACGATTACGTTGACGACAAGCGAACCTTCCAGCGCGGCATCTTCTCACTCTTCGCAGTGATACTTGCAGGCCTTTGCTTCTCCAATCCAGGTGGCATCTTCAGATCCGAACAGAAGTACCAGCCTCCCAGTCGTGACAGACAATGGCCTCGCAATCGCAGAAGCCTGTCCGAGTCGGATTCGTCGAGCAGCAGCAGCCAGAGCAGCCTGGAAGATCTCCCATCTCCGAGAAGAGCTCACCATTCCACCTCTTCGAGGGATGGAGCGCGAGCTCGCTATTCCTACCCTCAGGATCAGGACTACACCCTCCACACTCATCATCACCACAGCCATCACCAAAATCACAACTCTCACAGTCCAACCCTTTCGAGGAGGGACGACCCCTTCGCTTGGGAGAACGCCCTCAAGGGAGTTTGAGGCTTCCTGACCACATTCTAGCTGACGAAGGCCTTTTTGCTTCCCTCGAAAATGATCGAGAAGATGGATTTGCTTTGAAACACGCTCCAACTATTGAGTAGGCAGTCACACACTTTCTCAGACCTGGACGCACCGGACTGACTTTCTTTAGATTACACCCTGCAAAACATAGTCTATCACCAGCTGCTGCCACATCCACTCCAGCATCCTCTTCCAGCGACAAATGGTCCTCCTCGGAGGCCAGCAGCTTTGCCCATATCGTCCAGAGAGAACGCGTCAGTAAGAAAAATTTCCAAAAAACCATGGTGGCACCTCCGCATCTGTTGGCCCCGACATCGACTCGTCCAGCTCCAACTCGCGCTATTGTATCTTCACCTGCTATTGTTATGCAATCGGCTCCACCAAGTCCTGGTATCCGACCACCCGTAAAGTCCATGACTTTCTCCGACACATTGGTTGAGTCTCGCAACCCATCGCCAAATCGTCAGGATGTAGCTCACCCGCATATCTCCTTCCATAACTCAAAGCTCAAGACTCGTCGTGCGAAGGTCTCCATCGTACCAAATCAATCTGCTAGCACATCGCTTCACAAAACTTCGACCAGCAGCCCTTCCAGAGGTCGGCATCGAAGCTTAGCGATCCAGGACATTCGACCACACATCACTGCGCAAACAAAATCCAGCGATTCTATTCCCACAAGAGGTACTCGTCAAAGGCCCAGCCATCCAGGAGATCCAGTCTCGTTTGTCAGCACAGCTGGCTCGGTTGTGGAGATGATCAGCCCTGGACAAGAAGAGGCGGCAATAGTCCCTCCGCCTGGAGAACCTCCAAAGCAGGGCGTCCTGCGAGTCTTGACAATACACAGTATTGTGCCAGCCCCGATCAGAAGAGAAGCTACTAAGCTACTTCATCCTGAAACTTCGACTCGGCGTCAATCAGAACAGCCCTCAACCATATCGAAGCCATCCTCACCTGGAAGACATTGCTTTGGTCTTCTCAATCTTCGCTCCCATCGAAGAAGAAGAAGCACACACACGTCGGTTCAGACTGTCAGCACAAGTAGAAGCGTTACTTCGAAACGTAAAACCTCATATGTCGGAGCTGATGGACGAGAATACACACATCGACCAGTAGCCGGACTGAGTTTTCTGCCATCCGAGATGCAGCGAGTCAACACACCACCAATGAGCAAAGGAAAACGAAGTCCAGACTCGAGGCCAAAAGGATTCTTCTTCGACTACGCCAGTCCTCCAGGTGAAGAGGTAGAGACACGACGCGACTCGGTTGCAGGATCGACCAAACTTGGTCGAGTGCCGAGTTATCCATAGGAGGGGCCACGAAAGACAGCACATGGCACAAAGGCGAGTAACGAGACGCCAGATTACTTCTCAGTCAAGATGAAACAGGTCGAGATGGGGGCAGAAGAAGAGGAGGAAAAGCTTGCTAGTGATGTGCCAGAGCATCTGCCTAGCAGTCCGCTCTGTCCCCTGAACCCCAAGAACTCGAAGTATGGGCAGTTGCTATGCCCGATACATGGCAAAGGAAGTATCGGAGCTGGGAGTCAACTGAGCAAAGATGGCAGGACGACGATCCAAAACATGCTGGCTTGAAAGACAGGGAGTAGCTCGTTTGTGCAGAAAGATATGGATTCACGAGACCTAGCTAGTATACAGTATGAGTGGAATGAACAAGAGTATTTCGTTACTTTCAAAAGCTGAACGAAAATGACCTGAATGAAGCAAGAAGTGACATGCCTATTCGGTAGAGATGTCACGCCAAGGCGCGGCAGACCTTCCGCATTGGAAGCTGGACATGGTTTCATACAATCAATCTGGCCAGCACCGCGACAACGATTTGACCATCTCGACAAAACCATACCGCCAATATGAGCGCAACCGATAACGATGCGCTGAATCTGTTCCGCTCGAGTGTGGCAGCCTCGTCACCTCCCTTGCCGACACGTAGCGCCGATGCATCATCAGCTACCGACATTGCGCCTTTGACCGAAGCATCTCACCTGCTCTTCAACACACAATCCGCCGCCGATGGCGTTCAACATACTGCGCTCCCATTGACAACAGCAACAAGATTCGTCTCGCAAACCAATGGCGCCCTCGATCTGGCCAGTATCTTCTGGTGTTGGCAGAACAAGGACAAGAGCACAGGAGACTACATTGCTGCAACTCAGGAGCTCAACACGGCGCGTGCATCCAATGGCCTCGGCGAAGTGCGCAACCTGGTATTCGCTGAGAAGCTCGATCTGATCAACTGGTTGTCCGGAGAGAATGACAGCGAGTTCATCAAGAGTCTCGATGACAACCGCCAGACGCGTGCTCAGGCACACGATGCTGCAAAGATGGCTAGTGGAGACGGCGATGTGGTCATGCAGGATGCAAGAGCCGAAGATGATAAGCTACGCGACATCTACGCGCTCGAGCGCAAGACTGGCGACCGCAACTCGATCCTTAGAGGCAGCAAGCCCACCGTAAGCCTACGATGCGCTCCTCTTCCTCGACCAGCTATACTAACTCAGTTTCACAGGACTTCTCACACGTGCGCAAGTACGCCGAAGCCTTCCTTGGCCGCTCCAAAGCCTCTGCTCCCACCCCGGCTCTAATCACACCAGCGCCCGCTATCCGCCCTGCAAAACCATCCAGTGGCCGTCGTCCCGAGCCCATCATCCTCTTGTCCCCCTCAGCATCGTCGCTGCTCCGCCTGGCCAATGTCAAGTCCTTCCTCATGGACGGTCTTTATACCCCTCCTACCTCGACCACATCAACCACTCTCAACATCCTCCACGTCAACCGCCTCATGCCATCCATCGAACCCACCCGCCCCCTGCGTTTCATTCTCGTCGAGTCGCCTGATAACTTCAAGCCCGACTACTGGAATCGCGTCGTCGCCGTCTTCACAACCGGCCAAGCCTGGCAGTTCAAGGGTTACAAATGGAGTCAGCCTGCTGAGCTCTTCAACCATGCCTTGGGTGTTTACGTCGGCTGGCGTAACGAACTTCTCCCCGACACAATCAAGGGCTGGGGTAGAGGTGTGCTGAACGTTGGCATCGACGCGTACCGTGAGGGTCAAACTGCCCAACAGAGATGGAGAGATCGCGAGACCGTCGAAGAAATCTGGAGTGCTATTGAGGCTTCGATGAGAGCCCGTGGTTTCAACAGAGAGACGAGGTAGCTCCGCATCTCTGAGTGTGTTTTTGCTTTTTGTCGTGCGTTCAAGCGGGATCTTTGGTTCATTATCAGTACACCAGGAGAGGAAAATCTGGGAGAAAAAGCATCAGGGGAGAAAAACGGTAGCATGGTCGTAAAAATTCAGATACGCCTGTCCAAAATCTACGAGAATCTAAAGCTCAGGCATCCGCCATTCCAATGGTATTCACAGCTTGTCGATCATCGAAGTCGTAAATTTTGACAGCTTCGACGAGTGAAGGGTTGGCCCTTGATCAACGTGCCTTCCTCAACCTAGCACCTGCGCCATCGCAGCAAGTTGTCTGCGGGTACAAAAGCACCAGGCTCGGCCTTCCCTGTTCAACTCTTCGACTCCGACCTCTCGAGTACAAACTGACTACAACATCCTGCGTCCGTTCATCTCGAGCCAACTCTGAGGGACTTGCCATCAACTCTCTTCACTCTGTGCATCTTCATAAGTTCTTCTTCTATGCTCCAGTGCTGGTGAGTTGACCTTCCTGCTATCTCTACAGTGCATTGAGTTTCTCTTGTGCTAACATTGGTTGTTCACAGCTGGATTGCGTACTCACCGTTACCTTCACCACTCCAGCCCTAGTGATTATTGTTCGACAATTTTTTTTTTAGCTGGCCAACTGCGCGCACGGAACTGTATGTGCTGCTTCACAAAACCACTTCACTCTCAGGCTACCTCGATCTGACTTTCCAACCTACGAGACTTCACTAAGCGTCGTTCAACAAAACGCACACACACACAAACACACACACACAAACACACACACACAAACACACAACGATACACACGCGCGCGTCATACTTACTAGTGAGGACTTTCCTGCCCAAGAAATCATGACGGCGCCTCGGCTGCCTCTAAACGAAGAAGACACTTCCGCCTGGACTCACGAAAGCGTCAAGTACCATGTGGAAAGCAGCACGAAGCCGCTCAAGGCTTTCTACCAAAACTTCTTTGGCTGGTCAGCAGAAGAGTACAAAGAAGCGCTAGGTCACACCGTCGCAGAAGTACGAACACATTTTGACCTAACGAAGAAGTTCCCTAAGACTGGGCCTCAGGCCAAGCTGAGACACACGGTGCAGGTCAAACTGGTTCGAGACCGGCCTGATCTGTTCGTGAATCGACATGGTCTATCCCCACCAGCATGGTTCGATACAGAACTAATCAGTCGTCCACCAAAACCATCTGACACCAAGTTTTTCGACATGAAAAACGTCGTTCAGCAGTTTATTGCTTACTCTCGTGGACATGAGACTGGTCGTGAGAGGCAGAGAACTCTCGGCAAACGCAAGAATCTCGCTGAGGGATCTGCCGACAATGATGAAGCAAACGACAATGGTCACCAGGTCCTGAACAAGCGGCCACAAGCTTCCTGGTTGGGAAGAACGACCCCTGTCCCAAACCAAACCTCCATGTTCATGCCGCCAAGTCCACACACCACAGCCAGGTACTATCAAGCAAGCGTACACACGAAACCATCAACGCTGAGCTCGAACTCTGGTAGAGGGGGTAGACCCTATAACCCAGCCGCTACCACTCCGGATGTCGAGAAGAGAGCGAGCAACACGCTCAGCCTGATTCTCTACGTTACCTGTGTGACGATAGTTGATCAGACTCTCAACTTGACACGTGATCGATTTGCTCTTGTCGACAACCTTTTCGAGCATGGTCAACTCATCGAGCCACGTATGCAAGAACTTGTCTTCGGTAACCCTATCGATAACAAGCCCACCTTCCTCTGGTTCTTCGATGACATATCCAACGACAAGCCAAGAAGCATCAAGAACAGACCTAGTGCTGAAGCAGCAATCGCTATTCTGGGAGCTCGTGCAGAGAGATCAGGAGCCACTGGTATTCAACTTTTTGACGCTCCAGATCGTGATACAGCAGCATTGATTCCAGCCCAGGAGGTCACTCGCAAGGATAATTTTTCGGAGCAGGTGAGCTTCGAGCTCGAGTTCAATAAGGAGAATGAAGATGACTATGATGACGAGGATGGTGACGAGGAGGAAGCAGCAAAGAATACGTCGAGATCAGATCCAGCTTCTGAATTTAGGGACGAAGAGCTCCAGCGTGATGATGTGGCGATCAAGGAGGAGATCGACGCCAGACCTGACATTACCTGGGCGGGACAACAGCAGCAGGAGAACAATGTCGAGAGTGATGGCGAGTCAGACGAAGACGAAGAAATCGGACGCGCCTACAGATAAATTGAGAGGAAACAGTTGTGGATCGGGAGGCCGGAGCGAAGGACAATTGCTTTTGCTATTCTCAAGATGTCTTCGTCAATGCTCTTTGCTCAACACCACAAATAACAATGCAGAATATAGTATCGTTCTCAGAAGCCATTCACAATCGACGAGCAGTGTTCAAAACCATCAGGTTCTCTCGTACAGATCTCTGGACAGCGAAAAGGTTGTCTACCTTTACCATGCGTCCTTGAGTTCTGTCTTCGCGCATGGAGACATCTTCCATTTGATCAATGCGCGACCTCTCCAAGTGCAAAGGTGTATCGTGAAGTAGCTACGAAAATGCACAGTCACTTCATAGAACAGAAGACTCTCACAAAGAGACGTGGTACCATCGACT
>Ga0268251_10000602_pt1 | contig 11208 bp, 10 predicted proteins | sample AgamicAsMae_FD_200527 | JGI IMG/M metagenome (GOLD analysis project Ga0268251, IMG submission 200527) | Agave microbial communities from Guanajuato, Mexico - As.Ma.e (v2) (version 2) | ecosystem: Host-associated > Plants > Phyllosphere > Phylloplane/Leaf | place: Guanajuato, Mexico | collected...
GGGCTGCAGCTGTGTTAGCGGATGTGATTCGAAGCCCCGTTGGCAGTTGTACCATTGCCAGCGACGGCGGGGTCGGCGCTCGTCGGAGAGATTGCGTCGGGCGATTTGTCCATGGTCGGGAGCTCGGTGAGCATTGCCAGTGTTGGCTGGCTACGATTTCAGAGAGCGCAGCTCCGGAATGTATGCAGAGGACACAAGTCCGGAAGAAGAGGGAACGAGAGACGCGCAATGGAAGAGGCAACAGGAAACAGGTCAAGAAAGCGGTGTGGGGTGTCCGGTATAGCCGGGATTGAGCTTGAATCAAAGTACAAGTCTTGGGCAGAGTACGAATAGAAGCTGTTAGGCAGGAAGAAAGAGGCTATGTTTGGAGATCAAGCGTGGGGCGTGCCGGGACTTTGCAAGGAGCACAGCAGATCCGAACCTAGGAGGAATAGATTGGTAGATTCGAGCCTGACGCTGCTAGAGTTCGGCCGGCGTAACGGGGGAACGCCTTCGTTCAGGGACCCTCCAGACACCGGGGCAGGTGCAATTTAGCTCTGGCCTCGGAAGATAGAGAATGGCCTCGCCGGGGCAGGTCAATGCAGAAGTCACTGGAACGGTGTTCAAGAATGCGTTTGTGATTGAGAGGCAGGAAGGGAAGGTGTGGTGCAAAGTGGGATGGTCCTCGAGCGAGCAGCAGATTGGGGAAGGCGCGACGGGTTCGCGGCGGCGTTGCGCAAGAACCTGGGGTCGGCTCAAGTTTGGGGAAAGACAAGGAGGTCGGCGGTAATATTGGACAATGCGCTCGGTCCCTGCAATGTCTTGAGCCACAGCAATCACTGCACATATGACTGACGCTGGATGCTGGTCTGGCAATTGCTCACGGTAAAGAAACAGGAGCCCTGACGACAACTGACAGCAGTGCTAGCAGCAGCCATCATCTACGATACAGCAAGTAGCCAACGAGCTCAGCGGCGTAGCATGATGTGCAAGCAAGCCCTTGGCGACTTGTAACTTGTGCCGCCGTGCGAACCGCTATCCCTGTCCGTCCCAGGCCCTCTAGCCTCAGCCTGGCCTAGTGCGCTCGAACACATCCGCTGGCCGGAGCCTGGCGTTCGACGACCTCATTTCTGCCGTAATTCTCTCTCTCTTGCTCCCGCGGGGCCTGCATGTTGATTATCGATGCTGTTCGCAATCCGCTGTTTTTCGTTCCCAACTGTCGCATAACCGAATCCTGCATGCCTATTGATTGTCTGTACATCAGAGGCACGGTTCGGCTCTCACCACGCCGATCCGGCCCACTTCGAACGACCGATGCTGGCGACTGGTGATGTTGATGGATGCTGCTGACGATGATGATGATGCTCAAGGTGCTATTACGAACCAGTCTCCTTGTGCTCGACACTCGGAGCAGCTGACCGCTCCACCACGTTATACGCCTCCTGGACTACCAGGCTAGATCGCTTGTATCACTTCTACTCTATCTCCTACTTGGACTCGGCCAGTCCGAGTATTTCCCAAACCATAATTCTGCGGTTAACGGGACTCCACAGACCACTCAAAATCACCCGTTTTCATGCTGGCCGAGGCCAGCAAGTCCATGAACTTTGAAGGGTCCTCATGCAGGTGCAAAAAATACTTGGTAACATCTCGTGCGTTTATCGGGCGTCTCTTGCCATGCTGTGGTCGATCTGTGCCGGTGTACTGAGGTACAATTGTGAAGCGTGTACGAACCTCCAGACAATTCAATAGGCCCTCAAACCAAGGTCAAGGCGGGCTCCATACTCTGCGCCGAAGTCGCCGCTGTTTTCTCGCACAAACGCAGGTGTTTCCAAGCCACAACAACTAATGGCAAGCGCGACTTTTCGAAACGTCATCCAACATTCGGAGATATGACCGGATTTTTGCCATTTGCAAGACACTGCTCGGCAGCATCCGGACCTACGTATGCATGTCTCTGATCTGGTGGCTTTGTCGTGTGTGTTTTGTCAAACCATGGTTGAAGACTTCTGCCAGTGTCCGTCAAAGATAGTCTCTCAGCTCAGCCTCTAGTACATCATGCCTGGCCATATGTGAGCTTCTAGGGTGGGATGTCAGCAAGCTAAGCGCAGCCAAAAACATGGAGAACACGGGGCCGTCTGGGGGCCGCGAATGTCACGCGCACGGTTTAGCACCTAAATACACAGGCTACACTTGCATCAAATGGGCAAGGAGCGAGCAGCCTCTAGCCACACACTGCCCCGTGTGCTTCGTCATCCACAGGCAGCACCTTCCTCATTCAACTCTGTTGTCACATTGTCAGCGAGCCCTGCTCCTTGATGCATGGGCCTGTGTTAGCACAAGACATGCCATTCGTCTGCTGCATTGTCACTGTACAGATCTTCCTTGCCAATTCTTCTAGCACGGTGCTGATCCGATCTGTGTGGAGGTGGCTGAACGCCAGCTTGATCTCGAATCCTCCGAGCAAAATTTGACACCTGCGAGTGCAGCATCAAAACGGATGCAGTTCGCGGCTAATAGACGATCACACAGCCCGTGTGTCTTGCACATCGCAATTCCTCTCTCCATGCAATGAAAGCCTTGGTCAACTGAAATGGAAACGCGCTGCTTCATGTTGACGATTATAGTTGGGACCTGCACGAATGTCTCCTTTATGATGGGGGTTATCTGCTGTCCCTGCATCTTTCTCAGTACAGGGTCACTATAGTGACTCGATAGTGTGTGGAAAGCGATGGCGTCTCTCGTAGCGAAAGTGCGTTTAATTAAAACCATACTGCTCATACGCTTGAAAGCGTGAACGGCTCACGGTGCTTTCTACCTCGCACCACCTTCGCGCGGGATCGCGATCCACTCTTACACTGAAGCGGCAAGAGTGGCTATCCCGTTCAAGTGTTTCCAACGAATGTATGCTCCTGCCCTCTTATCCCAGACCCAATAGCAAACTCTCAGATATATTGGAGTGTCCAATCGTTTGACGTCGGCAAATGACTGGCTCAATACCATGTGCATGAGCTCGACCCCAGGAATTAACGCACGAAACGAGCTGCTTCACTACTGCAATGCATCCCACTTCGCGTTGTGCGACCAGTGATGTGGCAGATCATCGCCCCACTAGCACTGCAAGGCATCGCCTTCTTCACCTTTCATCGGCTTTCCTCTTCAGGGATACAGGGACAAACCATGCACATCGTATGAGTGACTCAGACTGAGCTGCTTAGCAGCTATATTCAAAACGATTGGCATGGACAACCCATGCTGTTACAAGGAACAATCGCTCGCCCAAAGAGTGCTTGTCGTACATGCTCGATGCTGAGAGAGCATATGGGTACACTCTTGGGAGAATCGTACGCCCTACTCGGATTTCATCATCCGGCACAGACCTTGGCGCATGAATTTGTACAAGCGGTTGAGAGCATGCCACTTCGACACCCTGCAGGAAATAGGATTGCTGGCGCCCCTTACAATCGCGAGGAAACGTGGAATCGTGGATTGAATATAGGCCGGAGACACGCATGAAGACGAGCAATCGAGGTCCCACCCGACTACACGCCGTCGCCAAGTTGAAAGTCCAAGCGGCCGGATACTGCTGTTCTGCACGCGCGAACAAAGATACGACCTCAGGCAACACCTGGTCCCACAGTATGACCGATGTGCCTGCGAGTCTGGGTCCCGAGAAAAGTGCCAGCCAATTGCTGGAAGGTCCAGCAGCAGCGCGCTGCGCTCTTTCGCGAGAAAGGTCTACGAGGTTTCGGTAAGTCGGCCTCTGAATTGAACAGCTGCATGCGCCTCTTCGCGTATCAGAGACGAGCCATGCCATTACTGGTGTACTACCTGCTTGCCTCGGTCAGCACTACCTGCAGAAAATGGGTGCCGCCGGCGGCCACAACGTCGTGTATTGTTCAAAGACACTCGTCGCACGTACGTGGACCATCCTGAAGAAGGTCTGCCGAGAGCTAAGACATGTTATGGGATCCTTCGAGCGTCCGAACTTCAAAAAGTCACGTAGATCGATTCGGAGTTGCGCTTCGGAGTTGCATGAACGTGATTCCTTCTTCGATCGACAAAACAGACATTTCGGAAGGCTCCTCGAACCAGCCAAGAGTGAGATCGTCAGTTTCGCGAGGGATGCAACGCTCGGTAGCACCGACATTGCGAAGAGACTCGACGTCACGAGCAAAAGCAAAAGGAAAGCTGCTACGCTGGGTCGAACAACGGACCTTAGGATAATTGCAGAAACTGCAATCCCACGCTCTACCACTGAGCTACAGCAGCTCATACAAGGTTTTTCTTCTAGTCAGTATACATCCTATCGATTTATGCTTCTCTTCCGTCCTCGCATCGTGGTGCATCCTGTCATGCTCATGTGCAATCAAAGACAATAGATGTCCTCCACGAATGACCCGACCTGGCTACGTCTTCCTGTCTGTCGAGAGCAACACAACTGTTGATTTCCGCGGACATTTGCAACATGACGCAGCGCACTGGAAAGTGATCTACCCGTGCTGGCCCCTCCAAAACATGCAACAGTACGGAAGGCTTACCGAAACAAGACCAGCGCTCTTGTGGCCGCCGACCTCGTGGTCACACCCGTAGCTCGCTTCCTTGTCGAGATCATCAACGGGACGGTGACGCAGCGGAAGGCGCTTCTCCTGGTATGCAAGAGGATATCCGCCACCGCCCATGTGATATCTCCTATGATTTGTGAGTCCGTCTCGAACCAAACAACCCACGGCTGGGCTCTCGGCGTGGCATTGATTCTCTCTTGCTCCACAATTACTGCTACCTCGGAAAAAATTCCGCACGCGCATTGAAGCGACCGCCCTGCGACAGACCTGCCTGTTTGGGGTGACCTGGGTATGCATTATGATATTGATGGCACAGCAAAAGGGCAAGAGACTCAGCGACTGGCTCATTCAAGGTCCGAGTCGCATTTCTGGGGGTCGAGGCAACCCGAGTCACCGAGCGTTTGTTGATGGTCTAAATTTGAACACCTCAGCAGGTGACAAAGATCATCATGGCGGGGAGAAGAGCGTGGGGCAGTGGAGAAGGAAATTTGACGAAGTAGTTTGTCACAGCTGCTGGACAAACCACCCCACCTACTATGTTCCCGTCGACATTTTGTTTATACATGCATCGTTTTTGTTGATGAGCAATAGCGACCTGCAGTCTTCTTTTCTGTTAAATGGTTAATACGGCAGAGGCGACAAGATCACTCGGACACGAGGGCCGAGACTTTGTACGCGCGAATGATTCGAGCGGATGACGCTTATCTCTGGCTTCAGGACGCCCTTATCGCGGCCAACAGCAGCGAGTCTGGCCATGTGATGTATTCCTCTACTGGGCATCAAGACCATTATCAGTAAGAGTAGCGTTGAGCTATGGGGTTTGTATGATTGTTTTTGAAACGTACCAGTCTTGTGAGCAGCGCTTCTATCATGCCGTATCTTTAATCGAGTTCGTATCGAGCCATCTTGCACATGTCTATCACTCGTGACTCTTTGCTTCTTTTCGACTCAATACCTACTCTACCTCTTACACTCTTTCATTGCTTGACTACCTAACTACCTAGTTCCATAACACCTACTATCGAGACGCCGTATCTCCTCCTCCGACCATGTCATGGCAGGCTCTCACCTTTCAGCCTGAGCTGCCACCCTACTGCACACCGACAAACGACTTCCTCACACGCTTCTCGAGTACATTTCACACATGTGTGCCGACGCCTCTAGCATTCCTATCAACACTACTGGGCACTCTATCCATCGTATCATGGCTCTTTGCCCAGATGCCCCAAATATACAAGAACTACACCATCAAGAGCACGTCAGGTCTATCCATCTTCTTCCTGGTGGAATGGTGTGCAGGAGACGTCAGCAACTTACTCGGTGCTGTATTCACGAAACAGGCAACATGGCAGATGATAGTAGCGGGCTACTACTGCCTCGTCGACTTTCTGCTCGTCGCTCAATGGGTCTGGTACGAGCGTCTACGACACGGCTACACAATCCGCCAAATGTGGCCAGACAGAGATACCAACAATGATACTGAACGAGGCCAAGAGATGGTCATCGAAGGCATGCCAGCCATGAGCCGCGAAAACACATTCGAGGATACCAACAGCTCGGAAAGAAAGAGCTCGGCCAAGGACATCAAGTCGCCCGGTAACGGCAAACAAAGCATGTGGCGTATGCCAGTCTTCGGAGACGTCAACGAGAAATACGGCTCCTCCAGAAGTCCACGAGCCATCAACCGCGTGCAGGCTTCTTCGTCTTTCCAATCGCCATCTCCACGCACTGTACTGCTATTAGCCTGTTTGATCTCTCTCGCCCAAGCCTCACCCTTACATCCTACTCTCCGCCATCCTTCTCACCACTCACCCGATACCAAGACCTCCAATCTGGCCGCTGCCGGCACAGTCTTCTCCTGGCTATCCACCCTCCTCTACCTCGGAAGCCGCCTACCCCAACTTTACAAGAACTGGGCCAGAAAGTCGACTGCAGGTCTCAGTGCTCACCTTTTCATCGCCGCATTTTTCGGAAACCTCTTCTACAGCACCAGTATGCTTACGAACCCTAGCCTGTGGGCTGATGCACCTGCCCATGGTTTGCATGGCTGGGTGGAAAACACACCAAATGTACGTTACGATTGGCTCATGCGTGCGCTGCCATTCTGGCTTGGTGCTGCTGGTGTGCTAGTTATGGATGCAGCTGTAGGCGTGCAATTCCTCATGTATGGAGAGAGTGAAGATGCAAAGGTTGTTGTGCTGGAAGAGTCTGGACGTGAGAACTGGCGTTGGAGAAGAGTTAGTGGGTGGATGCGTGGTTGGGTGCCTAGTTTTGGTGAGCCGGTTGGTAGATCTGAGGACGGAGGGCACGAGAGAGAGGCTCTGCTGCATCAAACCTCGACTCAGGATTATGGGGCTGCTGGTAGAGCTTGATTAGATGACGGACGACCTTTGATGAACATGTATGAGGGGTCTGTGTAAAGGCGCGGTTGCATTTGGGGCATGTTACTTATGCATTTATACGGTGTTACTGGGACTGATTGTGCTTGGATTTAGGATAGGCAGGCTGCCAATCAGATGACAATAAGTTTGATGACTTACATGACGAACAACCTATACAACGTCATATAAAGTTTCACCTTTGCTCTACGACCATATACCAGTCTCTGCCTATACTGCCTCTGTGTCAGTGTGAGGAGTCTAGAAAACCCACCGCACCAAAACAAATCTTCGACCTTTCTGTGTGACGAATCTGCCGCCCTACGGCAACAAGGATACATGATCCCTCACTGGGGAATACTCCGCTTTGAAAAGTAATCATCAGCAGATGATCATTGTATTACATATCGATTTTTCTAACATTGGTGCACATGATCTTCTCGTGCTTCATGCTTTCTCATTTATAAATGCATTAAGCGTTGCTGAGTCTGTGAAGGGAAAAAGACACGAGAAAAAGTATAGGGGCGAAGGTCGTGGCAATATGTTCTTCGATCTGGTTATACTGCATCTATTTCCATCCAAATGATGTGCGAGCGGATCTCCCTCTGCTCCTAGGTCGCAGTGGAGTTCTGTTCCCAAGGTTATTAGTAGCTTACCAAACCCCTTGCTTCACGAGTATCTTGTAGAACAAAGGCGCTACCCCTGAATCAAGGAAGATATCTGAGAAATTCCCTGATTTGATATGCAGGCTCTCCAGATCGGCCTTCTTCTTTCAGCCGCCTCTCTAAAAAGGAGCCGAATTCTTGCAGATTGTGTTTTCCAAGAGATGCTGATGTGGCGGCAAGTCTGTGTATATCCTGTAGCAGAAGCCGCAGATGTTCGTTCAAGTCATCTCCGTCAAATCTGGGGAGACGACGATCGTCACCAATCCACACCAAACGCCAACGTAGATCCACATTCTTAAATTCATCCTTTGGATTGAGTCTCATGGCTTGATGGTCGACGAACAATTTCATGCCTAACTCGACAAGAAGTGACTGGTCGAAGCCCACTTCTGTCAGAGTGTCCATCTCAAGTGTCAGACTGATGGTATTGAGTCTTAACGGATATGGGAGGTTGTCGTCGATTTCTTTCAGCCTCAAGCCGCGGGCAGCACTCTGCAGCAGCGGTCTTGTTTTGATCTTTGCGTGAAAAGAGCAGGTTGAGTAGAAGTGATAAGTCAATGCACATCGAAGATCCTTTGAGACCATCAGTAGTGCAGGTTGGGAAACGACTAGTCTGTAGCCTGGACTGCGCGTGTACTTGAGCCGGACCAGATAATCCGAATCTTCAAGATGATCTCTGCAGGCAGCGTAGTCAAAGATCATGAAAAGAAGATCGAGAGGTAGATGCATCAGCGATGTATTTTGGTGCGGTGACGGGGCAGCCATAGGCAGTAGTTCAACAGTCGTGTGCTGAGCTTTTGTGGGCTGGTGCGGGTTTCCAGTAGTCTCGTGGGTTGATTTGGCGATCTCGAAATGTAATCCAGCACCTCTCATCTTCGATTCATCCATTCCATTGTCGAGCGTGTTGTTGGATGTGATGGACTTTGACTTCAGATCGACTGAGGTTGAAGTCAGCAATGTTGAGTAACGGATGTCGGGCATGAATACTTACTCGCAACAGATCTGATCATACCCTTGTTGATGTCCATTGCGTGAGGTTCGTGCTTGCTTGACTTCTCTGCCATGATAGGTGGTTCATCTGCAGGTGGTATTGGCGACTTGGCCGATTGTGTTGTTGAAAGGCCGTCCTACGCACTGATGATAGTAATGTTGGGTACAATGAGTAGAAGATATAAATGTTGATTGGAGAAAGCAAAGTGAGGTGATGAAGGTGGATGTTGAGATATGTTGGCGGCGGAAGCTACTCAAGTGAGTGATGGAAGCGCGACTTCCTGGTCAAGTGCGGTGTATGAAGCAATATGTCTCCAACTCTCGATCTGCTCTTACTTTGACATGTACTGTAGAGCAATACGTAGGTATGTTATGAGGGCAAGACTGTCTTCAAGCCGCATCCGCTGACTGAAATGAAAAATTCACTACTCCACGTACGTACCTGCACGGAGCGATCTCAAGTAATCACTGTTCAGATCACAGCACATCCAGTCCTCTAACATTCAATCCCTCACAATATCCCTCACGATATCCCCCTCAATACTCCAAGTAGTGCGCCCATCTCTCAAACTCCGCCCACATCCCCAACGGATCCCTGTCAATCTCCCTCGAATTCTGCTCTCCCACACCCTCAAAGACTTGTCTCGCAGTCGTATGCACCATCATCGCCAATTTGCTTCCCTCCCCATGACTCTTCACCACATCCCCCACAAGCTTCTTCAACAACTTCACAATCGGAACCACAAAGTCAAACTCCCGACGGAACAGTTCTTCCACTCCGGCATCAACGGTGGCAGAGGGATCGTTGGGTGAGGAGTAAGCTTGAACAAGCGTTTTTGCGAGGTTCCAGGTATGGACTACGCGGACGGGATGGAAGTCTTGCGGGTATAAGATGGGATCGATGAGGAAATGCGTCTTTGCCATTTGGAAAAGAGCAAGGCCAAGTCGGTTTTGAGATAGCATACGAGCTGTGATGTCGACTCGGATATTGGCGTATGGTTGTCTGGTGATGGGCCACATTCCCGTTTGCTTGCATGTTCGCATGAGGTTTTCGAGAGCCTCGGTAGCCACTGTGTCGTCTTTTTGATTGCGTATCGGCTCGTAGTCGTGATAGACCCAGCCTTGGAGGACTGACATGTCTTTTTCGGCTTTGCTCTCGCCCACATAGACTGCCGGGTCGGCGGAAAAGTTTGCCTTGCTGTCTATGTCTTCAGCCAGGCTCGACCATTTGGGAGCGAGTTTCTGTATTGGTTGTGCCCAATCATCCTCTCTGCCTTTGATGCCAGATTTGCACTTGGAGCATTGACACTCGAAGCAGTATCGTTGTTTCAACTGGGTTTGTCGACGATAGTATGGATCCGTGTTGTCGATGTAGGATATAAAGACTTCTTCACCTTTCTTGATGGGCAACAAAGAGCGCATCATGAGGTAAGGTTGATCGAACAAAACACTTGCATTCGGCTCGCAAGAGTGATTGGCCGAACAAACAGTCGGATCCAAAGCAATGCCCATGGGATCCAGCACAGGCGACGTTAGAGTCAGTGAATTGCGAAGAATCTATTTCTTGCTTAGCACTGAAATAGTCATGACGAAAAACGATAGATTACCTTTCCCACATAACTGCGTATCTTGGACGTATCATTGCCAGTGCGGGCATACAGATCACTTGCTGCTGTCGAAGTAACTTCGTACTGCATGCGGGCTTCAACTTGCTCGAGTGTAGATGCATAATGAGCTTCAAGACGAAGTACGCCTGCCTTGTCTTCCTCAGAAACAGCATTACTGTCCATAAGAAATGCTAGTTGCAGCGCCGCTCGCACAGAACTGGGTATAGGCGGAAGATTCGAGTCTTTCAAAAGCTTGCATTCTTGCTTGTGATATCTGGTCCAAGCCTGCTTCTGACATGCCTATACGAAAAGCGATATATGAGTAAAGTTCCAAGCATGTCTGTGATGAGGAAAACATACCTTACTACAATACCTCACCTTCTTACACCCCGTGCAGGCTTTGACCCCAATCACCTCGCCCTCACTCGCACACCCCTCGCAATCAGGATACTTGCCCGGATAGCGATCAGGCTCACTCGCATGGACAGCACAAACCCTAACAGCCTTCTGCGACCATAAAAAGCAATTATGACAGCTCTCTTCCAATCTCGGCAGATCCAATTCGCCGATCAAAGGTCGTGATTTAAGCAAGATTGTAGAGCCAGCGGGTATGTCTTTGGTTGCAAAAAGTCCATTGCCTGAGGTTGGTGATGGGCGCACTTCGACGTAGCATTCTGGTATTGGAGGTGTGGGGTTGGAAGATGGAGGTGATAATAGTTGGGACGTCATTTTTGGACACAGGTAGATGTGATCATTAGCAAAAGATGATCGGTTGACAAAAATTGATGTTATTGTTTGCACATGTCACAAGCCAGCGAGCATTGGAGTCGGAGCTTTTTCAAGCTTTTATTACGTCACATGGGAAGTGCAAGAGCAATACGATCAGGACAAAAGGACAAAGTTCTATTCGACTGTTCACAAGAGAGCAGTCGTGCTCGTGGTATGTAAAATGACTCGCTGTGGATATCCCGCGAAGAAAATAGAAGGAGAATTGTAACAAAAACCATGAAAGGCTAGATGAGAA
>Ga0268251_10000604_pt1 | contig 11187 bp, 10 predicted proteins | sample AgamicAsMae_FD_200527 | JGI IMG/M metagenome (GOLD analysis project Ga0268251, IMG submission 200527) | Agave microbial communities from Guanajuato, Mexico - As.Ma.e (v2) (version 2) | ecosystem: Host-associated > Plants > Phyllosphere > Phylloplane/Leaf | place: Guanajuato, Mexico | collected...
TCTCATGAAGTCGAGCCCTCTGGTCAGCGAGCTCTCGCTCTACGATGTCGTCAACACCCCCGGTGTCGCCGCCGACCTCTCTCACATCTCCACTCCCGCAAAGGTCCAGGGCTTCCTCCCCAAGGATGATGGCATGAAGAAGGCCTTCACTGGTGCTGAGCTTGTTGTCATCCCCGCTGGTATCCCCCGTAAGTGAAAGCTACACACGAGTCACGCTTCAGCAGAAACTAACCACGACTCGCAACAGGCAAGCCTGGTATGACCCGTGACGACCTTTTCAAGATCAACGCCGGCATCGTCAGAGACCTCATCAAGGGTGTCGCCGAGCACTGCCCCGACGCCTTCGTTCTCGTCATTTCCAACCCCGTCAACAGCACCGTTCCCATTGCCGCCGAGGTCCTCAAGGCCGCTGGCAAGTTCAACCCCAAGAAGCTGTTCGGTGTCACCACCCTCGACGTTGTCCGCGCAGAGACCTTTGTCGCTGAGATCACCGGCGAGAGCAACCCCAGCAAGACTACCATCCCCGTCATTGGTGGTCACTCCGGCGAGACCATCGTTCCCCTGTGGAGCCAGGCCAAGCCTGCCGTCAACGTTCCTGAGGACAAGCTTGATGCCCTGACCAACCGTGAGTTTTCTCTTTTCCTCGCCCAAATCACAGCAAAATCCTAACTTCTCACAGGCGTCCAATTCGGTGGTGACGAGGTCGTCAAGGCCAAGGACGGTGCCGGTTCCGCAACCCTCTCCATGGCCTACGCCGGCTACCGCTTCGCCGAGAACCTCCTCAAGGCCGTCAAGGGCGAGAGCAGCGTCTCCGAGCCCACATTCGTCTACCTCCCCGGTGTTGAGGGCGGTGATGCCATCCAGAAGGAGACCGGCTGCGACTTCTTCTCCGTCCCCGTCGAGCTCGGCCCCGAGGGTGCCAAGAAGGCCATCAATGTCGTTTCTTCGGCCAACGACTACGAGAAGAAGCTTTTGGCAAAGTGCTACGAGGGTCTGACTGGCAACATCAGCAAGGGTGTTGAGTTCATCCAGAACCCTCCTGCCAAGTGAGTGGTTATGTGCTGCTGTTGGGAGATTGAATGCTGACTTGCTCTGCGTGGCAGATAGATTGTAATGAATTGACATGAAATCCCCTCGTCTCCTCTTGTGTATCATGGCAGATGGAAGAAGAGCCTTTGAATATGGGAGCAAGACTTGATATCCAGCCTATAACGATTAAATCGGGCGAGAAAATGAATGAAAAACAATGCACAACACATTTCCGTAACACAGCATACTCCTATACACATGTGATATCATAAAGCCTGAGTTCATCGTGTAGCTGAAGGTTAGTCGGGGGAAAGAACGCTTTCAGGTATGAGATGATAAGATCGTGATAAGAATGTATTCAAGAGTATAAGTCTTCTCTTGTTTAGCATCTTTGAGGGCAGAGCTATAGTCCTTTCTCTAGATGTGCCTTGCAGAGGAAGACATGCTTAAAAACGCTACTTCAATGATGCGGTTGTTGGTATGTTTTCGCTTGACACTCGTGATTCGTGCCTCTCGTTCTGCTCTCGAGAGTCTTCCTTTCTGGTCTCTTGTCTCCCTTTCCTCTGCTTCTTCTTCTCTTCTCCATCCCTACATCTCACACCTCTCGTCATTCTCGATTAGAGATAATCGAAGAGGTCTACTCCTTCGTGGACACAGGATTATGCCTTTCGCCATTCGTCTGAGCCCTCTCCTCATCATCCTCCTCTCATGACCCATCTCTCCAGATACTCTGCTGCTCTTTCCTTGCTCATCTCTATGCTTTCTTCCTCTTTCCTCCCATCCTGAATGTATTCATTTATATCCATTGCGTTGTCATCATTCTACGGTTTTGAGCCCACGGTTCGGATTTGGAATATCGCTTGAGGGAGTTCGGAGGTTTCTGCGTGTACGGTGACGTTCAAGCCGAATGCTGAGAGGGCGCCGCGGATTATGCCGCAGGGGAAGTAGAGGAACTGGTGTTTGATAAAGTTAGCGTGGAGTTTGGAAGGGAAAATAGCAGGGGATTCGAATGTGGATGGTCTGGGTGTATGAATGACTCTCTCTCCATGTCGTTCGCTGCGTCTTTCTCGTCTTTGCCGCTGCTATCCTCTCGGAATGCAAAGAGAGAAAGACAACAGGAAAGAAGCAAAAGTTCCACCACAGCAGAAAAACCCCTCACATCACCCCGCCTTCCAAAAGGAAAACAGTAACTGCAAGAGAAGGACAAAACATACCGGTTGTGCAGCTCCCAAAGCCTCCTCTGCCCCCCTCGGCCCCCGTCCTCTATCAACACTCATCCTCCCCAACGCCATAAACTTGTTATCCGTCAACACAAACGTACCCCTATGATTCGTTTTCAAATTGTCGATTTGCTTGCGAAACACCACCTGCCACAAATCTTTACAAACAAACTTGATCATATCCAAAGGCGTGGTCGGGCGAGCCGACTGCGCAGAAAGCTTTTCAATGAGTCCGAGACCCACGCGATAACCTAGCGTGTCCAAACGATGTAAAGTGGATTCTTGGATTGCAGAGTGATCTTCTGAGGAGGAGGTTGAGTCGTGGGGGGCTGGGCCTTCTGTGCTGAGGGTTGTGGTTGGTGCGGAGGGTGTGAGGGTGGAGGTGTTGAGGGTTAGGTTTCGCTCGAGTGAGGAGGAGAGGAGGGCGGTATCTCGTGCGTGGAGGTCGGTGGCTATGCGTTGGGCCAAGGGGACTAGTTCTATGAGGAGGAAGTCTAGGGTTGAGGCTGCGACTTGGGGTTGGGAGGATGTGGTGTCGGTGGTTTGTGATGTTGTTGTTGCCATGATTTTGATTGTGTGTGGTTCTTTGCTCTGGCTCTTGTCGCGTTTAGTGGTGCCGGTGATAGTGTGGTGTAGATGTCCTTGTTCGGCTTGGATTGGATTAATCGCGAGACGTTGTGGTGGGAGAGGTGATTTGCGGTGTAGCGAATTGGGTATCTCGGAGTTGATCGCCGCAGTCTGAGAAATGCTGTAGAGGGATCTTGTAGTGCAAAGTGATATAGGCGCAAGTGTGTTTGGTTTGCGATCGGAAAGAGTGACATCGTTGCGGTCTGGGTCGTCCGAAGCTTGGACCATCTTCACATGTCCGTTGGTTCGACAGAACACCCTGTCTCTATCTATATTTATTCCTCATTAATCATCACAGAGAGAGCGACAGAATGACACGCGGAATTGTGAAGGCCGTCCTGCAGACGAGAGTCACAAGCGTGGTCGAGGACATAAGGAGTACGCAGCTTTTGTTGCTGTCACCGAATGTCTCTATCGAACGGCAGACAAGTTGAGCAACCCAGTGATACCTGGAACAGAATCGGTGTGCAAAGGACTACGGTTCATGAAACTGGCAAAGTAATCTTATGAGTAGAATTATCAGGTTAGTGACTGCTGGTCATGCAGACGTCATCCAACAGCTGCATATTTAGACACCATCTATACATATACATACGATTAGAGGGGGTCACAGAAGAGAGCCTCTGTTTCGCTGACCTGGTCGGATTCTTCACCTTTACTGAACTGACACAACATTAGATTTGCCTCCCTGATGCAGTGAGTCCAGCCCCGATTTGCATGCCACATGGACTGGTTAGTGGTGATGCAGCGTCTTGCACTAAGGAGTTCACCAAGACTCGATCGACTTTCGGTCCTTGGACTCGCACACAAGTCTTCATTGCAGCACGCACATGATACGTAATCCTAGCATTACGGTTATATGTTCCAACTCAGCTCAATTGGCTCACTCATAAAGCCATTTGAAGATGAGTTGGTCTAAATCTCTGCTAAGTCGACTCAAGATTGTGAGTATAGTATACCAACCCCGACAACTAAGTCTTGTCACATAACGAAGCTCAAAACCATATTTCCTCATGCCCTTTCGAGTTTGACTTCTGGCCTGTGGATCTCACTTCCACATCTTGTTGCCCCCTGGCACTAAACTACCTTAACTCTAACGAGCCAACGTTTCGAAAGTATTCTACAGTAAAGTATATCTTTACATTCACACATTCTCTTTCCTTCCTAGTATAAAACACATTTCCACACCGCTTACTACTTAATCAACATCAATGCCTGGCAGCAAGCATTAGAGGCAGATGAACCGCTCTCACTTCCAGAAAGTGTGCGTGTTATCCTTATTCACATAATTAGACACCCTACGTAGAGCATCGATATCGACGTCGACGGAGTCTTCGGGTCGATGACAATGTTGCTTCTTCTTACTATCGCCGTTGCATACGTTGCGTAGACGCAAGGGTATAAGAGTCAACAAGATAGAGGAGAGTGGTTAACCATGTTCTCGACAATAAGCCTATTGTTCGTCCTAGGAAAACTTGCTTAGGAACCTTATCAACGCCGAAGAAGTCTTCGGGTCGATAACGATGTTACTTCTTCTTACGATAGCCACTGCACACGTTGCGTGAACGCAAAGGTAAAAGAGGCAAAGAGGTAGAGGAGATTAGTCATACCATGTTCTCGACATAGAGCCTATTGTTCGTCCTGTGAACATTTGCTTAGTAAAGTTAACAACGCCGATGAAGTTTCGGGTCTATAACGTTATTATATCGGCCTTCGCGAACAAGGTCTATCACGGTACTCTCCTTTCCTATTTGATCTTACATTCGTTTGGATCTAAGGCCATTAGAACATCTCGGTGTCGACGCGGGATGCGTTTCGATCTAACACCGTCGTCGACCCGAGAGACGTCTCGACGTCGCGATTGCCTTGGGTAGCATATAGTAAATTGCGTCAAAGACGGGAGACAGACACATCAGCCATATCCATCTCGATGTTGAGATGAGATCAGCAGCACGAGTTGTTTTTATATGGATTCACAGAATATGCAAGGGATGGTCGTGTGCAGGATTGGGGTTTGAAATATGCAAGGGATGGATTTTTTGTCTGTCATGTGATTTTTAGATCCTGGAATGTGGTTGTATACTTGTCTGTGTCATTACAGCTCGTACACAGCCAAGAAGCTATCAATTACAACAAGATCATCAAGTTGGAGTTCCACTATACGTCTTCATTGATCTCTCGTTGCGGCACATTGACGTCTCGAGTACTCCAAGCACCACTGAAGAAGTAAGCCGGACATGAATAAAACCAAAGCAGACGGACTCCAGACTTCCAAGTCTTGCCTTATAAAAGTCTTGTTGCCTCCATAAACCTAGATGCCTCAGACTTGCATCAAGGACGTGAGCTTGGAGGTCAACTGCCCGGAGGCAAAAAGGCTCCAGAGCAACGTAGTCGCCGCTACTCGATGTAGATCTTACACGAGCAACAGGAATCCGACGAGAACAGAACCACGACAGAGAGTGGAAATTCTACAACAACACTTTCACTCTTTCAACACCCTCGACATTGTCCATCGCCATTCCCTATTCCGCACTGTACACCAAAAAAAGAGATAGCAAAAGAGCAAAAAACCAGAGCTAGCCTGGAAAAACTCCCCAGTTCTCTTTCCCTTGATCAAAGCCACCAAGACTAACGGTCGTCTGGCTATGATATCTTTAAGGCATACACGGCGGGATTTGAACGGTGGTTTTATTACCGAATGCAGTAATCCAAAGGCGTGAGTGTATCTAGACCGTTACACCACTCAGCCGATTACTGTGAGTGAGGGAACTTTGGAGGAATATATAGGCTCTGGTAACAAGGGGTGGGGGTTCGAACCAGGGGTGAGTGAAGAGGACGTAGGTGATTTTGCGCTTCATCAGAGATAGAAAGTAACAGAGATGAGGGTCTTGGGATATGCTGATGATGGTTGGATACGTCTCGAACACATGGATGATATTTAGGATGAACGCAAAACAGGCAGGTATCCACAAAGCAGGCACGATGAATGGGAACGATATAAGCCGGTCTCTCCATGAATATTCTGAGCTAGAGCAAGCCGATTAGATCTGTCCACAGTAACACTGTGTCGGGGCCGTATCGTTGAGTTGATTTCGATTGCTTGATGAGTGAGTATTTATATCTCACCATCTGTAGGCAGGAGCATATATCCAAGCTGGACTGTCAGTGTCTGATGAACTTCGATGTAGGTCTGCAGTCGATTGATCACTTGTACCAACCCGCAAGAATGCATCTAGCCCCATCAATTGGACGAGTATCGTCTTAACTATATTCATCAGCGTGATCACCACCACGCCTTCGTTCATGTTTCGCTATGAAAGCCGCCCTATCCTGAACTTCTACTCATTGATCAACAGGGAAGTCAAAAGACCTCAAGCTGTCTGCTCAACAGGTTGAGGCACAGCAGGCAGTGATGGAGGAAAGATTTGAGAAGACGAGTCCTGGTTCTGGGTGAGAAAAGGCAGGTAAAGGCATGGCAATGAGAGAGAAGAAGATTGTCAGGTTGATGTTCTCTCGCGGCTCTTCACTGCCCTCTAGCCAAGATAGAATGATGTGTGAAGTTTTCAGTTTCTCGAGGTCACTAAGGAGGCTAGTCGGAGACGAACAACAGAAGTATCGAGTTCATTGACCTGGTCACTGTTGGTTACTTGCAGTGATGTCAGACTTAGTCGCTACATCACTCATGTTTGAGGAGATCAGTCTACCACACGTTACGAGCCATTCTGTGGGTGGTGCTCAAGATATGAGAAATTGCACTCATCGAAGCTAGCTTAACTTGTGCCACTCTTGCTGTGCTCATATGTGCCCTCACTTCCAGGGTCTTGCCACATGTACGACCAACGAGCACGAGCATGAGCTTTGACAAAGTCCTTGCATGACTTGCCACCGAACATGGACGTGAAGAAAGTGGTATTGAGACTGACCATCAAAGCAAGCAAAGCACGGTACTATGTAAGGAAGTAAGCTCGTGATAAACAAAACAAAGTGGTATTGAACGTTCTTTGAACAGAAAACTAATGCAGCCCAAAAACTTGTCATAGCCCAGATTCCCCTGAACCAATGGATACAAGAAGATGAGAATGGGCATATTATGATACACGTAAAGTATACGAAGAAAAAGGTGAAAGACCTGCATCACCTCTCATGCTAATGCGAAGAAATGATGATCATGGCTTTACAGGAAGAAGAGAGAGGCAAGGAAAGCACCGAAAGTGGCAGCGCCTGAGGAGACAACCATAGGCGAGGCGGCACCACTGCTGGTAGCTGCAGACTGAGAGGCAGTCGAGGAGGGGCTGCCAGAGCTGCTGCGGGTGGCGCTGGAGCTACCACCAGTGCTGCTGCTACCAGTGGCTGAGGCAGTTCCGGTAGGAGTGGAGGGAGTGTAGTTTCCAGCAAGGCCGGGCTGGTTGCTGTCTTGCTCAGAGAGAACGGTAAGCTCGAGGTTGTTCAGCTGCTCGCCGTTGTAATCATAGACAGTAGCGGGCATGGCGGTCTTGGTGACGGAAACAGTCTTTCCCTTGTTTGCGCTCGAGATACCGCTGCTGATCATGGCATCGACGCCACTGGGACGAGCGGGGAGGTTCCAGGCATTGTAGAAAGAGCTCTCGGTGATAAGGTCAGGATCACATGTAGGGGCCTTGCGACCAGTGGCAGTGCTGTTGGCAGAGTTGAGGAGGCTCTCGTCGAGCTTGCTGTACTGCGTAGCCAAGTAGCCGTAGTCTTCACGGAGGTGGATCTCGTCAGCGCTGGTAATGTTGACAAGACCGTAGTCGTTTGAGCCCTCGGAGTATTCGTAGACCAAACCACCGGACATGACACTCATCTGCTCGCCGTAAAGGACAGGCACGTTAGTAAAAGTGCGGGGCTTGACGAGGTTGCATCCGTATTCTGAGAAGAAGACAGGAATGCTGGTGTTGCCGAAAAGATCAACCAGCTTGCTGTAGCCAGACTGCTCGTAGGTGCTATCACCGCACCTATCATGTTGTATCAGTATGCCGTTGGTTCAACCACAGATGCTGGGAACTTACCACTCATAGTCATTGAGGCCGAAGAAGTCGATCTTGGAAGATGTCGAGTTAGACAGCTCACAGCCAAGGTACTCCCAAGTGTCGCTGAGGACGTCGGCGACGTCAGCAGCCGAGTAGCCAACGGGGATCTCTCTGTCGATGTTCTTGGCAATGTAGTCCTTCATGTCGCGGGTCACAGCGCGAATGTAGGCGGGTGCATTGTAAGCACTCTGTTCGTTGATGATCTCGTTACCAGAGAAGAATCCGAGAAGGTTGGGGTAAGGTGCGAAAGCCTCGATGATGCCGAAAACATGGTTCAGGTAATCGCTGGTGTAAGTTGTCCAAGGCTGGACGCGGTCAATGTAGGATCCGTAGAAACCGTTGTTTACATCCAGGATCATGTGGATACCAGCAGCGTTGAAGATGGATGCACACTCGTCGTGGTTGACATCGGCAATCAAGTTGTAGACTCTGATGGTGTTGACTCCAAGGCGCTGCATAAGAATTGCATCTCTCAAGCAAGCATCTGGATCACTCAGAGGATCGCTAGTCTCGGTCACACCGCTCGAGCCGCCAGGTTGATAACTTGACTCAACCGTTAGCAAAATGCGCCCTGACGTGCGTCATGAATGATGCTTACTCAACACCGACGATGGAAAAGCGATCTCCACCGGACTTGACGAAGTTTGCACCATTCACATTGATAGTCTGAACTGCTGCTGCAAAGGATGAGAAGAGCGAGGCCGCTGCCAGAGCGGTACCCGTAACAGATGTCTAGATTGAGAGTTAGCGCATTGGTCTTCAAATAGTGGCATTGCGCGCTGATGCAATTACCGTCTTCATGATGATGTTGAGGAATGTGAGAAGAATTTCCAAAAGCGAGCGTGATGTGAATATCGAGGAAAGCGCGAGTATAAGAAGCAGGAAATTCCCAGCCTTCAACCAAGCCGCGCAGCAAACGTGAATCCAAAACCTTGATATTCTTGGAAAAAGTGGGCGTATGATGGAGCTTGAAGTATCCGACTAGCCGCCGCGGCTCTTCCAGAAAACTAGGCCAAGGACTGCTCTGAATGTACGGGAGATTAGGCTTGTCACTTTGATAGGTGCCGCTCTATCTCTGTATTTCATGCTGAGACAGATTGTATGAGCCCTACATTCGGATCCTCCTCCCTTTCAAATTTACTGCTCTCGGCCATTTGTGCGACTGAAGATCTTCCTTACTTGTTGCGCATCCAATGGAAATCATGTTTTTCGCTCTCGTAAAAAATATCTACCGTTGGTTGACAAGCCCTGAGCAGCTCGTTGCGATACGATGTGTTCGTGTCTGATGGTTAATTTTGGAATAGAAAATTCGGTCCGAACCTCATCTAAAGACAAGGTCGATCGTTTTGGGTATCCGGTCCACTCAGCAGCGAATCACGATGGGACACTTCAAAACTCCCCAAAGCCATACCACGATGCGGGTATAGTGTGGTACAGACAATACTGTGGCACTTAACCGGGCGCATTGCAGACGAGGGCACACGGCTCTTACTAGAAGTCGCAAATGTTGCGGTCATTACTTCAGTAGGGCTGCTGCATGTCGAACGCTCGACGTCGACATAAACAAGATGTTGATCAAGCTTTCACACTAAGGAAGCATGCATAGCTTCTAGTATCAACGGTGTAACACATCTGTGCTAAAGTTTGTAACTTCTACACTTCTCCCACAGTTCCACCACGAAGGTACATGGCGTGAATATCACTATGGAGATGCACAGTTATGTCTAGAAGTCACAGAACTCCATAGAGAGCCCTTGATACCATATCTCTCAGCGGATCGGCTCCGGTTCCCGAAGATACTGTGGCTTTCTATAGCAGTACGCGTTACAAACTTTGGCACATGGGGAGGATGCGAGTCAAGATCTTGACGGACACAAGGCGGGTGCCGGCTTACTTGTGGAGAGCTCTTTCTTTCGGCACGCCTTCCTATCGCGAGTCACCATGAAGGTATTTCACAAGCGATGGAGGGTATAGTAGTTGCGTCCAGTGTCAAACACACCTTGGAAGTGCCTTTTCGCATCCGTTTTGGTTCATGGTCAAGCTCACAGAAGCAGTCTTGTCAGATTTGTCAAACGCTGGGCGTTTGGCGCGGAAGTCTTCGGCAAACGTCATGCGACGCCGGCCCAGCCACCTCTGACGGACAGGCGGCAACCTGCAGTTCTCAACCACAAACAACATACCCAATCTATCAAACTCTGAAATCTCATTCTCGGAACCCTACAGCATGTGTATCGCTTTGCTTACGACTGCGCATCCCGAGTACCCGTTCATTCTGCTGAACAACCGCGATGTAATTACGCCCGAACCAAACTGGCCACGTCTGGCCGACTGACACCATTACGACGATAGGAATTCTTGAACCGTCCCACTGCAAAGGCTACTTTCTGGCAGTCGCCCAATGAACATGTTCTAGGAGGTCGTGACCTTCAACGTCCGGAGCAAGGCACATGGCTGGGCCTCACCAAGCAGGGTCGTCTGGCGTGTCTAACCAATTTTCGCGAGTCTGGCGCCCAGGTGTATGGCACAAAGTCGCGAGGTGGACTGCCAAAAGCATTCTTGACGTTGCCAGCGTCCAGCGCACATACTTCCCAGGAGTTTGCACGACACATGGTTGAAGACGTCGGTGTAAGTGATGTTGGTGGATTCAGCCTTGTCTTCGGTAGGTTGAGCAAGCGCAATATTTGCGCGCAAAAGGGGGAAGGCCTTGCAATCATCTCAAACCGAACCCAGGATGCTTCGGCTACCACCTGGATCTGTGGCAAATCTGGTGAGACTCAAGGCCTCAGCAACTCGCATTTCGGTGACAGATCCTGGCCAAAAGTTGTTGATGGAGAGAAGCGACTACAGAGCATTATACAGGAGCACACTACCGAAAACTCGAGCAAAGAAGACCTGCTCAATGCGTTGTTCGAAATACTGAGCGTGGACACTTTGCCCCGTCGTCAGCATGGTCAAGACTGGGACACATATGTCTATCAGCTTCGCAACAGCATCTTCATCCCTCGAATTGGTAGAGATGAGCTGGATGATTCTTCTGCTGATGATGTTGTCGTCACCGATACAGATCGCACCACAAAGACTGATAGCGAAGCCTATGGCACCCAGAAGCAAACTGTCATTCTTGTGAATCGCAAAGGCACCGCCACGTACGTCGAAAGAACACTTTACGATGACCACGGTCGTCCAACAGATGACGACATTCAGCGATACGAATTCGAGATTGAAGGTTGGAACGAATGAGAGCTTGACTAAGTCTGATCTTG
>Ga0268251_10000607_pt1 | contig 11175 bp, 12 predicted proteins | sample AgamicAsMae_FD_200527 | JGI IMG/M metagenome (GOLD analysis project Ga0268251, IMG submission 200527) | Agave microbial communities from Guanajuato, Mexico - As.Ma.e (v2) (version 2) | ecosystem: Host-associated > Plants > Phyllosphere > Phylloplane/Leaf | place: Guanajuato, Mexico | collected...
CTTGCTCAACAGCGTTCTGAGTGGTCGCGCCCCTGCCACGCCTGCTTACCTCAAGCCGGGCTGGGTCGAGTCGCACACTCCGGGACTGCCTGTCAACAGCAGTATCATGGATCACGATCACACTGGTAGTTCGCAAGGCGAAGGCACGCCTGTTCCACCCGCTATCGCAAGTAGCAGTATCATGTCTACGCCCATGCCAATGCTGCCACACAGAGACGGAGGCTTGGTCGACCAGGGAAACGTCCTCACGCTACGAGAGCAAGAAGCTGTATGTCCAATGTCTACGTGAAACCGGCCTGCGACAGGTACTGACCTTCGGTCATCTAGAAACTCGACGCCGTAACGAAAGAGAACTTCAACCTGAAACTCAAGATTCATTTCCTCGATGAGAACCTGAAGCGTACTGGAACCGAATACCAACAAGAGGTCATCAAGCAGAACACCGAGCTGAAAACCGACAACACCCAACTCTCCCACGAGCTGAAGAAGCAGCGAAAGGTCATCGAGCGTGCCGAGATCGAACTGGAGCAATACCGTCAACAACTTCGCGATTATGCTGAGAAGGTCAAGAGGAAGCACACAGATGACATAGTCAAGGAAGAGATGGAGCGCTTGCGCCAACAGGCCGAAAAGAATCAAAACTTGGCGGACGAGCGAGAGGAGCAGATCAATGAACTACAACACAGACTCAACAATGCTGGAAGCTCCTCGAACGAGAAGGTCAAGGATCTTGAAGATGATGTTGCCGACCTCGAAGCGGAGATCCGTGCAAAGGAGATCGACCTAGACACAAAGGACGAGCAGATTGAAAAGCTGCAACAGAAGTTGAAGGAGGCACAATCTGACGATGGTGAAGCCAACAGTCTGCGCGACGACATTGCCGATCTCGAAGCCGACGTACGCGCCAAAGAGGAGGAGCTTGACTCGAAGGACGAACAGATCGAAGCCTTGAAACAGAAGCTCAAAGAAATTCAAACCGACGACGAGGAGCTCAATGGTCTGCGCGAAGACGTCGCTGCCCTTGAAGCCGATCTCGAAACCCGAGAACGCGAGCTCCTGGAGCACCAAGAAGAAATCGAGGAACTCAAACAACAAGCAAGAAGCGCACAAAACACGGACCGTTCCACGAAAAAGCTACGAGGTAGTCTGGAAGAATTGGAGAACCAGCTCAGAGACAAAGACCAAGTCATCGATCAGAAGCACAATGAGCTGCGTGCGTTGGAAAAGCGACTCCAGAGTTCAGAAGCTGCACATACCGCCGAAGTGCGTGAGATCGAGAGCGAACTACAAGAGAAGGACTTCTCGATCGAGCAGAAAGACGGTGAGATCAGGGCCTTGCAGGATCGTTTACAGACAGCAAGAGGTAGCTGGGACGCCGAGGCAATGCAGACTGACGCCCGTTTGCAAGAAAAGGATCAAATCGTCTACGAAAAAGAATCGCATCTCCGTGAAGCTACACGCATGATCGATGAGCGGAACCGCGAGATCTCGGACCTAAAGCAGAGTCTCAAATCCATCGAGAACGACACCAGCGCACAGGCACAACAATACAGGCAGCAAACCGAGCAGATTCGACAGCTCCAGGAACGCTTACGATCAACCGAGACCAGTGCAGGTGCCGAGCGGGATGAAAAATCAGACATCATCGCCTCGAAGGACCGCGAGATCCGCAACCTGCAATCGAGACTTCGTGGCCAAGAAGGAGATGAGAGCAATGAAATTCGACTGAAGACGGAACACATCGAACAGCTTGAGAAGGACATACATCTGAAGAACCAGCAGGCCCTGCAACTAAACACTGAGTTGCGTGCTCTCAAGGATCGCGTGGCTGGCATGGAATCACCGACAAAGAAGAACTCCATGCTTAGTCAACAAGCAGAACAGATTCGTAACCTCCAGCAAGCTCTTCGCGCTTTGTCTAGCGAAAAGGATGCTGAATTGAATGAGCTTGAAAAGCATTTGCAGTCCGCTGAGACTGAATTGGACGCTCATACCAAGAAGATTCAACAACTGCAAGACCGTCTCAGATCAGCAGAAAAGGATCAATCTTTCGCCGGCCACATGGACGAAGATATGCAAGAGAAGCAAAAGACTATCGAGCAGCAAGAAGACCAGCTGTTGGACTTGCAGACTAAGCTTCGCAAAGCCTTGCAAGAGACCGAGTCTGAGGTGATCACCTTCGAATCGCGTCTCCGCCAAGCCAAGCAAGAGGCTGAACAGGAGAAGCAACAGCTCAGTCACGACCACGAAGAGGCTTTGGAAGCTCTCGAAGATGAGATCATTGTTCTGGAGTCGAATGTTGAAGAAGCGCAAAGCGAGAGATCAGCTTTGCAGCAAAAGATCCAACTTCTGGAAAGAGATCTTGTGGCATCGAAGCAGAACGGCACACCAGTACGCGAACGCAACGAGCTGCGCCTGAAGCTGAGAAACGCCGACATGGAACGAGAGAACCTCAAAAGCCAGATACAAGATCTCGAGCGCGAGCTTGATGCAGCCTGGCAAGCCAAGGAGAATGGCACACCCGTGCGTGAGCGCAACGAGCTTCGATCGAAGTTGAGAGAGTCACAGACCGAGATTTCCAAGCTTCAAAACCGCATTCAGTCCCTCGAGTTCGACTTAGAATCCGCCCAAGCCGACAAGACGATGGCCGATGAGCGCATGGATCTACACGAGTCTCTCAAGGAAGCCAAGATTGAAGCCGAAGACCTACAGCTACAGATTTCAGATCGCGACAAGAAGATTGCCGCTCTGTCAAAGAAGGAGAGCGAAGCCAAGGTCCATCTCGACGAGGCACGTTCGGAGATGGAACAACTCCAGTCGGAGGTCTCGGAGCGTGATACCAGAATCTCAGGCTACATGGCCAAGGAAAGAGAACTCCGCACGCAAATCCAGGAATTAAGAGAGGCCAAGGTCCAACTCCAGGAGCTAGAACTCCAGCTTGGTGAGCGTAAAGGTAGCAGTTCTGGACATGCAAGACGCGAGGCAGAGCTCCGTGTCCAACTTCGCGATTCCAAGATCGAGATTGAAGACCTGCAAGTCCAGCTCTCGGAGAAGGAAGAGCGTATAGAAGCACTATCCCTTAAAGAACAAGATCTCCGCAGCAAAATCAAGAAGAGCCGCACAACATCGGACGACACGCACTTCCTTGAGCAGGATCTTCGCGCGCAGTTGCAGGATGTGGAGGACGAGTGCGAGAACCTGCACAAGCAACTCGAGGAGAGAGAAAGTCGTTTGCAATCATCTCTCAGCCGCGAGAATGAGTTGCGCTCCAAGCTCAAGAACGTTCGTGGCGAAGCTGATGATACACGCACGATCAACCAACGGGAAGTTCGTAGCCTGATTGACACCAAGGAGAAAACGCACGCAAGCGAGCTCAAGGGACTTGCCAAACAGATCCAATACATGCGGGCCAAGTGCGAGCGCGAGGAAGCATTCCGCAAGGATTTGGTGTTTAGCAAACGCTGGTTCCTGATGCAGGTGGAGATGTATGGTGCATGGTAAGTTTAGCCCTCATGCTCAGATTGAATACGAGAATATTTACTGACTTCTTCTGCAGCAACAAAGCAGATCTCAAGCTACTGGAGGAGATGGGAGTAACGCCAAAGACCAAGACCAAGGAACAAAAACCCAGTCTAAAGTCGGTGGCATACATGATCATGGCTACTGTACGCATGCGCAAGATGCAGGAAGCGTGGTCGGGCAACAAGAAGCTGCACGAGACGTTGATGAAGAAGTTGGATGGCATGAGACGGAAGCAAGGCAAGACGCCGCTACGATGATTGACGAAGATATAGCTTGTTCTGTGACGAGTACTGGTGGCATTCCAATTTTTCTGTGTCTATTTTTGGTTTGAAATGGTGTCAAGGCATGGTATGCTGGGTTTGGAGTATTGTACGGAGTCCTGAGCCGCCCAAGAGGCATTGATAGCGACTGCATATGAATTGCATGAATTCACTTGCTCAGTGTCTTTAACGGTATGTCATCACATACATGTCGCCTCAGATGTATTGTAATGATGTAGAATGTGAATGTGCTTTTGTTATAAATGAGTTGAGAGATGGACGACAGACACGCCAAGGCCGAGAAAGACGGAGAAGTTTTGGCTGGCCGGGCGTCAGTCGTCAACAGCACGCACAGAATCTTTACGCCGTCGAGATCCACATATCACCAAAAACTCACAAATCATACCTATACACAACATGGGTGTCCCCTTCGACTACGCGCCCGAGAGGCCAGAGCACATTGATGCCATCCTGAACGGACTCGACCGCTACAACCCCGAGACCACGACTGTTTTCCAGGACTACGTCGTGTCGCAATGCGAAAACCAGACCTACGACTGCTACGCCAACCTGGCCCTGCTCAAGCTGTGCGTGCCTGCTCTCTTCTGCAGCGACTGTGCACTCTGCATACGCGCATCGTGGCCTTCTAGAGCGACCATCTTTACTGACTTGCTCCAGCTACCAATTCAACCCCCACCTCGGCCGCGAAGAGACCATCACCAACATCCTGGTCAAGTCGCTCACCGTCTTCCCCTCGCCCGACTTCAGCCTGTGCCTGGCTCTCCTGCCCCCTCACGTCCTCACCCCCAACCCCTCGGCCAACTCGCTCGCCGAAGCCGTACAAAAGCTCAACACCCTGCACAGCCAACTCATCGGCGCCTCCTACGACCAATTCTGGTCCACACTCGACGGCGATGACCTCTACTCCGATCTCACTGCCGACGTGCAGGGTTTCGAGGAGCTGATGCGCGAGCGCCAGGCTGTGGTTATCAGCCAGACTATGCAGAGTGTTGAGCGCGGCGTGCTCGAGTCGTGGTTGAACTTGAACGGCGAGGCGTTTGAGAAGTTTGTCAAGGAGGTCTGTGGGTGGAGTGTCGAGGGCAGCAGTGTCACTATTCCTCTCAACAAGGAGAATGAGGCTAGGGGCACTGTTGTGCGTGAGAATGTCAAGTTTGATCGTAAGTTCCATCCCACTTGGACATGATGGAAATCAGGAACAAAGGACTGACTTGACTTTGTACAGAATTCTCGAGAATGATTAAGAGAGCATACGAGCAGCCCGCATAAACGAAAAACATGTAGGGAAGGAATGGTCACACGAAAGCATGGCGTTCTACGGAAATTTCTCAAGACAAAAGAGGCAGCCTTGATGCACGGCAAAAAGCACGAGGCATTAAATTGAGTGGAAAGCGGACACAAAAAGTTGCATTCACCACAATAACCTTTTCGTATCTCGTGGCAGTAGAGAGAGAATGGATGACATAAAACGCACATAATGTTGTTTCATATGCGCCTTCTTCTCCAAAAGAAAAACATTAGAGGAACAAGAAGGACAGTCAAACAAACCTTTCAAATTATCCTTCTGATGCTGTGCATGCATGTCTTAAAGGCTAGATCTATCATAGCATCCGTCTCTTTATTTCTTGCTGCTCAATTCCTCCCATTGAACACCAACCCACTCCTCAATATAGCCAACCTCTCCTTCCTTCTGACCGCGCTGCACGCAATCCTTGGAGCACACACCAAGGATAATAGTACCCCACTCCATACCCTCCAAGCCCAACTCCTCAGCCTCAAGCTCCACAATGGCATAAGGTGTAAGTTGCAACTCGAACAGTCTGTCTCCACCACAGTTTGTACACTTGGGCATACCCGACTTGCCAGCCGCAGCAACAGTCTTGACTTTCGCATTCGCTGCTCCAGAATCTTGATGCGGCGCCAAAAGCTTTCCCACGGCGTCGGTCTTGCTGTACAGCAGAGGAGACCCAGCAAACTCGTAGCGCAGGATTTGCTCGGGGTTCTGGGACATGCGGTCTGCAAAGCGTTGGAAAGCTTTGTCCATTGATGATTCAAAGGCATCTTTTACATCCATGTCTGCACCGCCAGAGGCGCCTTCGCCGGCGTCAATGTCCATGTCTACGCGTGTCTGGGCGGGGATTTCTGGTTTCTCGGCATCCAGGGTTTCGTAGTCGGCGTCGAGGTAGTAGGAAGGGTAGGGGGCGGGGAAAGAGGATTGTTGGGGCCATGGCTCGCGGGGCCCGGTGGGTGCAGAGGCGGGAGTGGGCTCTGGACTTGAGATGCGGGCTTTTGAGGCGAAGGTCTCGGAGAGAGATGGGGTGGGTTGTGTGGGTGCTGGTGTGGGAGCTGGAGCTGGAGATGGGGATGAAGAAGCGGGAGCAGAAGAGAAGGGGTTTGCTGAGCGCGATGATGCGCCGCCTGTGGCGAATGGATTGATAGCAGCGGAAGAAGCGGTAGGAGGTTTGACGCCGAAGAGAGATTCGCCTAGGTTGGTCTTTGGCGCAGCAGGGGCTGGTGTTTCCTGTGGTGTTTCTGCTTGCTTGGATTGTTTGGGCTTCTCGGACTCGGCGGGGATGGCAGAGGCGCGGATAGCTCTGAAAGCTCTTACGCTGCCAGCCTTCCTTCTACAGGCCTTTCTCTTGCATGCCCATAGGTAGAGTCGTCGTTCGTGGCCGGGGAAGCGGTCGGGCAGGTCGCCGTTAAGTTGGAGGAGCAAAGTCAGGAGGTTATTGCAGTTCTTGCATTTGGCCAGGTCGCCTGGTGGTGCTGTCTTTTCGTCTAGCCATGTCTGCGCAAAGTCAGTGCATGCTCTATCTTGTCGACTGGGTCAAGCAGCATACTGGGTGGCCGCCCAACTGGCTGGTTGTGTCGTCCGCTACATCCTTTGTCGCATAGCCGAGCAAGACATTGGTCTCGGTAAAGTTCTCGTCGTCAAAGTCCGAGTCGCTGTCGTATGTAGCCATTTTGTCTAGTGGTTGTGTTGGTTGTCTTGAGAAAAATTTCCCCAGTCGCTGAACGACCTGCGTCATGAAACTTTGGGTTGGCTCGGCAATCTACTCCGACATTTCACTGTCACATGCTATTTGAGGTGCTGCAATTCGTCTTGGGTAGGTATCATTGTGATTGTGTAGAGATAAAACTTCCTGAACGCCTTGCTATGCTTCGTGTAATCACCTTCCTCATGGCTGCCATCTAAGCATCATTTTTGCGCTCCTTCAACATTTGAGCAACCATCTGCTTGGCTTCTGCAATGAGCTCAGCTTCCTTGTCAAGACCGACGCTGTTGCCCCTCGAGTTCAGCAGGCCAACATCCAAACCGCCGAGACCGCCATTGGTAATGCGATCACCATCTTCGCCGGCTTGTCTCTGCGGTTGTCCAGCCGGTCCTCTTCTTGCCAGACCTGCTCCCTCAGGCGCTGCTCCCGTAGTGCTTAGTGTCGGTGTCTCTGCAGCAATAATGCCTGCCTCCTCCAAAGCATATGCCTGACGCCGTAGTCGAGCCATGATTGATTGGATGTACGTAAAGTAGGCTGTTGTGTTCTTGGTGAAGGCTTCCTTGTGGGCGGCTGTGGAGTTGTCGCCCTGGACGTCAACCATGTCATCGCCATTGGTCGAGGCAGCAGTCGGAGGGCGGTTGGTCAAGGCATTGATTGCTCCTCCGGCGCTGGACAACATGGCGGGCACGTCGGCGTTGATAGCCAGCAGTTCGCGAATGCGCTCGGCGGGAGTCACAACAGGCGGCGGCTGTGATTGCGACATTGTGATGACAGACTGAGCGAACTTGCTGGCCTGCTTGTGACTGATCTCTCAGCCCATTGAGGTTTCTTGGATTGCTGCTCGGAAGAGAGGTTGGTCGCAAGGAAAGAACGTTTGGAGAGGGCCAGAAGCACTCTCTCCACGCTTCACGTTCTTGGCGCGTCGCTCTTTCCTCGACCACTTTCCATCGTCCTTCACTGTCGCATCTGTACGAGTATTGTCGCCTTTGTCGCATCCTCACTCAGCTCATCTGTTCACTTGCGAGATATCCTAATATGTCAGGACCACCGCCCCAGCCGCCGAGGACGGCCAGTGTAGGACCGCAAAATGTTCCTCCCACTCCTTCACATCAACCACCACCTGCGCAACCGCAGTCACAGCAGAATCTAAATCAAATTGTGAGTGCTCTATTTCGTTACCATATAGCTCATCCATGGGTTCTATCGAGGATTTGCGAGTTTGGATGTTTTTACCCTTTCCTTGTCACTCTCTTGCATGCCTATATCAAACAAAGAAGGGACCACCGCGTTCGCATCTACTTCATATAAGTTTGCTTGCTTGAAAAATACCGACGTCTTGTCATGGCGGTAGCTTTCATCTGAAATCTTTCATTGAACACTTCTCATACTTGATATACATCTACTGCATCCACTCACAACTTTCCCACCATTACCATCACCCATCACGAATCATGCGATCCTTCAACTCTGCTAGGCGCAGGACTGACAAAGCTCAGGTACTCGAGTATCTTGCAAAGAAAGGCTACAATAAGACTGAAGCCATGCTGCGAAGAGAGAGCGCTCATGCAGATGCTGAAGGTCGACCTATCATCCGTCGTGCCGAGGATGCTGGCGGAGAAATGTACGAGAAAGCATATGAACTTTTATTGAGATGGGTCGAAAAGTCTCTGGACATCTACAAGGATGAACTCGGTCGGTTACTCTGGCCCATCTTTGTGCACTCCTTCCTTGCCCTGGCTGCAAACTACTACCCTCGTCAATGCGCCAACTTCTTCAAACAATACCGAGAACAGTTTGAAAAAGAACATCCGGACGATATCCGCGCTCTACAGGCCATCAGCTTGCCAGAGCATGTTCAAACTAATCACATCGCCAAACTCTACCGCGAAAATCACTACAGACTCACAATCACCGACCTGGCGTACTCAGCCTTGTTGCAATTTCTAGAAGCACACGACACCGAGGGAGGCTCGGTCATTCTTAATCTACTCACAAATCACATCGAACTGAAGCACGTGGACCGAGTGGCCTCAGGAGCAGAGCGCAGTCTTGCAAGGATTCTCGCAAAGCAAAGAGGCATTTCAGATGTGCCTGCTGAGGACGAGGGCATTCCTGGACACAATCCTGGTTCGGCAAACACAGACCGCAATGCACCACCAGTCTTGGCAAAACTTGCGCTTGCGCCGATGCCCATGGAGGCAGACTTGATGGAAGACGTCAAAGCAGAGCTACAAGAACACGATTCGCTACATCCACCTCCGCCTGGCCGTAACACACTCGTCGAGGAATTTGAGCAGCGCATCAAGCAAGAACCCAACGACGACGCGCCATCGCGCGAACAAATTCCATTCCCACCTTCTCTCGCTCGTGACGTCGCCATGGAGGTGCAAAGGATCAAGGAGAATCGTGACAGATTCAAGATCGAAAGCAGAACAGACGGTGTCGGTCCGGGCGTCAGCGTCACAATGTTTACCTACCACAATACTTTCGATAGGTATGTTTGTTAAATGTATTCCTAATAGCAGTTAGAGCTAACGTATCACCAGTATCAACTGCATCGAGTTCTCAGGCGATGAGAAGCTCGCAGCTGTGGGAACAGCAGAATCATACATCCGAGTCTGGTCGCTCGACAACAAACCTCTCGTCTCTCCTCTCGACCCTCCTACACAACAACCTTCTTCCTCGCGACGACTAATAGGACACTCCGGACCCGTCTACGGTCTCTCATTCTCGCCATCGATTGCTGTTCCATCGGGCTCTTCGCAGGCCAACGGCAGTACCGACAACGACTCTCAAACATCACCTTCTCACCCCCGCTACCTTCTTTCGTGTTCCGCTGATAGCACCATTCGCTTGTGGTCGCTTGACACTTTCACCAACTTGGTAGTCTACCGCTCTCACACTTCTCCCGTCTGGGATGTCAAATTTTCTCCCTTCGGCCATTACTTTGTCTCAAGTGGCGCCGACCGAACAGCACGTATGTGGAGCACAGCACAGATTGCTCCTCTGAGACTATTCGTTGGTCATGACAGCGACGTTGAGGCTATCTCATGGCACCCCAACTCAGCCTACGTCTTCACCGCTGCAGGTAGTCCAGACCGTAGCATTCGCATGTGGGATGTGCAGCGTGGCAGTGCCGTGCGTTTGTTCACCGGACACACTGGCAACGTAACGAGCATCGCATGTGCGCCCAACGGCAAACTCGTTGCCAGCGCCGACGACCGTGGCGAGATTCTCCTCTGGGACCTGGCAACCGGTCGTCTGGTCAAGCGCATGAAGGGACACGGCCGCGGTGGCATCTGGACCCTTGACTGGAGCATCGAAAGCACTGTTCTCGTCTCCGGTGGCGCAGACTGCACAGTCAGAGTCTGGGACGTCCAACCACCCACCGTGTCCAGCGGCAGCGATGCAAAGGCACTCGCCGACGGCGGTCTGAACAGCAAAGACGGAGGCGCAGGAGCTGGAGGTGCAGCCAACAACAAGAACAAGAAGGCCAAGGATGTCGTTGTCTCGCCTGATCAAATCAGCGCTTTCCCTACCAAGAAGAGTCCGGTGTACAAGGTTAGATTCACACAGATGAACTTGGTCATGGCTAGTGGCGCCTACCTACCTTGAGAAAACAGTACATTAGCACATGGGAAATGGAAAAGGGTTCATATGAACGGCGTTTTCGTGGTAACGTGGAATGGAGGATTCTTCAGCTTTTGCTTTTCTTCTGATCGCACAAATTATTGATTCTTGCTGTAGCAGCAAAGGAGCAAGGGAAGCGTCAAAGTCTATACAACAGATTCAATGGAATATGCAAGTTAGTCCACAACATTTGCTGTGACCTCCTCCTTCCCAAAGTCTTTGTGGTTTGTTTCAAAGCGTATCAAGAATGCAGAACCCACGAGTTGATATGAGAGCAGCATAGGTATCACCAACACCAAGCACATGAGAATCAAATCAAAGAAAGAGAGAAGAGTATGCAGTTATAATTATATCTGCTTGGTCATCCACATCCCGTTCCAGAGAGTGGGTATAATAAAAAGGGACGTAATGAAGTAAAAGTAAACATCAGAAGAAGAAGAGTGTGCTCATCAAGTCCTTGATAAGGGTTGGAGGCTGACAATGAACAGCCTGAACCAATCTCATGAAAAAGCGCCGTGTGAATGAAGTCAACCCCCCTTGTGCCAGAAAAACCCACGCCATGCATCAAACGCTCCCTCGTCGATATCGATATATTGTGTTTCTGTCGTATAATGTTGCCGTGCCGGGCGCCATGAAGAAGAAGCAAGGAGTCCCAGAATGGTCAAAGAGTGTGGAAGATAAGAGAGCGTCGAGAAACAGCACTCAGCTTTCAGACAAACTCGTATTCTGCATCCTCGGCATCCATAAGC
>Ga0268251_10000608_pt1 | contig 11174 bp, 18 predicted proteins | sample AgamicAsMae_FD_200527 | JGI IMG/M metagenome (GOLD analysis project Ga0268251, IMG submission 200527) | Agave microbial communities from Guanajuato, Mexico - As.Ma.e (v2) (version 2) | ecosystem: Host-associated > Plants > Phyllosphere > Phylloplane/Leaf | place: Guanajuato, Mexico | collected...
GTCTTGATCAGAGAGCCGCTTGATACCTCGAGTGACAGGTTCGTACTCGGAGATGAAAGACTGCTTGACAGGAAGTAGCCTTTCCTTTGGGCTCTGGTTCTCGGTGTCGGTGACTTTGACATAGCTCGAGTTCGAGTTCTTCTTAATCGTCGGTATGAGTTTTGTCTGTGTCAAAGAGAGTCTCGAAGCAGGCTTCTTGAACTTGTGATCTTGTTGGGCACCAGATTGGTTCAATTGCAACTTTGGGAGTTGTGGCTTGTTGCTCTCGAGATAGACTGCATCTCTGAGTCGAGTATAGAATGCTTCGAGTTGATGTCCAGGAATACATTTGTCGGCTCTATCCTTGCGTAACTGATCGAAAACATCGTTCATGACATTGCTGTTGCGGAAGAATAGAAAGTTGATGTGGTCAACACATCTCTCGGCGTAGTTATCGGGTCGCTTGCTGGGAGAGAAGGTGCCATATCGAGGTTGCAGGGGTAGACTAAATTCTTGGGCAATTGATTCGATAATGCTGTTGATCTCCTTGCTTGCTTGCCCTCGGGGAGTGGTCGGCGCAGGTGAGCCGCCGTTGGGTCGGCTGAAACCAGGGCCCAACGCAGCCATCACCAGGAGTTCGAGGCGGAAAGATCATTGAGAGCTCAATGCATTGCTAAGTAATGAGTGTGGGATCCAAAGGTATCAGAAGAATGTCAAACGATGAGACTGTGTCCAAAATGTTGTTGATAGCGCAGAAAGGGTGCCTGAGGAACAAGTGGGACAGAACTGGGGGGGCTCCTTCGTCACGGTCCGTGCCGCAGCTAAGCGCCAGCTCATCCTGACCAATCATATCGCTCGAAAAGCATACATTGCTGCGTGTAAGACCCTGGTCCCAACCATGAGGCATCAATGCAGCATCATTTCTAGCCGAACAAAGGTCATGAAGATCAGTTTGAGGAAGGAGCAGCTCAGAGGATGGTCTAGGAGGTATAGAGATACATGTGTTATGATGTTCGATTGGAGAAGTTAGATTTGGGTCAAAAGAGGCCAGTGCGATGTATGTTGCTATCTTGAAGCTCCATCAGGGCATGCATCAAACGTCGAACTTGAGATTGCACGGGAAGATTTGGTCAACCAAGGCAGTTGCTCGATTAGACATGATGGAACGAATGGACTATCAGCCAGGGACGTAGGTTCATGTATACGATCGCGACCGCCATTGCAGCAAAAACGTCTTGTCAGATCATTAATGCTGTACCTTGATGGGCGTAAATCACAAGATCGGGCATCTGCGTTCTGCTGACCATTGCCGACTACTTTTGCTCTCCGGCCTTGCCATATGTCTGTCCTGTTAGGAGTTACCTTATTTTCCTTAGTCTACCTACAACTATACTCTATCATATAATGAGGTTCATCTCTGACCAGTTTCGAGCACATTGATAGATAGTTCCGTCAAGCCTTGGACGGACCCTATCGTGTACGGCAAAATTGCTCGTGTATTCTAGCAGCTAATTAGCAAGACCTTACACATAGCTACGTCGTATGCCCGTGAGACATAGAGAGAGAAGCCTTTGTACCATATTATATACACGGTATCACATGGGAGGAATAACAGAGGATAGAGTATTGGTGTCAAAAGGGTGAGCGTGCTTTTATTGGGCTCGTGGATATCATAAGAAAGCGCATAATTGGAAAAAGACAAGAGCCCAGATATGCAACCAGCTTGCCTGCTTTTCGTGAAGCTTAAACCTTCATCTCGGACATACCGTGCTTCCCTGTGACATGTTAGCTTCTTCCTCTTTTCTCTTCTTTCTTTCTTTTCCTTTTTCTTACAGAATACAGCATACGGAGTTGTTCCGTCTTCGCGGTAGTTGAGGAGGACGATCATGCCGTCGGGGTCCATGGACTCGCCGGTGAAGAACTCCCAGTCCTTGAAGGAACCGACAACCTTCTTGGCAAAGGTCTGAGCACCAGTCTCGAACTCCTTGACCTCCTCGTCAGAGGCGCCGTTGGTCTTCATGGTCTCCTTGACCTTCTTCATGTACTGCTTGAGGTGGCCGAGGTAGGACTTCTTGTCGAAGGAGGTCTCGTTGAGACGGAAAGAGTGGACAACGTCGATGACAGTGGAGGTGGCATCGTCGGCACCCTCATCACCACCCTCCTCGGCAGAGGGGTTGGCACCGATGTCTGGAGAATGGATTGTCAGGGCCTGGTTCAAGAGCGAGAAAGTTGTTGAGGATTCGAGGAAGGCATACCAATGTTGTCACCACCAACGGTGATACGGGCGCAGTCGGCCTCGTAAACGACACCGTCAACGAGCTTGAGGTCGTAAGAGTCCGAGATCATCTCGTCTCCGGTGATAACATCCTGGGGGTCGAGTCAGCTCGGGGTTCAGAGGTCCAAGGAGTGGCTGATCTGCCAAAAGACGCGGCGATTCGAGCTCGAGCAGAAGAAAAGCCGGGAGCTCGCGTTGCAGCAGTCTTGTCGATCGGAAGAGGGTCGCACCTTGTAGATAAGCATATTGGCGGTGTTTGTGTTGTGTAGAGGGTTGGTGAGAGAAAGGGAGAAGAGCTGAAGGAGGAAAAAGATTGCTGTTGTTCGGGGGTGGGGTGCTTTTGTCTTTGGCTCCTTCCCTCGTTGCGGAGACTTCGCCAGCAAAATTGGCGTCTGGCCGCTTCACGCCTCGCCCGAAAGGGAAAGCGCCGCGCTCGGGCCCCCACAATACCTGTGCCATCCGAATTTGCTGCCAAGACTTTGCGAGTGCCTTGCAAATTCTTCGACTCCCTGCGTCCAACTGCGCTCCTTCTGTCGTTCCTTCTACCATCACTTCAGCCGCCAATCCGTGAGGTAAGTCGTCGCAGCAGGCAGGAGCAATTATGCCCTGTTACTTTCGCAATTCGAGTGCCCTTCAGGCAGCCCAGGCCGGCGCATCCTTCTCTTCACCGAGAGCGGACACCGTCGGTCTGACATGGACGAGCTGAAGAACCCTTCTGGTCGCACATTCGCTTGCGCATCCCGAAGGGCACTCTTTGCGCTCACGGCTTCCGAGGGCTAACATGTGTATTCTTCGTGACAGCAGATACCTCCTACCGCCTATTTACTCGCCGTTTGAGAATCTCGCCCGACAACCGCAAAAATGGTCAAGACTTCCGTCCTCAACGATGCCCTCAACGCCATCAACAACGCCGAGAAGAGCGGCAAGCGTCAGGTCCTGATCCGTCCTTCTTCCAAGGTCATCGTCAAGTTCCTCTCTGTCATGCAGAAGCACGGTAAGTCTGAGTCAACCACAACATCAAGAGCCAGTCCGAAGCAAGCAAGAGGAGGATTGTACATAGCTGCGCACACACACACCCGGGTTGATAACTAGGTGAACGGTCTCAATCACCCACGGCCTTTGCCCTTTAAGTATCCGGGAGATCAACGTCGAGGAACTTACACGGCTTCGGACTGCTCAATGATGTTTTGCTGTTTATTTTCTTGCAACATACTAATATGCTGCTGCTCAGGTTACATTGGCGAGTTCGAGGAGGTCGACGACCACCGCAACGGCAAGATTGTTGTCCAGCTTAACGGCCGCCTCAACAAGACCGGTGTCATCTCTCCCCGCTACAACGTCCAGCTCCGCGACATGGAGAAGTGGGTTGTCAAGCTCCTTCCCTCGCGTCAGTTCGGTTACATTGTCCTGACCACCTCTGCCGGTATCATGGACCACGAGGAGGCCCGCCGCAAGCACGTTGCCGGCAAGATCATCGGTTTCTTCTACTAGATTCCGCTGCATCTTCCTGCACCTCACGACCGGCAAACAGCCACCAAAAGTTTCAGGCATTCGTCTCGTTCTAGATACCACTTTGAGCATTTTCAATGAAGAGCCAGTGACGCTTGTCTACCACCTTGTTTCTCATCAAAGACTTTTTTGCAATCTGCGTGACCCACGTTTTGATGTTTCTGCCAAACCAAACACCTTCGTATGCATGTTTGATACCGTGAAAGACCAGATTGATCAAGCAGTTTAGATTTTGATGTGTGAGTGTGTTTTCACATGCAGGCTGCCATTGATGCCCGGCGAGCTTCATGCGGCTTCTTTGCTTCTGATGATCATGAACCACTTTCTTTGTCCTACGTCGTTTGCTGAACGTTTCCACAATCTTCTGACTCTTCAACATTTCTCTTCTTCTGTGTTATCGCAACCTATAAGGCTGACCTACAAGCCGCTGATCGATCTTCTCTTCCCATCTACTTTTTTGACTCGCACGGCCGTTTCATTCTCCAGGCAAGCCGCTGACGCAGCCTTCAAAACTTCCGCTCGACAACTTCCACCACCCTCGTGGACAACAACACCAACATCTGCACAACTTTGACTTTGCCATTGAAGCGACTCAACATGGTTCTCGAAACAATCTACGTTACTAGACACGGCGTAAGTCACTGTTCTGATGTTTTGTTCCTCCGTTTTCTGCAGGCGCGATGCGTCATGGACCCTCAAGTCGCACTTTCCTTTTTCCATCTCATCACAAAGAAAGAGTTGGGCTTTTGCGCACCTGGCCTATGTATGCGATCTTGGCAGGAATGAGCTTTCGTTTGCACTTTGTCGCAGTATCAGCTTTTGAGGCTTCACGACATCTATCTCTACTCTCTCCATCTTTTCACCGTGGATACACATACTCATGACCTTGACAGTTCCGCTCTAACTGGGTGGTCGACCCCACTACCGGCACATACACAAGCAATCTCCCCACACCAACTGGTATCGCATCAGATCCGGCATTGGCTGCCCATGGCGTGAACCAATCAAAGGAACTGGCCGAGCACATATCCAAGCTGGACCCTCCTGTCGATGTCATCTACAGCTCTCCCTTCTACCGCTGCTTACAGACTCTGAAACCCACCGTGGACAAACTCAACACAGATCGTTCCGGTGACAAGAAGCTGCGAGTGCACGTCGAAAACGGAGTCGGTGAATTCTACGGCCTTGCCCGCTTCGACCACCCCTCTCCCGCAACTCTCGATGTTCTCCACAAGCACTTCCCTGATGGCCTTGCCGAGGCCTACATGCCTGTCATCCGCCCCAGTGTTAATGGCGAGAGCTTGACCTCGCTCCACGACCGCATCGCCTACGCCCTCTATCATGTCATCCAGAAGCTCGACCAGGATCCTGCTGGACCCAAGACACTACTCATCTGTACACACGCTGCCAGTATGATCTGTATTGGCCGTGCTCTGACTGGAAAGATGCCCGAGGATCCCAGCGAGGAAGACTTCAAGTGTTTCACCTGCTCGCTATCAAAGTTCACTCGCCGCAACATTCCCGAAGCACCCGTCGAAAAGCAACACATCTGGACTTTGGACGAGCCCGAGAACATTCCCTTCGTCGACTGGAGAGGCAAGGGTGTCAAGGGCGGCTGGGACTGTGAGGTCAACGGTGACTGCTCCTTCCTGGAGAAGGGCGAAGAACGTGGCTGGTATGATATTTCTCCTTTGTTCTCTTTTTTCTCCTTCGTGCTCCGACGCTTCTCCCATGCACATATCACATCTCTTTACCCCTTACTGAACCCCTCAATAATCCACAAGGTTTGAAAGAGGATACTATCCCGGTATAGGAACTGGTGGCTCGAGCCTGGTCTTGAATACCTGGCACCCAAGGTCACTGTCGCCACTTATGGTGCCGGAGGTGCCAGCATCGTCTAATGCTCTAAGCCCACTCATCTTGGCCAGCTACTCCAGCAAGCCCGAGCGTATCGTCTTCTTCCTTTTGGCATGCATCGAGCATTAAGTCCACACCTGCTTCCCTTCTCACGTACCTTACCATGATTTTACGACCTCACGCGCAAAACCGCAAAAACAACAGCAAAATTGCAAAACTCAACAAAACAGACACACAAGCTTACGACTTTTATTCCGGCACAACAGGGCGTTTTCCACCGACGAATCATTTTTACGAGACCCCAACGCATACAACGACAAGATCAACGAGGGCGCAAAGGAGGGCGAAGGCATTTTGAAGCCAGGTTTCAGGCTATGAAGGACAAGGTAAACAAGGTACAAGGTATACAGGTCCTCAAAGACGGTCTCTTCCATTGGAAAGAGGTTTGATTTTCGTTTGCAATGGTTTGCATCCTGTGGTGCCGTCTGCGGTAGGCGGCTTGGCTGGACGGATGTTTATGGTTTCAATCTCTAATATATCTTCTTCTCTCTCCATCTGCACCCCCTCACTCACACTCATCACGAAGAAAGAGTTCGGTCTCCTACCCCTAACTACTTACCATATTCAGCATACAGCATTCTCTGGTTCTACCTATGCTATTCTCGACAACACAATGAACTTCTACAACGCCGTCTTCAGCTCTTCACACCCTCTTCAATCAAACTTGACCCAACAAGTCCTTCTCTCACGCGTGTACCAACCAACTCATTGCGCTTCGCCATTTTGCCACATCAACAATCTGCCTCATATTGGACCCTAGAACTGGTTCACTCGCCACCAACAAGTCAATTTTTTCTGCTTCGACTACCTTCTGCGTTTATGCATGGAAGCTCAAAGAAGCCCAAACTCTACCAGCCTCTCTTCCCGCCACCAACACCCAAACTTTCTCAAGACGTGTATCACACGCTTGTCTGTGGTCTCATCCTCGTTCCCGACCATGGTCTTGCCACTCCTCGGCTCATAACACTCACAAAGCCGGTCTCTCGAGTCCAGCTCGCTGTTGCAACACTCGCCAAGAGTCTCTTCCCACTCACATTCTCCTGCTCTACCATCAATGCACTTCTGCGGACATGCACATGTCTCGCCAATTATCAGGACTGGACACATCTCCGAGGCAGCTCAATGAAATTGCCATATCTTGCATCTTTGCGCGGCTCTATCTATTCATTCTCGACCTTACGACAGACATTGCTACGGTTGCATAGTCACTCGTGTTGGCTTTCACCGTGATATATCAGGCGGTCTAGCTGGCGACTTCCTATCTTGTGGCTATATGCCTGTGCGAAGCAGTACGAGGAGCAAAACAGCCCGCCCTCTCTTGTGCTTCAATCACTCGGGCAAGTGTGTCAGGACGGCTAGAGGCAGTTGGCTGTGCACATGAGTATCCGCAGATACCAGCAGCGCTCCAGACCAAAGTGTCAAGATCTGACAGACAATTGGAAGCGGCATATAGAGCAAACTTGGCACGCACAGCTCTGCCCATGCCATGTAAAAGACTCACACGGACCAAACATATGCCACTCCTTCCAACGAGCCCTGAACTGCTTCGCTCAAACCTTGACTTTCTAGCTCTCCGTCACCGGCATGGATTGTGTTTTCCCAGCTATTGATGGTCTCGGAAACTTGTAAAGACTCTGACTGGAAGCCGCTGCCTTGGTTCTCACCGATGACGACCTGTTTCATCGCATCCCTCTCGATAGGTGGCCAATCGTCAGCCTCTGCGATGAGCTAGACCTCATCAGTCCCGTCGAGCATCATATCTTTTCAGTCAGAGAGCTCCATGCTCAGGCACGACCCAGATCGAGTCAGTCACTGTCCGCCTCCCACGTATGCAAGCTTCATCAGACTGCAGCCTTATACATACAATCGCAGTGCGAAAGAAGCGTAGATGCTTCGATCCACTCGGTTGGTGTCCTGATCGTTCCGTGCTCTACCTCAGGACAACGCTCTATGTATATCGTCCAGCTGGATAAGCTCTAGGGCTTCTCATTGGGCTCGGAATGGCATCAGGATCATTGCGGAGTCTACCTGTTTGGCTCGCTCGCCGGAGGTACCAAGGTTCCGGGGTCCAAACAAGAGCCCACAGGCTCTCACGGCGCCCAAGTCTCATCTCATCTCCACCTAGCCTGAGCTACACCCTCAAGCACCGATTCCAAGGATCACATCTCACTACCACAGATCTGGCGAAACCGCATCGGGCGCCTTTAACGATCCTGCCTTGATATACGAGTCAACACCGAGGTCCGAGAGTGTCTCATGCCGCACAGAAACACCTGGAGGGCACGTACTGTTCTACCTTCGTGACCCAGAGCCAAAGTCTGTCCCTGGTACTCTCTCCAATCTCGTGTTATCAGAAGTGCCTGTGTGAGTTACACCAACACGTCTGAATCATCATTATATATCAAGCCCGATGCATCTGATTATAGCTTCGAGGCCAAAGGGTAACCACTGATCCACTTTAACGAGTTTACATTTGCAACACCTGCTAGGGAAGCATCCGAGTCGCTGGAATGTTCCTCAAAAATGCAGTGATCGAGATGGACTTCTCTTCTGGATGATCAGCGAGCACCTGCACATCTCCCGTTGAAGTCGTAGAAGTATCAAGGCGACATCTCACAACCTGCTACCAATGCTCCCTTCTGGTGGGAGAATGTCATCTCCATCTTCGTCCACCAGACTCATCTCGTCTATCGCAAGCTGATACTCGAGGGATACATCAGTCGGCCAGTCGACGATGTCGTCAGTCCATGAGTCAAGTTACCTACCGACCATGTCTCAGCCGGACTTCTGGTCTGGCGAGACTTGGAGAAGCATGGAACAGGGATCGGCTTGATCCTCGTAAACACCATCACAAAACCTGAGCGAGAACGGTCACCAAAGCCGTATCTTTCGAGAATGATGCTCGACCCTACATTGCGTCCTCCCTTGGCGTTGTTGCTGCTATGTCAAATCCAATGTAGTGAGCTTGTACTGGATGGACGGCCATGTTTGCAGTCGATGGGTTCTATGCTTTCTATTGCACCGCTTCTCGCCACCAAGCAAGCCGAAGCATATGTCATTACCATCGCTTGGCAGGCCACATATATATGGCCTTGTTGCAGGTCTCTCAGGCGTCTGGAACCGGGAATGATGCAGAGAGGAGTACAACTTGGCTGTTGCAGTCGTCCACTTGTATTCCCTGGATGGCCGTCTCCCCACCGGATCAGATGTTGAGAGCTTGCCAATCTATCCGCGCTCCCATCTCTCGCCCTTCTCGTGACCGCACATTGAGCCTGCGTTGATGCTCGTCCTTCCTCTCGCCACCGCTCCCGAGACTCTTGCCGTTCCCGATAATGCTACCACTGCTGCTGTGGAGGACCCCGTCAAAGCCCAAAACTCTGCATCAACGAGGCCGAGATCCCCGAAGACGTCCAGGAGCACGGCTCTGAGACCCGACGTTACTTGCAACGTCACATCACTCCTGTCCTTCTTGACGGCATGAAGCAGCTCGCTGTTCACGAGCCCGAAAAGCCGATCCAGGGCTTCGGCAACTTCTTCCTGGGCACCGCCATCACCGCCACTGCTACTAGAGTCCCTTACACCCGTATCGGACCTGCTACCACCATGGCTATGGAGGCCGTCAAGTTGCTGGCTGCCACCCAGAACAAGCCCCAAGATCCCGTCAAGTGGATGGGCGAACGGCTCTCGCACAGTTTCTTAATAGTCCGAACTTACACGCGACTACGTTCAAGACATTGTACAATCCAGAGCGAAGCTAGAGATGTCGACTACCAATGTGTCACAATTCTGGGTCGCTACCTGATCAGTAATGCACCGATCCCAAGCTCTCCATGGTCAACGCAATAGCCGCCTCTGCTGGTTTGTCTCAGAACCCTGCAGCCACTCTTGAACTCCCAACTGATTGCGTGGCTGTACTGTGTGAGGCTATCAATCCATATAAAACAGACATTGAGTATCGATCGTGGCAGCGCAGACGCAATTAAGCCCTACCAATTGTTTGTGAAGAAAGAAACATTCCATGGTACCGAAAAGACAATAAACATAAGCCAGTCTGGTGAAGAGGACCTTGCTGCTGCCACCGAGGACTACCAAGACGGCATGCACGTCGATGAAGTCATTCGTGAAGTTACCACCGAAACTATCCCTAAGGAAAGTAGTCAAGCCACTCTCGTCACTGGAGGAGAGCACGGGGACGATGACGCTGAGGGTGAAACTGCTGCTGATGCCGACGACGACGGCGAGGAGGAAGACGAAGCTGGAGAAGGCAACGAGAACGGACAGGAGGAGAATGGCGGAGAAGACAGCGCCAACGACCCTGTTGCTCAGCACGTAAGTACCTACCTTTCCCTTACTCACCACTTCCTGTAACAACGCCACTCTTTCTACAAGCCTTGCTAACACCAACACAGACCGCCAACACCGCAGTCGTCCCTGACCGTGAGCCTTCCACCCTATAGCGCAGCGCAAATCATAGCCTAGGGCTCAAAGCCGATGTTCACAAAACCCTCAGAAAGAAGTCCAAAACATACAAGACCAAGACGTGGTAGGTCAAGGCATGGAAAACCATGACATGGAAGAACATAAAACGAAGGATCAAGACACTATATGATGCTTCGCAGAATCATGCAACAGTTTACACACACTGACCCAATGCCGCTCATGTCCAGTGATACTCTCCTTTTCAGCAATACCAGGAACCTCTCCAGAGTCAACGTCCTGTTCCACTCACACCCTAACGGAAGACCTACCACTCCTGAATCAGCTCACTCTGGTTATGTCACTCTCACTTCACGAACAAAACCATCCCCATTCCTTCGCCTTTTTCTTGACGCAACTCTGCAGATCAATCACCGCACATCCTACTCCATCTAGTCAACCAGTTCTCACCATCAACATCGTTCAATCGGTTCTCTACAGCACTTCCTGAGCTGTCACCATGGCGACTCAGGGATTGTCCATGGGTTGTGGCTGTACCAATGGCCTCCCACTTGACCTTGAGGGTCTGATGCGCGTATTGTCTTATAGCACATGTCGTTCAAGCCATGCATGAATGGTCTTGTCCCAGATGGATGGGAAGGCAGCCTTCCTGCGTGGCGACAGATATGCATTTTTCACCTTCACCGGTTGAGTTTGACTCATGAGTCATATATAGTTGTTGCTTTCCACAACATTCAGATCTCAGCCCTATGGGACCTGAAGTTATCAGTATATACTCTCGAGTATGTCTACCCGCTGTTCGACTGCGACAAGAAGCGACTCGAGTACCTTGAACTCACCAGTACACAGGATGGCGAGCTTCTCGATGCGACATTGCTCAACGCGGATCTCTTCGCCACCGTAAGCCTTTCAGACAACGACTTCACCTATCTCGTTCCCCTGAAGCAACTCAAGTATCTCGAACTCACTAGTACGAACGATGGCGAGCTGCTCGATGCCACATTGCTTGATGCCGATCTCTTCGCTACTGTCCTCAGCTCCTTGCCCGCACTGGTCT
>Ga0268251_10000612_pt1 | contig 11118 bp, 11 predicted proteins | sample AgamicAsMae_FD_200527 | JGI IMG/M metagenome (GOLD analysis project Ga0268251, IMG submission 200527) | Agave microbial communities from Guanajuato, Mexico - As.Ma.e (v2) (version 2) | ecosystem: Host-associated > Plants > Phyllosphere > Phylloplane/Leaf | place: Guanajuato, Mexico | collected...
GCTGCATGATAGCCATGGTAACCAAAATAGCGATCCCAACAATCGACACCGCAAAAACCGCTTTGTCTAAACTACAGACGAACCACAAATACGGCACTCTGCCTGCCTGATCTTGTCTGCTAGGAGGTGTGCTATAGTCAACCCCACTTCCCAGAGGGGTGTACAGATATCCACTGCAAGAGGCAACGCTCCATCGAGTCAGAACAGCAATAGCTACGAAGCCACCAGCAAAACATGTATCCAGGATAAAGCTGAGTATAGCGAGTAAAGGATAGCTGTCAAGGAAAAAAGCCGAGATTGCGTTGATCAGGGTGTAGAAAACGGTAGTGCTTGAGATTGCTTCGATGGCTTTTGTCGAAGCTGAGATAGGGAGGTTGTGCAGCGTGAGGTATGAGAGGAAGTAGCCGTATATGCCGACGATGACTCCGGCTGCGCATAGACAGAGTAGATTGAGTGTGGTCTGTACTATTCTATGAGTCTCGAGCTTTCTGGAACCCATGGTCTTGGATCAGAGGAGACTTGTGACTAGGTAGAAGTAGTCACGTAGGTTGTGAGGAAGCAAAGATCGAATTTGACGGTAGTCGTGATCTGAATGGTTTCTCAAGATTGCTGGGGAGTTAATGCTCATATAGTAGTGTAGGAAACAACATAGATGAGGTTAGGCTTGGACTTGGTGTTCTAGGCATCTCCTTGGCAGAAGGATCAAGGATGAGCATAGCCTCAGATGTGGATAGAGATACACTTGAAAGGAATCGGATCTACACCCATGACTCAAGAAAGGTCACCTATAGCTATAAATAGGTGATCGCGTGGCGGGGACAAGTCAAGATCTTCTTCAACCTCATGTCTTGCAAGTCTGACCCCGGCTTCACTTGCATGATACACCTTTGCGTAAGACTTCCAGAATCAGCCAGCAGAAGATCTTTCTCGTAGACCGACGGTCGAATGGGCACTACACGTCACCACCCTCTATGACTTTACAGCCAGTCTGTAGCAAATCCTATCTTGCTTCGGGACGAGCTGTAGAGAGAGACAAAGCTCACTCAACCTCCTTCCACCTCGCCTCAAGATACGCGACTCTCGCAAAGTCACCTCCACCCTGACTTGCCACAGCAGCAGCCTGTTGCCCATACGCAGCACCCTCCACACCCCATGGCGTAGCAAAGCCATAGCCCACAGACGAGTTACCATACGTAGTCGTATACGCAGGTAACGGACCATAATGAATGCCACTAGCCGCAGAACTCATCCTATCCAAATTACTGTAGAACGAACTATTCTGATTTAATCTTTGTTGCTGGAAGAGTCTGTTCTGGGCTGCAGCGAGTAATTGTTCCATCACGGGTACTGTTTCGATGAAAACTTGGGTGCGATGTTCGCGATAGGCGATGAAGTTTGCAAGTGCGGCCTCGTCGGGGAGGAAGTTGTTGTTGGCATCCCTGATATTTTGGACAGCGGAGGCTTCTTGCACGGCTCGCCAGCGTCGGCGCATGTTTGCGGAGTAAAGCTCGCAGAGATGTTTTCCTGGTGATACCTCATGGTTGAAGTAGTGGGAGAGTGGTCTATCGCGTAGCACATCCTCGTAGCAGGCTGGACAGACACTCATGGGGTCACCTTTGAGTCCGATGCGCCAGAATTGAGCTACTTGTTGTTTCACACCCGTGCACAGGGAAATGGAAGCCATGCGCCGGGTATGAGTGATAAACTGCTCTGTATCTGGTGTTTCGAGTGCAACATGGTAGCGTATGATGGTCTTTGCGAAGTTGGGAGCCTCCGAGCAGAAGTCGCACATCTTGGTCGTGCCTGGAGGACACTTCTTCTGGGGTTGGAAGTGAATCTGCATCCCGAAAGCGCAGATGAAACCACTATAGCATGTTGGACAAACGTCGAAATTGTCGCAGCCTCCTCTGAGAGTATACCACTGCACATTAGTCATGCCTGCGCCTCTACACATAGGCGTCTTGAGCTGCACCTTGCAAGCGTTCCAGAAGATATCGTGCTTTTCATACCCCAGCGCTGCTCCATACGCAACTTTCAATGCTGGAATTGCGAGATCGCATATCAGCTGAGTTTCCTTGTTCTCCTTCGGGAGAAGCTTTGGTTTGTACTGCTTGTCGAAAGCAGTCAAGGCCATTGAGTCCAGGAAGCATGTTTCGCAGATCACAACACTGACATCGCCACAAATGATCCCGTACCACTCTCGGCTTGTCGAGCTGACTGTATTGAAACCAGCACAAGAAGGCTTACTCAGGCGACTCGTCGCTGCAATGACGAACTTGGACCAATCATTCGCTTCTGAGTACTCAGCAAATGCCCTTGTGATATTCGGAACAGCGATATCGCAAGCCCAAGTTTGTTCCTGAGTTGGCTGATGATCATGGAGACTGAATCTTCCTTCGAAGCTCGAGCCGACGATAAAAGCATTGTAACAAGCCTCACAAGCGACGAGTCCTGGAATAGCATCGTGCTTGGCTTGATACCATTTCAACACCACCAAAGCTGTTCCAGAGACGCCTCCCATACCACGACAATTGGGTGTCTTGGCCCTCGCTTCCATGTATGTCTTTACTGACTGAAGATCGCGCGTCATGACTGCCTCTGGCCATAGTTGGTCGGCCATACGTGAAACGCCAAACATGCATCGGGCAGCATCTGTCTGGCCTGGTTCCAGCTTACCGGCAAAGTCGAGCTCGAAGACGCTGTGCCGAACATAAAACTCGAAACATCTGCTGCAGATGGAGAATCCTGGGACGTCGATGTGTCTAAACCAGAATGCATCGTGTAGCAAATCTTCGCCACTGGGGCATCCTCTGCCAACATAGTAGCCCTTCTTCTGAGCTGCTGGAAGACATGATGGTGGGGATGATGTGGTGAAGAAGTTACCGCTCATTGATGGAACTAGATGAGGGGGGTGTTCGGTCCCTGAGTATGTTTTATATGATGCTGGACGTCTGGCATTAGCCTGCTCAGGTCGATGACCCGATACTCCCGATGAGCTGCTTTGTGGTGCGGAAGGGTTGCCTGTGTTCAATGTCTCAAATCTGTCCCTTAGATCCTGCATTGGAACCTCATGACCGGAACCATAAGGAGACTGTTGAGTTGATCCTTGTGACGGCTTCCGAGGTGGAAGTGGAGGAGGTTTATCGGATCCTGACTGCGACGAGAGATTGCGTCGTGGCGGTAATGGCGGTCTGCTCATGACAATAGTTGATGACTCACGCTGGTATATATGTCCAACCGTGAGAAATAGTGATGGTCTTAAGTACGGTCTTGAGTTTGAACAAGAAAGCAGGGGAAGGACTCACGCGGATCTAAAGAACAGGGCATGCAATCGGATCCGTACGAGAGAATGTCCATACTTGGTAAATGGCGTGAGTTCATCGGCAATGTCAGCCTCAGGTCATCCTGGAACCTGGCGGGGATTTCGGGAAGGAACGCCAAGCCTCTCCAGTGCGCCACGCTAATCTGTATAGGTGTCAAAAAGGCGATAGACGATGTAGGAGAAGCTGAGCATCCTATATGATCATCAATAGGGCTCGTATCACGTCGGGCACTCCGAGAGAGCCAAGCATGATCGACAGTTAAGCATATTGTGACACGATATACCAGTCACAGCCTGAGCTGCTGATTAATGCATGAGATAGGTCTTGAGATTCTATAGAGAGGATGCTGGAGATACGTGATAGCTCTGTACAGGATGTTAGCTACTGCGGTCCAAGAATTATGTAGTTCGCTCGAGTCTGTTTCTGTCGCCTTAGCTCATTAGTGCCAGCGCAACGCGAGAAAAATCCTGGCGAGACGACATGAAAGTTTTCTCATGTTACACATATTGGCGAGCATCTGAACAAATCCTCGGCTTGATAGTGACGGACTCGTGTTGACTACAAAGCTCTCTCATGCGCGACTGCGAGCTCTCGAAATTGTGTTGGTTTGACCTCGCTGACACCCATACGGTTGGAGAAGCTCGTACATGTGGCATCTTGTGAAGGGTAATCGTGTCCCAAGGAAGAGGCGCAGCCGGACATGTTTGCTGTTCACATGCTTCTTTGGGTCAGTATAGCGACCTACATTCCCGTAAACAAGCTCGCCGAGCACTTGACAAAGAAGTCGCGACACCTGGATTCCTTCCGCATTCGGTGTGTGCCATTGATAAACTTCCGCTCGACTAATCACCGCATACGGTCTCATGCTGAAGATGATATGGACTCTCCAGACCGGTAAGTCCAGATCGATCGCTGGCAGTGAATCTGTGTGTGCCCATCTCAAGGTTCTCGAGACTCTCAAATTTTCGAAGCGGCTCTGACCGAAGCCGTTGTCCAAAGACCGGAAACTCGGATCGCTGATTGGAGAACTTCCCACCAACCGTGTCTTCGTGTTGAGAGACTGCGCGAGATGAGAATGATTGTGCTCTCTCGAAACCAACCTTGCGGCAAGTTGGTGAGGAGTACAGACAGATCAAGACGATGGCAACCGCTGAAGTATTCAGATAGTATCGGGAATAAGCTGATCACCGACGGTCATTGCGTAATGCCAAGAGGTGTCCGTCCATCGCTTCTCTGGAGCGGGGGTCCTCAGCATCCTGAGACATGTCGCGTGCTCACTTGCCAGGTCGAGCTGTGAACAAATTCGACTTCATTCGAAGATGGACATGTTTTGATGCGCTGAATCGCTATTGCTGTAGTTGACACTGATATAACTACTTGTCAGACGGCTCTCCGACCTTTTCCATTATTGGCACCCTCTCTGTTTCTCAATCAACCCGCTCTCCATCTACCATCCACTTCACGACTTCGTATCCTCCGCGGCGGAAGTCCAATATTGACATCATCTCCACCATAGAAACAACCCCGGATGTACCTGAAAAAAGCTTATATGGCCTGGCGGAGACCCCGGGAAGGCGCAGGGCAATCCTTCGCGGAATGTACAGTGATTGAGTACCTATGTTCAATATGGAAAAAGTCCTGAAAATGTGCTGCAGACATTGATTCTAGCCATGTGGAACACCATGACGCGCTCGGCAATTGACAAAAGCAGACAATATGACGACGTGCCAGGAAGTATGCTAGACGGTATGCTAGAAAACATGGCAGAAGGTATGCTGAACGGTGTATATAAAGTGCGTAGGCTCAATATGATCAAGAACAGCATCTTTCTTACTTCCATCGGATCAGACATTCGCAAAAGCCCTCAAACATGCACTTCCTTCTCTTCACAACTCTGTTGCCCGCAGCCATGGCTGCTGCCCTGAAGGGACGCCAATCCTCCTCCATCAGTGCATTCGAGAACTGGTCCGCACCTGACATGACCTACGATGGAGACAGAATCCTAGGCACCTTCAGCTCAAGCAACTCCGCCAACGATTCTTCTCCAGGAGTCACCAAAACAGACTACACCACCAGCGCTTCCGCTTCCAATGTTCTCAATGTCACCGTACAGAACTTGATCTCTTCCATCGCTATCAGAGAGATCTTCGTGGCTGTCCACTCTGATCGCGTCCACCTGTTCGAGCTTGGCAAGCCAGTCTCGGAAGAGATTTCCTCATTCGTTTCGGACGGCAGTAATGCTTTCAGCTCTCTCAGCAGCCAATCACTCTACGGCTCTCTCTTAACCAACAACGGATCAAGCGACCTTTCACCAGGCCAATATCTCAATTTCTCTCTGCCCATCACTTTCCCCTCCAATACCAATAACGATATTTCAGGAGACAACAGTCTGGCAGACAAGCTTGACGATGCTGATGCTTCCATGTCGATTGTCGGAAGATTGGAGGGACTGAATGATGTCTTTATCGGTGTTGACGGATCTGACCTTGGTGACCGACGTGAATCTTTCACCGCTACGGTCTACACATTCGAGGCTGGGTTCTTGGCTGTACACAGCGGCTATGTCAATAGCTCCATCACTTTTTCCTCTAGATCTGCGGCACAGTTCTTTACCTTTGCTTGAACTAGGTACTGATGCTGCTGGGTACGACGTCCGGATAGTGAGGGAGTACAAACATGGCCATGTGAATGAGAGGCGTGGATTGGACCAGAACGTAATAATAGGATGCAGTAATGGGACGTGGTAATGGTTTAAAGAACTGTAAATGCTCCAAAAGTCTAACCGTTGATATAATGTCTTTGTCAAAAGAACTGCGGCCTGCAAGTGGTGACATGTCCAGCGCATTTCATGATTGAGGTGCTGAGCTCCATCTGATTTTGATACGCGAGTCTGTCGACTAACTGTATCTTACGAACGTGCCATGAACAGTGTGCATCCTTCTCCAACCACGCAGTCTGAGAAGCAGATGGATTTGTCACAGGATGGCCAGCTGGGAGATGGCTGTCAAAAGCGGATTGAGAATGCTTTCGAATCGCGTATCACTCGTGTGTGTAGGAGATTGTTAGTACCAAAGTGAAGGTGTTTACATAGGATAGTGAGGTCTGCAAGCAACCTAGATAAACAAGCAAGGATCCCTTTTCACTGCCCCAAAAGGTCATTGGTCAAGCGGTCAGGAGGCAAGTGTATCACGCACGTCGGATTACCTACGGGAGTAATTTATTGATCGTGGCCCTCCATGGATAGGAAATCGAGTACGACTTGGAGGTCCGGACCATTGCCTTTTTGCTTTTTTTGTTTCCCTTTTTCTCACTTCACCATCTCTTTCTTTTGTGATCGTGAAGAGGAGGAGATGAAAGTGGAAAAAGAAAGGGCCATAGATTACGAGTTGAACGCGTGGTGGCGTGTGTGTGTTCAAGTCGGCCCAAGAGCAATCATTTCGCGGTGAATGTTTGATCAGGCGTCTTTCTTCTACCACTCTTGTCTTTCTTGTCTACATACCCAAACCGCCATTCAATGATGAGGCAAGGATGCATAGCAGAAAAGTTACAATACTTTTGTTCTACAATGTTTGATGTTTGGCTGCTTGAGCTGAAACATGACTGCAACGACCCCTGGTGGCTACATGTTGCAACAATCAGAGGGCGCCGACGACATGGAAGACATAGAAATACTTAACACCAAGGATAGACATCTAATACAAGACCGCGATGACATCTTACCCATCTCCCACACCTACCACTTTTCACTCACCGTTCTCTCTATGTGCGAGCTTTTCCGAAAGCGGAAATTCCTTAGCGTCGTCATGCCGGACTCGTCAAAACAGCTTCACTTACGGCATTACGATGTTTACGGCGACTCGAAGCCCGCGTCTCAACTACTTCGCCGAGTCATCTCTCCATCACCAAGCAAGATGAGCCTCATCCGCCAACTCCTGGAATCGATTCCAGAGCGCGAGCGTGAGATGGAGAAGGAAGACTACTCCAAGTGCACCTTGCGCGCGAAGAAAGGATACGATCGCCTCAGTGGTCGCTCGGTCATGGTGTTCAAGAGAAGTCGCCCAAACAAAAAGAAACAGCCTTGTGGTATGGTCGACTGTCCGGTTTGTGGAGTCTTCTGGCGTAAGTACTCCTTTGATGTCGTCTCGTGTTCGATCGCGACCAGATATGAGCTTGACAAAGCAAATGAGCTGACCCACGTTAGGTATGGAAATGGAAGATCTCGAAAAGCGTGTTCCAGGCCTCGTCTCGGAGCAGGTCGTCCCCAAGCAATCGTTGCGCAAGAGAGTGGGTACATCACCGGCGCCCTCCACGGTTGGATCTACCACGTCGACCTTGACTGAGTTCACCGAGATCTCTGAGATCTCCCAGGAGCTGTTGGGCCACAGCTTCGACTCCGGAATTCCTACGCCTTCGTCAACACAATCTTCTGCCACATTCTGCGGCTCATCAATTGCAAGCACACAGTCGACTCCCACCAAATCTTCCAAGAACGGCAAGCTCAACGGACCATATGATCTGCCGTCCCCTTCTTCTTCGGCAACATTGGCCGACTTGAGTGATGACTCCAAGCTCTTCAATGGCCAACATCTGCCAGTTCATCCATCGGTGTCGGCCTTGAACGAGTTTGGCTTGCGTCCCCGCCGTTCCAACATCTTCAAGAACTCTGCCCCGTCCGTCACTGGTTCTTCGAGCGGCATGTCCACCTTGACCGAGTTCTCGGAGCTGGACACTGCCTCATCACTCTCGACCCCACCAAGCAGCCTCTCTTCGATCCCACTCACCGTATCTTCAGCCAGTACCACCAGCACACCCCGATCGCCACACAAGGTAATCAAAGTCCGCAAGCACAGAGAGATGACCAAGTTCACCGATGGCTCAGAGTGGATTCCAGCAACCCTCGCACGCGTCCAAGAATACATCGCCTCCCAAGGCGAGCGCCGTCTGCCTCTATCATACCGTCTAGTTGTGGCCAGACGCGCTCAGGGTGGTTCGACAGTAGGCGCAAAGTTTGAGAAGGGCATCCAAAAGGTCGATCTCAAGGCTGGAGTAAAGCCACAGACCAGAGCCGAGGTGTTGAGCCTTGGACTGAAACACTTCCCTAACGATGGATACCAGGCACAGAAATCCTAGAGGGGATGGTGCTGTAAAGTCGGAAATCGAACAATACATACATTCTGGATGTTCAGAAGAGATCAGCAGGTCTTGTACTTGCCTATGTTGCGTTCAATCGACCAAGGCAGGCTCATAGGATAGCAGCGGAGGATGAAGGGCTTCGTTGGACATCCTGGCCGTGGTTGGTTGTAGATCGCAGAGAGTTCACCAAGCAAGCTGCCTTCAGCTGTCAATCTAAAACGTAAACTTATCCTCTTTGTCATATTCTCGCACCAGATAATGGTTTGTCGGCGAAGCAAGCAATGTGACAGACCGCATGCGGCAGGAACTGACGTCCAATTCGTGCCAAGCATTCCAAGCGCCTTCCGCTCTCTTTGCGACAAAGAAGGCACGGACAATGTTGAATGAACTGCCAGGACGGACATCCTTGCTCCCAGTGTTGACAATGGGAGAATGTCTAGCTGTCAGTCAGCCGACTCAGGAGACTCACATTGAGCTCACGAGCTGTCGTGGTCGCCAGAAGATCAACGGCCGTAACCACGGAGCGAGAATCCTCTTCTCCGCTACCACCCACCGGCCAACTGTGGCAGCTGACTGACCGATCATTCAGGCTATGCTGCCAATTGTCGCGCAGGATGTCGAGCCTACTTTGGTTATCCGGTGGCGATCTGGCGAGCAGGCACGACTTTCCGTACGTCGAATGGCCGCGGCATCCTTCTGTCGCAAAGTTTAGGATCCTGAACGGTGGTATAGCTTCGGTCGACATGTCAACACTATGACCCGCAGATATTATATGGGAGAAGAGCTTGGGCAGAGGGACAAACCCACATGATCTATCGAAAGCAAGTTCGTTGCTGAAGCTCCATGCATACCGGATTCTTCTATTTGACCGGTGCGTCGACTGCTCAAGTCGAGGCATCTCTTAGGAAGCCCCAAGCTTCGTTCACGACATCTCGCGCTTGTACAGGGACCCATTGGGAGCTTGTCCCGAGTACGAGAAGGTAGGACATCTCACAACAGGACAAGGCAACTCTTCCGTGTCATTGGCGATATTGTAGCCAGCATGATTCGGATCAACCGACAACTAACATTCACACTTGAACAGCTGCTGGAGCATTGTCTGGACGGAAAAATGCATTCGCGTTATAGCCAATGTACGTAGCTTTCAGTATTCATACAAATGCATCTAGTCGCATAGGACTAGAAAGCCTATGTTGGCTAACGCGAGTGATCTACAATACAGGGACGTTGACGCCTGTTTGACCCAAAACAAGCCTGCTCGCCAGTCCACACGCCATAGAGCTTGCCATGATGAGTTCTTTGAACGATGCGACAAGCAGGGCAAGGTTTCCAGCAAGAACAAAATGCAATTTCATCAACCACAAAAATAACCAAGAAGCAATACGAACAGAGTCGCTTGACGACCACCATACAACAATCGCGGGAGATCAAAGCGTTGATCATTTTGGCCAGAAAGTTTGACAAAGTGTTTACCCGAAGCCCCGAACACCCAAGCTTTCAATGTTCTGCGATCTTCATTCCACCCCCTCTTCTCTATATCATTTCTTCCAGACGACTAGTTCTTCCATCAAAGAACTTCCACAAATCGCAATGATCAAGATGCTGTCACTTCGCTTGGAAGTCGTTGCTTGTCCACGCCACGAGTACATGTCATTCGTCGCAAATGGAATCGCGGGGAACCCTTGTTAGCCTGCTGCAGATGAAACAAGCCACGGGTCAAAAGCTTCTTTGACGAAACCTCCTCTTATTAATTTATCCTTCACTCGCTGGCAGGGCTGTGATAGGGCTTTGCTATTGCGAGGCTCTAGAAGTGGTTTTGAAACGCGATGCCCTGTAGGCTGTCGGCTGGAAGCACGTTTTTACGCTTAGCATGGATCGTCTTTTCCGTTCTGTCCGTCGATGAGGAGAAGGTGAGTCTGTTCATATATAAGCAAGGCCCAAGTATTGGTTCCTTCCCACATACTGCATCGCCTACCTTCTTTCCAATCCGAACCAAAGCCAGACTGGTGCTGTCTTTGTATACCATCCTCTCTTTACAACTCAGACTCTCCTTGACACTCGTATACCTTTCTCTTCCGGCAAAATGAAGTTTATCACTGCTGCTGCCGTCATGCTGGGCGTTGCCTCGGCCGCTCCCACTGCCACTATTGAGAAGCGCGCTCAACAGTGCGGTCAATGGGACAGCAAGGTCACCGGTGCCTACACTTTGTACCAAGACCTGTGGGGCATCTCCGGCTACACTGGCTCCCAATGCTCCGACATCAACAGCCTGAGCGGAAGCACCCTCAACTGGTGGACCACGTAAGTGTTCCCTCGACCCTCAATCAACTCCCACAAAGACAGCAACAAATAACAGACATCCACAGCTGGTCATGGGCCGGCGGCTCCAGCCAAGTCAAGTCTTACGCCAACGTCGTCACAAAGACCAACCCCGTCCAAATCTCCAAAATCAAGTCCCTGGCCACAAAATGGACCTGGGTGCAATCCGGCAGCAACGTCGTCGCCGACGTCGCCTACGACATCTTCACCTCCTCCACCGCAGGCGGCAAGAACGAATACGAAATCATGGTATGGCTAGCCGCGCTCGGTGGCGCAGGTCCCATTTCCGCAACAGGCAAACCCATTGCTACGGTCACTGTTGCAGGCCACAGCTGGAAGTTGT
>Ga0268251_10000613_pt1 | contig 11111 bp, 16 predicted proteins | sample AgamicAsMae_FD_200527 | JGI IMG/M metagenome (GOLD analysis project Ga0268251, IMG submission 200527) | Agave microbial communities from Guanajuato, Mexico - As.Ma.e (v2) (version 2) | ecosystem: Host-associated > Plants > Phyllosphere > Phylloplane/Leaf | place: Guanajuato, Mexico | collected...
GCTGACGAGTAACCGGATCACAGGTTAAGGTTTTACTGAGAAGGATAAGGTCATGCGCCATCGTAAGAGTGGTCGTCAACTGAACCGCAACAGCAGCCATCGCCAGGCTATGTTCCGCAACATGGCTGGGTCTCTGGTTCGTCATGAAATCATCAAGACGACCCTGCCGAAAGCGAAAGAGCTGCGTCGCGTAGTTGAGCCGCTGATTACTCTTGCCAAGACTGACAGCGTAGCTAATCGTCGTCTGGCATTCGCCCGTACTCGTGATAACGAGATCGTGGCAAAACTGTTTAACGAACTGGGTCCGCGTTTCGCGAGCCGTGCCGGTGGTTACACTCGCATTATGAAGTGTGGCTTCCGTGCAGGCGACAATGCGTCGATGGCTTACATCGAGCTGGTTGATCGTTCAGAATCGAAAGCAGAAGCCGCTGCAGAGTAATCTGCAAAGGCAAATGAAAAACCCGCTTCGGCGGGTTTTTTATGCCTGTTATCCCACCTTTCGCCTTGTTACACTGACGGTACTTTTTTGCTCAACCAGGAGCGACGCTATGTGGTTACTGGATCAGTGGGCAGAACGCCACATCATTACCGCCCGCGATAAAGGTGAGCTTGATAATCTTCCGGGACAGGGCGAACCGCTTATTCTTGACGATGACTTTCAGGTCCCGCCTGAGCTGCGAGCGGCCTGGAGGCTGCTCAAGAACGTCGGCTGTCTGCCGCCGGAGCTGGTGCAGCGAAAAGAAGCCGTTGACCTGGTTGATTTACTGAAGAGCGTCAAATCGGGACGATCCTCAGTATGCAGCGCTCAGCCGTCGGCTGACGCTACTGGAAATTAAGCTTCGTCAGGCCGGGTTAAGTACCGACTTTCTTCGCGGTGCATATTGTGCAAAGCTGTCTGGCAAGAATCAATGAGGTGTAACTATGTACCGTATCGGTGAACTTGCGAAACTGGCTGACGTAACGCCGGATACCATTCGTTACTATGAAAAGCAGCAGATGATGGATCATCAGGTGCGTACCGAAGGCGGATTTCGGCTTTACACTGAAAACGATCTGCAAAGACTCAAGTTTATCCGCCACGGGCGACAGCTCGGGTTTACCCTTGACGCGATCCGCGAACTGCTGTCGATCCGCATCGATCCTGAGCATCACACATGCCAGGAATCGAAGAGTATTGTTCAGGAACGTCTTAGCGAAGTGGAAGCCCGTATCGCCGAACTGCAAAGTATGCGGCTTTCCCTGCAGCGGCTTAACGACGCCTGCTGTGGAACCGCACATAGCAGCGTCTACTGTTCTATTCTGGAGGCGCTTGAGCAGGGGGCTGCGGATCGCTGTTGATTTCCGCGACGCGGAGGACTACTCTCGCGTCGTTTTATTACACAATCAGGAGAGAGTATGAGCCGTTATCAGCATACCAAAGGGCAAATTAACGATAATGCCATTGAGGCACTGCTTCATGATCCGCTGTTTCGCCAGCGTGTAGAGAAGAACAAGAAAGGGAAAGGCAGCTATTTACGTAAAGACAAACATGCAAAACGGGGTCACCAGGAGGCCAGTGGCAAAAGAGCAAATTGCTTTTTTTCCACTGGCCTTCTGCTTTCCGCGGCCTTTGCTTAAGAGCGGCTGTTCTGCTCTTTTAACAAATCGCGAATTTCAGAGAGCAACACTTCTTCTTTACTCGGCGTCGGTGGGGCTTTGGCTTCTTCTTTCTTCTGGCGATTGAGTCGGTTAATCACTTTAATGGCCATAAAGATGGCAAAGGCGACAATCACAAAATCGAACACGTTCTGAATAAATACGCCATAGTGCATGACCACTGCCGGAATATCGTCCTGCGCTTCCCGCAGCGTGACGGCGAACTGGCGGAAATCGATCCCGCCGATCAGCAGCCCCAACGGTGGCATAATAATATCGGCAACCAGGGATGACACGATCTTCCCGAATGCTGCACCAATAATCACACCGACAGCCAAATCAACCACATTTCCGCGCATCGCAAATTCGCGAAACTCTTTTAATAAACTCATTGTTATTCTCCTTGAGCCAAAGACACCCTAAGTTTAACAAATGTTTAGTCGTTTTCCATTGCGGGTAAAACTGAATTACCCAGACAGAATAAAGGGTTAAATAAAAAAGGCGTTCGGTTGAACGCCTGGGGAATTAAAGGAAGAAGGGGCTTGGCTGGAATAAACGTTCGACGTCGGTAATAAACTTCTTATCGGTCAGAAACATAATTACGTGGTCGCCCTGCTCGATACGCAGATTATCATTGGCGATCATCACGTCGTTACCGCGAACGACCGCACCGATGATGGTGCCCGGCGGCAGCTTAATCTCATCGATAACGCGGCCCACAACCCTGGAAGTGCTCTCATCCCCGTGGGCTACCGCTTCGATTGCTTCAGCGACGCCGCGACGCAGGGAAGAAACGCCGACGATATCCGCTTTACGCACGTGGCTCAGTAAGGCCGAAATCGTCGCTTGTTGAGGTGATATCGCAATATCAATTACGCTGCCCTGAACCAGGTCGACGTAGGCCCGGCGCTGGATAAGGACCATCACCTTCCTGGCCCCCATGCGCTTGGCCAGCATGGCCGACATGATGTTTGCTTCGTCATCGTTGGTGACGGCGATAAACAGATCGACCTGATCGATATGCTCCTCGGCCAGCAGCTCCTGATCCGACGCATCGCCAAAGAAGACAATGGTATTTTGCAGCTTTTCAGCCAGCTCGGCGGCACGCTGCTGATCCCGTTCGATCAATTTTACGCTGTAGTCTTTTTCCAGCTGGCGGGCGAGCCCGGCGCCGACGTTACCACCTCCGACCAGCATAATGCGCTTATAGGGTTTTTCCAGACGCTGAAGTTCGCTCATCACCGCGCGAATATGCTGGGATGCGGAGATGAAAAAGACTTCATCACCGGCTTCAACAATGGTCGAACCCTGCGGGCGGATCGGACGATCGTGACGGAAAATAGCGGCAACCCGCGTGTCGATATGCGGCATATGTTCACGCATCGTTGACAGGGCATTGCCGACCAGCGGACCACCATAGTAGGCTTTGACCACGGCCAGGCTGACTTTGCCCTCGGCGAAATTAACCACCTGTAGCGCGCCCGGATATTCGATCAGCCTGTAGATACTATCGATAACCAGCTGCTCGGGTGCGATCAGATGATCGATGGGCACCGCTTCTGAATGGAACAGCTTCTCCGCATCGCGGATATAGTCCGGCGAGCGGATACGGGCAATGCGGTTAGGCGTGTTAAACAGGGAATAGGCGACCTGGCAGGCCACCATATTGGTTTCATCTGAGCTGGTTACCGCAACCAGCATATCGGCATCATCCGCCCCGGCTTCACGCAGGACGCGCGGGTGAGAACCATGTCCCTGGACAACGCGCAAATCGAACTTGTCCTGCAGGCTGTGCAGGCGTTCACCGTTAGTGTCGACGACAGTAATATCATTATTCTCGCCGACCAGGTTCTCCGCCAGCGTGCCGCCCACCTGCCCGGCACCCAGAATGATTATTTTCATCGGTTGCTGCCCGTCATCTCAGTCACTTTTTGATTAGCTTAGCGTAAAAGAAGCCGTCACCCTCGTGCGCTGCCGGGAGATTTTGTAGACCCGGGTGCTCCGGCGTGCCGGTTTCGCCGATCGCTGCATCCGGCGTACGTTTCAGGAACGCAACAACCTGTTGGCTGTTCTCTTCCGGCAACACTGAACAGGTGGCGTAAACCAGCACGCCGCCCGGCTTAAGGTGCGGCCAGATCGCATCGAGGATCGTGGACTGCAGTTTTGCCAGTTCGGTAATATCGCGATCCCGGCGCAGCCACTTAATATCGGAATGACGACGGATAACGCCGGTAGCTGAACAGGGGGCATCCAGCAGAATGCGGTCAAACTTTTTATCCTCACACCACTGTGACGGGAAGCATCCGTCCCCCTGACGCACGGTCGCTTTCATACCGAGACGCTTCAGGTTGTCATAAACGCGGGAAAGGCGCTGCTCGTCGATATCAACGGCTATAACCTCTGCTGCCGGAGCCACTTCAAGAATATGGGTCGTTTTACCACCAGGTGCGGCGCAAAGATCGAGGATCTGCTCGCCATCCTGCGGCATCAGAAAACGCATACAGCCCTGAGCAGAGGAATCCTGAACGGTGACCCAGCCTTCGGCAAAACCCGGAAGCGCGCTGACGGCCGTCGGCGTTTCCAGCCTGACGGCGTCCGGGTAGTCCGGGTGCGTAAAACCGGTGTGTCCTGCTTCGGCGAGAAGTTCGAGCCAGGCATCACGGCTGTGATGATTGCGGTTTACACGCAGCCACATCGGAGGGCGCTGGTTGTTGGCTTCCACAATTTCCTGCCAGCGGTCTGGCCAGGCCGTTTGCAGTCGCTTAAGCAGCCAGGCCGGATGCAGGAAGCGGGCATCGCTCTTCTCGAATTCTGCCAGCAGTTTTTCCTGCTCGCGCTGGAACTGACGCAGTACGCCGTTAACCAGACCTTTAAACTGCATACGCTTGATGGCGACGGCGCCTTCTACGGTTTCCGCCAGCGCCGCGTGCGGCGGCACGCGAGTGTGCAGCAGCTGATAGAGGCCGACCATAATCAGATAGTGCAGCGTGCGCTGCTTGCCGGTCATCGGGCGCGCCATCAGGCGGGTGATTAGCCATTCCATCTGTGAAAGCGTGCGCAGGACGCCGAAACTCAGCTCCTGAAGCAGGGCACGGTCTTTTTCACCGACTTTTTGCTGCATTGCGGGTAGCACATTGCTCAGCGACTGTCCGTTTTCAACGACCTGTTCGACGGCCTGTGCCGCCATACTGCGTAAGTTGATTTGTTTTTTCATAACCACAAAAATAAAAATGCCCGGAGAAACCGGCTGAATATGTTTAATTGTCAGAGCAGACGGCTGCCGGGCACAAACCATTCCCGACGGGAATTCAGCAAATCTTGTGCGCTCATGGCTTTCTTACCCGCAGGCTGGAGTGATTCCAGATTCAGGATACCCTCCGAAGTGGCAACCTGGATGCCCTGCTTACTGATGTCGATAATCGTACCGGGCTCGGCGCCTACGGCTGCATCTATCACTGACGCCTGCCAGATTTTTACCGGCTGCCCGTCGATCTCCAGCCAGCTCATTGGCCACGGATTGAAGGCGCGGATGCAGCGTTCAAGCTGTGAGGCAGGAAGGGACCAGTCGATACGTGCTTCTTCTTTGCTCAGCTTTTCGGCATAGGTTACCAGCGATTCGTCCTGGACTTGCGGCTTCGCCGTACCTTCTGCCAGCTGGCGCAGGGTTTCGATCAGGCCTTGTGGACCCAGACCGGCCAGTTTGTCATACAGCGTGGCGCTGGTATCCTGCGCGGTAATCGGGCAGGCGAGTTTATGCAGCATATCGCCCGTATCAAGTCCGACATCCATCTGCATAATAGTGACGCCGGTTTCGGCATCGCCGGCCCACAGCGAACGCTGAATCGGCGCGGCACCACGCCAGCGCGGCAGCAGAGAACCGTGAACATTTATGCAACCAAGGCGCGGCATATCCAGCACCGCTTTTGGCAGTATCAGACCGTAGGCCACAACCACCATGACATCGGCATTCAGGTCAGAAACCAGCTGCTGATTATCCTTCGGACGCAGGGAAACCGGCTGAAAGACCGGCAGACCTTTTGTTTCGGCAAGCACTTTTACCGGACTCGGCATCAGCTTTTTTCCACGTCCGGCGGGACGGTCTGGCTGGGTGAAGACGCCGACGACCTGATGACCAGAAGAGAGCAGCGCGTCAAGATGACGCGCTGCAAAATCAGGGGTGCCAGCAAAAATGATACGGAGAGAATCTGCCACGTTAATTCTTGTCCTTAAGCCCGGGCGTTCAGGCGATCGAGTTTTTCTACTTTCTGACGGATGCGCTGCTGTTTCAGCGGCGACAGATAATCAATAAACAGCTTGCCGACCAGGTGGTCCATTTCATGCTGAATACAGATCGCCAGCAGACCGTCGGCTTCCAGTTCAAAGGTTTTGCCATGACGATCGAGCGCGCGGATTTTGACCTTTTCCGCACGCGGTACCAAAGCACGCTGTTCCGGGATGGACAGGCAGCCTTCCTCGATACCGGTTTCGCCGCTTTTTTCCAGCAGCTCCGGGTTGATCAACACCAGTTGCTGTTCACGGTTTTCAGAGACATCGATAACGATAATGCGCTGATGGATATTAACCTGGGTCGCCGCGAGGCCAATACCTTCTTCGGCATACATGGTTTCGAACATATCGTCGACGATACGCTCAATATCCGCATTCACTTCTTTTACCGGTTCAGCAACGATGCGCAGACGCTCGTCCGGAATATGTAACACGTGCAAAACTGACATAGATATCCAGAGTTGAGTTCAGGAGTTGGAACAATAATACGCTCTATTCTAGACAAATAGCCCTCTGATTGACAGCATCGCTGACCAATCGCAAAGATTGCGTAAGCCGCTTATGGCAGGGGGAGGGATGACACCCACGGAGATTTGGCTACGCCTGATGCACATCGGGGAGTTGTGGGGCGATAAGGCCGTTGATATCGCGGGGAATTTAATTCGTCATAAGGTGCTGGCAACTGCCGGTCTGACGGCAAAGCAGCAGGTGCGCTTTCAGTCAGTCTCTGAGTCAAATATTGATGCCAGCCAGCGCTGGCTGGAAGAGCCAGGTCATCATCTGCTGTTGGCAAACAGCCCTCTTTACCCACCCGCTTTGCGCGCAATCCGGGATTATCCCGCAGCCCTGTTTATTAAAGGTAATATCTATGTGTTAAGCACACCCCAGCTCGCTGTGGTGGGAAGCCGTGCCCACTCCCTTTATGGCGAGCAGTGGGGGAGTCTGTTTTGTGAGACGCTGGCGGCTGCGGGATTGACCATTACCAGCGGCCTGGCGCTGGGTATCGATGGCGTAGCTCACCGTGGGGCGCTGCGGGGAAGGGGCAAGACGGTTGCTGTGCTGGGTAACGGCCTGTATGACATCTATCCTCGCCGCCACAGGCGCCTGGCCTCACAAATCGTTGAGGCAGGCGGTGCGCTGGTGTCGGAATTTCCGCTTGGCGCGCAGCCGTTACCTGCCCATTTTCCGCGACGAAATCGAATCATCAGTGGATTAAGCCACGGTGTGCTGGTGGTGGAGGCCGCGCTGAAAAGCGGTTCTCTGGTTACCGCGCGCTGTGCCCTGGAGCAGGGGCGTGAGGTTTTTGCGTTGCCGGGCGCGCTGGGCAACCCCGGTAGTGAAGGTCCACACTGGCTGATTGGCCAGGGTGCTATTATGGTCACCTCTCCGGTCGATATAGTGGAAAATTTGCAATATGGGTTACATTGGCCACCAGATGTGGTGGAAAATACGATTTATTCATCACAACCGGAACCGGTAGCATTGCCATTTCCTGAGCTCCTGGCTAACGTAGGAGATGAGGTAACACCTGTTGACGTTGTCGCTGAACGTGCCGGCCAACCTGTGCCAGTGACGGTAGCCCAATTACTCGAACTGGAGTTAGCAGGATGGATCGCAGCTGTACCCGGCGGCTATGTCCGATTAAGGAGGGCATGCCATGTTCGACGTACTGATGTATTTGTTTGAGACTTATATCCACAACGAAGCAGAAATGCGTGTGGATCAGGACAAGTTAACGCGGGACCTTACTGACGCGGGCTTCGATCGCGAAGACATATACAACGCCTTAATGTGGCTGGAAAAGCTGGCTGATTACCAGGAAGGCCTGGTTGAACCTATGCAGCTCGCATCCGATCCGCTCTCTTTACGTATCTATACTACGGAAGAGTGTGAGCGCTTAGACGCCAGTTGCCGGGGATTCTTGTTATTCCTGGAGCAAATTCAGGTGCTAAACCTCGACACGCGGGAAATGGTGATTGAACGCGTTATGGCACTGGACACGGCAGATTTTGAACTGGAAGACCTGAAATGGGTCATTCTGATGGTGTTGTTCAATATTCCGGGCTGTGAAAACGCCTATCAACAGATGGAAGAATTACTCTTTGAGGTGAATGAAGGTATGCTGCACTAATCGTTCGTACAGCATCAATCAAGAGTCGTTATGGCAAAATCTGCACTGTTCAATGTGCGCAACAATGAGTCCTGTCCACAGTGCGGGGCTGAACTTGTCATCCGGTCCGGGAAATACGGTCCGTTTCTCGGCTGTTCCCATTATCCAGAATGCGATTATGTTCGTCCCCTGAAAAGTCAGGCGGACGGGCATGTGATTAAGGTTCTTGAGGGGCAAAACTGCCCGCTTTGCGATGCTACGCTGGTATTACGACAGGGACGCTTCGGGATGTTTATTGGCTGTAGCCACTACCCCGAATGTGGGCATACCGAACTTATCGATAAGCCTGACAGCACGGCGATTACCTGTCCTCAGTGCCAGCAGGGAAAGCTGGTACAGCGTCGGTCGCGCTTCGGCAAAACTTTTCACTCCTGTGAGCGTTTTCCGGCGTGTCAGTTCGCCATCAATAACAAACCTGTAGCGGGTGAGTGTCCGGAGTGCCATTATCCGCTGCTGTTCGAAAAGAAAACCGCGCAGGGTGTGAAATACTTCTGTGCCAGTAAACAATGTGGAAAGCCGGTTCCGGCGGATAAAATCAGTGAATAATAACCTGCCATCCAGTGCCATCGCTCAGGCGGTGGCCGTCCTGCACAATAATCAGGTCATCGCCTATCCAACCGAAGCTGTTTTTGGCGTCGGTTGTGACCCCGACAGTGAGGGGGCGGTGATGCGCCTGCTGATGCTGAAACAACGGCCCGTCGAGAAAGGACTTATCCTAATCGCCGCCGATTTTGAGCAATTAAAACCCTATATCGACGATTCGCAGTTAACAGAGGCTCAGCGGCAGGTGATTTTTTCCTGCTGGCCTGGCCCGGTCACCTTTGTGTTTCCGGCCCGCCCGACGACGCCAGCGTGGTTAACCGGGCGTTTTGACTCCTTAGCCGTGCGCGTGACGGACCATCCGCTGGTGGTTGAGCTTTGTCGCACCTTCGGCAAGCCGCTGGTGTCGACCAGCGCGAATCTGACCGGACAGCCGCCGTGCCGGACGACGGCAGAAGTCGTTGCCCAGTTTGGTAAGGACTTCCCCGTGGTCGACGGCCCGACGGGCGGCCGGACAAATCCTTCTGAAATTCGCGATGCATTGACCGGCGAACAGTTTCGCCAGGGATAAGTTTATGGAAACCTATGCTGTCTTCGGTAACCCCATTGCACACAGTAAATCGCCGTTTATTCATCAGCAGTTTGCCCGGCAGCTGCAGCTTGATTATCCTTATGGCCGCGTTTTGGCACCGGTGGATGATTTTATTTCGACCCTGAATACTTTTTTCGAGGCCGGTGGTAAAGGTGCAAATATTACGGTGCCCTTTAAAGAAGAAGCTTTTGCGCGTGCGGATGTTCTGTCAGAGCGGGCGTCGCTCGCCGGAGCGGTGAATACACTTAAGCGCCTTGAGGATGGGCGTTTGCTCGGGGATAACACCGACGGCATTGGATTATTGAGCGATCTGGAGCGTCTTTCCTTTATTCGATCAGGAATGCGTATCTTGCTGATCGGCGCCGGCGGTGCGTCGCGGGGCGTACTGCTGCCGCTGCTCTCCCTGGACTGTGCCGTGACTATTACTAACCGTACGTTTGCACGGGCCGAGACGCTGGCACAGCTATTTACGCATACCGGTAGCGTGAGCGCGCGTGCGCTGGACGATCTTGTTGGACAGGAGTTTGATCTGATCCTGAATGCAACATCCAGCGGGATCGCGGGTGATATTCCGGCGATCCCTGCTTCGCTGATCCATCCTGACTGCAATTGCTACGATATGTTCTATCAGAAAGGGGATACGCCATTCCTGCAGTGGTGTCAGCAGCAGGGCGCGCATCAGTGTGCTGATGGTCTGGGAATGCTGGTGGGGCAGGCGGCGCATGCTGCGCTGCTGTGGCACGGTGTCCTGCCCGAGGTCGCACCGGTGATTGACATTATGAAGCGGGAACTGTCCGCATGAATCAGGCGATTCAGTTTCCGGATCGCGAGGAGTGGAATGCTCAGCTGCTCGCGGTCAGCTTCCCTGTGCTGGTCAACGGTATGCAGCTAACCTGCGCGATTAAAGGTGATTCGCTTGCACAGCGTTTTGGCGGGGAGACGCCAGCGCAATGGCTGGCGGTATTCTGCCAACATCGCTGGGATCTGGAAGAAGAAGTCGAGCAGCAGATCCGGGCGCAGCAGGAAGACGATCAGGGTTGGGTCTGGCTATCCTGAGCCAGATAGTCGTCTTTCCATTTAACGTAGTTATTCGCCGAGTACTTCAGACCGGCGAGCTCCTCATTCGTGAGCGGGCGGATTTGTTTTACCGGGCTGCCTAAATAGAGATAGCCTTTCTCCAGGCGTTTGTTCTGCGGTACCAGGCTACCCGCGCCAATCATGACATCATCTTCAACAATCACGCTGTCCAGCAGGATCGAACCCATACCAACCAGTACGCGATTGCCAATGGTGCAGCCGTGCAGCATCACTTTATGCCCGACGGTGACATCATCGCCCACGATCAGTGGATTCCCCTGTGGGTTATATGAGGATTTGTGGGTAACGTGCAGTACGCTACCGTCCTGAATATTACTGCGTGCGCCGATTTGTACATAATTGACATCACCGCGGATGGCGACCAGCGGCCAGATACCGACATCGTCAGCAATTCTGACATCACCGATCACGACACTGGTGGTATCGATCATCACGCGTTTACCCAGCTGTGGGAAAAGATCCTTATAAGGACGTAGTGCTGCAGACATAGTTACCTCATTATTCGAACAGGGGTCTTCTTTATGACTTTGGTGTGATTATGGGGTCTGCGCAAGGCTTCAATGACTTACTTTTTAAACGGATCGTGTACGATCTCAGCGAAAGGAGCGAAAAAAAAGCAGTCGGAAAAAAAGATCGAGAAAAGTCTTGTGCAAAAAAATCGGCTCCCTATAATGCGCCTCCATCGACACGGAACGAGTGAACATCTTCACACGATAACGTTAAGTCGAAAGAGAAAATTCCTGAAAACGGGGTTGACTCTGAAAGAGGAAAGCGTAATATACGCCACCT
>Ga0268251_10000614_pt1 | contig 11110 bp, 6 predicted proteins | sample AgamicAsMae_FD_200527 | JGI IMG/M metagenome (GOLD analysis project Ga0268251, IMG submission 200527) | Agave microbial communities from Guanajuato, Mexico - As.Ma.e (v2) (version 2) | ecosystem: Host-associated > Plants > Phyllosphere > Phylloplane/Leaf | place: Guanajuato, Mexico | collected...
GTCGAGACAGAGGCTTCAGCGTACAGAGTTAGGGCTAGTGGCTGTCAAGGCGGCAGGAGTGGTTCGGGCTCGAGAGAGGCATGAGTCTCTAGGGTTATATAGTGGCCCTGGTGCAGAGGGTGCAATGACGAGTCCGGCTCGGCGCTTGATTCGGAGCTGACAGGATGGGGTCGTAGTTGCGCAACAATATACCGCCTTGTCCGTGCTAGCGACGACGATTCTCTTGACAACCGAAACTTGGGATGCGACGAGTACAATGGAAAGTGGTGTAAATTTGCGGCCGACAAGACTCAGAGAGCACGGTCTGATCACGCTCGCCTCTGCCCGAGTCTACCCTACAAACCACAGCCTTTCCTTACGTCACACGAGACCGCCTACTTGGCGCCCTCTCAGCAATCTCACAACTATCTTCAATCGGAAGCAGAGCAACCGATCTGCTTCGAACAACATGATTGTCTGTCGGCTTGAATATAGTCCATGCGAAGTCGGCACGTCGTATGTGCATAGTTGAGTCCACGGTAGTTTCTGAAAGTAGTTCCTTCCTGTCTCGCAAAGTAATAGGTCTCGGCAGTCGCTCCAGAGTTGTAACTGCCCCGAGTCTGATCCGGCGTTTAGGTCCGCTCTTCAATCAAGAGTCGAGAACAGTACATGTAACCGCAGTCGGTGTCTTTGCTCGTCTGAGCTTCGATCGAGTATTTTCGTAACGATCGCGATTTAGGAACTTACTTCTTTACCGAGTTGTTTTTTTGTTTGCTTGCCGGTCACCGAAAGAGCATATATTGTAGTGTGTCTGGTCTGCATAGTGATATGATCCAGAGTGAAGGCAAGCGAGAGGCTGTTCGCAATTTCCATTACAAGTGAAGTGGTCGATCATTCGTGTTTGTCGTCAAATCAACTTCCGCAAGCACGCAGGATTTGGCGTTGGCGCGTTTGCTTGTGCCTGCCTCTCCACACGTCCATTCACAGCCGCTTGCTCTCAATGGACTTTCACTGGTCCAATCCATAATAATCGCTCACAACTGATTTAGCTCTCACAGCTGCCCTGCTGCACAAGCACTTCTTTTTGCGTCACGCGTGCATTGCCTCAATCCGGCCACTTCCCACCAGTCTTGCACCATGCAACTCAGATGCTGATAGCAACCATCCGCGCGAGTTTTGCTATCCGCGGATCCAGCTCACTATTGTTCTCGAACAATGGAGTTCCCGCAATTGAAAGCATGGCTACGATTACCTGTACGTTCAAAGGGTACCAACAGCCAATCATCTCGCTAAACATATTAAACAGGATGAGGGACAGAATGGTACGTACGCAACCATTTTCGTTTGCGACAACCAACTCCTTTATCAAGCGGACCTCACCTGATTCATATGACGAGCAGTCTCAATATACGACATCAAGTTTTGCCCGTACAATGCGCCGGGTGAAGATCCCGTGTTTGCCGCTGTGGCAGGAAGAGAAGTGAGCCACATACAATCAATTATTTACAAACGTTTCTCTATCCAGTTCTAACTACAGGCAGATCTACATATGCAAGCCTGTCGGCAAGTCGGCTAACTCCAAGACTAATAATCTTGAGGTCCTGAGATTGCTTGAGGATCCTGATGTACGACTGAAATGCTTACGCGGTGCCAAACTAACTATTGGATTTGTACAGTAGCTGACTGCTTGTCGTAGGAAGACTCTTCCCTCAACAGTGTTGCATGGTCAGTAGATGTCGATACTGACGAGCCTCTTGTTTGTGTTGCTGGTTCTGGATCGAAGAACATCAAAATCTGGAACGTAATCACAGGGGAGTTGGTTCGGGTAAGCTCGCTGTGTCTGTATTCGAGGGGAGTGTGCATGCTAAGTCGTTACACCAGATTCTCTATGGGCACGGAGGTGTGAGTAAGATATGGTCGATGTGTTCCGGGCTCTGACTGATATCGCAAAGGCCGTCAATGATCTGGTAACATCACCAGTTTCGCCCTACATCCTCGCATCGTGTTCAGCCGATTACACGATTCGAATATGGAATCTGGATGATCAGTATCGCAGACAGCCATGCGCAGCGATTCTCTCAGGGGAGGGTCATAGGCAGACAATCCTCTCTATCGTAGGTGTCCTAGCACCTAACCATGCACAGTGCTGACACACGTTGCAGGCTTTCCATGACAACGGTAGGTGGCTTTTGAGCGGTGGACAGGATACGATGATCTGCTTGGTAAGTCCTGTTTCTGTTGGGGCACAGATTCATTGCTGACCTATGCAGTGGAGCATCCCACCCGTGCCAGACCATAACGCAGGAAAAGACAAGCCGACAGTAGTGGTCTATCCTCACTTTGCCAGTATCGGAATGCATTCAGATTACGTAGACTGTGTCCGGTTCTGGGGTGACCTGGTTCTCTCCAAAGCGTCCACCGGAAACAACATAAAAGTCACCAGAGGCGAAATCATGCTGTGGAAAATTGACGGCTTTCATTCGGGCATCACTCATCCACCAGAACCACCTATGCCTGGTTATGGGCGAGCCACACGATCTGCCTTCGGTGGCGATTTCCAACGACTGTGCACCTTCGACATGACGAACGTGACACCCTTCTACATGCGCTTCGGTTTGTTCAAGGAACCCGGCTATCGCCCCATGCTCGTCATGGGCAATACCAAGGCCCGATTCTCATTCTGGGATTTGCAGAGGTTCGAGGAGCGTTGGAACAGCAAGAAATCGGTCCCTATTGTTGACGACAAGAAGCGGATCAGAGATCTTATCGAGGAAGCTAAAAGCAAAAGCAAAAGCAAGAAGGACATTGTCTCACAATTTCCCGCCAATGGAACACGAGCCGGTAGTGCTCCTGATAGTGATGCTGGAAATATCGCCAAAAACAACAAGCGGAAAAGAGGTCTGACGGAACTGGTCCTACTCAACAATACAACACGAGGTGACAGCATTGCGAGCGATGCTACGAGAGCAAGCAGCCGTGCGAGCAGGCCTTCAGGAGGTATGTGATCCAGCCTAACCATATTATCGACCAAGACTGACCTTGCCAAAAGTATCACTCGTGCCCCGTAACTCGCTGCTTCCTGCGCGTACCAAATCAGCTCCTGGCGCGACGCCCGCTGCAGCGATTCCCGATACGGCATCTGAGAACGAAACTGACGAGCCGAAGCCACGCGACGTGAGGAACTATGTCCGACACACCGCTCATAAGACGACGGTGGTCGCTTGTCCCATCGATTTTGCGTGCAGAGCAGTGGATTGGAGTCTCGACGGCAAGTGGTGCGTTGGAGTCGGCGATCACGGTATGATCGCTATATTCGGACGTTGGTTGGACAAATGAGATCCACTTGAGCTCGCATCCAACTCGGGTTCAAGCGCCAAACACTTGAAGCATTCATTGGCTTTGTTGCTAGCAAGTGCTCGTCAACCCGGGACCGAGAGCCCACTTCATATGGACGACGTCTTGAAAGACTACCTTCCTTGCTAACTGGCGCTTGAACAACTTTGCAGACGAAGGCGAAGCTCTGCGTAGCGGCATCATTGTCAAGGGTTTCATCACATCACGGGGACAGATCGTGTGCGGGGAGCAATATGTGGTTGCTCTCATACAGAAACAGCAAAAGCTTGGGAGCGGTATGACATCCGATAGATATACGGCTACGGTATTGATAAGAGCCTTCAGTATACAGTTGCGACTATCTAGGTTGCTCCCCGATCAACAATACCATCGACCTTGCACTCTTCTCATCCTAGCCCGAGCATCCATTTCACAATCACCCAAACTATACTGACAGGCCACAGCATGATTGCCAACACTCTTCCGACAGCCGTTCCAATACGCACGACAATCGCAAGACAGCAGAGTATCACAATGGCCCTTACAGCCATGAGCACTAGAGATTTGATCGCCTGCCAGCGTTCGATAGGTTTAGTGGCCGAGTCGGATAGTATGTGGATAGCTTGAGTGAGACCGATATTGGGCCCTTGCGGCGATCCGTCACGCCTAGACGATGTTGGTTTCCAGAACATTTGATTGATTGCCCATGCCAAGAACCCAACCACCTGAGTTTCGAGAGGAGACAGCGACTCGGCCATCGACGCACCAGAGATAGAAGGTGCGCTCGAATGACTGATATAGGGCGGAGGCGGGGTAGAGGTATAATCTCGAGACACAGGTGCAGCCTTCTCGTAATGGCCCTTTGCGGCTGGACCATCAGGATGCACAACACGGACTCTAGGCAGCTGTCGCAGATCCTGGAATCGTGAAGTGTTGGAGTTGGATCTTGTACGTTCAGCTCCTCCTAGAGTGGGACTCTTGTCTGCAGGGCCTGTCCTTTCTCGCGCAGTGGACGATGTTGATACGCTCACACCTGAATCTCTACGCTCAAGTTCAGGCGCTGGCGAGTGTACAGACTTTCGGGTTGGGCGTGGAGATTCGCATGACGCAGCAAACCCGGAGAACGCAGACACTGGTGGAGAAGATGCATCATGTCCTACTGCACTGTCCTCAGCCCTAGGCGATGAGGAGCGAGGGTTGCTAAAGTCTCGTAGTGCTTTCGTGGCTTGGGCGAACTTTCGGGGTCCAGCGCCAATACTGTGCATCCTGCCATTCATCCCTTCTTTGTGTGAAAGACGTTGTGCTTTGTCTTTGTAGTACTGCACGGCCTTGTCCTGATCTGCTTGTTGGTATGGCTGAGGGTCCTTGGCTGTTGGCATGGGAATCACAAAGCTATCTTCGCTCGCGTGGAAGTCGGCTCTGGTGGCTGACGAGTTGGCTGTGGTGGTCTTGGAACATCCGGCCTCCGTGTCCAGTTCCATGTTCCATCCTGTCGAGTCTTGACGCCATCGGCCCCTGGGTCCTGCTGGTCTCTGTCGAGGCGACGCTGATCGCGGCTCTTCGATTGCTCGAACTCTTGGAGAGGAGTCCGGCGGTAGTATGTGATCACTCCCGAATAGTGAAAGTGCTTCGGCGGGCGATATGGGCGTTCTGGGAGTCAAGTTTGTCACAACACTCGGGCTGATCAGACCGGTCCTTGGGTTGGCCGCGCGTGCTGTGAGATAGTCATCGCTACCTCGGACGCCCATGTCTGTATCTATGTTTGTAAAGTGTCGCTGCGGTGTTCTAGGTGGAGTGCGAAAGGTGTCTCTTAACCATACTTTTCTCGCAGTCCGATGATGATTTGAGGCTGGACGGTTATCAGCACTTGTCGGTGGATTTTGTTTTCGTGAGGAACTGGGTTTGAGGTTTTCGGCGGATAATCGAGCAAGCAAATGATGAAGTCGCTGGGTGATGATGTCCGTATTTCTAGCATCCATGGAGGAGCTGAGGAATGTGGTTTGGTTGCGCTGTCAACCAACAACGGTCGCTGTCAACCACCGGAATCTGGGGGAAACACCTTCCGGCGCGTTACTATCTCAATCGCTGCTTCCACAATCGCGACAACCATTGACGATCCATGATGATACAAAAACCGTTGATGTTGCGTCGCAAGCCTGCAAGTCGCAATTTCCGGCTTGGAGGATTTCAATTGTCGTTTATTGCATCGACTTCTGCATACTGCATCCATTGGTCGTTGCTGGCTTTTTTCCAGACTTGCACAAGTCCGTCGTCACCAGTAGATACTAGTAAATCGCCTATCGAGGTCAGCTCATGGTTGCTGCAAGAATGCTAGCTCGCACTTACCCATCTGCGAGAAACCGACACGCCAGACCGCACCGCTGTGAGCAGATAGCTCAGCTGCAAGTCTCGCTTCCTGGTTGACTCTGCCCGGACGTCCCTGTTCCTCGTTTCTCCCGCTGCGTGGCCCTCCAGCGAGTCCAGCGCCAATACCTGACTGATTGGGCTTTGCATATGTCGGTGACTTTAGTCCAGGTTGAACCTCTGTGGCATTTGTAGGCTGAGATGCTGAAGTTTCCGAGATGCCTGGTGTGTGCAACTCATAAACACGGACGAAGCCGTCCTTGCTGGCAGTTGCGATCACGTCAAAGCCGCGCATTGAGCCATTAGCCCATGCGACATCTCGTATCAATGCATCCGATCCTTTGAGCTCGGCAGCAGTGTAAAACTTGCGATCTTTGTCACTGCGGAAGATCTTGACGGTGTCCATGACCGAAACAGCCAACGATAGACTTTTGCGATCGAGTCCAGCCATTATAGCAGGCCATGCCGGCAGCTTCTCGTGATGCCAGCTCAGGCGGAAGCCAGTCTCTTCTGTCCTCTGTGGAGTCTTGCAAAGATAATCTTGCCAAAGGATTTGCCATTCTGAGAGATTGTCGTGATCAACCGGCTCGCAGACCGTCAGTTGCCCGTCGCGGGAGATAACAGCCAGATACGTCTCAGTGCCGATGTTCTTGAAGTCCAGAGACATGTATGGTACTCGTGTCGCCGAGGGTTGCTGATATATCTTCTTGAAACGACGTCCGGATAAAGGCGCTTCAAGCACGTCTTCTTGCCATACGCGTAGAAGACCGTCCTCTCCAATGCTTCCTACGATCTCGCCTACAAATGGGCCATTCCATTTGACCTTGTGACCGTCAGAGGCAAGCACATCGGTCCAGTTCCGCACCATTGACTTACATCTGTGACTTCAGCGTCATGCGCTTTCCATACATCGGTCACCGTCCATCCGTCGTCCTTTCTGTCCCAGACCTTCAATCGATGGTCAGATGACGCGGTGACCATGCGCGTACCATAGAAATTGTAGTCGACGGCTAGAACCAGGTCATGATGTCCATGACTGAAGTGATGGAAAGAGCTGTTAGTGGCCATGTCTTGTCTTGCCAAATGCACAAAGATGGTGTCACAAGGTCGCTGCCGATAACACCAATTGATTCTACGGGCTTGCGTCCGTATGTCGAGAGTGGATGATCGCGCGTCAGTAGAAGCTGGATATTGTCAAATTATGTTGAGACAGCGATCCGTATATGTGTTTTCGTATATATGTTCAAGAAGGAAGTGGAGTTGACCAAGGAGTCGTGTGTGAAGTGATGCGAGATCGCATATATCTTGGCTTCGGACATACGCGGGGTTTAGATTCTGTCGACACAACCATTTGGTCGGCTCCAGAGGTACATGTGTGTCATGATTATAGCAGGAGGGAAGATGATTTCGTGTAGTAAGTTCATCAATTGATCTCTGAAAGGATATAAATATACATGAAACAGATAATAGGTAACGTAGTCACTCGTGATATCAAAATACAACACATCAGAATGGTCTTGTCTGGAAAAGACCCCGTAATCGCTTTTTCCCATTGCATCGCAAAAACTCCCATGAAAGCAGATGTTCGTTGTACTGGCATAACACTCTACCACTCAAGAGGCTCGGTCTTCTCCTCACCACGGTTGGTCTTGGGCACTGGTGCGGCTTCGACCTTGACGGGACCCTTGCGGTCACGCTTGAGGAAGCCAGAGCCGTCGAGCCAAGGAGTCTCCTCGGTACGTCTGCGCTCGAACTTGACAATCTTGTCGTCCATCTGCATGGTAAGACCAATGTCGTCAAGACCGTTGACGAGACAGTGCTTGCGGAACTCCTCGACGTCGAAGGATGAGAGGACGGTTCCGTCAGCCTTCTTGATCTCCTGGTTCACAAGGTCGACTTCAATCTCTGAGCCAGTGCTAGCTTCGTCGAAGATGGTCTTGAGAGCCTTCTCATCGCCGATGCGGATAGGGAGCATGCCGTTCTTGAAGCAGTTGTTGAAGAAGATGTCACCGAAAGAGGGGGCGATGATACAGAGAATGCCGAAGTCGAGGAGGGCCCAAGGGGCGTGCTCTCTGCTGGAGCCACAACCGAAGTTGGGGCCCTGGACGACAAGGATCTTTGCGTCACGGAAAGGCTTCTGGTTGAGAACGAAGTCAGAGTTCTCGCTCTTGTCCTCGTTGTAGCGCCAGTCGTTGAACAAGGCTGAGCCGAGGCCAGAACGCTTGATGGTCTTCAAGAATTGCTTGGGAATGATGGCGTCAGTGTCAACGTTGGAGCGATCGAGGGGAGCGGCGAGACCCTTGAGTTGAGTGAACTTGGGCATGCCAGTGGAGGTGGTGGGGGCACCGCTGGAGACGGTGTTGCCTTGGGAGGTCTCATCGAGGTCCATGATCTCCTCGAGATCAGCGTCGCTCTCGGGTGCAGCAACCTCGGGCTCAGCTGAGACCTCACGAGGAGCCTTGCCAGTCACCTGCTGGTAGCCATCGAGCTTGCGCACATCGGCGAGCTTGCCAACAAGGGCACAAGCAGCAGCCATAGCGGGAGACATCAAGTGAGTACGACCCTGGGCACCTTGTCTGCCCTCGAAGTTACGGTTTGAGGTAGAGGCGCAACGCTCCTTGGGAGAGAGAATGTCGGGGTTCATACCAAGGCACATGGAGCAACCGGCCTCTCTCCACTCAAATCCAGCATCGATGAAGATTTGGTCGAGACCTTCGGACTCAGCATGCTGCTTGACCAGACCGGATCCGGGAACAACCATGGCGCGCTTGATGTTGGATGCGACCTTCTTGCCCTTGACGATACCAGCGGCAGTACGGAGATCCTCAATACGGGCGTTGGTGCAGGATCCGATGAAGACCTTGTCCAAGACGACCTCCTCCATGGGAGTGCCAGGGGTAAGGCCCATGTACTCAAGGGCTCTAATGCAGGCCTTCTTTTTGTTCTCGTCCTGGAAGTCGTCGGGGCCAGGAACAACACCATCAATGGGGATGACATCCTGAGGCGAGGTACCCCAGGAGACAGTAGGAGCAATGTCCTTGGCGTCAATGAAGATGTCGTAGTCGAACTTGGCGCCGTCGTCGGTCTTCAAGGAGGACCAGTAAGCAACAGCCTTCTTCCACTCGGGGCTGTCGACCTTGGGAGCAAGGGGCTTGCCCTTGAGGTAGTCGAAGGTGATCTGATCGGGGGCGATCATTCCAGCTCTGGCACCTCCTTCAATTGACATGTTGCAAATGGACATTCTGGCTTCCATGGAGAGACTGCGAATGGCAGAACCGCAGAACTCAATGACACAGCCGGTACCACCGGCGGTACCGATCTGACCAATAACGTAAAGGACAATATCCTTACTGCTGACGCCGGGAGCGAGCTGGCCGTCGACCTGGACACGCATGTTCTTGCTGCGCTGGGTAATAAGGGTCTGGGTGGCGAGCACGTGCTCAACCTCACTCGTACCAATACCGAAGGCGAGCGAGCCGAAAGCACCGTGGGTCGAGGTGTGACTGTCACCACAGACGACGGTGGTGCCAGGGAGGGTGAAGCCCTGCTCGGGGCCAATGATGTGAACAATTCCCTGTCTCTTGTCTCCCATACCAAAGTAGGTAAGGTTGAACTCCTTTACGTTGTCCTCGAGAGTGGTGCATTGTAACCTCGAATCGTCCTCCTCGATGAATGTGGCAGCGCTCTTGAAGTTTTTCCTTGATGACGTAGGCACGTTGTGGTCGGTGGTGACAAGAGTGCAGTCAGGTCTGCGGACTTGTCTGCTGGCGTTTCTGAGACCCTCGAAGGCCTGAGGCGATGTGACTTCGTGGACGAGATGTCTGTCGATGTAGAGCAAGATTGTGCCGTCATCTCTCTCGTCGACAATGTGGTCCTGGAAGACCTTGTCGTACAAGGTTCTGGGTCCTTTGACAACACCGGGCATTGTGGATAGCTGGACTTGTTTCTGTGATGGGTTGAAAGAGTATACGATATAGCAAAAGGCGTCGGTGATATGTGACGGACGCGGGGGTATCAAAAATGAAAGGAAGAGGCAATGAAGTTTGGAGACATGTTTCCAACCGCCGCCATCTATACTTGTACTTTGGCAGCTCTCGATGACCGCAGCCTCCGATCTCGACGGCCTTCACTGACAAAATCCTCAATCTGATTGGCTTGATGATCCCCACAGTGGCCGTGCCCCTCGCAGCTCGCTCCCCGTTGCGACATCGCAGGCTCAGAATCTCCGATCTCGCCCATGACTCTCTGCCCCTCTGCTCTTTGTCGTTGTCGTGATGATCATCTGTTTACCATCCGACTGATTCAGACAACGTCGGGAGATCTTCAATTCGCACCTGCCGCATTCGACCCTGCTTATCCATGCTGTGAAGGAGAGTCGACAGTTTGGCCGCCAACTATCGAGTCTACTTTATCTCGCAGCCTTCCAACAATCATCCGCCTTTGCAAGCCCCACTACGCATTCTGATTACGTACGGTCTTGCACGTTTACCTCATCGAATCAAACTTGCGGATGTCCTTCACCGAAGTCCCCGCCTTAGGGCGTGTTTTCTTTAGTCATGTAAGGGCCTTTAACGTCCAGTTGTACGCACAAGACGAGTCATCATGGTTGAGAGTCTATATCGATTCTGTATACATTTATGAAGCAGAACTATAAGTTGTCCTGCGAGAATATGACCAAAGCAAGGCGATGCCTAACAGCGAGACCGAGAAGGCCTACGAAGGTCTGCATGGCCAAGATCTCGACAGCAAGACGATCTTCTCTCTTGGGTCCTCTCCACACAAGCCACAGATTGAGAATAGTCAAGTTCGTGGTAGATGTGACCGTTCCTTTCTCATCCGTCTCGACTCGCAGTAGCTTCACCATATCCAGCACCTTCAGCACTTCCCCTACCCATTTGTTCAAGGGCTTTTCGGCCGTGAAGGTTGCCTTCGATGGCTCTAAAAGTCCAGTACGGGGATTGAATCGAGGTAGTCTATGGCGAGGACATGGGACGATGTGGAAGAGTTGAGGGGCCGAGTAGATGAAGTTGAGAACTTGCGGGATGAAGAGAAGTATCAGAGTCTTGCTGAAGTGACCCATGATGCCCACGACAGCAAACACCATGCCGGCAAAGTAGCAGTATGTGTCTCCCACGAAAACCTTTGCGGGGAACCAATTATGTTTGAGAAGAGAAAGCGATACTCCAAGGAACGGCAACAAGAGATATACCGAGAAAAGGTGCGAGTCGGTTGCTGGGTGAAGCGTAGGGGTCGAGGGAACCAGATAGAATGCGTCATTCAGGAGGATCAATAAGGCAATGACGATCGACTGAGCAACCTCGATACCATTGATACCGGCAAGGATGTTGATACTATTAGGGCAGAAGATGGAAATGGCTGACATGTACAGGTAGTACAATGAGCCCAAATCAACGAGCTGTCTCTTATACACATC
>Ga0268251_10000615_pt1 | contig 11100 bp, 9 predicted proteins | sample AgamicAsMae_FD_200527 | JGI IMG/M metagenome (GOLD analysis project Ga0268251, IMG submission 200527) | Agave microbial communities from Guanajuato, Mexico - As.Ma.e (v2) (version 2) | ecosystem: Host-associated > Plants > Phyllosphere > Phylloplane/Leaf | place: Guanajuato, Mexico | collected...
AAAGACAGGATGGATGGGATATCGGCCGGTAAGTGTTTTGGCTCCCATGATACTGCAACAGAATATACTGACCTGTCTAGTTTCAACGATGCTCAAAGCATTGTTTCCTGTCGCGAAACCCTGTTCAGTCTTTTGAGTCAGAACAAATATCTCAGAGAGGCTCTCCATGTCAGTATTCGAGACTGTCGCGCGATAGAGGCTCGATCAGTCATGAGCTCTTCCCAATTTGCCAGGAGAAACGATTTGATACAACAGTCCCTGACTGCGGCGACGTATCTTTCTCAGCTGGTCCCTGTCTGTCAAGAGGTTGATGTGAACATGGACGCTGCGGCCCACTTTGAGGTAGCAACTACGCTGTGGAGACAGGGCGAAATCTCTACATCGGTGCAAATGCTGCAGGAGCTCTGTTCTCGGACAGATCTCTTGAAGCAGTCGATCCAGGTTGGCCGAGCAGGAATGTTGGCGCAGTTGGTGAGTATTAATGCGGCTATGTATGGAAATCTGGTTACTGACCAACGATAGGGACACGAGGTTGCAGACGCGCGCCTTGAAAAGCCAGGAGAAGTCATTGCAAACTATCTCAGACCAGCCATTGAGCAGCTGGACAAAGCAACATCTGGTTCCGAGACTGGAAAGGTCCATCACGAATTTGCCTCTTTTTGCGATCAACAACTCCAGGACCCTGGTAATCTGGAAGACTTTCAACGATTAGCAAAACTCCGAGATCGTAAACTGGGAGAGTTGCGACAATTTGAGAAGCTCGTCAAGGAAGCCACTACCAAGGACAAGAAGCGAGAGCTGATGAAGGCGCAACAGACTGTGCACAAATGGTACCAGCTCGATGACGAGGAGTACCAGAGGATGAAACGCAGCCGTGATGACTTCGTCCGCCAAAGTCTCCAAAACTATTTACGAGCACTGATGGTCTCCGACGAGTTCAATCCATCCGTTGTCCGCTTCTTTGCGCTCTGGCTCGAGAACTCGGACTCAGAGTCTTCCAACGCCGTCGTACAGAAGACTTTACCAGACGTCCCTAGCTGGAAGTTCGTTGGTCTGATGAACCAGCAGACATCGCGTTTGCAATATGAATCAAATGTATTCCAGCAATCGCTTTTGGACCTCATTCTCCGCATCTGCATCGATCATCCTCATCATGGTGTCCACTACATCTACACGGCCTGCTATTCATCCATTGTGGAGACTGATGTGGCTGCAAGATCTCGACGCGACGCTGCTCTCACTATCGCGAAGAAATTAAGCAGTGATAAGAAGGCGGCCGAGCCTCTGAGGAAGAACTTTAGAGTGGGCGATTCCTACAAAGATCTCGCCGAACTGAAGTTGAACCCGAAAGAGTTCAAGGGCAAGATTACAGTCAACATGGTTCCTAAAGCTAAGGATATGGTCAGCACAGTGTTGGCCAGGAAAGTGCCACCTGCAACGATGTCAGTTGAGCTTCGCCTTGATTGCGATTACTCCTCTGTTCCGGTAGTTGCCCGGTACAGAGATGACATACGCATCGCCAACGGCCTGAGCGCGCCCAAGATCATGGTCGCTATCGGAACAGATGGTAAAGAATACCGCCAGCTATTCAAAGGTGGCAACGACGATCTCAGACAAGACGCCATCATGGAGCAAGTGTTTGGCGAGGTCAGCAAAATGCTACAGACACACAAGACATCTCGCCAACGCAACCTGCACGTTCGCACATACAAAGTGCTGCCACTCACATCAACATGCGGCATCATCGAGTTCGTACCGCACTCGATGCCTCTGGGTGAATTTCTGGTTCCCGCGCACGTGAACTACCATCCCTCAGACCTGTCACAAACCAAAGCACGCGAAAAGATCGGCAGCGTACAGAGTAACCCCAAAGATACACGCATTAAAGTCTACCGCGAAGTAGCAGCCAAACACAAACCAGTGCTGCGCCACTTCTTCCTCGAGCGCTTCCAAGACCCAGACGACTGGTTCCAGAAACGACTTAACTACACCCGCAGCACGGCTACCATCTCCATCCTTGGTTGGATCCTGGGGTTGGGTGATCGCCACTGCCACAACATCTTGCTGGACGAAAAGAGTGGTGAAGCCATCCACATTGATTTGGGAGTAGCTTTTGAAGCCGGCCGCGTGTTGCCCATCCCCGAAGTCGTTCCCTTCCGCCTCACCCGCGACATCGTCGACGGCATGGGCGTCACAAAAACCGAAGGCGTGTTCCGACGCTGCTGCGAATTCAGCATGGATGCTTTACGCGCGGAAAAAGACGCCATCATGACATTACTGAACGTTTTGCGTTACGATCCCTTATACTCTTGGACTTTATCTCCCCTCAAAGCACGACGCATGCAAGACCCGAGCAGAGAGGGAGACGAAGTGGGGTCAGCGAGTAAGAGGCCTGAAGACGAGGCTGGAGAGGCAGCGAGGGCATTGGCGATTGTGGAGAAGAAGTTGAGCAAGACGCTCAGTACGGCTGCTACGGTGAATGAGTTGATTCAGCAGGCGAGTGACGAGAAGAATTTGGCGGTGTTGTTTGCTGGGTGGGCTGCTTATTGTTGATCGTAGCATGAGAGAAGGTGTAGAGGAGAGGAAGCAGAGCTTGCTTTCTGGTTCTGTGGCTTGCTTGCTCCAAAGGCTTATGATGCATATATTACAGCTAAAAGTATGTGTTGATAGAGAGGGATCTCGAGATTATGCTACTGCTCATCAATCCATTCTGCTGTTGAATCTGTCCAGATAGAGATGTCTTTTATGCATATCTGTGCGTTGGCAATTTGTGCGATCTTATGCTGCCGAACCGCAACCCTGTCATGAAACAGAGCAGGGTGGTACTCCCAACGATGCTCAACAACGCGATTATCGACTTTATATAGCCACACCTATGATTTATTCCTCGTATATAGCTACTTTAGGTGCTAAAATTTGACACTGATGTAGTTTTGTGAATCTTGTCATGGTGTAGTGTGTCGTTGTTGTTTTGTCTCGATATCTCTGATTCCAGAGTATTCGATGTTAGAGATGCCCTCAGATCACGACAATTATTATGACTGCTCAAACAAATGCTATGAAGATTCAAAGCAAACATGTTTCGGAGAACAATGACAACAGCGGTCAAAAGCGTCAGACGAGACTTGCAATACTTTATATCTAGTCTTCATCGACAACGGCGCTGACTTGAAATTCTTGGATTAGACAATGACGTTTGATCCACAGGCTGTTCTACATTTACTTCTACATATACAAGCACGTATGTGAAAAAAATGATCAAGGGAGTCAAAAAGCAATATCTGATTTTGCATACACAAGCATTGATGAGGGCTGGATTTTCCGTATCAATCATAAAACATACACACTTCCATTCATCACGTCCCATTCGTTATACCATTGTGCCAGCGGCCATAGACAGAACCACATCTAGCGATCGGCAGGCTCAGCGCGGGCGACAGGAAGAGTGGGATCGTTGCGGTAGTCGAGCCAGGTTTGCTTGCCATCTTCAGTGCTGTGGGCGGCTTCGCCAATGGGGTGGCCACCGTGGGGTACGTAGCCTTCGCGTTCTGTGTTTTTGGGTTAGTGATGAATGGGAAAGTAGAGAGGGGTGGAGTTTACCTTGGTCGAAAGTGGAGGGGTTGATGCCGTGACCGTGGCTGTGGCTGTGCGAGCCAGTGAGACCTGAGCTGGTTCCAGTGGTGCTGGAGCCAGTCAGACCGCTGGTGAGACCGGAGGATGCGGTGCCAGTGGTGCTGGAACCGGTCAGACCGCTAGTCAGGCCTGATGATCCGGTGCCAGTGAGGCCAGAACCGGTGCCAGAGCTACCGGTAAGACTTCTGTCACCAGTCAGGGTTGAGTCCTGAGAGCGGACGGGCAGAGATGAGGTGTTGCTGGATCCGTAGGTGGAAGAGCTGTTGTAACCATCGTTGCGGCCAGAACCGGAAATGACCTCTCTGGCGGCAGCGCGAGCCGAGTCTGGCTGAGAGCTCGAGTGGCTGCTGCTACCAGTGCCAGGGAGGTAGTCCTTGGCCTTTTGAGTGAGGCTTTCGCCGCCGGTGCTGGAAGAGTATCTGTCGTTGTCGGAGCGACCTGTCAGGCCTCCAGACGAAGAGTGACCTCCTGATCTGCCTGCAGCGACATCAGAGCCCAGGTTGGTAGGGAGGGAGTCTCTTCCCTCATTTCTAGTGTTGGAGCTGGTGAAGTCGTCACCGATGCGGTGTCCACCGAGTCCAGGGGCGGTCTTTGAGTTGTATGCGTATGTGTCAGGGTTGGATCCGTGACCGACGGCAGAGCCGAGAGAGCTGTTGTTGTCACGCTTTGAAGCTGTGCCGTATCCGGGATCGTCGTTGCGACCGCCCAAACCAGTGCCTTGCTTGTTGCTGCCACCGACGCCGAAAGTCTCACGAACCTTCTCTGACAGAGGTTCCGAGGAGGACGAAGTGTTGTATGAGGAGGTGGTGTTCGAACCGAGGCCCGAGCCAGTGAGTCCGCTGTTGCCGCTCGAGCTTGTGAGTCCGCTGCCACCGGTCAAGCTGCTGCCGAGTCCAGTGCCTGTGCTGCGGCTGGTGGTCGACTGGGAAGTGTAGTCGGAGGAAGTGTTGCCGAGTCCTGAAGCGCCTTGTATATGTCAGCATGTATAGAGTTTATGGAGTTTGATCCAGTCGACATACCATCCACGTTTCCAGCATCGTAGGGCTCACCAGCCTCTCCACGGCCAAGTCTGCCTGAGACAGGCTCCACACCAGATTGCGATGTGCCAGTAGCGACGTTCTGAGGAGCTTCACCGCCAGCAATGTGGCTGGTCTCGCCCTCTGAGAATTGTAAGTCAGCATTGTGCTATATAGTAGTTGTATGATGCTGTGATAGGAAGTGGCATAGGACATGACGAGCCACAAGCCATTCTGATGAGATGGAGCTACCACCATGAGAGCTATGAACGACACAGCTCTTCAACGGAAGCTGCAGCTCAGTGGTTCATGCTGCTCTTGCTTCCCAACAGCTTCATGCTCACACCGCCAGCACGGGTTTGATTGCTCACCTCTGTTCTCCTCGGTGTTACCACCCAAGCCAACAAGGTTAGCTGCGGCGGTTGCTGCGTTTCTGATAGATTCCATATTGTTATAGTGTTGTTTGAGTTGTTATTCGTAAGATAAAGTATGAGAGAAGTGAGGAACAAGGGAATTGATCAGGAGAATTAGAAGAGTAGTGTTCAAGTTCAGGTTTCGAGGGTGGTTCAAATGACGAGCGAGCTGTTCATCGACAATTATGTCATGGCGGGGTGACGATCCGGGGGTTTGATCGTACAAGACCATAACGAGCCGCACTGATGCTGCTCCCCCTGATAACTCTAGCTGCTTATAGGTGGACTACGGCATAGATCGAGCGGTTTTTCCTGAACACCGAGGGATTCCACGAAATCAAGTTTACTAGTCGGCATAGAACAAGGCACCAGCGGCACGGCTCGTTTGCTACAATATCGTACTCCTGGTATCTCCCCGGATTGATGCACACGGGAAGGACATTGGTTTGATGCAAGCGGTGCAAGCGTGTTTGAAAGCAAGGTAATTAATTTGATCTACTGCCTAGACAGCCTGTGATGGTCATGAACAGCGGGTGGGTATAAAGCTTGAAAGTCGAAACCATGTTTCCAAAAAGACGCCAGAATCCTGCACAAGACAACAACTCAGATCATTGTCATGATCGACACTTCTACTTCTTCTTCCTTGCTTTCATCAAGGTAAGCGGTACGATCTGTGTCTTCCCCTTAGGTTTGATTGGTTTACGACACGCTGGACATGTGCCGTAATTGTGGTCGGAGTTGCGTTGGCTGGCTATCAAAGCTTGTGTCAGGCATTCGTGGCAGAAGATATGGCCTATAAACATGTTAGCAGAGGTCTCCGCCTGCCGTCAAAGAGTAAACATACCACAATGCGTGGCAGTCATGCCGGTGAAGTGTTCCAGGCAGATCATGCAGTTCAGCTCTCCAATTCTACTGGGCTTGCCAGCCTCTTCTCGTTGCTTGGCCACCAAAGCCTCACGCTCTGTAGCAAGTATGTCGTTGTCAGGACCCAACTCTTCCTCCTCTTCTTCGTCGGTATCATCTAGCTCTATCGGAGCATGAGCAGAGTTCAGGCGACGCTTAGTCGCAGATGGTGGCGTCCCGGGATCCGATGGACGAGCACGTTTGCGACCTGCAGCGGCGGTCGAGGTCGAAGCAGGCATTGTGGTTGTATCTTCTTCCTTCACGTGCGGTTGGTTGACAGGATTGTGGTAGTCTGAGTGTGACTGTCCGGAAACACTGGCAATGTGGTGTGTACCGAAACGTGGGGTCGAGTGACTGTTGGAATGAGAATGTGCAAGAGAATTGAAAATGGAAGGACCGGTAGAGCGGTCGGTGAAGGATGGTCCTGCGAGAGGTTGGACGGACGAGGAAGAAGCGGATTGGTGTGGTGGGTTGGTAGTGGTGGTATGGTGTGAAGAGGCAGAGTCTTGAGGCGACTGGGGTGGTGAATAGAAGAAGTGATTGGGGATGTAACCGAAGCTGGATTGTTGAGCAGAAGCAGAGTTGAGGCGAGAAAGCGGTGGCAGTCGCGGGAGAATCGAAGGTCGTGGTAGGAAGTCGGCACCTTCCCTCAATGCAGCAGCCAGAGAAGCGGATGGAGTCGAGTGGTGTTGCGGTCGGGCTTGAGCGGCCGTCGGGTGTCGTGACTGTGCAAAGTTTGGCAAGGGCAGTCGGGGATATGAAGACGAAGGCGAATGTCGGTATTGTGGCGGTGGAATATAGCCCTGGGCAGGTGTGTTCGTGGGTTGTTGGTTGGCTTGCGAGTTGTCGTCGGGATTGTGGGTGTCGTTCCAAGGTCTGTGAGCAACAGTGAGCCTGTGGTATGCGAGAGGCAGCAAGGAGACGATGGGCAGACGGACGGGAAGGTGAAAGAAGTGCCAACAAAGGGCCAGTGGTTACCACTGGAAAAAGACATGATCTCGTAAGAATAGCGGTAGCGGCTGCTGTGTTGGACGATGAGGCCTCATGGCACTTTATTGCAAGAAACTACTGAGGGTACATAAGCTGCGACATATTACTGGAGTTTGCGTCTTTGGCCGATTGATGCTGAGCCGGTCTGCTGCTGCTGCTGGCCGTGTCACACAAGAGATGCAAGAGGAGAGTCTGGATTCTGGGAGGGCATGCTGCTCTGCTCTTGCGTCAGCCCTGCCCAGTGCTAGCCTTCGTAGCGTGGGTATCCCAGCGCAGCCAAGGGCGTTGCTTTCGGCCATGAATGTTCCAGTTGACAGGTCCCTTCGGTGTTTAGAAAACGATAGACCGAGGGTGGCTTGGCAGACGACGGTTTGCGCTATTTGCATCAGCGCTGTCATGGTTCGGCCGCTTTGAAATCCGCACTGCGCAAGGTCATGATGTCGACTGTGCGAGAAGAAAGTTCATTGCCCCCGCTATGGAGCCGCTGGAAGTTACTTTCATATCAGAGCTCCCCTACATGTGCATGCCAATGATACCATAGACACTAGACTGCCTTTTTGTCCGTACCTAGCAGTATGGCCGCCAGCTCGATGCGGTCGCAGCAGGCCTCGCTGTTGCGCCTCCGTCATGTCGTCCGCCAACGCCCGCCTTACTCTTGCACACGACCCTACGCAACCGATAGCTCCAATGACCACCCTTCGCCTGCTTCGTCCACCGCATCTCGTCGCTCTTCCCTATCAGTCCCGGCCGAATCGCGCTTCAATGAAATCGGTGTCCAACAGATTAGCAGCCATATTTATCCCCAAATCTTCTCTGGCAAAGCTCCCCCGGCCGCCGAAGACCTCGTTCGCCTATCCAAGGATCACTTGCAGCGACATGACTTACTGGGAAAGAACACGGACTCGTCAGAGCCTGTCGCCTTCGACATGCCCGAAATACAAGGTCAGACCTTAGACGAACACTTCTACAAGTTAGCTATGGATTCTGCCGAGCCGTACCTAGGTCTTGCCAAAAAGTACTCGACCGCGAATGCGCCACCAAGACCGCGCAAATGGGCTCGACGGAGTGGCTGGACCAAATACCACCAGGATGGCTCTTTTGAGCCTGTAGAAGCTCCGGATGAGGAAATGTTGACCTTTGACGTCGAAGTCCTGTGGCATCAATCATCATATGCTGTCATGGCATGCGCCGTCAGTGATAAGTCCTGGTATGCGTGGTTGTCGCCCTGGTTGCTGGGAGAATCCGAGAGTGACCGTCATCTTATCCCGCTCGGAGATCCTCGCAAGCCTCGTATTATCGTTGGTCACAATATTGGCTACGACAGAGCCCGAATCGCCGAAGAATATGAGCTTGACCAGTCGCGTAACAACTTCATCGATACCATGTCGCTACACGTTGCTGTCAATGGAATGTGCTCAAGGCAAAGACCGACCTGGAACATGCACCGCAAGAACCGCGAGACTAGAGACAAGATTGCGAATTCAGATGCTGCAGCTGATCTGGCCGCGCTCCTCCAGGCCAAAGGAGATGTAGATGAAGAGGAAGAACTCTGGGTTGGTCGTAGTTCTGTCAATTCTCTTCGAGATGTTGCCCAGTTCCATTGCGGCATCACCATCGACAAGGCTAAGCGTGAATGGTTCTCCGAGCTCGATCGAAAAGGTGTTTGCGACAAGCTTGACGAATTGCTCGATTACTGTGCTGCCGATGTTGATATTACTCACCGAGTTTACAAGAAGGTCTTCCCAGCGTTTATGGAAACTTGCCCTCATCCTGTTAGTTTCGCAGCGCTTCGCCATCTCTCTACTGAGATCTTGCCTGTCAATCGTTCATGGGATTCATACATTGCAAACGCAGAAGCTACATACCGCAAGCTGTCTGATGCTGTAGAACAACGATTACATGAACTGGCCAGCAAAGCACTCGCGCTTAAAGACAAACTTGAGGAATACGAAAATGATCCGTGGTTGAGCCAGCTGGACTGGTCAGGCCAGGAGATCCGTATGACTAAGCCCAAGAAGAAGGGTGAGGAGCCCAGGCCTGCTGCCCGTCAGAAGATGCCTGGTATGCCCAACTGGTACAAGGATTTATTCGTGAAGAACGGTGCGCCTATCGGTCTCACAGTACGCACGCGGATATCACCGTTGTTGCTACGTCTTGCCTGGGATGGCTATCCGCTTGTGTGGTCTGACAAGTATGGATGGACTTACAAAGTACCGAATAATGAAGCGAGTAAATACATCAATCGAGGACTGTCGAACTGCGACATGGAAGAGGAAGAGAATTTAAAGCTACGAGACGACAACCAGCATGTTTATTTCCGCTTACCGCACAAGGACGGACCGCAAGCCAGATGTGCCAATCCTCTCGCGAAAGGATACCTACAGTTTATGGAGAACGGAACCCTATCATCAGAGTACACGTATGCGAAGGAGGCACTACAGATGAACGCGTCCTGCTCCTACTGGATCAGTGCTAGGGACCGCATTATGTCGCAGATGGTCGTGTATCGTGGAGAAGAAAACAAGAACGATCAGCTCGGCTTCATCTTGCCGCAGATCATCCCTATGGGCACCATCACACGGCGAGCAGTCGAGAACACATGGCTGACAGCCAGTAATGCAAAGAAGAACCGCGTTGGATCCGAACTCAAGGCCATGGTCAAAGCCCCACCAGGCTACTGTTTCGTCGGCGCAGATGTCGACTCGCAAGAACTCTGGATCGCGGGACTCGTGGGCGATGCATCCTTCCAGATCCACGGTGGCAACGCAATCGGCTTCATGAACCTCGAGGGCAGCAAAGCCCAAGGCACAGACATGCACTCTCGCACCGCCTCCATCCTGGGCATCTCCCGCAACGACGCAAAAGTCTTCAACTATGGTCGTATCTACGGTGCCGGATTGAGATTTGCGTCTACCCTGCTCCGCCAATTCAATCCCACCATCAGTGATGCAGATGCAGACAACACGGCCAAAAAACTGTACGAAAACACCAAAGGCCAAAAGACGACCCGCAAAGTTTTGCGCGAGAGGCCCTTCTGGCGCGGCGGTACTGAGTCCTTTGTTTTCAACAAGTTGGAAGATTTCGCCGAGCAAGAACGGCCCAGGACACCAGTGTTGGGCGCAGGCATCACTGAAGCTTTGATGCGCAGGTTCATCAGTAAAGGAGGATTCATGACTTCTCGCATCAATTGGGCCATTCAGTCTTCAGGTGTCGATTACCTGCATCTGCTGATCGTGAGCATGGAATATCTGTGTCGACGCTACAACATCAATGCCAGACTCTCCATCACCGTACACGACGAGATCCGCTACTTGGTCAAGGAAGAAGACAAGTATCGCGCCGTCATGGCACTCCAAGTCAGCAACATCTGGACACGCGCAATGTTTTCGCAACAAATGGGTATCCACGACTTACCCCAGTCATGCGCATACTTTTCAGCCGTGGACGTGGATACCGTGCTGCGCAAGGAAGTAGATATGGATTGCGTGACTCCCTCTCACACATCACCCATTCCCGCAGGCGAAAGTTTGGATATCTTGCAATTGCTCGCTAAAGGCGAAGCTGCGTACTTGGATCCTGCTATCGTGCCCACTGATCCACCTCAACCTCAAAGATTCGAGTATAAGGACCGAGAAGCAGTGATGACGAGTTTGCAGCAAGTGGAAGCTCCTGCATACCTCAAAGCGCAAACGACGGGCAATGATGCAGAGTTGAGGCAAATCATCAAAGACCTGCGCTTCCCTGCTACCGCCTCCTCATCCGCTACATCTACTTCCTCCTCCACAAAACCCAAAACTTCTTCGTCCTCCTCATCATCATCAACCAAGCCCAAAACTGGAACAACACGCAAACAGAAAAAATCCAGCACAGACCCTTACATGCAAAACCCCTCGCTACTGATGGTTGAGGACACCGACGTACCGTTTGGAAGGTATGCACCGCAGTCATTTGCGGATTGGAGGGATAGAGATGTGTATTCTCAAGCTTCGTCTGCGACGGTGGCGGGAAGCAGACAGGATAGGAAGAGGCAGGAGAGCAATAAGGCGGCTGTGGATGAGAATTCTTATTGGAGTCCGGGGTTGGTGAGGAAGATTCCTAGTGCTGTTGGTAAGGCGGCTTAGAGAGAAGAGAGGGTGAGGTAGGGT
>Ga0268251_10000616_pt1 | contig 11100 bp, 6 predicted proteins | sample AgamicAsMae_FD_200527 | JGI IMG/M metagenome (GOLD analysis project Ga0268251, IMG submission 200527) | Agave microbial communities from Guanajuato, Mexico - As.Ma.e (v2) (version 2) | ecosystem: Host-associated > Plants > Phyllosphere > Phylloplane/Leaf | place: Guanajuato, Mexico | collected...
GTCCTCGTCGTCTCGAGCAGCGGCGCCTACAGCATCATCCACAGTTGCCCCGTCGCAGTTGGGTTTGACGAATGGCGAAGAGATTGCAACCTTCCAGCGACACCAGCAAGTCGCACTGTCTAGAGCAAACAATAACAATGCGCGTACTGCAGCTGCAAACGGAAGGGTGTTGGTAGATGCGAGTAGCTTGATGCTGCTGGCCAACTATTTTGACCATGTCATGGCTGGTATACAACAGAGGGCTGATCTGGTGAGTACCCGTCGAGTAAACTTCCTCATCTCTTGTGTACATGTTCTGGTCTCGGGTGTGTTCTGTCGATGTATGCTGAGGTGTCTGCGTCTTCCATCCTGTTTGTTGCAGCTCAATTCGTGGTCGTTGCGATGAGGCATGCTTAGAGAGCATCTACTGACAAAACTGTGTTTTGGAGTTGACTCGTCAAACGCAAGCGTCGGTACAGAGACAGAGCTCGAGAGCAGTCTCCTCGATTCAGGCCGCAAATGCAGAAATCGCTCGGGTCCACAGTCTACTCAGACAAATCGATGAGCTCGAGGCAGAGTTCGACAAGATAAGACGCATCCGCGACATCGTAGCGGCTTTCAGAAGTCGAGTTGAGGCCTTGGAGAGGAGAGTAAGATGATGCAGTAATCATGGCAGGACTTGATGCTTCAATGTATGGGACTTCGGGAATGCATGTCTTTGAGCTTCAGCGAATTATGATGTAATTGATGCACGAAGACCAGCGAGAACCCAGGAAGAATTCAGTATGGTATGAAACCTGCTCTCCAATCCGGTGGAACCGCCCCCTACATCTGAACCCCCCAGGTACCTCTTGGTAAGCCGTTCTGGTCCCATACTCAAACCGGGAAATGCTTCTTATGATGTCTCAGCACTCAACAATCAGGCTCTAAGGACAGACAGTTTGGACACAAAGCATTGCATATAAACTGGCACAGCAAGGAGTAAAAGTGTAGACGAGATAAATCATCTGACTATTGAGTGACGCACAAAACAGAATAAGTCATGTCTAGAAGCTCGGCCATGTACACGACCAGGCGACGAAGTGAAAGAGATCAGAGTCGTGTACCATCATTGCCCGGGGCAGTATCTCCAGATAGTCTTGTAGACACGCCCTTCCTTGGCTCATTAAGGGTAGATAGAACCCATAAGGATCTGATAATCCCGCGAGATAGCAATCCGAAACCTGCCCACCAATCTAACAAGGGAATCATTCGCAGAAATAAAACAGAGACAGTGCGCCACCTCTTCCCAAACGTAACGCCTAACTGAAAACCAAGAAAGAAGCAACATAGCAGGCCGCGTACATGTCGGCCTGATCATCCCAAAAACATCAGAGACCGTCGGTACAATCCTGGTCGGATGCCCAGTGCCCGACATATGGGCGGGTATATGATCGAATTCAAAAGCAGAAAAGAATGCCAGCCGGACGCAGCCTGATCAAGGGCGCTGACCCTTACAAGCCCAGGTCTTGCTTGTAGTGAAAAAGTTGACTTCTCAGGAAAGTTGCTGGCTGATAATGTTACCAGCATTCATCACCTTACAGACTCATGGTGAGCCATTCCCATTCTTGGGGACCAGCGGGCATGCCAGAAGGAGTGCTGACCAAAGATCCAGAAGGACCATTGTTCATAGTCATGTTTGGCTGTTGAGTAGACATGAAGGCAGGCGGAGGTGCCTGGGCGAGTTCCTTCGGTTTGTTGGCAGTGTGGATATCGTCCGCCTCACCCATCTCGATTTCTTGGGGAGAGCTACCGACCTTGCTCTGTTTGCGCTGGCGTTTCGGTGCAACCATGCGTGTAGGAGCAGGTCCTGTGGCTGGCAACTGCGGCTTTGGTGGACCAGGAGCAATGGGCACTACAGTAGTCTTGGGCGCAATAACAGGATTGGTCTGAGTAATAGGAGTGTTGGCGGCAGAAGAGGAACCACCAGCAGTGTTGGGAGAATCGGCATCGTGTATGGGTTTGGGAGTAGTTGCGGGAGTTTGAGCGACCGAGTTTTTCCTGCTAGCGACCTTCTTCGAACGACTTGAAGAGGGCCCAATGGTTGCCGAGCCCGCTCCACCGCGGTTACGCTTCTTGATGACATCTGTCTTAAGACTCAGCGGACGTACGACACCGTGGAGCTTAAGGAACAAGCCACATGCGTTACACAGCGGATGTCCTTCAGGGTTGCGGCGCCACAAAGGAGTGGTCTGAGTGAAGCAGTTTGTGCATGTTGTAGGCAAGCCGTTGTTGTCGCCAGGTTTTGGGCTTCCCAGGCGAGAAGGTGCAACGGAGCTGAAGCCTGTCGACGACTCGGGCGGCGACGAGGGTGAAGATTGCGGTCGGGCAGAGAAAATGCCATGCTGGGCGGCCATCGCAGCCGCGTTTGGAGTTGAGCTGGTGCGAGGAATCTTCTTGAGACGGGGGTCGTTCCCGCGGTTCCGAATCTCGCTGACAGAGGCAGCAGAGCCATGTGTACGTCCCAAACTACCCACACTCCAATCTTGCGGCGAGGGAATCATCTCGGTATGGCCAATCGTGACGCCCTTGCGAGCCGGAGGTCCAGCGTAGCGAGCTGGTAGCGAGTTATACTGGCCCGAAGCAAGACCACTCTCCCATTTGTACTCGCCCATCGAAGGGTCTTCCATAGGCGAAAAGTCGGTCTGCATCATGAAGTTGTTGCGGTCGCCAAAATTGGTTTCGTCGTCTTCATTGTCCGAGTCAGCACCAAAGGTGAACATGTTGTCGCCTCGCGGCAAAGACATGGCCGTCGACAAGACCTCGGTCGGGTCAACATGGCCCGACATGGAAAAGGACGAGGGCTGGGTAAAGGAAGTGGATGAATCGGGAGCCGAGATCTGACTGAACATGTTGTCGTTGTTGGGACTGAAGATGTACTGGGGCTGCATGCTGGCGACGGGGGTGGGCTGCTGGCTGGTATAGCTGCTCATGTGAGCATGGTGCCTGAGATCAACACTGCTCGAAGTGTTGAAGAAGACAGGCTCGTGCTCGGGAATGGGCTGAGGAGTCGAGACACGAGACTGGTAGGACGACTGGGGCGGCGAGCAGTAGTTGTTGGACATGACGGACTGGTTGAACATGTTGGCATAGGGGCCGTTGTTCATCATGGGCGAGCCAACAGGCGAGAAGTTGAAGTTGGCCTGGAAAGGGCCGGCCGATGTTAGCAAGGGATCGTTGTGGATCGAGTTGGCACCCGTGTCGAAAGCGAAAGTGTCAAGGCCAAAAGGCACTTGAGATTGGGTCATGTCTGGGTTGAAGGCGGTCGAGTCGAGCGAATAGTTGTTGAGGAGAGCATCGTTGTGCATGCCAGTGGTGACGGGGGGAACTTGGGGAGAGCAATCGGCACGTCGCTTGGGTGGCTATTCGAGTCAAGTCAGTAACGAATACGTATCGGAAGCAGGGGGAGGCATAGGTTACCCTGCGTTCATCAATGCTGGTCTTGCGCACATGGCGTTGGATGTAGCCGAACTCATCCGTCGTCTTGTTGATGGCTGTGGGAGCTACCGACGGGGCCGAGGCACGCACGACAAAGTCGTCCTGGGCCTCGTCCTGCAGCTGCTGGTGACGGCGAATAGGAATGCCGGTCGGGGTGGCCTTGGAGTCGAGGGTGGTCGTCGAGGGGTCGAACGAGGCGGGCGGCGAGGGCTGGCTGATGGGAGAGGCAATGGACGAGGGGACAATAAAGTCGTCCAGATTCATGTGATCGTTGGTGGGAATGGAGAAGTGCGACTGTGATTGCGACTGGGCCTCGGCCGACTGTCTTAACTGTGCAATGCCGCTGGGAGCATTGGCACGCTGCTGGTATGCGTGGGCCAGGCGGCTGTGGTAGCTTGTCAGAGTCATTTCGTTTATTGTTGGGCGCGGGGCGGGGAGGGCATACCTCTGGTGCTGGGCACGCCTCAGGTTCATCGACATCATTCGCCAGGTCAGGTTCTCCATGCGCTCCGAGTTGGGCAGCGTGTTCCTTGTCTTGGAATACAGCTTCCAGATCTGGGTGCCGAGGGGATCTTTTCGTTGCAGTTCCTCAGGCGTCTCGGCGTCAGGTTCCCGCCATGTCGCACTCTCAAAGACACTGTCCCGCAGCGCCCTCCGCGCCGACGACTCTGTTGGTGAATCCAGCGTGCTGGCGCTGGTGAGGGAATGGACGGCCGAAGAGGTCGTCGAGGAAGAAGGTGCCATGGTTTCGACCGTGTTGGAAGCAAAGGCACGCGGCGATGTCATGTTTGGGTGGCCCCCACGCTCTTGGTTGGATGCGCGGCTGTCGTTTAATACATAGGCTCTCGTACCGAGAGAGAGGCAGGTAGGGCCAAGTCCGAGCAACTTGTTCGCTGTGTATACACGCTGTCTCGAAGAATTATCGACCGCCGACGACAAAAAGTCCAAGGGTAAAGCAGCGGTGGTTGCGAATGACGCGCTGGGAAAGGGCGAGGGTGGTGGGATGTGGGTATGTCTAATGATGGTTGGCTCGACGTCGAATTCGAGCTCGGTCAGCACTGGGTCGGCACATGAGTAGCCTTCTCCTGCTACCACCACCACTACTGCTAGGGGCGAACCCGCTTGCTCTTCCGACTTGGTCGCCTGTTTTGCGCTTCGTCAACTTAGTCTCCCTGCACTCTGAATGTGGCTGATTCAATCCGTTAGCTTCGCCCACGCGCGCCGACCGACGGGCAGGGATCTGCCACATGCTCTGCCCTTCTCGCCCTGCCCTGTCCCTGCCGTCGCATCCTGTAACCTCTCCCTTATTATCATCATTATATTCCATCTGAGCGTCCTCGTCTCGCACATCCTTGCCACCTTTGACACCTGCTATGCACTTGCCCTTTTCACCACCCGCTATCCCTAAAGTCGGTCTTTCTTCTGCCTGCATCGCTGCTGAGCCGACACGCTTTTTCCTACTCAGATCCAGCGCCGACATGAAGCCCCCACGCCTCGGGTCGCTGCATGTCCTCGTCGCAAAGCACGCCCAATGACGACGGTAACAGCGTTGACAGGCTCTAAGCTCCGACCCACCTCTGCGGCTCAACCTTGTCCTCCCACTCCCTATCCGCTGCGAGTCTGCAACCCTTTTTGCCGTTGTAGCTCCGCTCGGTTGAGAATCCACCCTCTACTCTACTCGGAGGGCCCGTCCATCGTCTGCCTCTCAATATATCCGACATGCGTTCCATCAATCTACCCTTTCATCTGTGCCCACTGCCCCTGTACAACTAAGTACTCACCACTCTACCGGCTTACCTTGATGCCATCATCTTGTCTATCCTTTCTCTTCTGTTTCCCCCATCGCCGCTCATCTCTTGACTCGACACGTCCTTGCGACCCGTGCGTGACACTTTAAACTCCCCACATCGACCCATCGCTGAGCCATCCGTGATATCCCGAGATGGACCCTGATCTTCGGTTCATCTCTTTGGGGATTGAGAACCTTGCTCCATCCTGTCAGTGTCAGGGCACGAGCGATTTGGTATCCTCCGACTCGTGACGGATGCAACCGTACAAGCAAGCTGGATTTGACCGAATCTCCGCCTGAACAGCCAATGTTTAGTCTTCATGACTCTCAAGAGTGTGCCTGGCACCAATAGCGTTCGACTGTTCACCAAGTACCTTTGCATGCGCAACTACCGATGCCATGCGTTGTGAGATGGCTAGCCGATCACCATGCTTCATGGTCCTGCGAAGCGAATAAGCAAAAAATGCATATGCACGAGACAAGCTCCACCACCGTTTGCTCTACGTGTGTCGCTTCCGTTTCTGACTTCTCGCATGTGAATTTTCCGCGAGTGTTCCGAGTTTCAGAAAACTCGCTCGCCATCTCTACCATCTCCTTACCCTCAAGTGTGTCAACGCGCTTCAATCCGGAAGGTCTGGCCTTTGACATTGAAACGCGCCGTGTCCAGAGTAGTGCGCCAGTCGGTTCAGGAACGACAATTCCTCCATATTGACTAAGGTTTGTTTGCACACGACCATGTGGATCTCTTTCCCCGTGATTCTGAGATGGCCGCGCCCGAACCATGTGGATGAGGGCGCTAGGAAACGCGACAACTCAACCAACGATTTCTCCAGAAATAGGTAATTTGCTCGGGCGGTATCCGCTCGGTGAACCCGAGATGTCTTCCAAACCCCAGAAACAACATTGTCATATGCTCTGTGTTACTCGACGACTTACTGGGGCAAGATGTGGCCACGTTTGGGTGCTCTCTTGGTAGTGCCCGAGCTCGAGAACAAAAAGAAAAAGGAACAAGGAAGAAAGAAGAACCGTGGCTTGTCATGGCGTTTACTTCAGCCTCCGTGATAAGGTGAGTGGGTCTCGCATCCTCCAGGTCCAGGGACAGCTCGAAACCTTGAGCCGGCGAGATGCGGTGAAAATAAGGTGGTAGGTTGCAGAATAGGCCGGGCCACTGACGCTGGAAGGGTCATTTTCTTGTTGTTGATTTGCTCGCGTGCCTTGTGGTCAGTCACGTACGAATCGAAACCATCGCAGTTCCACGCACGTACGTTCATTTACCTCGGCGAGAAGCCTGGAACAGTGGACCGGAAAAACAGTCGCTGCGATATTAGCCTGTGCTTGCTGCAGGACGCCGCGTGGAGCCAGGCGTTCGCATTCGTTGTTATACGCAACTGCGCAGTGGCCTCTCTTCACCCGGGCGACATGGTTGCTTCGGCCGATGCTTACCAGTTGGGCTGATCGTCCCCTTTCGCCTACGACAATATAGCAATCTTGCGTTTGTGTAGCCATTTGCAAGTGTGGTCAGTGGATATTGGCTTTCTAAAGACTGGGGCAAGGGCTGAACAGAAGTGGCTGATCCGATTAATGTGCAACACGAGGCATGTGAAAGTGGGCTTCCGCTCATGCAAGACGGCCGCGCTGCAGCTGTTCGCTTGCATGCGGCCGATGCGGTCAGCCAGTGATATTTGGCATGGGCAGTCCAGATCTCAAAGTCAATGGCGGATGTGTGCTTCGATGTCAACGAGCAAGGTTCTCGGGGTTTCGTTTGAGAATTGCCACTAGCGATGCCTACTGGTTGAATCCCAGGGGCAGTTTCTGATCTGGATAGAAAGGTGGCGTGTTCTGGGAGTTATGGAAAGGTTGACGAATGTAGACGTGCGGTGCCTACTGTTATATATGCGTCGGAGCACGACATGATAAGAATGACCCCTAGGATAGATAGATAGACACTGCTATCAGGCATCGATGTCGCAACCTTCTACTTGCACTTGCACCTGCTGTCTTGGTGCTTATCTTCGATGGCGTTATCAGTGCATGGCTTTTGCTCGTCCTGGATATGCAGGTCAACCCTCTCTTATCTGGCGATTTAGGTAGGTGGTAGGTGGGTAACTCGGTAAGAGATCTCGAATATAAAACAAGCATTCCAGAAAGGTTCGGGAAGCTGACACCTCGTGGCCATCAAGGTCATCCCGCAAGTGGCTGTCTAAATCACGCGATGCGCATTTCTATGACTACAAATAATCGTCCCCACCCCCAACAGTGAGCTACTTTTACAAACAGTTATAAATCCGCTTCGTCCTACTTCTGTGTCGAGCAAGCCTTTCGATCTCTGGTCGGGCATAGAATTGCAACCATGATTCACTCAAGTCTTTCCCATACAACAAAGCAGGACACCAAAAAGATCCTGGACTTTCCAACAAGCATAGAATGACGCACATCCAACCGACGAGGGGATCAATAAGAATAATGACATCGGGTCTGGTCAGAAGAGATACAGAGGCTAGCAGGATATCATCTCGTAGATCATGTCATTCTTCCGGCCACAACGACACAGGAACCAATGGAAACAATAGGACCACTCACGGCTCGATATCTACGAATCATGATCGCAGATTACATGTCATGGCTGCACTCGAATCTCTATCGAGTCTCCTGGCATCTCACAAGACGGGATTTCCTTCATTACTGGACACTCTTCTTGGACACCAACGTTTTAGCAGTAATACCTCCGTCGACAATACTCTATCGGCACAGTCAAGCATCGAGAGTCTCGTAAATTCACGTACGCCAAAACAGCTATGGGGAGGAACTGCAGATTAGGTGATTGAGGCTCAGAAACAACAGCCGTTCTCGGTACTTTCATCCAAACGCACAGAAATTTAGATCCAGATCTAGCCGCCTTCGAAATCCGCTGGAGCTCTACCACGGAAGAAGCGTCGTACAGATTCGTTCTATTGGACTCATAATCGTTGATCTGGAACCACTGTTAGACACGTAACAATGCTCAGCCCTGCACTCGGAACTTGGATGACATCTCCTACCCATGTGCTCAAGTCTGAAACACCCACGCTCATCCCCCGAAGACGAAAGCGGCGACCTCGCTATAGAAAGCCACAAACTTCAAGATTCGAGCTCCATCGAAGAGAGCCTGGACAAATAGGCATCTCGATAGATACGATCCAGCTGTTGAGAATATTGTGCATTGCTATAGCTAAGTATACGCGCGATCAGCCTTTGCACGCAAGAAGGTTCTGTGAGAACGACATAGGGACACTCGCTTTGAATTCCCGAACACTTGAAACACATAATTTTCGCCCAGCAGACTTTTGGGGCACAAATCACCTAGACTCGACACGAATCATCGTGTGTGCCGCGTTACAGTGGCTATCCGGGCTGATAAAAGACTAAAGTATCCCCTTTGTCTCCGTGCATAAACTACGAGCCAAGATCTCGAGTCTCTCTGATACCCACTAATTACGCAACTAATACATGGAAATTAGCACGTGTGATCTTCTTCACTTCTTCACTGCCTTCTCAGGATTCTTCTCATAAGCTTTGCACCATTTGCTCCACTCATTTGCTGCCTTGGTCACGACGGTCTTTAGATCGTCCTTGACCTCTGCAGTCTCCCAGTGATCATCCTCCCAGTTCCTCGTCTCGCCACCGGTCTGACTGGGAGCCCATCCAATTGCCTGGAGGCATTCTGTCTCGCTCGGTGCGATACCGAAGGATGGGAAAAGTTTAGCATCCTTCTCGTGGCATCTCGCTTTCAGATAGCTACCCAGTACTTCGAGACGAGACGAAGGTTGAAACGAGAGTCTCAAAGTGTCTTCGTCATGCTTGCCGCCGGTAGAAGTGGAGTGCAGTCGTTTGGTGACGTTTCGAGAGATTTTCGCGCCTCTGATCGAAGCAGTTGCCCAGACTGCATCAATTTCCAAAAGTCCTCCGAACGGCCAGATCAATGTCAGCATGATGTCTATCGCGGCAGATACAGGCAGCAGCCCAGTGGCGATGATCGAATCTCGCTGAGCCTTGCTCTTGCTGCGCATCATGGATTCGACGAACTCGACTTTGAGCTGATCTGGACTGGTTTTGAGGCTAGCATTGTAGACCAGGATCATCTCTTCGAGACCGACGGTACGGTGAGTTTCTCCGCCTTCAGCATTTCCATCTGACTTTGCTCCCTTGTCGCTGTCAACATCGATCCTGTTGATAAACTCGAGGTTGGAGCTCTTCGTCCAGCCCATGGCCGTGTCGATTGCTTTCGTGGCTTTGCCTTTCACACCCTGCCAGCTCGCGGTTTTGGCGGTTGATGTTTTCGCTGTACGCACTTCTTCTTGCCATTTGCGTTGCAACTTGTGGATCTTCGCTTCCTTTTCTCCTTCTTGAGGTGCTTTCAGAGGAGGAGGCGGAGGTGTGTAGATCAGGTATCTGGTCGGAATAGCATCAGGTGGAATGCCGTGGAGATTTGGCTTCGGAAATGGAATGAGATAAGCCACCAGTTTGTGTGGATCTCGAGTGTAATGCACTGCTGACGAGATGTCTTCATTCGAGGATCTGACACTGCTCGTTCGCCGAGGAGGTGCTGGATATGATGGTTGTTCAACGAGGGTGTTTGAGGAGCTAGCGGTACGGGGAGGCAGTGGTGGTGCCTGTTCGTAGTACTCCGGCGAGGCTGAAATTGGCTCCATGTATTTCTCGTGACCTTGCGTGTCCATTTTGGTGAGTGGCGTCTGATACCGTGAGATGCACTACTTTGTAGTTCTTTGCTTATGCGATACGAGTTGTGGCAGCTGCAGCAGGCAGAAGTGGACTACGATTTATATATTCGATCCGTTGCCAGAGTTGCCTCGACCCGACAGCCACCATGACGACTTCTGTCGCAAGGTTGGGTTGCACACGCGGCCGCCTGGATCACCGTATAAATACGCAGACGGCAACGCGCCAGCCGCCAGCAACAGGTGCGGTAATCGATACGCTCTTTCCAATATAAATTGTCTTCATGTGCAAGATATGCAACGTAAGTACCTAGCCATGGGTATCTACACTGCCTTCTGTACACAGGGCTGGGAGTCATCGGCCCATTTTTGAGCTTATCTACCACATGGAAACAACTACGTGTTTCCATAGGTAGCTTCCTTTACCACTGATTGTCACAAGCTTTGGTATACGACGAGATGGGACTTCTTTGTTAGCATGTGGAAGACAATGAATCCTGTCAGTGCCGTCACCATGGTATTCGTGTGTTCCGCAGCCATCCGAAGCCTGCGTGCGAGATCGAAGGAGCACCGGAATTACAGTTGGGGTGGTAATGATACTGATATCTTGGAACTTGGAAGTAGCGCTGGACACAAACAAGCTTCTTCTGGGCGCCACACTCATAGCTTGAGTTTCCAATCTCTTGTCGGGATCAAAGATTATCGATGCATCTGGCCAACCTCGTCACTCCTTACCATATTATAACGCAGACAGCACTTTTGTTTCGTTGAGTCCATATGTACACGTCAACTCTTAAGTAGCAGCAGTTTATGCAGGGAACCGTCTTTCAAGTACGATCTTCTCGACCTGGGTCTAGTGATACAATCAAATTTAATGCTCTATACCATTTCGTGACCAGGGTCACATAGCTAACTAACATGTTCTACAGGTCATTTAGTCAAGTTTATACGCAAAGTAGCCTAGCGATGCTATAAATCATAGCTTGAGTCTACCTGAATCTATTGGTATACCACCGTTCTTGGATGTTTAGACTGGCTGTGATCGTGAACACGATGTGAAAGAGGATGCGACTGATAGCGGATCATGATAGCCTGGGTTGGTTTAGCAATATATCGTATCTAGATAGACTAGCCTAGTAT
>Ga0268251_10000617_pt1 | contig 11092 bp, 9 predicted proteins | sample AgamicAsMae_FD_200527 | JGI IMG/M metagenome (GOLD analysis project Ga0268251, IMG submission 200527) | Agave microbial communities from Guanajuato, Mexico - As.Ma.e (v2) (version 2) | ecosystem: Host-associated > Plants > Phyllosphere > Phylloplane/Leaf | place: Guanajuato, Mexico | collected...
CATAAGCAGTTGAACGGCAGATTAGTACTACGGTGGGTGACCACGTGGGAATCCCTGCTGCTGTATGTTTTGTCCTTTTTGTTTCTCGCATCGAAAGTACATACTCGTGCCTTCCCAATGTTCGATGCTGGACAAGCAAACTCTGGGCGAGTGCGGTTTGCCTTTTTGTTGCCTCAAGCGACATTTTATATCGCTCCTAAATTCAAAGATGTTAACTGCAGAGGCCACGCGAGAAGGAGACATGGAATGCGATTCTGAAAAGCGTCTTGAGATGGGGTTCAAGGATCCTTGTAACCTTGTCAAGTATAAGCATGTTCTTTTCATATTCTTCGAAGACGATATAATTCGTGGTCAGGTCCCAAAAGCTAGTGACCCAAAATGACGACAACCCAATGCCAATTAAAACGATCGAATCTACAAAATACCACTCTGCCGTCGAAGCACGATGGCGTGCTCGCTGCTCACAGAAATGAGAATTAGGCGGCTCGGGAGGTGTTACTCAGATGGCCAAGACTTTTGGCGAAGAGGCGGACTCAGGCCAAATCCAAATACTCAGGGAATGTCTCGGGTCTCCCAAAAGCCGTGGTGCTGTGACCGTTGACATTACTCCGCCGCTTCTAGTGCCTTTCAGTCACGCTTGATGGTACGTGAACAATTAATGCAACCAGATTTGTTTTGTTTGAGTCTGGCGGAGTACGTGTTGGGATGCTCGCTGCCAGCTGATCCTGGGTCGATTTGTGCCTTTTTCTCTAGACTTTGGATATACCAAGTCTACTGTTGAATCATTCTGTACACTTCCGAGTCTAGAACGAAGTCGGGGTTAAGCTGTCCATCGACGGTGTGAGCGCAAAGTCACAGGTGAGCGGTGTTTGTGGTGTGCTGGCTTCTCTTCAATCCAGCCTGGTTCGTCGTAAGCGGCTTGTATCCTTTCTGCAAATGATACAAACGAGTATCCAAGCCTCCAGGTGAAGTTGAAACCATGGGTCCAGCGAATTCTTTGCCATGGTTGGCTGGCGCATTCAAACACTTGTTCAGAGTGCTCGTCCTCCCCCAGACTAGACAAAAATTGGCCTCATGTAAAGATCGAAGCCGTCGTAGACATGCGGCGAGTCTACTCTGATCCTGGTGTCGAGTCCATGGCAGAGCCACTAGAGCATAAGCCGAAAGTCGAGGCGGCTCCGGTCTGAATGTCCCTCTGATTGTGTACTTGCCCCACTCATACGAACCCAGTGTAGAAACTGGCGTTCAGACTTCTGAGCTCCGAAATCTCAAACCCGTGCGGATCGTCAACCGGGAACTTTGCCTCCTGCAATGCAAGGAACTGTTGGCCGAAGACGAGAGCAACGTCGCTGTTGGGGTACTCGGTGTCGAGGGCGCTTCTGGCAGACTCGGGTGTGAACTCCCCAGCAATAAGCACGGGCGAAGACTGGCCCCAGACAGCAAGGAACGGTTTGATGCCCTTGTATGTGTCGCATTCGATGTTTGTGATCGCGTGCGATTTGATGATGTGGATATAGGCCAAGTTCAGTTCTTTGAGCTGCTGGGTCAGTGCAGTGAACTCGGGTGCGAGACTGGACATGCGGAAGGCGCTAGAGGGGCTCATGCGGAAGCCAACACGTTCAGCGCCAATAGCATCTGCGATCGCGACGGTCACTTCGAGCGCAAAGCGGATACGGTTTTCGGCATGCCCGCCAAACTTGTTTGTATGTCTGTGTAATGATGGGTAGATGAAGTAGCCGTTGGCACCAACCTCGACTCCATCAAAGCCGGCAGCTATGGCATTCCTTGCAGCTTGGACGAAAGCTCTGGTTGTCGACTTGACCTCTTCTTCGTTGATGGTGTGCGAAGTGGATTCTGAGGGTGAGTCGCATCTCGAGAGGGATGAGAAATCGCTCGATTCGCTGGCCTGTCGATGTCTCTTGTCGGTCGAAAGTGCGGCGTCTGCCAGCGGCTCGAGGGAGTCTATCGAAAGGAACATGTGAGCTCCGTTGGCGTGCACGGCGTCTGTGATGTCCTTCCATTGGGCAATCTGGGTCTGCGTCCAGATTCCAGGCGTGTGTTTGCCGCCTCCAAGTTCCAAAGACACGACAGTTGCTTCAGCAATCACGAGTCCACCTTCAGAGGCGCGCTGGGCATAGTGTTCAACTGCTAGCGGCGGTCGGACGTCGCCCTCATCTGTGAAGAGTCTGGTGAGAGGAGCCATTACAACACGATGCTTGAGCTCGATCTTGCCGAGCTTGAGCGGCCGGAAGAGATTCGAGGACGACATCGTTGTGGGTTTTGGATGAGCAGAAATGTGCGTGCTGGCGTTCGTTGTGTGTGGGTGCTGCTCGGTCCTTCAGTCTCTTTTTGTCTGCGATTCCGATGTCGATAACCAGAGCAGCGTGTTCATGAACGAGACAAAGATTATCTGCTGAGAAGAATAATCAGCAGCCAACACAAGTCACGCCGTGTTGGCAGGAGAGATTCTCAAACGACGGCTCCACATGCCCTATATTCATGGCCAGGCTTCGGTACTGTGGTAGTCCTGTGAGCAGCGTACGCGCGAAATTTCCAAACTCAGAAATAGACAAGGCTTAGACCCGTCGAATTGGAGATTGACGCTAGACTCTGGAGACTCGGGGTATCAACCTTCGGAAGATGAATTTCTCCAAACGGCCAAGTTCTTCCACCAACCAGAGTGGCTAAATGCAACTACATTCCGATGCGGAGTCTTGTCGCATGATACTGACGACTTACAAGCACACCAATTCATCTTTTTGGCTGAGCAAGCATGAGGTATCCTTGAGCCTCTGAATCGATCTCAAGGCGCCGTGGTCGGCAGCTATCCTTCAACGGTAAACTGATCATGGTGAACCTTAATTAAGGTGTGCTTCTAATATGATAGCCCGCCGTATGAAATACGTACCTCGCTACCCTTGTCCTTAGAGCTGGGTATTGTTCGGGACTCGTTTCAGTGTTTCCGTCTGTCAACGAGTCACTTACCCATTGTGCGCCTATGCTTTTGCCAACCTGAGGTGATCGAGGAAGAAAACGGACGATAGAGTCTGCAACTTTGCTCCGAAGGGACGACTTTGGCCCGAATGGTTCGTGCTTGAAGAAGAGGCACAGGGGCCTGCAATTGCACATCGTCTAGGGCGTGCCCTAGATCTCGGAAGCTGTAGTCGATCAAGCCACAAAGCCCTAGTTCCATTAAATTGACCTCGACACGAACCTCTCGCCACGTTGTGTCCGGAGTTAGGTTGCACTGGAGCGTTGCCTCGAGTTTGTCTGACATCAGGGGCCGCAGGCGCGTCGCCCAAAGCCGTTTAGTTGACGGATGTTGAATCATCAACGTGCTTATAGCGACAACGAGTAAGGGTAATCTCCAGTCAAGCGCGAGCACACATGTCGATACTCAACAAGCCACAGCGACAGCACCAGGTCAGGTCGACCGTGCTGCCTACGCAGAGAGAACCACCTGAGTCCACGAGTGCGCTGTCTTGGTATTTTACAACCTTGTAATGAAGAGCCTGGCTGGTTCAAAGTACGAATCTGAGCGGGAAGATCCGGCGTGGCAGAGATTCAAGTTGATCCGGGTCCGTGAGCCGGCTGGTTTTCGCTACACATATGACGCAGCGCCCAGAGCGCATCGAACTTTGCGATTTTCTCAGAGCGGGTGGTTAACGAGATCAAGCTGTCCGAGTCGTGTCCAGTTTGAAACACACATTTGGTGCAAGTGCGGCGTCTGACGGGTGTTGCCAAAATGATTCCGTCTAGAGTGACTGAGCTGAGGGTGAGATCCGAGAAGCCTTCTCCAGCGCGGATTTGTTTTTTCGCTGGGCGGATTTGTGTCTCCGACTGCGGAATCTGTGTCGCGTGTAGCCAGCGGTTACGTTACAACAAAAGCCGATGCGCGGACGCAGCAAATGGACCAGCTTGTGTGCTTGCCTTCGCTCGAATGTGCTTGTTGATTGATAGGAGCCAAAACTCGACGAGCAAACTGAGGGACAGCGCAGGCTCTATATGAGTGCGCTGATTTAGCCGCCCCGGTCGGTCGTGCTCGGTCGTGGTCCGTCGGACAACTTCCATGGGTAAGTCATATACCGCGGCCTTTGAGTTACCGTGAGCATATTCGACCGAAACTTTGCCCTCGAGCTCCGGACAAGTTTTGCGATGACTTGGCGAGAAGTTCAGGCTTTTGGCACATCGGTACTAAGGGTGACGATCTGATGAGTGGATATCGCACGAAGACGAGCATAAGTGCCCTCTCATCAAGATTACATCCTCGAAGCAATCGTCACGTTTTGTTAGTAACGCAAAATCGTTGGCAACATTCTCAAAAGCATGAATGAATACAGGTAGGCAACATCACGTTGTTCATATCATATAACTTAAGCTGCACTAACTGGTCCAATCAATCATCAGCTACGGATTTTCAAAGAGCTACAAGCAAAAGCTTTTGCAGTACAGCACAAAGCTTCGTGTCAATACCGTTCCGTCCTTCGTAAACCCCATCCTCAGGTCGCATGAGCCTTTGTCCGCAAATTCTGCTGACGATAAGAGCTTTAGAGTAGAGGTGAAGCAGGCTGCGTCTGATTTGGATCCAACAGGTTCTGGTACAGGTTGGAGGAGCGGACTTGGTGGCTCCAAAGGCCCCAAGGTCGGTCTGCGGTGCCAGCCATTGTTGTCCACGAATCGACCGTCTGTTGTGTCGTCAGGAACGATAGTTCTTGTTGGTTGTTGTTGGGATACGCGTTCTGAATGGTCAGGGCTGTCGTCTGGATTCCTGCATTAGTTTGCGTGTACATCGCTTGCATGACTGCGAGTTTGATGCTCGATGCTACGGTCGTGAATCCATGATTTTGCATCAAGACTACGGCGTAATCGGCTTCAGTTTGTGTCGCATTTGGCAAGGTATGGTTCGATGAAAATTCAGCTGCAAGCGCTGCTCCGAGACGTTGTGAACGGATGAGAAGGTCCTGCTTGTCGCCTGTCTCGTAGTGTTGGGTAATGTCAAAATTCGGAACGACGTCGCCTAAACACGAGGCATGAGCAGAGCACTCTCGGAAGGACTTGTGTGCATACCTAAGAAGCCGGCCATGTGTATCGATGGGCGCAATGGGACACCGCTGAAGGTGTATGGAACGACCTGCGGCGAGTCTAGAAGCGTAGGGTACAGTTAGCATGTCTCTTTCAAAAAGATAGGGAAGGTACAGACAGAAGTCGAAAAGCCATCTGATGGCTCTTGACCTGTACTATCTGTGCCCATGTCTTACGCACGGCTGTGAACAACACTGTTGATACTGGGAAAGCGTTTGTACAGCTCGCTGTGAATGTATCTTTCAATGAATCCACTAGGAGCATTCGGATCAATTGGAGCGGCGTCGTCGACATAATATTCGACCAAGTCGCTGCTATTGGCGACCAAGGCAGGAGCAAGATTGCGAGACATGAAGAAATTCGAGCCATTATTTGGGTTGCGAACAGACACATGGCCATATGCATCTAGGACACCATTGTAATGGAGAATGTGTAGCCCAGTGATGAGAGTGTTGAAGACCGTGGTGAGATTAGCTGCGACCATTTTGGTTGGTGGTGATGGTGGTTGTTTCTCAGAAGAAGGATCAGCCATGGTGTAAGACTACGAGTTTTGTTTTCTTTCTGGAGCTACAAGATTTGTATACATGCAAGAAGATGTCAGGTATCGTCTTGATGATGTTGTCCGGATGACGAGGTTGATCGACCAGATGATGTGTTGTGGGGTACGGCTCGAAAGAGTGATTGCACGCTGCGACCCTGACTCGTTTACTTGGCATCTTGCAGAAAGACCTCTCTGACCTGACGCTGCCCAATTTCAAGCGGTCACATACAGATGCTCTGAAAGGAACGTGCTGTCGAGATTGCGTGGATATGGAAGACAGGATGTCCGATCAGAGACTGTGTTACGGAATAAGTCATGTGAGCGTTAAACAAATGTGCATATTCGACTCTCCAGAAAACGCCAGCTGCTAGTTGTCCAAGAGTCCTCGAAGTCACATCCTGACACAGCTTGCACAACTCGGTGAATCATTGAGTAGTATGGCTCGTCGGAGCTGTGAGAGGATGAGGCTTCTCGAAAAAGCTTCGCGAAACTTCCCCTCGTTCTGCCCCAATCCTCCCGCTTTTTACGGCGGCTCAGATCGATGCCGAACCTTGGCTCCTTCACGCCCAATTCATGCCTACTTCGAGCCAAACATTTCGCCATTATTAATCACTCATCCAGGATCAGGATGACTGCAAGCAATGCTCTCCACCACATTTCACAACCGTAACCGAACTACCTCGGGTACGCCCCATACCCAACTGCAGCGGTCATGCAAAGCTCGGTCTTATATTCAAAACCTTCGCGGACGAATTGTCGACTGCCTACTCTGTGTAATGATCAGCAAGCGAGATCAAATCATTCACCCGTGTGAATGCGCCGAGTGTAGAGGCATCTCACAAGGCGACGGGTAATTGAGGTGAGCTAAATGAATGTCACATTGCTGACATTGCTAGTGATATGCATTCTAATATACGTTTATGGTCAGCGAGCGGGGACGATCACTAGCGAAGCTCTCGTAGCTCGACCCCGTGATGAGCAGCGATGAAAGTCTGAGAGGTTTGTGCCGAAAGCGATGCAAATACGTGCGCAACTCAAGCGATACTGCTTGCGCAAAACTGCCTACATCCCTGGGGAGACGGCCTCGTTACAGCCAACTATGGTCACAAGCTTGTCTTCTCGACCACTCTGGAATTATGTTGACGAGATGGCGTCCAAGCCGGACCAAGAGAATCACAAGGCTTGACTGCGGCCCGAGGTACGTGGAGAAGCGTGGTGTCGTGTGGGGAAGGCAATTCTCAATTTCCTGTTCCTGACGCATTTGAGCAAATCATCCGTCTACATGGAAGCAGCGTGGTGCATGTCGCCTAAGAGACTGGTCTCGACTGCCACAGGCTACCCCGTACCCCCACCGGAACAATTAGATAGTCTACATGATGAGCAATGGCGGGGAGCTTGCAACTATTCGTGGTCGACTCTACAGCGATTACGGCGGAATGTTCAGCAATACTACAAGTCCAAGCTTGATGTGGTCATGGGGCTAGTCAAAGCATCCATTGGAGTACACAACGGTAAGCACAATCATCCTGTTGATCCCGCCGGATCACGGTAGATATCTCAGAGTAAGTTCGTATGCATTGATATTTGCATGCTGCTACTACCATGGCCTGAATATAAATAGAAAGGGTAACGCAGCCTTCTTATCGACCATCAGCTCTTCTCATACTCTCACATCACACCCTTCTAGACGACTCACTCATCATCCAAACATGCGTTCAAGGTCGAACTTCGCTCTGGGCTTGGCTGCCACCGGATCTCTGGTTGCTGCTGCTCCTTGCGATCTCTACAAGAATGGCGGCACTCCTTGCGTAGCAGCTCATGGCACAACTCGTGCATTGTACGATGCCTACACTGGTCCTCTCTACCAAGTCAAGAGAGGTTCTGACGGTTCAACCACCGATATCACTCCCTTGTCTGCTGGTGGTGTCGCCAACGCCGCTGCTCAAGATTCTTTCTGCAAAGGCACTACCTGCCTGATTAGCATCATCTACGATCAGTCTGGCCGTGCAAACCACCTTTACCAGGCTCCTAAGGGCGCTTTCAGTGGGCCTGACGTCAATGGACAGGACAACTTGGCTAGTGCTATTGGAGCTCCGGTAACGCTCAATGGCAAGAAAGCGTACGGAGTCTTCGTTTCGCCTGGCACTGGTTACAGAAACGACGAAGTCAGCGGCACAGCAACTGGCAACCAGCCTGAAGGCATGTACGCTGTCCTGGATGGTACCCACTACAACGACGCTTGCTGTTTCGACTACGGAAACGCCGAAGTCAGCAACACAGACACTGGCAATGGACACATGGAGGCCATTTACTACGGCAACAACACAGTCTGGGGCAGCGGTTCTGGCAGCGGCCCTTGGCTCATGGCCGACCTTGAGAACGGTCTGTTCTCTGGACAGGGCACGAAGCAAAACCCCGCCGATCCTTCGATCTACAACAGATTCTTCACCGGCATGGTAAAGGGTGAGCCAAACCAATGGGCTCTTCGCGGTGGCAACGCTGCATCTGGTTCTTTGTCAACCTACTACAGTGGTGCTCGTCCCACAGTTGGTGGCTACAACCCCATGAGCCTTGAAGGCGCCATCATCCTTGGTATTGGTGGTGACAACAGCAACGGTGCTCAGGGTACCTTCTACGAGGGAGTCATGACCTCAGGCTACCCATCCGACTCGGTTGAAGCATCGGTGCAGGCCAACATCGTTGCTGCCAAGTATGCCACAACATCGTTGAACACAGCACCCCTCACCGTGGGCAACAAGGTCTCGATCAAGGTGACGACTCCTGGTTACGACACACGCTACTTGGCTCACAGCGGAGCCACCGTCAACACACAGGTTGTCACCTCATCCAGCGCCACTGCCCTGAAGCAGCAGTCCAGCTGGACTGTCCGCACTGGCCTCGGTAACAGCGACTGCTACTCTTTCGAGTCGGTCGACACACCCGGCAGCTTCATCAGACACTACAACTTCCAGCTCCAGCTGAACAGCAACGACAACACCAAGGCCTTCAAGGAAGACGCGACTTTCTGCTCGCAGACCGGACTCGTGACTGGTAACACGATCAGATCGTGGAGCTACCCTGCCAAGTTCATTCGTCACTACAACAACGTCGGATACATTGCTAGCAACGGAGGTGTTCACGACTTTGACTCTGCTACTGGCTTCAACAACGATGTCAGCTTTGTGGTTGGCACCAGCTTTGCTTAGATACAAAAAGTCGGCGTAGGGATGATCGAAACGAATGTTTTATGATGAACTTGAAGTTTATGTCTTTTTATTCAAGTTAGCTGTAGTATTTGAAATATGATATTTCTGTCTCACTCTTGTGCCGTTGTTGTGAAGAAACGAAGGAGGCTCACTGGCTCGGAGGCTCTTATCGGGCGAGGCGATAGGTAGGGCTGAATCGGCGGTCGGCAGTCGGCTCGGACCCTGCAAGTGGATCGTCATGGGCTTTTGGTCGTCGGAGAAGCCTCGAGACTTTGTTCTTGTCCTTGTTCCTTGCACGCGACCTAAGCAGACCATCCGCTATCAAACAATTTTACAATTCAAGAACCGCCACTTGGTTTCTCTCCCGCACGTCCACCTCCAACTCACACGTTCACTCATCGCCTGCATCCACACGGGCAGACACGCCACCGTCTCGCATTCAGAGTACCCCTCCTCGATCAACCAACACACATCATGGCGACCTCATCACCAGTACCGCGCTTCGGTTCGCCCGGCGGTTCGTCTAGCTCGGCGCTCCTCCTGGGTCGCCAGTTCAAGCAAATGCAGAGCGACAAGGACATTCCTGGCATCAGCTGCGGTCTGGTTAACAACAACGTCTTCGAGTGGGAGGTCATGCTCATGCTGCCCGACGAGAGCGGCGGTCTCTACGGCGGTGGCTGTTTCAGGAGCTTGCTGCACTTCCCTTCAGAGTACCCTCACATGCCACCCAAGATGAAGTTCGTCACACCCATCTGGCATCCGAACAGTGAGTCGTGCTTCTTAATCTCCCTTGTCCTGTCGTGTACTGACTTGTTCGTTCCAGTCTACGAAAGCGGCGAAGTCTGCATCTCCATCCTGCATCCTCCGGAAGAAGACAAATACGGCTACGAATCCGCTGCCGAGCGCTGGTCCCCTGTCCAGACTCCCGAGACCATCTTGCTCTCCGTCATCAGCATGCTCTCATCACCCAATGACGAGTCACCCGCAAACATCGAAGCCGGCAAGCAATGGCGCGAGGACCCGCCCGCTTTCAAGAAGAAGGTCAGAAAGTGCGTCAGAGACTCTCAGGAGAGTGCCTGGGACTAGTTCGTGTCCATCGATAATTGAGGAGCGTGCGTACATTGTGAGCCTGGCGCTCAATGGCTTTCTTTTTTCTGTTCATCTTTTCAGGTTGCATTGATGGAGTTCTCGTTGCTTTCTTTCATGTCTGTGCTTTCCACTTTATATTCTCTCTGTGTGCTACATTTTGTGACTATCTCACTCCTCCCACTGCGGTCCGGCGAAGTTCTCGCTATTAAATGCACAAGGGTCTCAGAATCCAAGACATATCCAAAGAGAGCCTTCAACTTACCGCATCTCAATGGACACTATCGTGGTTCTCGAGACTACTATGCGTTTCTATAGCTACATACGCTACAAACCTCTTCGCATGTGGAGGATGCAGCATTGAAGTTCGCCGTGCTGTGACATATGGGTTTAGAGGCGAGGTTTGTTCATTCGTGTAGCTACGAAAGATATGCCAGGGTCACCCATTTGCTAGCGGTATCACCCTGGCGATGCTGATCTACCTCTTGCAAATCATCAAGTCCTATACAACTTCTGATCCAACATGACTACACGAACATGTTGTACTTGCTCTTGTACTACTGTAATTCTCAAGCTACCGGCGTGTCATTTGAAGTCGTTGTCGAAGAAGTGATTTACAATTTCGCATCTACTCAACAAGTTGGTCAAACTCAGACACTCGCACCCTCGCGGTGTTCATTCTCAGTACAAAGTGCAATCGTTTAGTATACTACGAACACAACACTCCATCTAGGACTCAAGCCTCTGGTCCCGATATTCCAAAGATTTAATAGCCCAAGAGGGCAGACCAGGTATAACTTGCCTTACTCATGAAATGCAGGTCCGGAGAAAGCGGGGTAGACAGAAAGCACCATGATGGGCACCACAAGCCGAGATAGGCAGCTGCAATCCACACTCGAAAACGGCAAGCTTATCTTGCCGCTCGTTCCACAAGGCAGACAGTTAAATGCCTCTTGCCTTATCATTGAGCTCTAGACTGTCCTTCATCTCTCTTCCATTCTATCCTCAAACTTTTGCCATTGCTGTAGTGATTACACACTCTCCAAACAGCTTCTCAGCTTTGAAAGCATAGTAAACAGGCAAAGATGGGCAGTGCAGAGTCGGTGCCTAGAGACAGACAGCCGCAGAAGTCGTCGAGACTGGATCTCGAAGCTTTGCAGGAGAAGTACGATAGCTT
>Ga0268251_10000618_pt1 | contig 11084 bp, 14 predicted proteins | sample AgamicAsMae_FD_200527 | JGI IMG/M metagenome (GOLD analysis project Ga0268251, IMG submission 200527) | Agave microbial communities from Guanajuato, Mexico - As.Ma.e (v2) (version 2) | ecosystem: Host-associated > Plants > Phyllosphere > Phylloplane/Leaf | place: Guanajuato, Mexico | collected...
ACTGCCGACCTTTGGCGAACAAGCAAGAGACTGGATACATGAGACCATCAATTTGTTCGATATTTTCACGCACAAGCATTGGCCTGACACCCGCTACGATGTTCATCTTTGGAGCATTGTACAAGAGTTCAGATGCTCGATGGTTCTATTCATGACCATCGCTGGCTTGGCTCTCATCCGCACTAGAGTGAGGATGATTTTTCTCGCCCTTTTCGTCGCGTTTGCTTTCCAAGCAGATACCTGGGAGTTGAGTGCTTTCTGGAGCGGCGCCTTGATCGCAGAAGCCAACCTCATCCACCAGGAGAAGAAGGACAGTCGTGTTTCCGTTGACCCTTTCACTGACGAGGAAGACTCGCGCAGTCAGTTGTCTGTCTGGCTCACCTACTGTGGTTTCGCTCTGAGTCTCTTCCTGCTCTCGTACCCATTCCAAGAAGCAGAATTTGCGCCCGGCTACTCCACTCTTTCGAAACTCGTTCCATCAGGCTTGCGAGCTGATGAAGGCTACCGTTTCTGGCACTGTCTTGGCGCAATGATTATGATCTATGTCACTGGTCTTGACAGTCGACTTCAGTACCTCTTCAACAACTCGTTGAGTCGCTACCTAGGAAACATCTCCTTCGCCTTGTATCTCGTTCATGGCTTCACGTTGAAGACCATTGGCTACGTCTCTGTCTACGGATTCTGGCAGATCACTGGCAAGGACACACTCTTCCAATACGAATCAGGATTCGTTCTAGGAGGCTTGATCGTGATCCCCGTGACCATCTGGCTCGCCGACCTGTTCTGGAGATTCGTCGACATTCCTATTGTCAGGTTCACGAGATGGTTCGAGCATGCGCTTCTCCCAGGTGCGGAGGAGAGCACCGGTGACGGCTTGTTGATCGAGAAGTCGCCTAGAGAGCACCAGCCATGATTTCCTTATTATTACTTCTCATGCTTTACCCTTGGAGAGGATAGATTCAGTGCCTAGAATTGGCTTACTACTGCATGAGTTAGATGGGAACTGTCAGGATGACATTGCACGAACTTGGATACAACAGACCAACTTTGTATATATAATTCCCTCCACCATACTGCCGATTCTATTCTCTATCGAGACTGTCCCGATGATCGCATAGGACAAATTGCAATATTGCCTCAGGGATGGATTTTGTCATCCGAAGCCTTCCAGCCATCACGGTTTGATCAGGTATCATTACCAAACTCTGATGAGATAACCGATATCTATGCCTCCCATCTAGGAAGACGACGACGACAAAGTCTGATCAAAAGCCTTTGCATCCGCAGTCGGATCACCAGTTTCATCATCCGTCGGCGTTTCCTGATCCGCAAACGCCAAAAACACGGCTTCCCAATGATCTTCAAACTGCACCAAAAAGCTACCATCACTGTACACATCATTTGTAAAGTTTCCCGTATTGCCCTGATTCATGTGGATATCATGAATACCACTCTCGCTATTGGAGTCATTGTAAGCTTGGCCCCAGAGATAGACTTTTGCTTTTTGATCGATCGCGGTTGTGAGGATGGTGGAGAGAGTTGACTCGATGGTATCGTTGCCTGTAGCTGGGAGAATGGTACCAGCACTCAAGTCAAGAAGTGCAGGGGAAGTACGCAGGAAATCCAGAGCCAAAGGGGAGGGCTGCCCATTCGATGGCGTCAAAACCTTCTGACCTAGAGGTAGAGACTCCAGTTGTTGGGTGATTGGATGGACAAAAGCATTGTTGATCCAGTAGACTAAGCGAGAGTCTTGAGATGTTGACTTGACGTTTATATCGGCTTCCGGGCTATTGGTGTCGTCTGTGAGTTTCAGGGTGATGTGAGGGGATTTGGGGTCTTGTTGGGGGGTTTGGGCGACGAAGGAGACCGGGTTGGCGACCCAGATGCTGTAGTTTTTGAGGGAGTGGGTGCTGTTGTTTCCGCTGTTGTTGCTTCCTCCGTGGTTGTTGCCAGAGCGGCGTTCGCTGTCGCGAGACTTGTGCTCTCTATGCCCGCCGTGGTGGTATCCGTGGTGAGGCATCTTTGGGTATCTGGATGTGAGAAGAGAGGTATGGTTCAAAGATTATCAATATGGAAGGGAAGCAGATACGTATCACGGAAAGTTGCTGTCTTATACAGCCGGCTACGAAGCATCTACTTCCACCTACGTCGTCACGCACAGAGCTTGATGTCCTTACAGATTTACATGAGGGGTTGACGCGTAGTCCAAAGGCGCAGCAGACAAGAGATAAGACACCATCAACTTGGTCTATTCAGAACACGAGTTGAAGCTATTGGCTATCGAGAGTTGCGTCATGCTAGCCCCCTGCAGGGAGAGTTTGTCGCAAACTTGCAGTGGTTGGTTCGAGGGTTGCTGCAGGCAGCGAATGCCGAGCCGCTTCCAAGGTCAATCCCCCTTCGGCCCGTTGCTTGTTTCAATGCTTAGTTTTGAGCATTGAAGTTTGAGTCTGTACCTAGCTCACGCCTATCTCCTTGGTCTTTCTTCTGCGTTCAAATAATGCTGTCAAAAGAGTGTTGTGATTTGAATCGTTTCGCCAAAAGTGTATGATTTTGAGTCTATGAACAGCGGTAAACGACAAAAGTTCCCCAGGACGCCTTGCAAAAAATGCCATTGCAAGAAAGAAATTGTTAACCAACTGTTAACCAACAGAAACTCGCTTTGAACGTTCATAACATCATGTGGGTATCTACCATTCCGGATCCTCAGAGACAGCTTGACATCCAGTGCCGCCAATGTAGTCTCGTGCTTCTGTATCATCGTTGACAACCTTGGGGTGTCTGTCGCCCTTTGCTTTAGTACGATCCCATTCGAGCACACCTGTGGGATCGATGATAGCCAGAACTCTTCGCTCGCTCAACAGTCGTGTGATGTTTTCGTGAATCAGTCGTCGCGCAATGAAGTTCAGAGAGAAAACCTCGCGGAAGGAGAAGACGATAGCGCAGGCATCAGCATGGCTTCCGGATCCAGGGTCAGATGGATCTGGGTTACCGAGCTCGAATGCTAGTGCTCTTGTCAAGCGTTCGGCACCGGGAAAGCGTACGGCACCTCTGAGCTTGAAGACTACGACTTTGCGGCCGCAGTTGTGGTTGTGTAGGCCGTGCTTTTCGTCATCGCTAGCGACGAGAGTGGATACAGTTGTTTGAACAGTCGATCTCGCGACATGGCTGACGTCCATCATATGCAGACCCATGTCACGCGAAAGTTGTTCACACATAGCCACGCCGCGCACGCTGTTGCCTCGTTCATCGATCTTGGGAGAGAAGGTAGCAAGGCCGACTTGACCAGGAAGACTGCCCATGATAGCTCCAGCGACACCACTCTTTGCTGGAAAGCCGACGTTGGAGACCCAATCGCCAGCTGCGTCGTACATGCCGCAGGTAGTCATGACAGACAAGACCTGACGAACACTTGTGTGTGGGATGATCTGTTCTCCTGTGATTGGGTGGACGCCGCCATTGGACAACACGGCAGACATCATGGCCAGATCCTTGACGTTGACGTTGATGGCGCATTGCCGAATGTAACCCTTTACCGCCTCTCTTGGGTCGCAAGTGATGATGCCGGTAGCCTTGAGCATGTATCCAATAGCCATGTTACGGTCGGCATCTTTCAGCTCGGCCTTGTAGACCTCCTCATCGACGTGCAACTCTCGACCAGCCAGCTTGGAGAGCACCTTCAGAATGCGATCGGTTCTTTCTTGGAGGTTTGCGGTGGGCGAGACAACGAGGGAGTGAGCAGTGATGGCGCCAGCGTTGATCATAGGGTTCATAGGTCGGTTGGTGCTGCGCTCGAGGGATAGTTGATTAAACCTGTCGCCAGAAGGCTCGACTCCGATCTTCTTCAGTACTTGTTCGAGACCAGCATCCTCGATGGCGATGGCGTAGACGAAGGACTTGGAGATGGACTGAATGGAGAACTCGATATTGTCGTCGCCTGCAGAGTAGAAGTTGCCGTCGACCATAGCCAAAGCGACAGCCATCTTGGACGTGTCTGCCTTGGCTAAGGTCTCGATGTAGTCGGCGGCGGCTCCTCCCTCGTTTGGTCGCGCCTTCTCGAGAACATGGGCGAGGTAATCTGGGATAGGTGACTTCATGTTGGCGGCGAGAGGCAAGGAGTGACTGGGCGATGTGCAAAGGTGAACAATCGAAGCTTACGAGACTGGTTGCCTCCGGTGCAAAGTCGTCGACTCATCGCGTTCTGCCTTGCATCGGAGTTGGTTTGTCCCCATTTACGTACCATTTTTGCTTGCCAAGCACCGTCAAATCTCAAAAAACTTCAACGGCGTGACGTAATACCTTCGGGATTTGCGCATGTGACACACGTGGTCGGAGCGCAGTACGAGAACTGTGTGAGGATCTTATCAGATGCTTCGGTCTTGCTACCGACTGCCACCGGAGAGATTGTGTTCAGCAAAAGTTGTTGTTATTGTAAGGATGAACGCAGTCAACAGCGACTAAATCAATATGTGGCGTCCGCAGCGGTCGTTTCCGCCGAGTTCCACCATCGACTAAACCTCGTAAAAATCGCCGATATCGCCACCTCTCGTTTTCATCCCTGTTTTCTAGATGAGAGAGCTTCTACTTGTCAGCACTCAGGCAGGTTCGAGCACCACCAGTGAACATCACTCGAGCATCCCTGCAAATGTTCTTCTGACAGTCTATACACCTGTTCCCAAACTGACGAGAAGACCTCTTCCCACCATCTATATGCTCCTTGACTATGTCCGCAAGCCCTTCGATGAACACCGGACTGTCGTTCAAGCTCTCAGCTCTCTTGATGGTATCCTTATGCCCTGACTCACCGATCAGTTCCTCGTCGAGTTCGTAAAGCGTTTCGATGTGATCGGATGTAAAAGCAATGGGAACCAGAAGTAAGTGTCTCTCTCCCTTCTCGATGAATTTTTTTACGACTTCGCTGGTTTGCGGACCTAACCAGGGCTGAGGTCCTACTTTGGATTGCCAGCACAAGCGATATTGGTTGGAAAAGCTGAGTTGCTGCATCACTGCGTACACTGTGGCAGAAACCTCTGACGAATATGCATCGCCTATACGAAGTAGTCTTGTCAGCTTTCGTCACGCCGAAGATCCTTGTTACGACACACCTTGGTTCACCGCGCGCATGGGCTGACTGTGCGCCGAGAAGATGATAGTGACATCCTTTCTCTTCTCGGTCGGATACGTCGCAAGACCGGCTTTGATATTGCGCGCAACAGCTTCCACAAACTTCGGATGAGCAGGCCAACGATCGATAATACTCCAATCAATACGGGAACCTGGGCTCTCGAACTTTTCTCGACACCTGAACAGTTCGTTGATTGAACTGCCAGTCGTTCCACATGAGTATTGAGGATACTGTGAGAAGGCAATCACTCTACCCCGTTTGCCAAACCCATCTTCGAGGAGCTTGGAGTACACATCTTCGGTCAGAGGATGAGCATACCGGAATGCAACATATGGCAGATGCGGCGCTGAAGAAGGCGATGTAGTGTCCAGAAGTCTGCAAGTCTCTCGTGCTTGTAACTTAGACCATCTGCGAATAGGAGAGCCACCACCGATCTCTGCATATTGTTTCTGGATCTTCGATGTTCTGAATCTGGTGATAACATTGGCAAAAATCTTTTGGAACCGTCCAAAGGGAATAATATCTCCGTCTGACTGTTGTTGATTATTAGGATTAGAGAGCAAGTCATGTTAGGATAGTTTGTGCAAGGAGGACCTTACAAATAGTCTATGCAAAAAGTCTCGAACTTCTCCCTGATGACCAGGGCCGCCCATGTTCATGAAGACTACAGCGGTCGGCCCATCTCGTCCATCTTCAGTATCTGTCTTTGTGCTGGACTGTCGCTGTAACTGCTGGAAGCGACCGACCCGAGCTCTCCATGGTATGGCATTCAGCCCTCGGATCCCATTTGTAGCCATACTGGAAGCAATCACGAGCAGCTAGTGTGGTACATGGCTTGAGGGTCAAAACGAAGCAGGCTAACCTCTACACCGCCAAGGATAAATTTGAACAGCGTGTTCACGCTTGACATTGAAAAACATGTGTCCGAGAATCCTACGGCCGCTAGTAGATCTCGAGGATTCACTGATCCATCGATTCGGGATTGATATTGAGGAGTCGTTTCGGATTGACGAGCAAAAGAGAAGACTACAAAACGTACAGCAGCAGGGATTCCCACGTGGTCACCCACCGTAGTACTAATCTGCCGTTCAACTGCTTATGTATGGCAGAGCGGACGGGATGCCCAGTTTTCAGCTGACTGTGGCCGTACGTGGAAGAATTGCCGCCAGCTGCGTATCAGTAGTTTTGATGGTCTCATATCTCGCCCCAGGCAAATACTTTGCTCAGCGAAACAGTCCACGGCATGGCAATCTATGCCTAGATTATGACTTTTGAATTCGAGTTTTGATCTAGTTATGGCTATGAAGATGTCCTGAAAATGTAGGCTCATCGCAGGCTCCTTTCCATGCATTCCATACAAAGCCGTAAATCTGACTTTTGCACCACTAGACTGTCTACACGGGCAGGTTGAACTTCTTGCCTTGGAACACCCTAGAACGATGGTCAGTAAATCAATTTCGAGGAGACTACGCAAAATCGAGGCTTACTTGGTGTAGTAGATGTAGAAGAAATCGGAGTACAGAATGGTCTGAACGAGCCCTGCAACAACTGAAATGGGCTCAAAGTGGCCCTCCGTGGCATAACGGTAGATCCAGTTGGGGATGTACAGGGCTCTGTAAGCGCCCAGGGCGAAGAGATAATGCGTGGTGATAGTCTCTGCCTCGCCTGTTCTTTGCAACATGAACAACTGGGGGAGAATGGCGACAGCTTCTAGCCAGATCGAAAAGGCCCAGAGCATCTGCGTTGTGTCAGCGTCTTGCTTTTCCTTCTGATCGACCCGAATGGTTCTTCCCTACCTCAGAGAACTCGTATTTGTAGGGGAATAGGATGCCCAAAACAGCACTTCCTGCGACCAGGTATTGAACTCTGAAGGTATCGAGGTTGGGATCGTGTGTAGGCTTGTAGTCGTTGAGCATCAAGTAGATGATATATGCGGAGGTTCCGATGAAGACGAGCTTGAACGTGGTGTTCCACAAGCTCCTGAAGGGATCCGTCCAAAGGAGGTCTGCGAAAATGGTCTTAGCATGCGATGCGAGTGTTTCTCGTGGCGGATGGGCGTACCAAGGTATCGGGTGACGTATACGACGAGATAGAGGAATTGCGATTTGAACGAGATGCCTGATGCGCTCTGTGAACTTGTTAGGACTTGGAAGCTTATTGACGATGATGATGGACGATGGTAGGGACGTACGCTGGATGTCTTCATCTTGTGCAGCAGAATCAGAATCGAGAACAGATGCGACAAGTCGCCTGAGCACACTGGTTAGCATATTGCAATGACAAGCAGTTCTGAATTCAAGTGAACCTACCCAGAATACGAAAGATGTTCATCATTGCTGTGACCAGGATGAACTTGTGCTAGTAGGATTCAACAAAGGTTGCCTCGAGGCTGTCGGCGCGTTGAGTGAGTGTTTGCGACACGGCACAGAGAGGGTTGATAGCAAGAATAACAAAGGAGGTAGATGTAAAAGTCCTCCTAGCATCAATGCAACGAACAGCTTTCCGACCACGTAACATGGAAGGACGTCCGTGCGTAGCTCTTCCCCCTTCCGCGACGTCGGTTTCAGGAGGAAGGAGCTTGACATGTCACACAAGCTGACACAAAACTCTACATACCTCACCCACCCAGCGACTAGGTATGCAATTCCAACCAACGATAGTATACGCAGAACCGAGTATTGCGAGAGACTTACATTTTACGCGATCCATGCGTACAATTCACGCTTTCTGTTTATAGTGGAAGGCGCATGGAACTCGAGACCGTTGGTCAGGGTGTTGCACAAGGAAATTATGCAAGCAATCATGAGTGTCGACACCGTGGGCGAAGCGTCTTAGCTTGTCATGACCAGGCTACATCACATCCTGAGCTTCTGTCCTCTGTCTACAGTACACCTTGCTGCTGTTGTATCGTTTCGTGAGCTGAAGACAATGGCTTCCAACCGTCTCAATGTTCGAAGCCGCCTTCGACTGATGGAGATCAACGAGCACCCTCTCGGTTACTGGTTAGGACACTGGACTATCATCGAATCGTGCCCTCGAAACAACGATGTAGGGTATCCTGCAAGTCTCACTCCTACGAAGGTACAGAGCGCAATGCTCACTGTGGAAACGCACGGTCGATGTTCAAGTAAAGAAGGGTTCAGAGAAATCCGACGTGATATCGCTTTTCGATCGAGACTCTCCGTCGCTCCAAATGACCGTTCTTACAGCTGTCCGCGTTACAGACTTGAACACACAAGGATATCAAACCAATTGCCAGCTCTCCGCTGATCCTTGGCGTTGCCGCTTCCGTAGACTGCCCGTATAGACGCATATAACCTCACCATCAAAACCTATGCCTGTGATACGAACGTCTGACTCATCACCGATACCTCGTAGCACGTACTCCATCGCGTATGCTCTTCCTGCTTGTCGCGCATCGATCTCAATCAAAAAGAAGCTGAAAGGGCCCGTAAGATCGCTGTAAGGTAGTCCAACGTCTTCAGGGATAGCATTCCATGCTTCGTTGTTGAATTTCCATGAGAGAACCGAATCACTCTCGTCTATCTCCACAAATATTGCATCCGAAATCGTGTAGTTTCTGGTTGCCTTGCGGCTTCGGCGAACACAAATAGACATGATTTCGGCAACAAGTAGAGGGCTGGTAGTGATTGTTCCAAAGTGTGCTTCAACCTGCAAAGATATTCCAGTGAGAGTGTCTGTTTCATTGGTTTGAAGCTCTGTGGTGATAGTACCCTGCTGCTTTGCGATAGGAATTCGTACGCCTAAGCCTTCGAGTTCCAGCCACACGTACAATGGAGTGGGTTTCTCTGGTCTGCGATATGTGATGCATATCAGAAGACCTTTTGACGCTGGTATACTGAGCTTGAAGAGACTCAGGGTCCTTTGCGCGCGAACGTACCCATTGAGGGCGCAGATGTATACAGACAACCTCGAAGGAGACGACTCTACCCGACCAAAAATCTCCTTCTGGGTGCTAGTATGCACAGTTGCTCGAGGTAACACTGACTGGGACGCAAGGTTCGCTCTTTCTTGTGTCTTTTCGGGAGCGGCGCTCGAACCAGTGACCATTTCAAAAGCTTGCATGAAGTCGGTATAGAAGAAAGCGTCCGAACCAGCCGGAAAGTCTTGAGTACTTGCAAGTATAGGACTCTCCATGTACCCTTTGATATGGTGTCGGCTACTCGAAAGGCAGTCACAGCGTAGTATCTCTGGTAAAGCAGCTCCAGTCCACATAGCTCTCTCGACAGCTATTGAATCTGGTAAGCAGTTGAAGTGCTCATATGGCCAAGCTGGACCGAATACTCCAGCACTAAGCCCCAATTCAGCTAACTTTGCGACTCCCAGACCAGTGCCTGTCCCACCTCCTATATGCTTAGGATACGTCTCTCGCTCTGAACTCTGGGCCCAAACATCGATGCCGCAGAGAATGTTTGAAGGATCAATATCGTTCTGCAATGCAAATGCATTTGTGGCCGCGGCTGTCTCTGGCGTCCATGCATAGTTCGTCAAAATCGAACCAGCAGCTTTGGTAAATACGGTGTTTCGTTCCGTCAAAGCATTCTGGTAGTCAATTCTGTTGTCGCGTGTCAGCGAGTCGTACCAGATGACACATCCATCATCGAAGGATGACTGCAACTGCTTCAGGAAACCCTCGAGCTTTGGAAGACTCCAGTCGATGATGGGAAAGGTTTTCTCAATGTTTATCAACCATCCATCAAATCCATAGAATCGAGCAATACGTGTCAACTGGCTCGCCAAGGTGTAATTCCATCCTTGTATCCCTGACCCAGTCCGCTGCAGTATCTTAGAAATGTCTCTCGATTGTGGTTCCACAAGAAAGGTGCCCAGCGCCTTGACTCCGTTGCGATGTAAGGCGTTTGTCCAGGATGGAGGAGGTATGCACACCAACTTGAAGTGGTTCAGTTGAGTAATGTCGGTCGGGATTGATAGCTACGAACCTTATGGGAGAAGTACACAAAAGTATCAATAGCTTGCAGATACTCACAACTGTATAAATATCGATCAATCAGTGGGCCATGGATGTCTTCATAATCGTGGTAACCACCAGAATAGTCATGTATTAGGGTGAGTCTAGCTCGGCCATTGACAGCATTGGATGCAGGTCTGCGGAGCAAAGGAGTGTTTGCTCGTTGAAAGGAGTATGCCTGTTCAGGTCGCCATTCGTCAACCTCTTGGAAGGAACCGAAATAGGTAAAGCCTTTGAGAACGTCTTCTGTACGGCGAATCTCGTCCTCTGGTTTGTGACGGGGCTGCTTCGATGGTAGATTGTCTCGGAAGCCATCTCTGATTGGGCGCAGAATGTCTTTCCAACCCATCTTTACAAACGTTGGTGAATGGAGTGCGATGTTTACAGTAGATGCTCGATCGGTTCCCCTTCTCGGTCCTTATGTCAGAGACAATATCACGGCCAACTGCAGCTTTACAGAATATCCTTTTAATACAATGAATCACGCGCTAAGAATGTTTGTCATTCTGACTCTCGCGATATGTATCGTTGACGTGTCAACTATTGTGCATCTCTGTGAGAGTGTAAATGTCGTTGTCGAGAAGGAAGAGAAATCGACGTCGATTCGATGTCAATGACGCGCTCGCGGAATTTCAACATGAAGGCCCAAGCTTTCAGTCGCCGCTCTCTCGAAGAGACATCGACATCAACTTCACTCAAACACTACACCACGCCTCACCCTCCCTCTGCTCCCCATTACACCGCGTCTCTTTGCTCTAATACCCGTGCAGCTGCTGAGCTTGACACAACACTCCTTCACCCGCGCACGTACCACCGCCGCCGCGAGCTTCTGTCACTTACGCCCGAACCTTTCATCCATCTACTATCGCCGCCACTTGTCTCCTCTCTCACGATGGCTGACTTGTCTGATCTATTTGCGAGGCTGAAAAGCCCTGCTTCTTCAAACGACCAGAATTCACAGGCAAACCACCC
>Ga0268251_10000619_pt1 | contig 11075 bp, 8 predicted proteins | sample AgamicAsMae_FD_200527 | JGI IMG/M metagenome (GOLD analysis project Ga0268251, IMG submission 200527) | Agave microbial communities from Guanajuato, Mexico - As.Ma.e (v2) (version 2) | ecosystem: Host-associated > Plants > Phyllosphere > Phylloplane/Leaf | place: Guanajuato, Mexico | collected...
GATAATGCCAGAAGACGCACAGAAGCTTGAGAGAAGACAACAAGAGCGTCTGGCGCAGGTTGAATGGACAGGACTAAGAATCTGCACAAAGAGAGCTCAATGTGGCACAATGGCGACAATGACCTCGAACAATGCAGAAACAAGGGAACAATTCTGGGCAAAGCGAGCGGCAATAACCAGTATTGATGGATGAATGAGCGTGACGAACAATTGGACAAAGACTGTTGACATTGAAGGTGATGTTTGGTGGTGAGCGCGGTGAAGTGAAGGTTGTTGGCGGTGGATGTTGTTGTTTGCGCTTTAGTTCCGTGACGCGCCAGATCCAGCTAGCGATGCAAACGAGCAAGAAAACGAGAACCACCGGTGATTTTGAGACTCGAAAGAGAAGAAGCTGGCTGCTAGTAGACACCTGAACACCAACCGATGCAAGAAATGGTTACAGAAAAGGATTAAACTGCCGGCAGCTGTGTGACCGGGGGCAAAAGGCTCAAAGGACAACGACAGCTGGGCAACCTCAAACCGGGGACGTGGGATCTTGTATGTGGCACTCAAGAGACTAGTTTATGTGTATGGCAGGCTCACGAGATCCTGTGGAGGTCGAGCAAGGTCGAGACTCCGAAGCAAACAAGCGTTTCATCGACTACTAAGACCGGGCGGCAGTTTTGACATGTCGCGCGCGTGTCCAGTGGCTCGTGAAATTGTATTTGTTTCTTGATCTTCCGAGACACATGCAGCAGCCACGTGTGTATACCAGTGTACTCGGCAAGTTGCTATGCCTAATTGCTCCCTACGGGCGTTGAAGCCATGTGAATGTCGCAAGCCTCATAAGATATGTCAAGGAGCCTCGCACGTCACCCAGGACTTCAGCGACAAAGGAGTCGGATGGCCATTTCTTTGTCTTTGCGCTCCAATCTCACATACACTCGCCTCCAACGAGTCTGAGACTCTTGATGTTTCATGCAAGACATTCAGTCCTCAACGCCTTCAGAGACCGTATGTCGTGCATCACGGTTTGACAAAGCGCTGTGTGCGACTCGAGAAAGACTACCGACTTGTGGAAGGAGGTAAAAAAGAGGGAAAGGACGAGGTGAGCTATGGCGCACTGTCCAGACCTGCGCTTGCGACGCTGTTCTGATTGGTCACCTTCAACTTCCACTTGCACTTCATCTCGCGCCCGAGTCACGATTGCCCATCTTCAAAAATACACATGTCTTCTAGGCGCGCGCTGAAAGTGGAGAGAAGCTAGGTCTGAGATTTCGGTGTTCGATGCATGCGTGTATGGTATGCGTCTAGTCTCATGATCATCGAGAGAGAGGGGGACATTACCCGGTCGAAAGGACAGGTGGGACAGGAGATACCTTTCTCCCTCTCGATCATATTTGTTCTGCGATCTATCCTCAGCGGACACCTGCATGCATACTGATGTGTTCTGTGGACGTTCAAAGAGTGACAAGATCAGATGTCAATACATTCATCGGAAGTATTTCTCCGCTGCCAGCACCCATAGGTGGATACGGATAGATGCATTACCGCTTTGCCAGTCAAAAAGAAGTAGTGGTTGACGTATACATGTTCTTGAAGGAAACTCATGCTGTGTTTGTGTAAAAGAGACAACACAGCATATGAATCAAGCTTAGTCATGAGTCTAGACAGGAAATGCATTTCAATATCGACATTGCAAAGCTCGAACTTCGATGAATGGACTCGGATGAGGATCGAGATGTGAAGCCAGAATGCTGAGTCGATTCGCGTCTAGGTTTGTCATATGATTATATCATAGTACCGATCGTCCTCAAGCAGTATTTTTGCCCAACCCCTCTTTATACCGCGCAAGACACCGGTCTCTACAGACCTTATGATCGACCATCGGTCGGGGGTAACCAGCCTTCTCAGCCTCCTTTGCCGCTCCCCTGCCATAAGGATCATGTATAGCTTTGCCCTTAATGTCCTTTAACTCCGGCAACCACTTTCTGATATACTCGCCCTGCTCATCAAACTTCTCACTTTGTAGCAATGGATTGAAGACCCGGAAATATGGCTGTGGGTCTACGCCTGTGGAAGCAGCAAAACCCCATCCTCCATTGTTGGATGCGAAGTCCCCGTCAATAAGGTGTTCCATGAAATATCTCTCACCCATGCGCCAATCGAGCAAAAGATCTTTGGCGAGGAAGCTGGCGACGATCATTCTGCATCTGTTGTGCATGTAGGCCATGGAGTGCATTTGACGAATCGCTGCATCGACAATTGGGAAGCCGGTTCGGCCTTCGCACCAGCGTTTGAACTGTTCATCGTTGTACTCCCATCTGACCTTCGTGTACTCGTATTTGAAGGGCTTGGACATACACACATAAGGCCAGTGAGCTAGCACATGTTTGTAAAAGTCTCGCCAGGCGACCTCGGAGATCCATGTCTTGATGCCCTCATTGCCAGCGTCCAATTTGTTAGACGTATTAATGTTACGAGCACTTCTGATGGCCGTCCTCGCTGCAAGCGTCCCGGTTGATAGATGTACAGAGATGACGCCAGTACTGTTGGCAGCAGGAATATTACGAGCATCCTTATAGTTATTGCTCTTCTTCTCCAAGAATTTGTTGAGACGGTCAAGAGCCTCGTGTTCACCTGGCGGCCATAATGCTTTGAATCGTTCTCTTTCTTCGTCGCTGAGCTTCTTGTTCTCGGGAGCTGACGGTATCTCTGCTTTGAACAAGTCCGCGTACTTCTCACGAGCCGAGACAGGGTTCTGATCTGGCGCGGCGAATTCGTCCAGCATGGTCGGGTTCGTGTGAAGATGTTTCACCCAGGCCTTGAACCATGGTGTATAGACTGAGTATTGCTTGCCTTGGCCTGTTGTGAGATCGCCCGGCGGGACTACAACATCGTCATGGACTGCATGAAAATCAATGCCTTTCTCAAGACACGAAGTAGTCAAGCCAGCATCCCTCCTTAGCTCGTCGACCTCATATTCTATTGCGCAGAAGACGTGTTTTGCACCCCAATTCTGGGACAGCTCGATAATTCGACCCGGCACATTCTTGCGTATCTCAACAGTTTCGGTGTACAGAGGAATATCTTTCTTGACCAGATCCTCCTTGAGTACTTGCAAGGTCCTGAGCTCGAAGTCGACACGAACGGCAGCAGTCAAGTGAGCCTGGTAATCCTGCGGACTGACAATAAACAAGCAGATCAGAGGTACACCCTTAGATTTTGCCTTCTCGCTTGCCAGATGTAGAGCTCGATTGTCTTTTGTACGCAGATCGCGTTTGAACCAGTGTACCACAGCATCCCCAACTTCAATCTTCTTGCGCGCAAAGGCCGTCTTTTGCACAGCCTGTGTGAGCAGCTCGATGGGCCGTGGAATCTCGTTTGCGTTATAGCGAGCGCATCGTTCGTTTGACATCTCAGCCGGATAGAACTCTCTTTGTATGACACCATATTCTTCCTCCTGTTTCTCGCGATCCGGATCGTCGTATTCTGGTGCTTCCGTCTTGATCTTTGTGTCGGACTCGCTCTTGACCTCAGGCTTCACCGATGGTTGCAAGGCGTCAAAGGCAGTCTTTTTGAGAGCAGGAGCTTCGGTTGGTAAATTCGAGGGCGCTTTGCGCTTAGGAGGCATTTTGGAAGAATGAAGGGCGGCTAAAGTTGTTCGTAAAGGCGTGACTGGTTTCGCAAAGGAGCTCAATTTGGTCCGACGGCAGGCCTGGAGGGCAAAGTGTCGCATGTACAACGAGGCGAATAGCAATTTAGATAGTACGAAGACATGGCGATGGGTATTGTTTGGACTATTAGAGTGTTTCTTTGTTATAACGGTCGATCAATAGGTTAACGCGTAGAGCGTGTCGATCGATCGCCAACTCGCTGACGTCGTTAACCCTTGATTTCAGTCCCTCCACCAGCGTACAAAGGCCTGGACCAACAACACCACTATGAGAAGGCACAATGATCTTGACGCTAGAGATGGTTCCAAAGAGAACCGAGAGCACGTCGCCTCTCAGTGGACAGCAGCCTCTTTCTCAAGATCATGGTGCATTTCGACAGCTGTTGCGGACCTGAGCACATGACGAGGAAGTCCTATCATACTCGCATCTGCACCGATTGTCGAATATATGCTTGATATTATATAGACACTATGAACTGACTACGTACACAATTACCTCCTTGGCACTCAACACTGCTCTCATGCGCACGTACTCATCGTTCAACTAAGCACGCCAGCAGCTCTCCACACAACACCCTCGATGATACCAGCCCATCTGTAGAGAGCCTTCTTGTCGCCTGCCTGGACTGCCTCAACGAGTCCAGGGTATGTGTCTCCGGCATATCCAGTCCACTTACCAGGTGCAAACACAACGTGCTTAAACCAGCTTCTACCATCAAGACCCTTAGGGAATAGGAATGCACGTTCCAGTACCTTGTACTGCGTGTTGACAGCGCGAATCTGGGCAAAGAGTCTCTTGGTGGCAGCAGCGTTGGGCTTACCCTCTGCTGCGGTGGCTTGGACAGCCAGATCAGCAGCGTGCGCATCGAACTTATGCGCAGCACGCTGGAGTTGCTCGATGGCCAGGTCGAGGTTGGCGAACATGGACACCTTTTCATCCTCATCGCTAAAAGCCATGCCGGATGAGTTGGCCATGTGTTTGACACTGTCAAGATATCTCTCGAGGCTGAAAGCGTAGTCGCTGGCATTAAAAGGAACCACCGGGCTTTCAATCAACGAGGCTGCGAGGAGAGACCACACCTTGGCCGCTGTGACATGGTATTGGAATGTGGGGTCGCCGTACTTCACCATCCAAGCGTAACTGTCGTAGTTGCTGTGATAGTGATAGATTGGGTCGAGAGGGCCAGTCTTGCCGAAGCCGAAGTCGGCACTAGGAATGCCGGCAAAATCCTGGAAGGCTGTAAAATCAGAACCAGATCCCATGGTGCCAATGTGCTTGTCCCACAAGTCGTAGACGGTTGATCCCTCAACCGTCTGGTTTGGTGACTTAATAGACTTAGTGACTTCGTAGATGGCCTGGTTGAGTAGAGGCGCTGCGTTGGCATTAAACTTAGTACCACGAGTGCCAACATCAACGTTCAAGTACGCGACAGCAGAGTTCTTGAGCCAAGGCAGATAGTCTTCAACCCATTCAGTGGAACCGACAAGACCATACTCTTCGCCATCCCAGCTGGCAAAGACAATGGTCCTCTGTGGCTTCCATCCTTTGGACAGAGCAACGCCGAATGAGCGAATCACTTCGTTCAGAGCTGACGACCCCGAATTAGGATCCCCGCTACCGCCGGCGATCCAGGCATCTCTGTGATTACCGAGGATGATAACTTCATCTGAAATCGATCCATTGATGACACCGATGGTGTTCCAGATGGGAGTGATTGTGTAATTCTGCAGGTTCATCAAGTTGACGGTGACCGATGGTGGTGAAGGCCCGATGTTGTAAGAAACATTCTTGTGTTCAAGGCCGCCCTTGTGCCAGCGAGCAGGGAAGGATGACGCGTTTGGCCCGTGACCGTTCAGTGCCTGGAGCAGGGGAATGGCTTCGGCGTAAGAGATTGGCAACGACGGAATTGAGGGAGTCGATGCATTCGCGGCTTTGCGAGGCACACCAGGCTTCGAGGCGTATCCAGGAGTAGTAGGGTCACCAGGGAATTGACCTGAACACATGAAGTTAGTGACTTATGCAGAACATTCTCATGGAGCAACTCACTCAGATATTGAACACTGCCTCTCTGCACAGAGCTCGGGTTTCTGGCAGGCCCTTCGGGGTATGGCTTATAACCATTCACTTCGGTGACAAGACCATCGTCACCAGGGTCGCTGTAGATGATAGTTCCCACCATACCAAGCTCTTGAGCTCTCTTGACCTTGAGACCTCTGAAGATAGCACCGTATCTCACGAGAGCGATCTTGCCCTTCAGTTCAACGCCTGCTTCGAGCAGGTTCTCAAAGTCGATGAAAGTACCGTAGTTGCAGTAGACGTATTGCGCAGTGACGTTGCCGCTAGCAGAATAGCCGTGGAAAGTAGGCACGCGATCTTCCGAGCCAGATGTAGGGTCCTCTTCTAGGACATCTTCCTCGAGAGTTGCTTCAAACGAAACCTCACCATCCTTCAGCAGAGCAAGTCTGTGGTCCAGGGGATAGTTGATGTAGACTTCATATGGTACAACCTCACTCTTGACACCAAACTCTTCCCATCTTTCCTTGGTCCAGACAGCTTGACTGAGATTTTGTCCAGCAAGATGAGGGCCTGCAGTGTAGAACTGGGACCACTCTTTGGCCTTCTTCGGGTCGGGTGTGGTCGAGAGGATGTCTTTGAGGTCACCGTAGCTTAGGCCCTCTCCAACGGGCCAGTTCGAGTGAGGTGGTAGGATGGGGCCGGATAGGCTGTCCCATGGCACGACGTGGTCTTGCTTGTCGTCTCCGAATACATCACTCTGACCAAAAACGAAGGATAGAAAGGCGAGGGCGAGCGTGGTAAGCGGTAGGACGACTAGGGCTATGGTGCAAAAGCGGCGAAGCTGTGCTGTTTTAGCAACCGTCTTTGCTTGTATCTAGCCTCAACAAGAGTCTTGGATCTGCAAACGAACTCACTGTATGATTTCCATATCGATCACGGTGAGGTCGTACACCAACCACTTGAATGAGCGGGGTTTGCTCGTCGTTGGATGCCATGTTTCGAGCTGTCTTCTTCTCTCTCATCTCTTTCATCATGGAAACATTGGTTCTAAGGGAAACACAGGTCGCAAGGAGACGATGAGCTCAAGTAGGATGATTATTACGCGATGGCCGCCATCTTTACGACGACTCCACTTCTCACAGATCTGAGATAGGGCGTTCGCGCGACTGATGACCTTCCAACTTGAGCTTCGATTCGCCGATCTATGTCATTGGTCTTGGCACCTCCAGCGGCCGAGCTCTCGGACTTCACTGCGATCCGTCTCTGCTGCGAACGACAGATGTTTGTGAGAATGCCAAGAATACTCATTGACGTGACTGTGAGACGTTTTGAGTCTGTCAGAACATCCTCGTATACTCGTGGCTTCTGCTTGGGTTTGAGAAAGAAAAGTGAAGGGGATCTCAACCATCTGCCTGCCCCATCATCACCATGTCGAATGCTGAAGATACCATCGAGACAAGTCTGAGCGACAGCTCGCAGACTTTGCCAAAGATGGGTCGGGGGAGCGCTTTGAGCTCAAATTCTTGCTTCGTTTCAGACCAGCATACCTAGCTGCTTTCTACCGAATATAATTCTGCTGGGATTCGAGTGTTGAGATCCTCATGGCATCGACCACGAGGAATGGTCCGCTCCACGTCCGGGTCGCTGAGGAACTTTAGCTTGGTCCTCGGAATTTGCGACCAAAGATTTTCCTACTTGAGTGGCGACCAAGTGTTGGGCTCTGGAAAGAAGGTCATCTGACACGCCACGAGATTGTATCTCCTGAGCCATCTTCTGTGCCTGATCCCGGTTTTCCATCGAATTGAGTAAATAGATGAGCGCTTGGAGAGTACGGTTTTCGTCCTGAAGCTTGCGCATCTCGGCCTCAAGGTTGCGCTGATAATTCAACAGCTCTGCTTCTCTGTTGACCGTTCGTACTGTCGGAAGCGAGACTGGATTGTATAGGCCAAGCGGGGTTGTTGATGCTTGACCGGAAGAGGAGCCACCAGGTTCTGGGGCTGGATTCAGGAGGAGTCGCATTGGAACTCCGCCTGAAGCATTGTTAGAAGATGAGGGAGCTGGTTCGGATGCTGATATCCGGACCGCGCCCCCAGGGTGGAAGGGAGACTTTTTCAATGTCTCAATCTCTTCTTCTAATCTCTTGATGCTGGAAAGTTGTTGCTCAATCTTCTGCTTGTAGGCAGCAACCCTGGACTGATTTGGCTCGAGATCCTAGTGCAGTGGTACGATTAGCGTGGCTTGATTAAGATGAACTGCATCCTCGCCGGGCATGTGCGCTTCATTCTGTTGGTCCCTGTGGACGATGTTTCCTCGGAAGAAGCTCGATGGGACTTTATACAGACTGTGCATAGACGTGGTGTTTGATGGCCTGACTTACATAAACGCAGTTCTTTACGCCTCTGCGACCACAATTCCCGCAAGCAGGCTTCTTGCCATCACACTATTGAATCAGGTCAATATGAGCCCGGACCAAGAAACCGAGCGGAGATGAAGCCGACCTTTGTTTTCCGTCTCCTACAGTCCTGGCAAGCAACACTCGCTAACGGCGCTCGCTTTCTTGGAGGCGCTGTGGATCGCGACGAGCTCGGGATTGTTTCCCCAGCAGAATCACCAATCTGGAGGGTTGCATTCGGAAACTGGGATTCCGAAGTAGAAGCAAAAGAATGCTCTTCCTGATTCATGGCTGCGAATGGGCATACCAGAACAGTCGAGATCCCTTCGGACTAAACGGCAAAGCGGGGAAAAGTAGGTGAAAGTAACCTTATATGGCTGGAAGAAAAAATTGACGGCAAGTAGACGATATATGAGGACGAAAGATGAATAACTCTCCTCAGACAAGGCCGGGACCTAGCGGAGGAACGTTGATGCAGATTAAAGTGAAAAAAGAATACAGAGTTTGTGGCTCAGAACATGGTGAAGAAAAGGTAGAAGGTTGCAGAAGTGATTCGCCTCCCAGGAGATCTGCAGAGACAAGCTCTCTTGTAAAGTGCTATCTCTTCGGGGGGTGGATCGTCGGTCAGATGTAGGGCAAAATTAGGCGTCTGCGGGGTGGCAAGAAGGTGGCCTACGAGAGCAGTACTTCGTGCCTGAGTGCAGCGCGCAAAAAGGGTTACCCGTCTGGAAAGGAGCTTGTTCAGTAATCAGAAGGAGCGGGCTCCGACTCCGAGAATGGCAAACGCAGCCGCGGGCGATTCGTTTCCGCCGCCCAGGTATGCGAACCGTGCGAGGGTACAGCATTCTACACAAACGCGACACTGATTCGATGGTGTTTTGAACGTGACGCTGCGCCGTGGGTAGCACATTGAAGATTGCCATCCGCGTTAAGAATGTAGGCGTCTTGCGGGCACTCGCGACAACGCCAGTCTTTATTCGTTGCGCCTGTGACCACAAGACCAAGATGAGCTCGCCATCATTACCGTCGCTGTCATCTCTACAGCCGGTACCACGCCCGCAAGGATTCGTCACCGCCAGGTCCGTTCTTGCCGACCTTGAATTGCAGGATACACGCCATACAGAACCTTCAGATGCGATTGCCGGTCCCGAGAAGCCCAAGAGAGGGCGACCCAAAAAAGCTGTCGATGCGGACGATGCTCTCATCAAACCGAGACCTCGCAAGAAGGTGACGACTACTACCAACAACAGCATTGATACTGGCGACGTGGACACTCCTCCTGCAAAGCCGACAACGCGTAAGAGACGGGCCGCGACAACCAACGAGCAGGAAGGAACGATAGACGCGCCTCCTGTTGCCAAAAGAGGTCGTCCAAAGAAGGCAGTCGCGATTGAGGATGGTACAAATGCCCTGGATACCACCAAAGTCGCAGAATCTGTAGTGAAGCGAACGAGAAAAAAGCCTGTGGAGTCTGCGGATGTCCTTGACAATGAGACTGCTGCTGAGAAGCCAAAGCCGCCACCCAAACCTCGCAAGACAAAGGCCCAGGCAAAGGCCAAACCAGTCGCCAGTGAGCCGACCGAGGCCTCGGAAGTGACCAATGTCGACATCTCAGAGGCAGTTGACCTTGGTGTGAAGCCTGTTCTCCATGTTGAAGCTCCAATTGAGGTACTTGAACTGGACCCTGCCCCAATTCGTAGACGAGATTGGACTCCGCCGACAGAATCAGCTCTTCCTCCTTCCTTTCAGCAGAGCAGCGATAGTTCGCCCATCTCCGAAGTTCCTGCACCAGATGTTCTTGCCGACATTGAGGATGCTGGTGATCCTCCCGCAGCACTGGACTTTACCAGACTGATGGGCGACTTTGCCTACCAACAAGACATTACTAGGCCTCCACCAGCTCTCTCCCGAACTCCGAGCGATGGTCCCACCACCAAGCGAAAACGTCTGGATCCTGTCGATGTGTCTGCGGCTGCTGAAGAGCCGAAAAAGCGAAAGAGGAAAGCTGTAGAGCCAAAGGAACCAAAGCAGCCAAAGGAGCCCAAGAAGCCAAAAGAACCGAAGGAACCAAAGCCTAAACCGCCTAAGAAGCCAAAAGCGCCCAAGAAGAAACCTCTCACCATTACTGCCCTCGCTACTGCTGCATATCTTCCACAACCTGCCACCACCGACGAGGATCAGACAAGGCTAATCTCGGACTTCTTTCCACAACCACAGACTGCTGCTGTAGATCTGCTTGCGAATGAAGCTGTCCCTGTCAAGCCAACAGGAACAACGACGGATGGTCTCGCTGAGAACAAGCCAGCGCCAAAGCGTAAAAGAGCCCCCAAGAAAGTCCAAATAAGTGTGCCCGAGATTCACATCAAGCTAGATTCTCCAGAAGCCGCTCGTGAGAATGCTAGGAAACAACAGTGGCTGTTCGGAAGCTCAAGCCAACTGGCTGCTGCAGAATCTCCCACCGAGCTTCGCGACCTACAGCAGGCACTAAAGGAGTCTGAAGACATGATATCCTCCCAGCAAATTGACAACTCACGTGCCGCAAGTTGTGCTCATGTACCGTCTGCTCCGCACGGGACGAGTCTATCTATCGGACAGGCCGACAGAGTCTTGTGGATGTCCGCTGCTAGGGACTTTGAGGACTCCACTTTTGCTTCTGACGAAAGCTGCGATAATGACGACGCTGGTCTACCAGACGATGTGCTTCGACAAGCACAGCATCCATCTAGTACTGCAAAGTCCGCTCCCGAGACTCGTCTCATAGAGACCAAACCGGAGATTGAGGTGTTGACGATATCGTCGTCAGCTCCCAAGGAACTCGAGTCGCCAGATTCTGGATATGTGGATGTCGATCAGATTGGCGGTAGCCCACCTTCGGCGACTCATGTGCCTGGAAAGTCTGTAGCAGAGGAATCGACGGTGGCTTCTGTGGTTCCCATCGTGCATGATATCATCTCCCTGGATACCACCCCTGAAACAGAAGCCGTACCTCGACGTGTCCTTGGTACTCGCGA
>Ga0268251_10000620_pt1 | contig 11063 bp, 5 predicted proteins | sample AgamicAsMae_FD_200527 | JGI IMG/M metagenome (GOLD analysis project Ga0268251, IMG submission 200527) | Agave microbial communities from Guanajuato, Mexico - As.Ma.e (v2) (version 2) | ecosystem: Host-associated > Plants > Phyllosphere > Phylloplane/Leaf | place: Guanajuato, Mexico | collected...
AGAGCGAATGGCAGTACGGGCACGATGATACCGTACAGGAAGACATCAGTGAACACCGCAGCAGCGACAGTACTGATGATTAAAAACTTTGAACTTCGAATCTCGAGGAAGGCGGGAGGGGTGGTGCCAGTACCCGTCAACCACGCAAACATACTGGCTGATAAGTGATGTCGTATAAAGATTATCCTTGGTGAAGCCTTCGATCGGGAGAACAAGACATGCTAATAAAGCAGAAAGAAGAGGCGAGGAAAAGCGGGTAACTTAACAAGACATTGTCTTTTGCAAAGGATGATGGTATTTCTGGTCTCTGCTTCCTTCTTCCGACAGCCTTCTTAGCCTTGATTATGCGCGTGAGTGCTTGAACCGCCTCATAGGTTTTTCGCGAGCGGTCGGCCTCCGCGCACTGCGGAGAATTACTTGAGATGATCTTAAAAAAAGGTACAAACTACCGAGGCTTCGAGGCGTCATGATCCGCATGGACCTTCTGTATGCAGCCTCGAGTCCATCCTTGGCATCAAATGATCTCGTATTTTGGTAGTCCTCGTCCTATCGTTCAGCCTTTCAAGGATATAGAGCTGGCGCCCTAAGCAACATTCAACTGCCGTTACTCAAAGACGAAAACCAAGTCTGGGGCGGTGTAGATTCATTTTCCCAAAAGCGCATCCGATTATTGTTGGTGACGTGAAGACCGCCAAAAGAAGATGCGGTGAAACTGTCGAACGGCGCAGCTCGTGCAGGTTCATTCGGTATAATGCTGCATAGCTGATGCAGTTGCGCTCGTGCAGCGCTGCGTGCGCATGAGAGGGGGCTCGGCAGTCGTGCCCAAAGCAGACGGCTCAACCATGGTTCGAGATGATGCAACCAAGTGTCAAGTCTGGAGAGGCTGTTTCTGCTTGTGTTTGAGAAGTTGCCATTCGCCGGTGATGTGTTGGATAATGCGTTGCCTTGTATGTTTAAGGCGAATAGTGGAAGGTGGCCAGTGATCAGGGGCGACGTCGCGTCAAAAGGAATCGAACATTGTCAGTACCAAACGAACAGCACAGATCGATTTATCAGACCAGCACAAATAGCGAAAGAATAGGAAACAGGGTTGAGTCGAAGAAGCGGGTGGGTATCATAAAAGCAGCAGCGATGTATATACATAGAAGTGTCACGTCTGCCTCGTAGCAAGACCGACAACATTCCTCAGAGTGCCAAAAGGCAAGACGTCTCCGATGCGTTTTTGACCGGTGAAAAGCATGACCAGACGATCAATACCCATACCCCAACCTCCGGTAGGAGGCAGACCCCACTCAAGGGCCTCAAGATAGCTCTCATCTACCTCTGCTCTGCCATCACCTTCACCATCGACTTCGCGGTATTTGAGCTGCTCTACGAATTTCTCGCGTTGAGCAAAAGGTGAGTTTTCCTCCTCGTACATGTTAGCGTACTCATTGCCCCGAATAAAGAGTTCTGCACGAGCCGAGATGAGTTGAGAGGTTTCAGGGCAGATGTATGATTTCGAAAGCGGCGACATGACAGCAGGGTGCTCGGTAATGAAGGTTGGGCTGATACAAAGAGGCTCAATGTATTGGCCGGCCAGAGCATCCAAGAGGCGTGGAAGTGTTGATTTGGCAGGGATCGTAATGTTCATCTCAGTAAAGAGGTCCAGTATCTGTTGTGTTGCATTGTCGTTGCCGAGGTCTGGCAATCGCCTTCCCATCTCTTTCTCGATAGTAGGTATGAACGGGAGACGTGGGAAAGGTCCTTGGAAGAGGTGAGCCTCGCTTGTGTCAAAGTTGACAGCAGTGTCACCAAGGTGCTTGAAGTTCTCTTCACCCAACTTGCGCAATTCTTCATGCAACCCAGCCAACAGGTCCTCGGTCATTCTCATGAGATGGTCCAGATCAGCGAATGGCATGTAAGATTCGCAGATGGTAAACTCGGGATTGTGTGTTGCATCTACGCCCTCGTTACGGAAGGCTGGTCCAATTTCGTAGACCTTGCCCAGGCCACCAACAACCAACCGCTTCAGCCACAGTTCCGGGGCTATGCGAAGGTTGAGGGTTGTGTCCTGCATTTCTGTAGCGACAGTCTCGAAGGGTCGGGCTACTGCGCCACCAGCACCTGCAGTCAGCAGAGGCGTGCTAACTTTGGAGTAGCCTTGGTTGTCGAAGAAGGTTGAAATGCCACGCTCGATGGCAGATCTAATCTTGAGTGTCTGCACGGCTTGACGATGAACCAACATGTCGACATGGGGTCTACGCGCGCGTGTCTCGGCATCATCGAGTTGAGCAGGAATCTGATGGAGCGACGGTGACATGAGCCGTGGAAGCTCAGTCGCAAGAATACTCTCCTCCCCACCTTGTGCCTTGTGTGGATGACCAACAAAGGTATACCAATCACCTCGGCGAACGACGCGCTTGAAAGCATTGAATTGCTCACGAGGCACGCCGTTCTGGTCGAGGTGGGAGAAATTACAGATGGCTTGGGCGACACGATCATCTTGTTCTATGTCGATGAAGACCAGCTTAGAGCCGGCAGTGCGCACAGAGCGGATTCTGCCAGAGACGATGTGTTTATCGTCAAGCTTGGTAGCACCATTATCTAAAGTTGCACAGCTCTTTTTCAAATCGTTCACGGATATTCTAGCAACATCATGACGCTGTGGCAGACGTGGCCAGCAGTCTTGTAACGATTTGTTCGCCTGCAGCTGAGCGATACGTTTCTCGTAATCGCCGGTCGGAGAGTCCTTGACGGGTTTCTTCGAGGCTAGCCTGGTGTAGGCGGAGAAGGAGCGAGCATACGAAGGCTTCAACGTTGAACGCAAGTCATTCTGGACAATGGGCCGCAAGAAGCGGTAGACTTCGGCAGACCTTGGCATCTGTGAGAAGACTGTTAGTCTCAGAATTGAGAGGTTGTAGACGTTATGCAGTGTGAGGTGTGGAATAGAGATCAGGATAATCGGTATGTTTGTGAAATCAACCCCCCGAAGGAGTCATTCGCAACGGTTCTTTACAAATTTTGCTCATCATGGAATGTGAAGTGTGAAGGTGCAGAGAAGCAGGGACGGACTTACCATTTGTCACAGCATATTGTGTGGTGTAGAAGGGAAGAGAGAGGAAGGAACAAGCGGTTGGAAGAAGTTGGTTGCAAAAGAAATCGGAAGCTCCAGCCATGTGCGTTCATGTGGCCCAAGCTCAGCAGGTCCGGCGTGCAACTTTCTGACGATGATGGATGATGCGCAACGTGCAATTCGAACCGTCAATTCATACACTTTTCACTTCCTCACTCAAAACAAACCCATTCAACTCATATCAAGATGTCTTTCCTTTTCGGTGCCGGTCGTCCCCAGCCCTCTTCGGCAGAGAAGATTGCCGCTGCTGAGGCCGAAATTGACATGGTCTCGGACATGTACAACCGGTATACAACACTTAACAGTTCACTGTCACACCGACGTCGCGTGCTAACAAGCTTTGCAGTCTTGTCGAGACCTGCACCAAGAAGTGTATTCCCAACACCTACCGCGAGGGTGACCTCAACAAGGGCGAGTCCGTCTGCCTCGACCGTTGCGTTGGCAAGTTCTTCGAGGTCAACATCAAGGTCTCGGAGAAGATGCAGGGAGAGGCTGCCGGCAAGCAGGGCGGTGTTGGCGGCTTCGGTGGCATGTAAAATGCCTTCGTGACGACCATGAACCAACGACGACACCTTTACAACCTTTCGAACACCTCGAGGCGAATCACCTACCCGCCACCCTCTTCGATCCGAGCACACGCGCACATATTGGAGCAAGAGACGCAACTAAAAGGAGGAAGCTCTAGGACTTTTCCGTGATGCGCTCACGAGCAGCGCTGCTGTACCATATCTCCGATACCCAAAATCACCTCTCCAAAAGAACATTGTATGAACGAAACGAATGTACAACAGTCGAACAAGACACTCTAGAAATACTCTTTCCAAAACCGGAACTTGACATCGTGACTAGACTCGTCCTCGCATGCCCTTCGTATACCTCTCGCCGCCATGTTTGGTCCACAGAAATACACTCCAACCTCGGCTCTCCTAGACTCCAGCCCTCTGATATACGTTCCATTCTCAATCGAGTCCCTCATAGCACCTAGCAGCCGGTGGAAATCTGGTCTGCCAAAGTTTGTCCTCGAATTGAGTTCTGTCAGCGGATCTTTCATCGTGCCAACGCTGTTCAACACAATATTGTTGGCCTGGTCCACATCCATCTTCTGCGTCAGGTATGTATGAATCTTCAGAAATTCATCTGTCTCCTCCGGCGGCTTGATTACATCCACCGGTGAAGACATGGACAGAGACTGCATCTCCAGAGATGACAACAGGGCCTGGAACCACTCGAAAGATGTCGTTGTTTTGCACACCCAAATGAACTCGACTCGCTTCAGTCGTTTGGGCGGGTTTGGTGATAGTCGCATGTGCCAAATGTTCTTGAGAATCGAAGCCCAGGGCGTGACACCGATACCAGTGCCTACGAGGATGGCAATCTCATGGTCGAACACATCCTCAGCCGGTGCGCCATAAGGTCCGTCAATACGAAGTGTTGGCATCTGCTGTCTTTGCTGTAATGCTACCTCATACATTCCCATAGGATCCAGCTCTCCATACAAGGCTGCTTGTTCCTGTCCAGCACCTAGCGCATTTGCAAGAAATCTAGTGAAGTCTCCTACTTGGCGGACATGGACGCTGACATAAGGATCGAAGGGGCAGGACGTGATGGTGAAGGGATGCCATTGGTTTTTCGAAATCTCTGGACAGTTCAGAAAGAGCCACTGCCCGGCTTTGTACTGCATGCTAGGCTTGCGAAATTGGATTTCCACTGCATCTGTTGCGAGATTAGTATACAGCGATGAGCACGGTTCTTGACTCAATTTGCTTACCATACGGATGTTTGACGACTTTGATGATCTCCGTCGGCCTGCGAGCGCGAATCTCTCGGTATATCCTCTCAAAGAGATATAATCCGCCGCCAATCAACTCCCATCGCCAGCCTTGGTATCCGAGACAGTGGTTCCAGAAATACTTCCCAGCAAACGGCGAAACGGGCTCGACAGTGTCTCGAACAAAGCATCCAGTAGCATGACTGTACATGGCCAGAAGAAAAGGTACAAACAGATGATGCGTGTACCAAAATGTCTCATAAGACTGTTGACGAATCTTCTGATGCGCTGTGGTGTAAATCAGAAGCATGCATAAAAGCATGATATGGCCTGTCACTCCACCGGCTTGGGTATAGTGGACTTGAACAGCTGCTTGTTTGCGAAGCTGCATTCGCTCGATATTGAAGAAGTTGACATAATGGCCTGTAGTATGTACTATTGTCCAGAAGAGCAGCGAGTAGGCAACCTGTCTGTGAAACCATCGCGATTCGTCTAGAGGCAGCCATTTGATTTTCGGTCGGAAAACTCGTAGAATGTTTCTGCACATGGGTAGCATGATCAAAGTGACATCGACGCTGAGAACCAGCCCCGCGCCTCTTGATATCCACACCGAGAACGTTAGCAGATTGAGAGGCGCCAGTGCCTTGCTGGTCTGTTGTTTCCACCTGATGAACATCAGCTTGCATACCAGTAGAAAGAACATTGGCGACATACCATCCTATGATGAACAGTGCAACGTGAGAACCGTGGAACGCCAGGTAGAAGCTCAATTTTCTGGGAGTCACCAAGGACCTCCATGACCTCTCTTCAGCATGTTCAGGCATTGTGAAAAGTCGGCTCGATCAGTTTAAGGAGAGGCTTCGAGCAAGAAGTCCAACTTGATAGCAGCAGATTTGTGAGACAACATCGGCAAGTCCAGAACTTTCTTTCGCGAACATGCAAGAGTTACAAGCAGACTTACAATATAATTGTGAATAGACAAGGACGATAATTGATAGGAAAGCAAACCTCGGTTGATCAAGTCAATTCGTCCTGTCACATAGCTCTATTGCATAACCGCCCGGAACCCACCTTGATGATATAGACCTGCATACTCTCTGCAGGGCTTACAGCTCAATCACAAAACCTGGTGGCTGGCCCTGAAAAATCCATGTGTCGTGGTGGTGAGTGGACGGAGGACAAAAGCCTGGGCGCATGCCTAAATAGGGAGCTGAGGCGCGTTGATTGGATGCGTAACCGCTGACACTTCTGCACGCTGCGTCGCCCTTCGCGTACTTACATGCCTCTGAGGGTGTGCATCTCGACCCCTAGCGATTGTTCCCTTTGATGTCATGGATCATATGTTGACGAGAGTATGGACGATAGGGCTGCTCCGGGTCGCATGGAAGAGTTGGCACATACAATGACATCTGGATGACAGGAGCGAAGGTTATTATGGCCAGGTCAATCGAAAGCGACCAGATTCATGCAAAAATGCAATCATGCCGTCGATCTCTTGCCGAAGGGGTGTTTGTTAAAGATGAAAAGTCGTCTGATTCGACGACATCTTCGGCGCTTCGCATTCATGAGCAGCCTCACGAGACACCTCCAACCACCCACCTCATGTAAAACCAAGAAGCCAAGAAATCGACTTCAGCTATTCTAGGCTCTAAACCCCATCTGCTCCTTCGCATTCGTTTTCTCTCTTCAAGCAGAAGCGAGAAAAAGACATGGATCCCGCTTTTTGTTAAGCCACTCCCGCCCAATATCACCTGCATCTCTTCGTTCCCTTGTCTTGCTTGTACTGTAGTCACTAGTCCCGTCTCTCTATATTCGCGACCCACCGTCCACTCATTCTATCACCTCCCAGCAACAAGATCGCTTGACAATAGACGAAGGACTGGACTTCCATTCTCCCGTCACTCCCTGATTGCACTGAATCTGAATCATGTCGGCTTCGATCCCTGTGTCACCATTCCACCGGTAGCAAAAAGATTCGAATCAACATACCAGAGTTTCACGTTCTATTGCTGGTCGACACACCACAGCATGGGAAAGCTCATCAAGAACCACTTAGCCCGTCTTATCGTCATGACAGCAGCAACCTGTAAGCTTCCATTCCTCTCTCTTGTCCATGTCTACCACCCTCGTTAGCGAAGACCCAGTCTGACTCTGAGTGAAACCACAGATCACATCGCCGCCAGTCTCCATGGCTTTTTCTGGCCCAAATTCTTCTTCGACTTCCTGACAAAGAACTTTGACCCCGCCGTCAAGCCTGTACCGATACTACAAACCATAAACCTCATCTTCGGCTTTATGAATTTGGCCTGGGAGTGGCCGCTCGAGTTCCTCGCCGGGACTGCAATACATCGCTCGTTGGAGCTCAGGATACTGCTACTACCGCTATCGAGTTTGACAGCTGTGTTGTTGTACCAAGGGACCAACCCTGCGATGTACTATCTCATCGGCTGTGGGATGTATTTCTGGGCGTATACACAAGGCGAGGTACACGGCCCTGCCAGAGCGTTATCCGTGGCTATGCTGACAAGTACGACAGGTTGTCTGTGCGAAGCCTTGGACGTTACCACGCAGACCGAGCTATCCGAAGCATATGGAACAGACATGACTTGGACCTCAATATGCAGATCTTGTTTCACTGTGCAATAGCGAGGCGTATGATCGTGCTGTCTTTGCCAGAGTGCCATGACTTACCATGATCCAATACATGCCGGCTGCCGGAGCAGAGTGTTTGGGACACCTTCTCATAGCTAGAGATGCGCACACCAAGCCTGTGTTGACATGAACCCCAGTCATGGGTCGATTGTAGCAAGTCAACTACTGCAACTACTGCAGCAGTTCCTCGCCATCAGAGCCACTGAATTGTAAGCAGCATAGGCCGAGATTTGCTCGTCCTCAAATCTTGCTCGCCTTGATCAATCATGGACTTGCTTGACAGTATTTTATCAGGGGGAACATCTAAATCTAGACGCTTCTCTTGTCCCGGAGCTCAAGGTTTGCGACACATGCACAGATGCGATCGCCAGGGGCGAAACACGGCTAGTACAGCCTAGGCAGATGCAGCGACGTCAAACAGACCCTGATCCACTGCTTGACACCAAAGAGTTTGCGTAGAGGACAGTCATAGCGGAGCGTCTTGGTGTGGTGAGGGTATAGTCGAGGGGAGAGTTGTTCCAGTATAATCTTGTTGTGGCCAACATGGGCTGGAGACTCCTCAGACAAGACCCGAGTGGGCTTTAGAGTGATGAGTTGTTTGCTTCCATCTCTTTCTGATCCAGTACGAAATGAAGTGACGAGTTATTGAGCGACGAGAATCGATCTCGGCAGCCAAATAGCGAAAGCGTTCTTGTGACCGTGCGTCTCATTTTGGATGTAGTGGTCGTCGCTAGGACATGGCGTATGGTCGGCAGATGTGCTATGAGGCTGAGTGAAGTCCACGTAGCACGAACGGAGGTCGTCGGTCAGAGACATGGTTGCACGAGCATCACGCACGAGCTCACAGAGGCTGATGTGTAGCTGGAGGCGTGGCGTTTTCAGTATGCTTGTGAGGGTGCTGATCTAGAAGTGTCTTTGCTGGTTGCAATTTAGTGTCGCATCGAGCGGTGTCTGCCAATAGCTACCTGATACATCTAGCAGCAGAATGAGAGCAGCGCTACGGGCCTTCCGTGTCTTCCGTAGGCAGCGAGATGCAAGTCAGCATGGACGAGTGCAATTCCCGTTTCATCCAAGCCGACAGTGTATCTGCGGCTTCCCAGGTGATGAGAGCACACGCACGTGTGAACGTCGAGAAACAACGGGCGCGTGGCCGAAGCACCTGCCGTTTCAGCAAATTGCCAACTGCGGGAGGCCAGCCAACAGCAGCTCGTCATTGCTCTACTCGGAAAAAAGACGTTGACGCACTACCCTTCGCTCACCACTCGACTGCTGTAGACTGCTGTTTCTAAGACGACGCCCCCTTGCCGTTAGAGTAGAGCCACAGACCCTTGACCATACCTTGGTGCATTGTCAAGCGCTGCCGCGTTCTGGCGCGTTGAGCCCCGCCGCCATCGTGCTACTACAGCTACAACATTCCGGGCGAGAGCGTAGCGGGCCAGCACCAGGAAACGTGGTGAATGCTGTGAATTCTAGAGTTTAGAGTAATCAAGATCCGGATATGGTTGTTGCGGCACTTGCAACGGTGCGAAATAACACATCTATAAAGTGCAAAGGGCGCGCATATTCCATCCACTCAGCAAAGGAGCAGAGCTTCAATCATACCCAAGCTGAAACACGCGAGGGAAAGGGTTCTTACACACTCCAAGACCCAATACTGCTGCAAGGTGAGTCCCTTTCATTCCCCCCTCCATCCACCATATTCAAAAAGGGCTGGGTACCTACCTTCGCTCTGCCTCTTTGCCTGTCACGCGCCTTCCCTTTTCTTCACCAAGCTTCTGTCATTCTTTGTTTCTTGTTTCTTTCGGCCGAATCTCTGTTCACTTGATCAATTCAAGTATCTCGCTCGACAACAATACATCTTTGTCATTGTCGCTGTCAGGTGCTATTGATTCAAGACTTTGAAAGTCAGAAGACCCGGGTCTTGGACATTGTTTGCGCTTCAAAAGCTTTCCATTCGCTCCATTGTTTTGGAAAATCGCCTATCGCTTTCACACTTTTCCACATCGACAGCATCCGCAACAACCTTCCAGACATTTCTCGGTGCAGGCACTGATACAACAACTTAGTCTTTTACACCCTTCAAGCTCTCCTCCTTTCTCAAACTTCGAACAACCCATCATCTTTCTTATTACCACAAACATGCGCGCAATCAGTCCGCTCTCGCTGATCAGCGCCGTGACCGCCTTGGTCACCTTGCTCTTGGTGCTATCGCCATCACAGGCATTGGCCTCTCCCGTCTCATCGGTCAAGAGGGCCACGTCTTCAAACTACTGGCTGGCAAACATCAAGAGACAAGGATCCGTGGCATTCGGTACCGACTCATCTTACGCCGTCTATCGCAATGTGATGGACTACGGCGCCAAAGGTGATGGCTCTACAGACGATACAGCAGCCATCAACGCAGCAATTTCTGCCGGCAGTCGTTGCGGTTGGGGCTGTGACAGCAGCACAGTCAAGCCTGCTCTCGTCTACTTTCCTCCTGGTACATACATGATCTCTCAACCCATTGTCATGTTGTACTACACTCAGCTCGTCGGAGACGCGCTCAACCTACCCGTCCTGAAGGCCACTGCTGGCTTCCAAGGCATGGCTGTTCTGGATTCTGACCCCTACGATAGTAGTGGTGCCAACATGTTCACCAACCAAAACAACTTCTTCCGTCAAGTCCGCAACTTCAAGATTGATTTGACTGGCATGCCTCAGACGGTTGGTGCAGGTATCCACTGGCAGGTCGCTCAAGCAACCTCCCTCCAGAACATCGTCTTCAACATGATTCCCGGAGCCGGCTCCAAGCAAGTCGGTATCTTCATGGACAATGGTTCTGGTGGTTTCATGAGCGATCTGGTCTTCAACGGCGGGAACTACGGAGCCTTTTTGGGCAACCAGCAGTTCACCTCGCGTAACTGGACCTTCAACAACTGCAACACTGCCATCTTCATGAATTGGAACTGGGCATGGACTCTTAAGTCGGTCTCGATCAATAACTGCGCTGTCGGTCTCGACATCTCTAACGGTGGCTCTACCAACATCTTGATTGGCTCTGTCATCCTGATGGACTCGAAGCTCACAAACACCCCCATTGGTGTCAAGACCTCGTTCACAGCCAACAGCGCTCCTGCCACTGCGGGTACTCTCATCATCGACAATGTTGACTTCTCTGGCTCGACCACCGCCGTCGCCGCTGCTGATGGTAGCTCTATCCTCGCCGGTGGCAAGGTTGTTGCATCATGGGGCGAGGGACGTCAATACGCCGGTACTTCTGGCTCTCGTGTCCAGGGTGCTCTCGCTGCCCCTTCCAAGCCCGCTGCCCTGCTTGACGGTTCTGGCAAGTTCTTCGAACGCTCCAAGCCCCAGTACGAGAACCTGCCTGCCAGCGCTTTCATCAGCGTCAAGACTTTTGGTGCCAAGGGTGATGGTGTCACCGATGACACTGCTGCTATTCAGAAGGCCGTGGCCGGTGTCAACGCCAACCAGATCCTTTACTTCGACCACGGTGCCTATGTCGTCAGCAAGACCATCAGTGTTCCC
>Ga0268251_10000624_pt1 | contig 11032 bp, 2 predicted proteins | sample AgamicAsMae_FD_200527 | JGI IMG/M metagenome (GOLD analysis project Ga0268251, IMG submission 200527) | Agave microbial communities from Guanajuato, Mexico - As.Ma.e (v2) (version 2) | ecosystem: Host-associated > Plants > Phyllosphere > Phylloplane/Leaf | place: Guanajuato, Mexico | collected...
GGGTGTATGTGGACGCATATGCAGGAATGGAGGAGGACAGTACTGTCGAGGAAGAAGGAGAAGAGGGTTTTCCAGATATCTCGGCCGAGGTCGATGCAGAGACTCGACGGATTCGGGAAGAAATAATGGAGGAGGATGAATTAGGGAGAAGTGCTACTGAATATGAGGGCCAATTCGAAAAATGGACTTCTTCAAAGGAGTATGGTGATATTGCTCGCTATTTACTGAAAGGTGAAGCTGGATTGGATAATCTGGACAGGAATAGGAGTCGTGCAGTTCGAAATCAGGCAAAGAAGTTTCAACTACGGAGTTTCGCATTAGTCAGGAAGGAGTACGATGGACAGTGGGCAAGATGTGTACTGAAGCAGGATGTGGTAGCAAGGTTGAAGTACTACCATGAGCATCTTGGACACTTTGCGGATGCAATCACGATGCAACGGTTGAAGGGACAATGGTGGTGGCCTACAAGAGCGGAAGATGTACAGAATTGGTGTGCCAGCTGCAAGAGTTGTCAGAGGAATAGTCATAAGAGAACGAGTGTGAACCCAAGGTTAAGGCAGGAATTCAGGCCGATGTCAGTGATCGCGATGGACTTTATTGGACCGATTACGCCGAGATGCAAGGTTACTGGGTTCCACTACATCCTGGTTGCAGTAGACTACTTCTCGAGGTTCTGCTGGTTGCTAGGGTGTGTATCACCGTCTTCAGAGGTAGCGGTTCGGATGCTAAGGGACGTGATTATGCCAGCATTTGGGCTACCAGAGGCAACATATTCAGACCAGGCTACCTCATTCATGTCTCATGAGTACCACAATTATTGCAAAACGGAGAAGATCCGGATGATGTGGACTCCTGTCTATTACGCACAATCAAATGGACTTCCTGAGAGAATGGTACAAATGGTGGTCAGCATCCTGAGGAAGATGTGCGTTGATTACAGAGGTATACTCGACAGGTGGGGACCTTCACTGCCGAAAATCATGCTCTCCCTCAACACAAGGTTCATTAAATTGTACGGCTTTGTACCTGCAGAGATCATGCTAGGTTTTCTCCCGGCAGCTACAAATCTAGAACTAAGCACCGAGTGGGCACAAGACGCAATTGACTTCGATGGATCCCCAGTCAGTCTGGAAACGATGTCGACAGTGATTGAGCTACGAGAGCAGAGAAGGGAGGAAGCAGTAATGGCGATCGCTGATAGCAACGATGTAAAAGAGCGGAAGTATACTGACACTCCGTGGACACCCCCGAAGGCAGGAGACCTGGTTCTTGAGAAAATAGGGAAATACAACACGTCTAAGAATGAGAAGTTGAACTCGAGGTATACAGAGCCGCAATTACTAGTCAGAGTTGCAAGAAATGGAGTCATGGGCTACATTCAGCGCATCCATGGGGACATCGGAGAGGACCCAGAGGGAGAAGAAGAGAAAGTCCGCTATGATCCATCGATCATGGTGAGATTAGTACACCTCAATACATTGAAAGTATACTGCAGGCGACGGCCACTTGCAGCATTCACTGCTAACAGGGTTGATTCTCAAAACCCATTGGTATTTGCAACAGTTCCACCGGAGTACATCTCTCAGGCGGCTACAACAGAGTACCAGAATTGGATGCATGGAATGAGATGCATCTTTCTGGACATCAAGAGACATCCAACAAGGGATGTGATGCGTTAGTCTGTGAGACTAACCACGCAGGCATTCAACATTCCTGGTATCAGACCTGCATTCAACATGAGGTTCACGGCAACATGTTTTCTATTGTTTTACATCGGCTATTGGTGCTTTTCTTTGTTCGTTTCAGATGAGAGCCAAGCGCCAAACTAAGAATCCTTTGTCTGCATAAAAGAGACACACATTATGCAAACATGAAACAGGTTTGGTCTCAGTTTCACCTTTGTCTCACTTCTTTGTTTGGGTTCATTCACAAACAATAGGAAGTTGGGCAGTTATTCGACAAGCGGTGATTCACTATTCAGATTCATCTTCACAGTGCACAATGTCAGAAGGACTGCAGCATAAAAGAAGACTCATCCTCATCATGGATTCAGCATCTCGACGTCCACCTTTCAATATATACCACAAACCTCCTACTCTTCACAACTACACACTCCCTAGTCGATTTCAACCATCACTCGTCATATATTCACATACATTCCACCCACTCGCCACAATACAACCCCTCCCTATTATTGAGAATGGCTGGACCACCCTCTCAATCCCCTCCAAAAACCCCTCCTTCCAAGATTCCAGTTGCAGCCAAAAATGTTCATCGCAACACTCCTCCAGAAGATGATCGCCTTTCGAAAGTCAGAGTCTCTGAGAGAAGTCGAGAGGAGAGAAGGGCAGAGTTCGAAGACGAGGCCGACTTTCAGTTACACGAAGAGATGCAGCAGGCATTAGTAACATCTACCGAATCAGCAACAGCCGGTCAGGATACATACACACCATCTCACCAGAGTACTGGTACCCAGCAGGGGCAGTACCTCCAGATCATCTTGCATGGGGGCCAGCAGAGAGTGGTGCCTGTCTCGGCAGTATCCACTGTCCCAGGAGCAGAGACTTGGAACCGTTTCAATGTGGTTAATGGGGAAGACATGCTCATCAATGGGGCTACTCCAAACGTGGCCTTCTTGGACTATCAGAATGAATTGCATGGTTTCAGTTCATCAGAAGAAATCTTCACATACCGCGACACCCTGACTGACGAGACTGACCTCTGGGCATTCGACCAAATGATGTTGGAGCACTCAATAGAGGTCCTCAAGAAGACTGTTTCCTGGTTCGGACCATATATCTTGAAGATTCGGAGAGACAAGACTTGGCGTGCAGACAAGAACATCATTTCAGATCCTTTCGACACAGACTATGCAGAAGTGTACAACACCGTCATTAATGTCGCCACTATCAACAATGAATTAGCTGCGGCTGTCGACACAGTGTGCACCACCTTACCGCGTTACGGACGATGGGTAGCCACGCAAGCAACAGCTACAAATGTAGCCAAAGGTCTCCGCAAGTTGATGAACAAGATCGTGACGGCACGCCCTCAGGAAAGAGAGTCAGAGATTGTTCGTGAGATGGTCATTTGCTTGAACTTCAGTCTGTATGAGAGGTTCAAGATGGTGAGGTCCAAGAAGCAGGGTATCCGTCACCAGAAGGACTGGACCCAAACAGACATCAATCGTGCAATTGCTGAGTGCGATGCAAGACTTGCCGATCCTAGTCGTCCACTTCCACAGTTTGATCCCAAGATCCTGGATGATGTTGGATTAAGGATGGGAAATTTGGACATCTTAACCGACGCAAAGGATCTACTCAAGACTCAGAGGATTATTGACAATGTTTCAGCGGTTCTGCCTCCTGCACCCCTAGCAATTGCACCAGTAGCAGAGGTTCAATCATCTCCGACACAGGCAGGGGCCCAAGGATCTACACAACTATCGTTAGTCAGCCGCTCAGTAGGATCTCAACAAAGACAATCTTCTGCTACTGGGCAACAGCTGCCTCAGACAGAACTACGCCAAACACGTTCACAAACCCTTGCAACGAGTCGGAGACAACCATCTGTGGAAACCTATGTCTCAATCAACAATGACACACAAGAAGAGACGACGACGACTATCCGAAAGACTCAGTCCTGTACATGCACCCATGGTTTAGGAAAGGGTTACCTGAACAATGTACCCAGAACAGCCTCTGGAAGACCATTCAACCTGCGGAAAACCGACATTGGACGACTGACCAGGATGCTAGAGCAGTATGCATCGAGGGCGGAGCACAAGGATACAGTCTGTTTCAAGCATACCAGACTTCTGGCTAGCTATACTGGTCTCCAGCAGGGAGGGGGCCCCATCACTTCGGAAATGGTGTCACATCGACTATTTTTGATTGCACAAAACTGGGATCGAATCGGAGACATCAGTGTCCATGTACTGGTCCCACCAGAGACTACTGAGGACACCCCAAACTACCTCTGGTTCAAGCAGAAGGGTCGAGCACCTATTCCGTCAGTCGACAATCTCGGAGTGATGGCGTACCAACCTGCACCACTTGGGTCCACAGTGGAGGAGATCCTCGATGGGCAAGATCTACAAGCAATACTAGCAGTCTTGGATGATACTGGCGATTACGATTGGTCTGCACTTTTGGAGAGGATTGGACTTCCACCAACCACTTTTCAGGACTTCCAGACAAATGGCACCATCAATCTGGACCTGTTCTCCTGGCTCTGGGATCACGAACTACCTGTAGGTCAAACCAAGACCATTGGTGAATTGCTATACGAGGAAGCCGAGTGCTATGAGCATCACACAAGAAAGACATACCGGACGGATCATCTTGGCTGGCTTCGCGGAGCGGTGTACACCATCGGCCAACAGATCATGCGTACTTCCGTGGAGTACTTCCTGGTGTACATGGCATTGAGACCTGACCATTGCTACCGACTGATCTCGTATCCATACTACGAGAAGCTGGCTAGGTTTTCTGCATATTCGAAGACCGCTTTCCGTCATATCGATATTGACATCAATCGCCTGGCGGACGACAACAGAGGTGGAAACATGATTCAAGGGTCCTTGTCGCTGACAAACGAGACGGCTAATGTCGCTACCATTGTTCTGCCAAAGATGCACCACCATATCGACGAATGGGTTCAACGTATGCAGGCCAGAGGTGCTCCAGTGAAAGGCCTTATTCAAGCAATTGAGGAAGTTCACTTCACCACGGTTGGTTCCGACAGCGACAAGACGCATTTCGCTACCGATTGGACTCCTGTTCCTTGCAAGAGAGGAGAAGTCAGAGTGACAATGCCTCATCTACCTCATGGAGCGCAGAGTACCAACGCAGGAGATCCAGATCGTTTCACTATGTTGCCATGGTTCATTGCAGTGCAGAAAGATGGTGACAGCTTGGAGATCCCAAATGCAGGTACTTGGTCAATGCTTTCGGAGTCCCACCGCGATCAGACAGCCCCACTAGCAACACCCTCAGGCTATGCGAACATGTATGGCAAAATTCCCTTCGCATTTCCAGCTGGACCTCAATTGCTTACCGACAGTGCTATTTCAGCAGCTCTGGTTGGTCGCATGCGACACAGTAACCCAGCCTTTATCTATGAGCTAAGACTGGTTCTTCTAGCTACTGCGACGGACTTGCGTCACAACATTCAACAACGCCACGCAAGCATCATCCACTCCGCATATATTGCTTTCGATCAGCTTGTTCGCGCAGAGAAAGAGTTCTATAGGGGAGCATCATACTTCACAATGAGAGAGAATGGTGGTCAACCGTTGCCAGATGAGGATAGAGCAGGACCTGCAGAAGACCAGGGAGCGTTACCAGAGGAGGAAGGCCAGGAGGCATGGAACAAGGAGATGGATGTGCTGACAGATGATGAGTCATGAGCAAGATCGTCTTTGAAGACTGCAGTCCTGAAGGATGATGGGCAGAAATGTGGATTTGAATTTTCTTTGGAGTTGGGTTTGCGCATGCTTGGTCGGCCACAACACACAGTCATTACAGTCATCACAGTCATTACAATCAGCAGTGGTTTTGTCGGGAGACAAAACTTCCTTTTTCCCCGGGCATGTGGAGTGGGAAACTGGTACAGCATCCGATGGACGCCAAAACAACCCAAGATCATTGACTAGCAGTACACGAGTACATAAGGCTATCCGGGTGAAAGTCCCATGCATGGGTCCATCAGATGTATGGTACCAAGTGAGCCCTTTCTATATAGCCTAGCTAGTCCCCTTCCATAGTAAATTGAGCGTTCTGGTGATTCTTGAGACGGACCTTTTGATTTGTTGTCTCGAGTTCACATTTGTGCCTGGCTCCAGCACACTGTCAACTTATCTTTTCATGGTGAACCACACCCGATTTTCTAGATCATTTCAGCGATAGCGCTCCAGCGTCAATTTACAGTACAAGCAGCCTTTTCTTGGGTCATGACCACAAAGGCACCAACTTCAAGTTCTGAAACTATCATTCGACAGCATATTCAGAAAGAACTACCCTTTGCATTAGAGGAGGCAATATCCTCTGAGCAAGCACATCGTCGATCTCAGCCACAGTCAGAGGACGGCACAGGATCGGTAGATCAGATACCGACACCCGATCTTTCACAGACGAAGTCTGGAAGTACTCAAAGTACCTCCATGATGCAGTCTACCGTTCCAATGGTACACACAATGCTTCCGGGATTGGTGCCGGCCCATTTCAGCGGTGACAATGTGACATCTTACGACATAGAGATGTACATTGAGTCGGTAGAGTTCCAGATGAGGGCTTACCGTATCGACCCGGCAGAAGACAAAAGGAGTGCAGCATACCTCTTCAAGTACAGTCTAGCAAGAGGTTCTATCGCAGCCGAATGGTATCAGGGTGAATATGAGCCAACTGATGAACCAACATGGGAGGATCTCACGAAAGCATTCCGGAAGAGGTTCAACAGAAAGGACAATATCTGGTCGACAATGGATGAGATTGTCAAGCTTCAGCAAGAGCAGAGTGAATCCCTCAAGCAGTATATCGTCAGAGGGCAGAGATTGTGGCACCGATTGGACTCGACCAACCGCAAGTTGATGACTGCCAAGTGGATTATGGGATTGAGGGACCAATCAATTGTGCCCAGTCTGAGGATGAATTTACCGGATGGTGAGACCCAGGACTTCGTTACAGTCAAGGATCTGGTAATGAAAGCCATGGCGCTAGGAGAGGGGGAAGTATCGATCGCAATGGCTGCCGCTGCCCATTCAGCTATGCATTCAGCCGAAATCAATTATGCGGCTGACAGACTAATGAAAGAGGCTAGGGCGATACAAGGGTACTCTCAGCCGGCACAGCAACATCAGCGATCCTATCAGCAGCTGCGGGAAGAGCAGTCAGCACCAGAGCCGAGTGGAGGAAATCGACGTGACATCCCAAATACAGGACAGAGACGTCAGGTGATCTGCTATAGGTGTTGTGTACGGGGTCATACTGCTAATGATTGCTCAAATCCTCCAGCATCGAGGGAGGAGCAAGCTAGAGTTCGACCTCCTCTTCGGGATGATGGCTACATGGGAACCTCCGGAACGCCATCCACAGTTGCCGCAGATCCGCTGCAGAGCACGCCGGCAACAGGAGCCAATCACATGCCAGTTCATCCTTCAAGACTGCAGTCTTCAAGGAATCCAGCCAATCAGGAATCAGGATTGCCAGGACATATGGCCTTCATTGACCATTCTCAGGCCGCATCCGGCTGCATTCTTGGAGAGGTGGACGATGATTCCCCAAGGCAACAGATGCAGATTCTCCGTAGAGAGGAGAAGCCGAGCAATGAGCAGACAGCCGCTATTGCTATGCTCGAACCTTGGAAGAAAGAGTGGCCGGCTCATGCTGCATCAGACCTCGATGGATATGCCGCTCAGAACAAGCGAGCACGCCAAGCATCTTTGGAGACCGACGAGGAGGATGATCTTAGCAGAGGGGCGAATTATATTCCGCCTACACGTACACGGAGCCAGAATTTGACAGAGGAGACAATCGAGGGTACATCACAACCGACTCCTAAATCCAGGCAGACTCGGAAGACAGTTGAGGTTCCGAACACCAAGACAGTGAAGCACCCTCCACCCATTAAGTTGTTAGGAAGACAGCAGCCATTCACTATCAATGATGGATTCAAGACAAGCCCAGATGGAGGACCTGCAATCACCTGGGAGCAACTCTTCAATGCTTCACCAATCTTGCGACGGGATATGGGTGCACTTCTCCAATCGTCAATGACTAGGCGTAGGGCGAAGAAGGTTACATTCGAGGCCCACGCAGCAGCGCCCCCAACTCCAAAGAAATACCCGCTAGCTCCAAGAATTACTTCAGAGCATCCGAGGGATGAAGTGAGGTTGAAGAATGTAATGGTAGTTTTCATCGAGGCATGGATTGGAGAAACTCGTCTCCAAAATGTGATTGTGGACAGTGGAGCCATTGTAGAGTTGATCCCTAAGAGAGTGGTGCTGATGGCCAACATCCAGATCTACCGTTGCCCACCTATTGGTCTGAGACTTGCTAATCAGCAGCTAGAGATGATCAAGGAGTACTGTTGGATTAGAATCAATGTTCAAGGGGTAGTTGCAGTATGCAAGGCATACATTGTTGAAGGAATTTCAGGGTACGATTTGCTGCTGAGTTGTTCGTGGATGTCTCAGGTAGATTGTGTCCAAGACCATGGGACAGGGGTTGTTACCATTCATGAGGCAAACGGGACTCCTAAAGTCATCCATGGAAGGGAGATGCTGGTAGAAGTCTCGTCTGACAGCCCAGAAGAGACCAAGCAACATCAGGATATGGAATATCAGGCAGACCAGGAACTTGCGCATCTGATGGCTGAGTTGGATAGCTATGCTTCTGAAGAATGGTCCGATGTAGATCCATTGGAGTACATGACTGAAGAGGATGCCGGGTATGATCCAGATGTCTACAATTTCGATGATTTAAAATAGAGGGGCTGCGCCAAAAGAGCCAGGTTCAGCCCTCTTCAAAGGCATTCGACAGGACAGGAGTGGGGACTTCAGAGAATGAGAAACTGAAAGGGGAGAACAATGGTCCTCAGCAGTACAGTAGTATAGATGAGTTTGAGGTCCTCGATGGCAGAGGACTAAAGATCCCATGGGATCCAGGAGAATATCAGATCAAGGGAGATCTGAATGCAGAGGTGCTTTCTGCCATGTCGGCAACGCTGGAATTCAGTCAAGGACGACAGTTTGATCTGACAGCGAAGGAGGAGAGAGTAATTGCAAATGATCGCAATTGGATGAGAAGACAAGCCGAGTATGGAAACGAGCGGTATCTCTCAACAGAGTCTATTCCAGCCATGGTAGCGATGACTCAGAGAATAGCGGGCGACTTCCCGACTACACGCAGACCGATGAAGAGACAGCTAACGAAGGCGCCTATTCAAGAGGTTGATGCATGGGTAGAGTCTTCCAAGATCACTGTTGGGAGCATTGCCGATACGGCGGAGAGGAGGGAGTATGCTAAGCGGATCCTTTTTACCTGGAAGGATTGCTTCATCACAAAGCTTAGTGAACTGAGAGCCACCGATCTCATCGAGCATACAATCGTGATTCAGGGAGATCCGACACCGCCAAAGACTAGGCTAGGAAAATACACTCCATTGGAAATTGCATTCGCAGACAAGATGTTTCCATCAATGATTGAGGCCGGTATCCTATCACCAGGGATCAGTGAATGGGGTGCAAGGACTCAGTTTGTTCCTAAGAAGCCTGGTACAACGGACTTACGGATTGTACATAACTTCAAACCGGGCATCAACAAGCACACGATCAAGCCAGCCTATCCGATGCATAATCTGGATGTGGTGGTTACCACAGTAGTTAAAGCCAAGTTCAGCGCATTCTTTGGTGCAGATGCCGCAAATGGATACTGGGCAGTACCAATAGCAGAAGCTGACAAGTTCAAGTCAGCGATCATATTCAATCATCGCCAGTTGTTTTATAACAGGATGGCGCAAGGACTTACTGGAGCACCACATACTTATTGCGCATTTACAGACATGACCTTTGGTTTCTTGCCATCCACGCAGAGTACAGCAGCAATGTCATCGATGATTGGAGATAATGGGGAAACCGCTTTCAGTCCCTTTGTTGATGACCACAACGGAGCCGCCGTAGACTTTGACAGTATGGCTAAACTTCTGCACGAACAATATTTCCCAAGGGTGGCATGGGCGCCGATTTTTCTGACGGGACGGAAGTCTTCGTTCTTCATGCCAGACCTCTCATTCATCGGATTTACAGGCGATGTCAGAGGTTTAAGACCATCAATTCGTCATAGGGAGCGGGTCCTGCAGTGGCCTCGGCCAGAGTCTCAACAGGACGTAGAAGCATTCTGCTACTTACTACCATTCCTGAGGAAATACATTCCTGGTAGAGCAGAGCTGACTCTAATTATGAAAAGTGCCTATCGAGAGGAGCAAAGAGTCACGCTTGAGTCTGGATACCTTTCCAAGAGGAAGAGATGGGTGGATGTTGACACGTTCACTTGGGGAGAAGACCAAAATGCTGCATTCGAGTTAGCCAAGACCTACATCTACAACAACGTGACCTCGGGCGGTGACCCGGACTTGGCGTATCACCTGTCAACGGATGCCAGTCTTGAAGCAGCAGGAGGGACCCTTTTTCAGATTCTAGGATCCTCACCTGATCATCTTGCCACAGACAAGGACATGGATGATATTACAATCATCTGTTTCATGTCATTCGGATTCCAGGAGAGGGAACAAAGGTACCCTATCACAGAACGGGAGTTCCTTGCTGCACTGAAGTGCGTCGAGGAGGTCAAGTGGATCATTAGTGGAAGTAAGTACCAAACTCATCTGTATACTGACCATAAAGCATTAGTGAGCATCCTCAACATGTCAGAGACGAAAGCAACGCCACGGATTGTTGGCTGGCAAGACAAAATGAACGAATTCGACATTCAAGCACATCATCGAGCGGGCAAGAGCACCATCATGGGTATTGCTGATGGTCTATCACGCATGCCGTCAAGATATCGTCAATCATGCTACGCTAAACTGGGAGAGCGAGCGCATGGATTACAGGCAAACGTTGCAACAGGCGGTCAGAATGACTTTGAAGCTGCTCAATCCAGTGCCGAAGTTTCCCCGTCGAGGCGGAAGGTTTTGCCGACAGACTCGACCTTTGAGGACTGCAGTCCCCAAACCAATTTGGGAAGGGTCGGCGCATTGTCAGAGCGAGCATTTCAGCGTCCAGTCGCGCTAAATGCCACGACAGAACGCTCGGAGACCGGGGTGGGGGTGTATGTGGACGCATATGCAGGAATGGAGGAGGACAGTACTGTCGAGGAAGAAGGAGAAGAGGGTTTTCCAGATATTTCGGCCGAGGTCGATGCAGAGACTCGACGGATTCGGGAAGAAATAATGGAGGAGGATGAATTAGGGAGAAGTGCTACTGAATATGAGGGCCAATTCGAAAAATGGACTTCTTCAAAGGAGTATGGTG
>Ga0268251_10000625_pt1 | contig 11027 bp, 11 predicted proteins | sample AgamicAsMae_FD_200527 | JGI IMG/M metagenome (GOLD analysis project Ga0268251, IMG submission 200527) | Agave microbial communities from Guanajuato, Mexico - As.Ma.e (v2) (version 2) | ecosystem: Host-associated > Plants > Phyllosphere > Phylloplane/Leaf | place: Guanajuato, Mexico | collected...
TATAAGAGACAGCGCCTGATGCATCTCGTCGGTAGATCAGAGGGCTGTTGGGGTCTGGGTGATTCAGAGCCTCAATCTTGGCTTCTGATCGCATCAAGTCGGCCTCGAGTATGCCCGAGTACCCTTTGTCGCGTCCATCGGCTTCACGCTCCGCGGCGCTCTGAAAGCGCCTGACCATTCGGTCGTAGAGTAAGGGATCTGTTGCACGGGTTGGTATCGAGAGTATCAGTCGTACACACACCGCGCGGCAGCACCTGCAAGCTCCAAACTGGGCGAGTCAAAGTAGTCGCTATTCTGTTCCAGATATCTCCGTCTGCGAGTCTTGACACGAATGCGTACAGAGCGCGCTACATCGCTTTCTTGGCCTTCGGTCGCTTGGCTGGCAGATGGGAAATGTGGCATGTTGGAGTGGCGCTGCAACGAGACGGTCGCAGTCAGCAAAGGCGGCGTTGATGGTTGTAGGCGGATGCTTGACATGCCGAGGCAGTTGCGACCGACTGCGACGTGTGCTTGGTGCTTGGCTTTGGGAAGCCACGCGGGCCTTCTCACCGTTCCGCTCACACGACGGCGCAAGGCAGCAGCTTTCGACCGCAACCTCTTTTCCTTTCTCAAATGGCTGCCTTCCACATACGAGTCCGATAGATGCAACAATCATCCGTCAGTCTCTGCAGACTTTTCTCGACATGGATTTTGCGCCTTAATATTTGATAACAACACTCAAGCGTCATGGCTTCTTTACGATACAATCACAATCTCACACTTCTCTATAACGACACTAAGAAGAAGGCCACCAATAATGTAGACAAGCAGGAGCCGAGTCCTGCTTCTGCAAGACTCCATCGCAAGCTTCATGCACAGACCGACCGCCTGGTGACTTGGGGCTTGGAATGGGCCGAGGAAACAAACGACAGCATCGACGAGTCTATCGAACGAGCTGGCCTCACCGAAAACGTGACCAATATCCTAGGAAATATCAAGGATATTCTTGAACAGGCCGACAGACTCTCATCGCATACTCCTGCATCCGACAAGGTCGTCTTTAATCAAGACAAATACGAGGATCTCCTCCGCGATCTGACTTCATCTGTTGATGTCCTCTACGACCTTTCAGCCTCTCGCAGAGCCATCGCCAGGGGCACGTATCCCAAGTTGAGCGACAATCCGCCTGATTTTGCCAAACATGGCTTCTATAACCTAAAGACTCCGTTCGATGCCGCTAGTTTCGCTTCTTCGGAGAAGACTCTAGTCAACACGCAATTTGCAAGACCCACTTTATCGCCCTACGCCGGACTACCAGCAAGCATTAGTCCACAGGCATTGATGCTACCAGCAGAAGGACCACCTCCCTACGAATACTTAGGTGTTCCTTCACCAGCTAGAATGATGGGCCGGCTGAGCAAATCGTTAGCCCCAGAGAGCGTTCGTAACGTGTTTAGAGACGTTACAGACGAGTACGTCTGGGTTATGGTCGAGTTCGAGAACTACGATCCGCTGTATCGCGATACTGGTGTGTCGCCGCCACTTACAAGAGTAGAGAAGCTGGCCTCCTCTCTAAACATGCTGTCCAACAGAGGCAACCTCAGGCTGCTTGGTTATGTGGAAGATCCTCAGCAACCTCGCATAGGACTGGTATACGACTATCGCAACGTGCAGCCACACCAATCTGGAGAAATTCGTCCAGTCACTCTCATGGGTCTCATGTTAACTGCAACACAAGCCAAGAGACCTGTCGACGTCTCAAATGCTACACCATTTCTGGAAGACAGATTTCGCATAGCATTGCGTCTTGTCGAGAAACTGAGGGACTTGCACGCAGAGAATTATTTCCATGGTAACATACACAGCGAAAGCATCGTGTTTCTACAACAAGGCCAATCTCCACAGCCACGCAAAAGTGAGCTACATCGACCTGTCATCTCATCATTCGACATGTTTTCCAGAAACAGAATCGAGTACGGAGATTCTTCACCAATCTCCAACATCACAAAGCATCCAGAAGACACCGGAGGCGAGATCGACGACGTTACGGCCATTAGGTATGACCTGTACCAGATTGGTCTCGTCCTTCTGGAGATCGGCCTCTGGAATCCTGTCAACGACTATTTTAAGGAAAAATACACGTTGAAAGATTTCAAGCTCAGGTTGGAGAAGCTCTACATACCAAAGCTTGCAAGCAAATGCGGCTCACTCTACATGCGTGCAGTACAGACTTGCTTGCGATGGGCTGATAACGATGACGTCGGGCATGTCGGTGTGGAAGCCGTCTACGACAGCATTCTCGTCAAGCTCCAGCGTTGTGTTTTGCTAGACGAGACAGAACCTTTGGAGATTACTCAGATCCCGGCCGAATTCTTGCAGGCTCAAGGCAGCTCGGAAGATTTGCAACCCGCGAAAAAGCAGCGCCTCATCATCTCACCTGCACGTCTCGTTACCGAGTCTCTTGACCTCAAAGCTTCTGAGAAGGCCTCAGTGGCATCATACCCATCTGCCATCTCAAGTTCTGTTGGACCACGTTCACCTATCCTTTCGATGCTGGGTGCGAAGTCAAATCGGTCCAATTCGACAAGCGCAGATTCGCTCAAGCACATATCTCAACCTCCGACCCATGTCTCAACTCCCAGTTCGATGCCTGACCTTGGTCGTTCTATTCCCGTGGCGAATACACAGTCAGGGTCTGGTTCGGATCCTTTCCCTTTCTCGTTTCGTGACTACCGTCGCAAAGTCGTTCTCATACAGTCTCGATGGCGTGCGAGGAAAGCTGAGATGCGTGGTAATGTTCACGAGGAAGCTCAACCTCTACAGTCGCAAATCGACCAGCGAGCAGCTGCTCCAACAAGCAAGTGTCGTCTGTTCCCTTGTTCACTGCCACAGACTATTGTGGATGAATGGCATTCAGACATTGGCTTCCGTCTCTCTTGCATCATTGAGCGAGCATTGAAAGGTTCTACCGAATCCTCAAGCATCGATCTCGTTAGTGTTGGCCATGACGCCTTCACCGCAAGGCCAACCATCGTTGTGACTTGCACGAACACGGCAAGAGTCAAAGCCGCACTCAAACGCAAGTTCCACTATGATCGGACTATGTTCGATCTCAAGGTCCGACAAGGTTGTGTGAACCTGTCGAGAGGGAAGTCAAGGCTCTGCGGCAAAGGTGACATTGCGAAACGGAGTCACGCAAGAGGTGATGGAAGCGAAAGGTACACATCATGATTCTCATTCTCTCTTTTTCTTGGTTCATTTCTTACTCACGGGCGTTCTTCCTTTTTACGCTCGATACCCAAATGTTCTTCTCTATGATACCCAATTTCTTTACAGAATGAATAAAACTCAAGACTCCTGTCATGTCATGCTTGAGGCTGACGAATTGTATGTAGTAACGTAACTCCAATGAACCCTTTCTGGCAAGAACGTCCTCTTTGTGGTGCATCCATTGGTGCATATCTACCTGATCACGGTCATCTTGAGCCGGTATCGTTCGGCGGTGTAATCAAAGTGGACGACAGAGAATATGGCATGAGCGTGCATCACATGCTCGAGCCTCCGACCGATGAAGAAGATTCGGGCGACTCGGAGTCAGACATGGAGAAACAAGCTGGTCATGGTGCCCAACGATCCAGTGCAAGAGCTTCAGGATCATCCGTTCCACGACTCGTAACAAAAACCAGCCAGTACCATGATTACATGAGTGACCTGTCGTCGGTCTCGAGCACAGATTCTGACGACGACGGCTACGAATCTTCAGACTTTGAAAGCGACGTCTCCGAAGACGAGGACGCAGGCGACAGACCAGGCATCACAGCGTTATCCTCCAGAACCGTACAAGTGACCCAACCAGCCTTTGGCGACGCCGTAGCGGAAGACCTCCACGCCGACGACGCAACCACAGAAGAACTGGACGAAGACCATCTCTCCTCCTACAAACTCGGCAAAGTGTACGCGTCTTCAGGCCTGCGTCGCTGGAACGAAGGAGGCAAACGATACGAGATCGACTGGGCGCTTTTGGACCTCGACCCTCCTCGTCTTCAACCATACAATCTGATCCAAGGAGGACGTCGCCATTGCAAATCCCCTGTGTCGTTCGTCCCTGATCTCAAACCTCCAGTGTCTAGACGCAACAATCTCTACTCGGCAGACGAAGACTGGTACCCCACCTCCATCATCCCCAGCACCCAACTCGCAAATCTCTCCGTACACTGTCTCGGCCGCACCTCCGGCCTCAAAACCGGTATCATCAGCGCCGCACAATCCTTTGTCAAAATCAAAGGACGAAGAAACTTTTCACTGAGCTGGACGGTAGTGGGTGACTTTGGCGTTGGCGGAGACTCGGGTGCATGGATTGTGAGTAATGTTACTGGACAAGTCGCTGGACATGTTCTTGCTGAACGAACGGGGTTGACGTATATTTGCGCTATGCATTTGTTGTTCGAGGATATACAGCAGACGCTGAGTGCATGTCGCATCAGTCTTCCCGGCGCTGACGCGGCGATCGCTGGCGTGGACCCGATGGATGCAAGTGGGAAAAAAGCAGCAGCAGTGATGCTTACGACGATGCCGACTAGGAAAAAAGTAGGATCTGGAGGGGATGATATTGTCGATGGAAGGAAAAGATTTTATCAATCGTCTGCTTCCAGAGCGAGGGAGAAGAGTAAGGTTTCTGATGCTGCTGTAGTGGCTTCGAAGGCTAGGACGATGGGTTGGTGGTCACAGAGTGTTTCGAATTAAGATGGGCTCGAATCGGAAGAAGGAGGAAAGAAGATAGTGTGTCTGATAAGATGTTTGTTCGGGCAAATCCCCTGTTATTATTTACTTCATCCTTGTTTGTCATCCCAAGTTCACGAGGTTCTCACCACCAAATGCTATAGTTGTGTTGTAATTTGATATTAATAGGATGTCTAACTTTCTCTGAGCTGTTAGAACTGCAAAGTACTTGGGTCAAGCTATTGAAGGCCTCGGTTTACTATACATCTTCACATGGAAATAACAGGTGCGAGAGTATGTCATGCAGTAGCTTCCGAGAAGGCTCAGAGGAGCATCACTGTGGTGGAAGTATATACTGCATAGCATGATATCTACCTTTATGCTCTTGTTTGTGCACACACATGAAGTCCGCCAAGACTTTCCCGTCTAGCTAGGCTTCGCGCACAAAAAAGGTCAAGCACAAATCCGATGTCCAAAATTGCAAAAAATCGATTTTCGACCCGTTCCGCCACCTTTCTTTTCGAACAGCGATATACGCTGCACGAGCAAAAGGATATTGACGAGAGTGGGATTTGAACCCACGCCCTTTCGGACCAGCGTATTGGAATAACCTTAAGCTGGCGCCTTAGACCGCTCGGCCATCTCGCCTGTTTGATGGAGAAATGGTTGACTCTAGCGTTCATGTCTGTGCGTCCAAAGCTGTCAGATTTCAGACACTCGATCGCTGGAGTCCAGGATCATAAGTCGGACAATGCAATTGCATAGACTGTAACCAGGTATATTGTGAGGTCGTAGAATGCGGAAGAACCCAGCATATACATTGGGGTCAGACCACGAGCAGTGTGGCACAGGAACTAGGTAAACAAGAATGGGTATCTGTGCGATAAAACAGTATGTGCTAGAATCGAAGAGCGAGGAACAGCCGCCAATACTGGGAGCGTTGGTGGAAGGGCGAAGACAGTCTCGAAGAATACGATCTCGTGGTCTTGTAGAGTTGTGACAACGGTCAGAGAAGGAGGCTTCTTCTCAAGAGACGGCGACTGGCATGCGGCTTGGCTTGGCGCGGAACGAAGGCAGTATCTGGGCGTGCTTGTTACAACTAGCTTGCGCCCAATGTCTGAAGGGCCAACCTCAACTCTTTAACAGCAGTATCGACATCCTCGAAGTTGAGAGCTGACATGGCCCATTTGGCATGCTTCTGAGCCAGCATGACTGAATCGTCGTCGGTTCGGTATGTACCTGGAGCCACGGCCTGGACAGGTGGAAGAGGTACTGGAGCCGGAGTCGGTGCCGGTGGCGGAACGATGGCAGGGGTGTGCATGGGTATCGAAGTTGGTGGTTGTGTAGGCTGTGTAGGCTGTGTGTAAAACTGCGAAGGCGACATGGGTGCATCCACAGCTACAGCTGGTGGCGGAGCGGACGACACGAAGGGGGTTGCTGGATTGGTGGAGGGGGCGGCAGTTCCAGCAGGATCTGAAGGGAAACTAGGGGTCGAAGGGAAGTAGCCACCACCGATAGAGTTCTGGCGTGGGTTTGTGGCAGTCTCGACAGGCGATACAGCATCTTGAGCGGGCGGTGAAACGACGGGACCAGGTTGAATGACTGAGGCTGGACGTGAAGGGTACTGACTTTCGGGAGCACTCTCGACGGTAGGAGGATGGTATGTGCTTGGAGTAGTATCTTCCACAGGCTCCTCCTTGACAGGATTCGAATCGTTCGGATCTTCGCCGGCCTTGATGGCTTTGGCGATGCGGACGGCGTGGAACTTTGCGTACTTGGACTTTGCTGTGATGTCGGGATCAATAGGGGCCCAGATGGACATGGACAGAAGTTCGAAGAAGGTGACGGCAGCCTGGAAAGTGTCGATGGTTTGGCGTGAGGCTTGGTTGTTGTGGATGGCATCATCGGCGCGTTGGAACGTGTCGAGAGCGAACTGCTCAATGTATGCCTTTGCTGCGATGTCGTCTAGAATAGCATCGTTGCCTGCTTGCTCGGTCTTGGTCTGCTCCAGCTTGTCCATCAAAGTAGTCGTGTATTGCATGCACTCATCGTCGGCCGAGTGCAGGCCCTTGGAGAGGATCTGATCGATGATGTAGTAGTTGCACCAGTACGAGACGATGGGTTTGTGTTTCTCTAGTTGCGAGGCGCGCACTGCAAAGGGCGTGATGTCTTTGATCTTCAGCTTGGCTGGGAGAGAGGCGGCCATCTTGTCGCGGTTTGTCTGTAACGAAGAAGGTGCGATGGTCAGATGCAGGTAGCTTCGAAAGCGATCAGGGTTGGCTTGGAGTGGCTGCCTCAGGCGCGAGATGACGCGGGGAAGCCTCGGTCTCGGTGGTGCTCGAGCCACATGTTCTCAAGGTGCCTGCCTCACTTAAATGCCAAAGGACAAGTTGCCTTGTATAGACATTGTCTTCCTGTCTCTTCATTGACTCTGTCAACTGACAACACGCCATCATGGTGAACCTCCAATCCTTGACTGTGGCTGCAGCTGGTCTGCTGTTGCTCCCTTCTTCCCAAGCTGCCGGCCTTTACACCAAGAACTCAGGCGTTCTCAACCTCGATGCTAGAAGCTACCGTTCGCTGATCGCCAACTCAAACCACACCTCCGTAAGTTGTTTCTAATAAAAACTATGTGTATCATCTTACTGATAGAATTATAGATCGTCGAGTAAGTTGTGTTTCTATCAAACAATTGTATCAAATTATCTCATGTTTACTTCAGGTTCTACGCTCCTTGGTGCGGTCACTGCCAGAGCCTCAAACCTGCCTACGAGAAAGCTGCCAAATCTCTCGATGGCATTGCCAAAGTCGCTGCTGTCAATTGCGATGAAGAAGAGAACAAGGCTTTCTGTGGCAGCATGGATGTTAAGGGTTTCCCTACCTTGAAGATTGTCCGTCCTGGCAAGAAGGCCGGAAGACCCACAGTCGAAGACTACCAGGGCCCTAGAACTGCAAAGGGAATTGTCGAGTCTGTCAAGGACAAGATTCCTAGCCATGTCAAGAGAGTGACAGACAAGGATCTCGATGGCTGGCTGACCGAGAACAACTCTTCGGCTAAGGCCATTCTGTTCAGCGAGAAGGGAGTCACTAGTGCCCTCCTCAAGGCTGTGGCCATCGACTTCCTGGGCTCTATCTCGGTCGCTCAAATCAGAAGCAAGGAAGCCGCTGCCGTCTCTACCTTCGGTGTCACCTCGTATCCCGCTCTTGTGCTCCTTCCTGGCGGTACTAAGGATCCTGTTGTCTACTCCGGCGAGATGAAAAAGGCTGCTATCGTAGACTTCCTGTCGCAGGCTGCTACGCCAAACCCCGATCCTGCTCCTGCATCTTCCAAGTCGAGATCAAAGGCATCTTCAAAGGATGCCAAACAGTCCTCGAAGGCTTCATCCAAGTTTTCAAAGGCATCATCTTCCCATCGCTCTGACGAATCTGCCAGCATCAAGGCTTCGCAGACCGCAGAGACTCTCGAGGAGAACAGCAATCCCACCGAAAGCCCCAACCCTCAAGTTGCCACCGATGACACTCAAAAGCCTATCCAGGTTCCCGAAGCGGCTCCTCAGATCACCACACTTGATACCGCCGAGTCTCTGCAACAAAAATGCTTGACATCCAAGTCTGGTGTCTGCATTTTGCTTCTTGCGCCATCTGCCTTCATTCAAACCACGGACTCTCCTGTCTCCAAGGCTGCCAGTGCTCTCTCCGAGATTCACCACAAGCACACCAAGCGTGGAGCCAAGCTCTTCCCCTTCTACAACGTCCCAGCATCCGCATCCTCTGAGTTGCGCACAGCCTTGGGTGTCAGCGATGACTCTCTCGAGATTGTCGCCATCAACGCCAAAAAGGCATGGGTTAAGCGCTACTCGGGCATTTCTGATGTGAGCCACAATGCCATCGATGACTGGGTGGACTCGATCCGCATGGGCGAAGGCAAGAAGGAGAAGCTGGTAGAGAGCGTCATCGTCGAAGCTGCCGAGAAGCAAACTCCACCTGTTGCTGAGAAGCCAGAGGAGAAGGTTCAGATGACGATGGAGGAGTTGGATGATGAGCAGTACGAGGCTCTGATGAAGGCTCACAATTTGAAGCCCATCGAGACTGAGGAACAGGCTGTGCACGATGAACTTTAGTTTCTTTACCACGAACATAGCTAAGTAATCACATTGACTTTGCAATTTCTACGAAGATCGTTTCTTCTCGCATACAAGTGTAGAGGAGATGTACTGTAGACTCAAGTAGGTCGATTGAGATAGGCCAAGTATGTTGCTACAGACAATCGAACGCTGAATAGACTTGACGCTCTTACATCCTAAACACACCCCACTCGGTCTTCCTATCCTCCACACTCCCAGACATGGCAGCCTGCAACCCCAAAGCCAATACCCTTCTCGTATGCGATGGAGGAATAATGCCATCGTCCCAAAGCCTAGCAGTCGCAAACGTAGATTCGCTCTCACGTTCAATACGATCGCGCAAGTTTGGATCTACCTTCTTGCCTACGGCTTCCATGACTGAAGATAGTTGTTCGGCGCCCATGACGCTGGTTTTTGCTGTTGGCCAGGCCCAGAGGAAGCGAGGGGAATATGCGCGACCACTGTTTCTCGTTAGCGGGCTTGATTACAGAAGGAGATTGAGGGAGAGGGAGGTGTTACTTACCACATGCCATAGTTTCCTGCGCCAGCCGAGCTACCAAAGACGACTGTGAATTTGGGTACGTCGGCGCAAGCGACAGCAGTCACGAGTTTAGCTCCGTTCTTCGCAATGCCGCCTTTCTCTGCATCCTTGCCAACCATGAAGCCAGAAATATTTTGCAAAAATACCAGAGGGATACGTCGTTTGTTGCAGAGTTGCACAAAATGAGCGCCCTTCAGCGAAGACTCTGAGAATAAGATACCATTGTTGGCGACAAAGCCCACTTGATGGCCTTGAATGCGTCCAAAGCCTGTGACTAGAGTGCTGCCGTATAGAGGTTTGAATTCAGCAAACTCGCTGCCGTCGACGATGCGAGCGATTACTTCGTGGACGTCGACTTGAGTCTTCAGATTTGTGCCCATGATGCCGTCGAGTTCGTTAGGGTCGTAGAGGGGTTCTTCCCACGTCTGAGGATTGGGAGAGGAGGCAGGGTAGTTGAGGTTTGCAACGCAGCGGCGTGCCAGCACCAGAGCGTGGGCGTCGTCGACGGCGAGGTAGTCTGTTACGCCGCTGGTTTCGCTGTGAAGTTTGCCGCCGCCTAGGTCTTCTGCACTGACGACTTCGCCAGTGGCTGCTTTGACTAGGGGTGGACCGGCGAGGAAGATATGGCCTTGTTCTTGGACGATGATGCTCTCGTCGCTCATGGATGGGACGTACGCTCCTCCAGCGGTGCAGGGACCCATGACGACGGAGAGTTGGGGGATGCCCATTGAAGACATCTGGGCCTGGTTGTAGAAGATGCGTCCAAAGTGGTCGCGATCGGGGAAGACGTCTGCTTGGTGTGGGAGGTTGGCACCGCCGCTGTCGACGAGGTAGATGCAGGGTAGACGGTTTTGTTGGGCAATCTCTTGTGCTCGGAGATGCTTCTTGACGGTGATGGGGTAGTATGTGCCGCCCTTGACACTACTGCGGTCAGTATAGGAGCTGTAGACGATAGTCCAGAGACTTACGTGCTGTCATTGGCAACGATCATGCACATCGTGCCTTCGACTGTGCCAATTCCTGTCACGATACCTCCGGCAGCTACATCCTCTCCAGGATATACTTCATAGCCGGCCAGAGCTGATAGTTCGAGGAACGAGGTGCCTGGATCGACCAGGGCAGTAATGCGGCTAGAAATACTTAACAAGTGCACGGATTGACCATGGTAGGGCTCGACTCACTCTCGTACCAGCATCTTCCCTCTGGCGACATGTTTCTCGCGTGCCTTTTCGGGACCTCCTAGCGCGGCATTACGGTGTAGTGTGGTGAAGCTGTTGAGCAGCTCTTGCATTGACTTCTTGTTGTCAACATAGCTTGTCGAGTTTTTGTCAACAGTTGTTTGCAAGACTGATATCTGAGCAGCCTGATGACGAGAAGTGTAGGTGGCTGCCGTCCTGACTCCAAGGCATGCTTGAGCTGTAGATGGGGTATAAAGACAAGGTCGAGGTCGAGGGTGAGGACGAATCACGGCCGATCGAAGAGTCGAGGCGCGCAGCCAGCGGGCCAGCGCAGGAGCAATCATTGTGTATATAGCTGCATGATTCGACGAAGGTTGGAGGCAGGTTATCAAGGTGCTGGACCCCAGACTCCGTCCCCCCCTCGGCTGCTCCCCCGCCCCGCCTCAAACCAATACCGGGCGTGCGGGGCGCGGAACGACTCCCGCG
>Ga0268251_10000626_pt1 | contig 11026 bp, 6 predicted proteins | sample AgamicAsMae_FD_200527 | JGI IMG/M metagenome (GOLD analysis project Ga0268251, IMG submission 200527) | Agave microbial communities from Guanajuato, Mexico - As.Ma.e (v2) (version 2) | ecosystem: Host-associated > Plants > Phyllosphere > Phylloplane/Leaf | place: Guanajuato, Mexico | collected...
ACCGGCGCCAGTGCCTCTCCAAGCCCCTGTCCCGGCAGTGGCCTCTGATGGTCAAGCCTCTGTTCCTCCTCCTCGTGGACCCAGCCCAGTGCCTCTCCAAGCCCCTGTTCCTCCTCCTCGTGGTGACGCTCACGTCGGCGCCGGTATCCGCAAGCGCCCGTTCAAATGTGCTTACTGCCATTCTACGTTCTCTTCGGTAGCAAGACGTACTGCACACGTTGAGAAGAATCACGCTGACAAGCTCGCTAGCTCTGCCGGTTCATCTGATCAGACTCCTCAGAACTAGGTGGACATCAGGTAAGTCATTCCCAAACATTATTGTCTGCTAACCTTCCTCTAGGGCATCGGCCCCTCAACCAAGGCTTTTTCCCCTTGCCCTCGCTTTCCACCTCAGACAACCTTGTAGGGTCAGTTGTCATGAGGCAAAGTATCACTACACCAGGGCAAGGTTTTTTCCAGTCTTGGTCATGCTCCTCTTTTTCTCCGTCTCTGTTTCTGTACTTCCTTCTGCAAAATCACATAAACATTTGGAAAACAAGAGAACTGACAAAAAAACAGACTTTGATCTCTTTCTGACGGTTTCGGGAGCATGGGATATCATTGAGGCGTTTTTTGGAGTTGGTTTCCTTTTGGGGTTATCGACTTACTTTTACGTCTGGCTCTTGCGGTATACCCTGGTCTTGCTTTTGATGGGTCTTCCTCTGGGGAGACTGGATGTTTTGCTTGACTGGGTCGCGATTGAGCACTGATTTCCTCTAACATAGTATCCTAACAATACAAATACTTTTTCTCTACCATAATGATTTCCTGTGATTTGTCAATGGTTGACAATGTAATGGTGTTTGCCCAATGAGTTTATATGTGAGATATTATCACGATCCTGCACGACTTTGTTAACCCGATCGATGTTTGGTAAGTATCTGTTTAATCGTTGCCTTCCGCATGGCACTGTTCTGTAACGTATTCAACACGGCGGAGTACGGATGAGATATGCTGTTGCTAACGCCCACCGGCTTGTCTCTCACGCTCGCAACTTCTTCCCACGAACTTGGGACAGCAACAACCATCAATCACACTGACATACCGTTCTGCACCCCTCATTCATAACCGTGATCCCCGCAATGATCGACCAAATATCACCACCAGGCATATTCAGCCAAAATATATACCCCATTTAAGCTCAACAACACCTTTTGCATTGGCAAGGGTTTAGGCTTGGGCTCCCTTCTACTGTCCAGACAAGCGGGGGTTGCATGCATGACATCGATATTGACTGCGAGGCTCACGAAGCAAGGTTGTTGATTTCCAAGGAAGTTAGGTCATGTCCATGCTGTATGCGATGATCTATTGTTTGCGCCTGCAAGAGGATTTAGCCGGTCACCCAATACTTTATCTCTTGGAAGCAGCTTCCTCATGCTTGAACCATATATAAGAGCGGCAAGGACCAATTGAGATCTTTCTGCCTTTACTCATAATCTCGACCTTCGACAGTCCTGCTGCAATGAGGCTCTCCAGTGGTATCAGTATAGGCATTGGCTTCGCAGTGCTTCCCTTGATCACTTCAGTTCTTGGTGCCTCGAATTCTACATGCCCGCCTGCCATCAGTTATACCGCTGACTTCGAATACACCGAGTGTCGTCAAGACAGCTACTATGGTCGTATCCTAGGCAGAGAACGCAAAGCAGTTTTTCGGGACACAAACACTCCACAATATTGTGCCGACTATTGTGGTCGAAGCGGCTACCCATGGGGAGGTGTCGAAGCTGGAACGTGAGTCTCCCAAATTAAGCTCTGGAAAATGCCTATCCACTGAACGATTTACAGTCAATGTTTCTGTGGTGGTGAACTCGATGGTGGAACAGTGACTGGGAATGCCAACTGTTCAACCTACACTTGTTCTGGCGACGCTTCCCAGGAGTGTGGAGGCCAATACTTCATGAGGGTGTTGAAAATCAACAACCCGCTTCCAGTTGAAAAGGTTGACGGAGATGTCAAACGCCAACCTCTGTGCCATACAAGCCCCCTGTGTCAACACACAGTCTGCGATACCTCACTACCTATTGCGGATAGAATTGCATCGCTCCTGTCAGAGATGACTCTGGACGAGAAGATTGCCAACACTGTTAATGCTGCTGACGGTGTGGGACGCCTCGGGCTGCCAGGCTATGACTGGTGGAATGAAGCTCTGCACGGTCTTGCTCAGGCTCCAGGGGTCAAATTCAATAGCCCTAACGGCAGCGCTTTCAGCTACGCTACGTCGTTCCCAATGGCTATCACGACTGGCTCTGCATTTGATGACCCTCTCATCGGAAAGATCGCCGATGTCATTGGCAGGGAAACCCGAGCTTTTGCAAACTTCGAGCAGTGTGGCTATGATTTCTGGACACGTGAGTCCTCCAGTGGCACATGGAAACTATATGCTGATTGACTTTACCTAGCCAATATCAACACCTTCCTGGATCCCCGATGGGGCCGCGGTCAAGAGACACCTAGCGAAGACGCATTCCACACTCAGCAGTACACAAAACAGCTGATCCCTGGTCTTCAAGGAGGTTTAGATCATCCTGAAGAGAAACAGATCATTGCTACATGCAAGCATTTCAACCTGTATTACGCCGAGACAAACAGGTAAGTACATTGACACTCTGGAGCGTCCAATCACTAACGCTCCTATGCAGATACGGCGAGAACTACAATGCTACTGTTCAAGACTTGGCCGAATACTTCAACCCGCCTTTCAAATCATGCGTGCGCGACGTTGCTGTTGGCTCTGTCATGTGTGCATACGTAAGTTGACCGACCAAAAGATTATGGTTCGATCCTCGACATGGCTGACGCCTATTACAGACTGCCACATATGGTGTCCCTAGCTGTGCGAGCGAGTACTTCTTGCAAGATACTTTGCGCGAAGACTGGGGCTTCGAAGATCCTTACAACTATGTGGTTGCTGATTGTGGTGCTGTTGAGTATATCCATACCATTCACAACTTCACCGATACACCTGCCGAAGGTGCCGCTGTTGCTCTAAATGCCGGTACCGATTTGGACTGCGGCTTCACCTTTGGAACATATCTTAACGAGTCGGTCATCAACAACTACACCACGGAAGCACGTCTGAACCAGGCCTTAACTCGGCTTTACACCGGACTACACACTGTTGGATACTTTGACGGCCAGAATCAGTATGCTAATCTGTCTTGGGAGGATGTTGACACCCAAGATGCTCGAAACCTTGCTTACAAATCAGCTTGGGAAGGCATGGTTCTACTGAAGAACGACGGCTTGTTGCCTGTGGCAGCAAGCTACAAGAAGGTGGCACTTGTCGGACCGTACGCGAATGCATCTAGTCAGATGCAGGGTATCTATGCTGGCCAGGCACCATACATCATCACTCCTTTACAAGCAGCAGAAGCAAACTGGGACAATGTTCAGTATGCTTTCGGCACGGGCGTCAATGGCAGCAACACAACCTTCTTCTCGGCAGCTCTGGACGCCGCTAGATCAGCTGATCTCGTCATCTACATGGGTGGTATCGACAGCACCATTGAACAAGAGACCCAAGACCGCAAGTCACTTCTATGGCCTGGCAACCAGCTTGACCTCGTGCAGCAACTGAGTGAGCTTGGCAAGCCTCTCGCTGTAGTCCAGTTCGGTGGTGGCCAACTCGACGATAGTGCACTGCTTGCCAACAAGAATGTCCACGCTCTCCTCTGGGTGGGTTACCCAAGTCAGGAAGGTGGAAATGCTGTCATCGATACTCTGCTCGGTACACAAGCACCAGCTGGTCGCTTGACCACAACTCAATATGCCGCCAACTACATCAACGAAGTCAGTATCTTCAACCCAGACCTGCGTCCGAATGGAAGCTACCCTGGTCGCACCTACAAATGGTTCACTGGCAAGCCAGTCCTGCCCTTCGGCTTTGGACTCTCATACACAAGCTTTGATCTGTCATGGTGCGGTAAGCCTTTGAAGCACTCATATAACATCAAGAGCTTGTTCAACAAGCGTCAGCACCATGGCCAAAAGCCTACTCCTCTTGACACTCTGCCTTTCGTCACTCTCTCCACGACCATCAAAAACACAGGCAAACACACCTCCGACTTCTCGGCTCTCCTCTTCCTCTCAACATCAAACGCAGGTCCCTCGCCCTACCCCAACAAATGGCTTGCTTCGTACGCTCGCGCTCACGGCGTCGCCCCTGGCAAGTCTCATACTGTCAATTTGGATATATCCATCGGTTCGTTGGCTCGCGCCGATGAGAACGGAGACTTGACTGTGTATCCTGGCAAGTACAAGGTGGCTGTTGACAACGATGAGCTTTTGACCGCAGAGTTTGAACTTGTTGGTGATGCTGTTATTGTTGATCGATTGACTAGACAGGGCGTCTATGAGTATACTGTTCCGGTGCACTATAATGCTAGTGCTAACTTAGTGTGAGGGATGGTGGAGATGACATGATTTAGTGTTCTAAGTAGTCAAGCAGGTATAACAAATGATCACGTCCGAAAAAGAAGTTTGTGCAAATGTAGAAGACGAGTGGTGAATTTGACACTATACGAGTGCTACCTTCTAGATGTGTATTGTTTGGGAAGGTCGTACATGCCATTGATGATTCTTCTACGAGCCAACAACCTTGTACTTTGCCAAAATCGCATCATACTGCTGCTGATTCACAGCCAGAACTTTGCCATGCTTGACGTCCTTGGGGAACCCACTCATATCGTCAGGCACCCAAGCAGCCATATCATCCAAAGTGTTCGCCGTAGCCGGAATATAAGTCTGCAAATCATTCTCATCAATCCAGAGATGGTACTTGTTTGCATCAAGGTTATCCCTGAAAATCAAGGGACCCTCGTTGTTCGAGTATTGGGAGGCAAATGTGACGCGGACATCATCAGAGGCACCTCCCACATTGACCCAGTCGCCGAGAATGCCGTTCTCAGAGCGTTGTTGGTAGATTGTGTAATCGACTTCGGACTTGATCCAGCGGTACCAGACGTTGGGGCCTTGATCAGGAGTGGCGATGAATGTGGCATCGATGACAGGGTAGCCCGGGTAGAAGTACAACTGTGCTTCTGAGAAAGTGACAAAGTCGGTTGTGGTGACATACATCAGTTTGTTGGGGGGTTGAGGGCCAGTGCGGTCAGGGTCAGCATCAGACCAGAAGCGCGTTGCAAAGACTACAATGTATGCTTCAATCAGAGGCTCCCAGTATGCTTCAGGCGCCCATGCGTTTCCTGCGGTCGAGTTGACGAGATTTGGTGTCAGACGAGCCTCGCCCCAGGTAGCTAGATCTTCAGACTCCCAGATGACAAGTTGTCTGGATCCGAATCTGGTTGCTTCGTTGAAGTCGTTGGTGAAGTTGTTAGCGAGTAGGTCCGTAGCGATGAGCCAGAATTTCGAGCCATCTTGAGAAGGCACGATGAAGGAGTCTCTGACGCCTTTGGTGCCGACGTCGCTGCGGAGGATGGCTTGTGTTTCCGGAGTGCCATCTAGAGAAAGAGTTTGGTAGGATAGAGGGTCATTGCCATTCGAGAGGTGCAAGTAAATGGCTTCATCATCGACAGGGAAGGAGGTAAAAAGGTATCCGACTTGGGTGTCTCGTTTTGTCGGCATGGCTGCAGTCGAGCTAATGGCAGTCAAAGCCAAAAGAGATTGAAAAACTTTTGAGAGAATCATATTTTCGACTCAGGCTAGGGTTATATCTGAGAATGCTGAATGATTAGATAGAGGACCAGACGGATGATATTTATATCAACCGATCGTCGCCATAATTCCTCCTTTGTCGTTTTGTCAGTATATCTCGTGACAACATCAAAGGCATGTTCGCATCTCCGTGCATCTTGACAAGCCCGAGCCAAGAAGACATGTCTTGGAGATTGACATCAACAGCAGCGGCGATGTCATGTTTTTCTAGGGATGAAGTTACAATTGGAGTGGCTACTATGCACGACATACGAGCTGATCAGCTTTCAGCCTGAAAAGCGGCGTGATGCGAATTGCCGCGTAGCAGATCCTGCCACATCAGGAAGCTCCCCCCACGGGGCAGTTATGGACTGTGGAGCTGTACATCTGGTGGTGAACTCATGATTGACTTGGCGATGTGCAAGAGCGAAGCGATGATGGGCCGAGTGAAGGCATCGTTGTGGAAGGGACGAGGAAGAGCAGGCAGGATGGCTGATTGCGGGTGAAGCTGAGGCTGAAAATGCCGAAGCGATGGCTGAACGATGATCTCTTGACCTCAAGAGTATGTGAACGAATGTCTGGGCATGTATTGCTTAGAGACGATTGAGCATCGATGATAATACATCTAACCATGATCATGTTTGCAATCCTTAATGGCAAGACTGGGAGATGAGATACTCACCACTTGTCTCCGTATCAATACAGTTCAGACCTCTACCGAGGTATGGAAGATAGATGTGTAAGGATATATTGGAAAAGATTTGCTTCCCGAGCACATACGGCCACAGTCAGCTGAAAACTGGGCATCCCGTCCGCTCTGCCATACATAAGCAGTTGAACGGCAGATTAGTACTACGGTGGGTGACCACGTGGGAATCCCTGCTGCTGTATGTTTTGCATTCTTTTTTTTTTATCTCGAGGGGCTGTCGATTACCCAGGGTTCGGATTGCTCCTTCATTTTGGCTGGAAGCAAATCAGAGTGGGCTCTTGTTTGCATGCAAAGGTTGTGGATAGACGTTACGAAGTCGCGACTTCCACGTCAGTTTTGTTCGTCTAATCTCTATAATTCTCATAACTCCACGACGGCCTTTCGCAACTGGTCGTCCCTGCCACCCCACCATGATATCTAGTCTGCCGACCGGTTTAGTAAAGGCCACAGGCGAACGGCGAGCAGCTGCGGGATCAAGAGGAGGTACTAAACCATGGTGTGGGGGTTTCGATTGTAGACGAACGAATTGAAGAAGACAATTCAGATTGAGATGCACCAATTGACCGCGCAGCTGACGTTCCTTCCTACTACCTCGAACGTCAGCCTCTGTTTCCTTGACAGAGTGGCCAGCGCACGATTTCGCTAGTTTCCCTGGACCAGGAGTAGGCATCAAAAGTCTCATCAAGGTAGATCATAATCATCATTGATCTTGTTTGGAATCATACTCGGAATTCAGGAACGTCATTTATGTCACTGTGGAGGTTTATAGTTGAGCATTTGTCGAAACCCTGCCCAAAAAGAAGTTGTGATTTCTCGCAACACTAAGCTGGTGCAGGGACACTAGAGATACCGGGCCAATCTGCAAAATAATTAGCACCGAGCATGTCACGAACATCAGTATCAGTCCCACTTACCAAAAACTGTCCTTTCGGCATTGCGCTGAGTGACCGTTATCTCATCACCGACAGCTAGGGACTTTCCCTCATCACCCTTGCCCAAGAATGCATATCGGCCAAAGACAGGTGAGTATTTGTGTCCCTTGTCCACTCTTCTATCGCTTTGCAGCTTCTTGAGCACTTTTCCAGATTCGCCTTCACCGGGTTTGCCAGTCGCATAGTCAATGTTCAGACTTACGCACCTGACGCAGTTCTGCACCAGATGCAATTTCACGTTGCTCGATGTCTCTAGCTCTGACCAATAGTCTTCTTCCCATGATGACTCGGCACCGCTGACGATGATGTTTGGTCTGAATTTTGTGATGTCCATGTCTTCACCTTCCAGACGTTTGCTGACGTCGTGTAGAGATGTCTCGTTCACGATGAGGAAAGGGGCACAGTCGGCGAAGGTGATCTTGTCTTCCGCTTGAGTCTCGCCAGTGATGATTGTGCCGATGGAAGTGGGCAACTTGTTGGTGATGGAAGACAGCCAGCCTCCCTGCTGAGCTTGAGATTGATTGTTCTTTTGGTGAGTGGTCATGAGGACCGGTCGTTCATTCTCGCCAAGATATGCTAGCACGACATTGTAGCCCAGACATTCAGACAGCCATTTATTGTATTGGTCGTCCATCTTGTAGGCATCAGTAGGGCTGGAGTGCATAGTCACATGAATCTTCTGTAGTGAGGATGTGTTGGGAACAAGAGGGAGACTCAGATCCTTTGATTCGCCATGAGGTGGTTTCCAGGTTAGGTGGATAGAGGCGTTTTCAGGATTTTGATCTTCGGGAAACTTGATATCGGCGAACAAGAGGGTCAGCTCGGGGTAGTGAGCGACATGCATATTCTTGAGCGCGCCATCTGGCAGCTCTTGAAGAATCATGAAGCAGCGATCATAGGTAAAGCCATGTCTAGTGACTTCGGCCGAAGAAGGTTCATACGGTCGAACGGACTTGATAGGGTAGACGAGGATCTGAAATAAGTTTGTAAGACGCTATCTGGCAATGCGGCGACTGGCGTTACTAACCCTGCTTATATGCATATCTGAGGTTTGCAGAAGACGTTTAGGATGAGTGTAACAAGGAGAACTTACGGAGCTGTTCAAGAGAGGCAGGAGAGAGCAAGAGATGTCAAGTGAAAGGCGTGAGGTTGACGTCCCCCGCAGATTGCTTATAGAGGGGTAGAAAAAGCTTGGGAGTCTTGCCCTATTTGGTATACAGATTGCCCATATCTATATGTATCTATGAAGAATGGACCCGATAACTCGAGATGTTCTAAGAGGTAAATTACTCAGGTACGAGTTGCGGCAAGAGTCTAGATGAGCCTCGACGAGTCCTGGAGTAAGCTGGAGAGGTGAATAGGTAGTTGGCAAACATGAATTATGAGTAGACACGGTCAAGGCAGCCACGCCACTGCTTGCTAGAGAAGCCGAATGGGGCCCGTTCTCGTGAGCGAAGCAGAGGAAGAGAAGAATGTTCAAAGACATGATAAGTTTCGATTATTATAGCGATCGGGCGAGCAAGGTTGAGATGAAGCATGAAATGAGGCTTAACTTATTCCCAGATGAAGAGCGACAGGAACCAAAAAAAACATGGCACGCCGATGGCACGGATTGGATCGTGTCACACACAGCCACCACGCGAAAGCGCAAAACGTCACCGACCCCGCGATGCGCCAATGAAAGTGCCTCACGTTCGGTCAGTGACCATGTCAGTTGTTTTGCAGATGATGATGCCTTTCCACTTGGGTGTGCTCCAGGGGTTTCTTGCGACTGCCTTCGGCCGTTCACAACAATCGATAGCAATGACGCAGCCGTCAGCCTTCTTGTCGTGAGATTATCCGGCTCCATCAACTCGAGGCTTCCACACAGCTCAGGCCAAGCGGCGCATCCATCCTTCCTACACCAACACGCCAAGCGCAACCCTACGACTCTACGCCTAATAAGACAGACCAAACCATCTGAAACCTACCTCGAATCGTGCCCGACTCTTCCGAACACGTACTGACGACACCATGGACGCTGCCAATGGAGTGCGGAGGAAGGACACGACCAAAGGCCCTCCTCTACGTCTGCTCAGTCTGGATGGCGGCGGTGTGCGCGGCTACAGCATGCTGATCATCCTGCAAGAGTTGATGCACCGCACCTTCGTCGAGATTGAAGGTCGCGCCCCAAAGCGACACGAGATTCCGAAACCATGCGACCACTTCGACTTGATTGCCGGAACCGGTACCGGCGGCCTGATTGCCATCATGCTGGGCCGTTTGCGACTCGACATTGAAACGTGCAAAGACGTCTATGTACGCATGACCCGACGAGTCTTTGAGACGGACAAGACCATTGCAGGCATCCCATACCGTTCCACTCTGTTCAAAGCCAGCAAACTCGAAGAAGCCATTCGAGAGTGCGTCCGAGAGCACACAATATACGACGATGAAGGCAACGACTCTCAGGATGCCGTGTCCTCGTCGTCCCGTCAGAGTCTCCAGGTTGCTCGGCCTGCTCGCTCCGTCAGCGTTGCCAGCAGACACAGCACCATTGGCATGACTCCAGTAGACCCTCGCACATCTGTCGGCATCTCAAGATGGGGTAACCCCAACGCTTTACTTTACGACAGTCGCGAGAACAGGACGAAAACTGCCGTGACAGCCGTCTATCGTGGTACTCCTAAAGGCGGAAAGCCCGCCCTTTTGCGCTCATACGACTCGCGTAAGGAGCCCTCACCCGAGTACAACTGTTACATCTGGCAAGCTGGACGAGCCACCTCGGCCACCGCTCTTGCTTTCAAGCCCATTCAGATCGGTCAAAGTACCTTCCTCGACGAAGGTGCTGGAAAATATAACCCAAGTCCGCAAGTCCTCGATGAGGCCGTCTGTAACGAATGGCCGGGAAGAGATGTAGGTGTCTTCTTCAGCATCGGAACCGGAAAACGTCCCCCTGGTACCAACAACCGACAGCACGAATGGTGGGAGGATTTTGTCGGAGGTGGCATGGGCGACTTTGCCGAAGCCCGCCGCAGGCTGATTGCGAAGATCGAAGCCTGCGAGGAGACACATCAATATATGCTCGATGAATATCTGTCAAAACGACAAGTCAACCGTCAGAATTACTACCGCCTGAATGTCGAGGTCGGCGTCGGCGAGTATGGCATGAACGAATGGAACAGACTTGGAGACATCAGCACCAGCACGCGCATGTACCTTGCTCGACCCGAAGCCCAGGCGCAGAACTTTGATGCCGCTGCAAAACTTGCCAAAGTTTACTTTAGCAAGATCCGGCATGAACGACAGCCATCCTGGGATGGCCAGGAAGTCATCAACACTACCTCGCGACACAACGCTCCTCTTCCTGCAATCCCTCTCCCTAGCAATCCTCTTGCTGTTGAACTCCCAGCCGACGACGTCTTTCCGCCTCATTCATATCAGCAACGCCCACCAGTATCACAGCCGCCGATGCGCCAATCTTCCATCGCCGACATGAAATACACGGTTGTGCCGGATGACCAATGGCCTCAGTCAGAGCCACTGAGGACGCCCACTAGCGCTACACGTCCTTCACCGCCCCCAGGTGCCTACCGTCCCTCAATGGATTCCATGCACCGTTCCAGTGGCTCGCTAAGTCAATACCGACCAGAGTCGCAGGACAGCGGGACAGCAGCCTATGCGCCTCCTCTACCGCCGAAAACACCTCTACCACATC
>Ga0268251_10000628_pt1 | contig 11015 bp, 16 predicted proteins | sample AgamicAsMae_FD_200527 | JGI IMG/M metagenome (GOLD analysis project Ga0268251, IMG submission 200527) | Agave microbial communities from Guanajuato, Mexico - As.Ma.e (v2) (version 2) | ecosystem: Host-associated > Plants > Phyllosphere > Phylloplane/Leaf | place: Guanajuato, Mexico | collected...
GCACACGGAGGTGCAGAAATGCGTGTCATCCTGCTTGTTGATGTTGGATGTGATTGCAACGAATGAAACGTCTACAACAGTGACTCCTTCTTCCACAGCAACAGTAAACCGCAACCAAAGTCTTTTCTTCATTGCGGCACCCCTTACTCCGTACGTTTGGTTCACATTCTTCGACAGCCGCACATGACACTGCCGCGCATGAATCGACCATGCTGTTCCATGCGTTCAAGCGCAATTTTGCACTGACGAGGCTGCGGTTATTGCCAATACGTGGCAGCCACTGGGCGCCCTCTGGGCAATTGACAACCTGCGGCACAGCACGGCTGGGATTCTTTTATTCGTCGTTGTGCTGCCCAAGAGTCTGGCAATAACAATCGATATGATTGCGCACGCCGTTCTTCCAGAATCTCTACTCGTACCGGTCTGGCATACCCGCCGCTTCCAGGTGCGACCCCTTATGCAACAGTCGCAGCCAATTAAGGATGTCGGAGCCATATTGTACGGGGAACCTGTGGCGAGCCCCATATTCATCGTGAAGGCAATGGCCTGCTTTTGGTCACCCCTCGTACATCGCTGCCATTTATATCCCCTGGATACGTCGATCGTTTCGTGTCAAACTTCAAAGCAATTCACGGGACCCGCAAGGCAAAGAAGATCTCATGGCAACTCCTCTGACCATGACGTTTTTGTTGTCACAATCGAGGCTCCCTTTCGATGCAATCGATTTGCCATCATCCCGTCCTGCTTGCTAACTGGTAACGGGCGGTTCCCCTGGCGTTCACTTCCTTCATGCACTGCCCCTACTGAGTACTCTGTTAATAAACAGCCCCGCTTGGTAACTCGGCCGGGACTTGCTATCGCAACAATGAGTTTCACGGTGAGTCGGTGACATGACAATCGGCATTTCAGTATAGTGATGCATTGATTCACGCCACAGGGTTTGACGTTTTGTTACAAGTATTCCTACTGCGACATGTACCAGCATTTGTCTCCCGACCCTCTTTCTCATTCTCGCACGCTGTACTTGACGTAAATCTTGTCCTTCGGCTTGCCCGCCGAATGCTGGTTGAAGTCGGTTTTTGGAACTCCTTCGACCCGTTTGCCATTCTCGTCGGCCAGTTCAAAGTCAAAACTAGCGAGGAAGAAGGCGAGGATGATGTTTTGCTCGAGTTTCGCAAAACGCATGCCGAGGCATGGATGTCTGCCTGCGCCCCAACCGATGTATGCATGGTTTGTCTTGTGGTCCTCTGCTCTGTCTGGTAGGTAACGGGATGGATCCCATTCTTCAGGATTGATATAAATCTTGGGGTTGAGGTGAATGTCGCCTACCGGGTAGGCTGCGAAGCCTCCTGGCGGAATTTTTGTGCCATCTGCTAATGTGACAGCCTTTGTTGACTCATTCTTGCGGAACATGCTGCCAGCTGTATTCAGCCGAATGCTGTCTCGTAGACACAAGTCGATTGTGGGGAGCTCGTTCTCCCATGCCTCGAGTGGAGCAGATGCCAGCCTGTCTGCATAAGATTTGGAAGTGTCACTGTCGTATTTCTCAATGACTGCCTTGACCTCTTCCCACACCTTGCCACGCCAGTAATGGTCGTTGGCAAGGTAGACGATGACCCAAGCAGCGTTGATGCCAGAATTCAATTGTCCGGCGTAGAGGGCGCCCAGAATAAAGGTCAGAATCTCCTTGATGTTGTCGCCCTTGTCGATCAAAAGTTGCAGAGGATCTTCCTCCCTGCGACCAGTCTTTGCTCGATCCTCGACAATCCCCTTGAAAACCATGTAAAGTTTACCGCCGTACCACAGACGTTTGAGCTTTCCGGGGAACGGGAACCAGGGGAAGATGATGAGCTCAGGAGTTGATGACGCCTCTATCTTCTCGAACATATCCAGCGTTTGATCCAGTAAAACACGATCGTCGGCAATCTCGTTGCAAGCGACTGTTCGCATGGTGAGTTGATACACGATGCCGTAGATGCTCTCGAATGGGTCAGTGAGGCCCTTGGGATCTTTTGCGAGCTCTTCCAAGCGCGATCTTGTGTCTGCGATCAGTCCACCCAGACCTATCTTGTTGTAAGCATTGTGTGATAATTCATTCAAGACACTTCAATCTCACTTTTAACAAAGTTCTCTCTCTTGAGCATGGCAAGAAGACGTTTGGCGAAGTCTTGACCTTCAATGTCGTTTCCTTCAGGGTCGACGTTCTTTGATACTGTAGGCGCACCAGCAAACAAAGTAGCGTATCTATATGAACACCCACGCTTCAGTAACATGTACAGCCCTCGTAATGTTGGTTTTCCACTCACCCTGAACCCATCTCCAGTTGCTTGCTCTCCATGAAGATCTTTCGGCCTTCATCTCCAGACATTCCCACGACCACATGCTTGCCTACGTTGAATGTGAAGTTGCCGTTCAGCGAAGCCTTGGTGGCCTCTTGAAACCAGTCCCATCGTTTAGTCCAGTATTTGATTGGGCCGATCAAAGGCCAATTGTCTTTGATCGACGGTGGTGTTCCTTCAGGTAGAGAACGAGTGACATAGAGGTAAGCAGCGAAGAAGCCCAGTGCAAGGGAAGCGACAGTCAGCACCGTCTGTGAGGTACCAAGACCACTCAGCACTTCCGTCAATGCCATTGCTTCGTACTCGACAAGTCAGTTGCCAGCCAAAGATGGAGGAGGCAAGACAAAAAGATCAAAGGTCAGCAAAGAAGGACCTCAGAGATAGATATAAGCCAACAACCCCGCTAACAGGCGTGCGAAAAACGTATTCCGCGCTATCCTACGCAGCTACGTGCTTAGCGATGTTTGCGAGGTTGGATCCTGTGGGAGTCGTGGAGTCAGTGGTCATGCCATTCTTCCAATCAGATGGTGAGGATGATGACGGAGCGGCGCAAGCGAGCTGCAGGTTGCATCCGGCCCTAACACATTCCGCGCTGATCCTTCCCAGATCCTCATCCTATCAGATACCTAGGTAGCATTTACGATATACGCCGGCTGTAATGGCCTAAATCGTTGTTTTGTGCTTGTAGCAGGTGTCTCGGTATCAAGGCTCTTTCTTGGTTTTGTAGGTCAGTGGTCGATGAGTGATGGGTGCTGTTTTCATCTCAGGATTCTTGCTGTACGCTTCTGCGGGTTTGTGGATGGGCATCATCAATTGTACCGTCACCTAGGCTGGAGGAACAATGTACTTGAGTATAGCCAAGAGAACTCTACTCCAGCTTTCAGCTACAATCAGAGACGAACCAACAATATCTTTGGTGATCATGTTCTCTGTCCATAATCGATGTGTGTCTTGAGAATCAGAGGAAGCACCTCATTCGCACGGAACGCAGTGGAGTTTCTGAACAACGACGCTTCGAAACCATTAATCCACGATTCCTACCGCTACAGTGCTGACAGCCAGTTGAAACTCGAGAGTGTCGAGTAACAGATCTACAAGGATCATATCCAAATAAAACATCCAAGTAAACACCAACGTACGAGGTAAGGTGGACGACTTTTATGTTTCGACGGTGGTTAACAGTACAACCCTGACTTGATACCGAGTGGATCTGGTGGAGCATTCTAACGGCCGCAACAACTGTAGTCCAACGCGACCAACTCAACAGATGGCTAAAAGTGTCATAAGAGGCTTTCAACGGAGCTAGAATAACTCTCTTAGCGATTGCCGTAAGCTTGATGCATAGCCTATGTCTGAAAGCGCTATGGCTTCGCTCTGATTTCCTCTTGAGGAATGATAGCACGTAAGCACGTTATGCAGTACCAAGTCTTGGGAGGTATGCGCAGTCAAGGACGTGTTCCATGTCTCGGTATAAATACAATGCGAGTAGATTCGTATGCTTCATTGCGACCTCTTGGTCTTTTTCTATCAACGTCATCGATATCATGCCTGTGCTTCCTCCTCCTTCATAGTATGGTATAGTGACTCTTTCCATCGACTACTTGTCGCTCCTGGCTCCAAGACCCTCCTTTCCACCCTTGACCTCTTTGACTTCGTGGAAACCAGTGCTTCTGTCGCTGGCCTGCTGGGGATCAGGCTGCTTCGCCGGGTGGTCATCGCCAGACTTGCTCTCGGCAGAAGTGTGGGTGGAGGCAGAAGATTGCTTGTCGACATTTGGGGAATGTGTGCGACCCTTTTGTTGTGCACCAGGAGGGATGTTTGGTGGCGGAGGAGCATCCTTTTGTAGGCGCGAGGTAGTGCTTAGAGGGCGTGTGGAGGCGAAGCGGCTTGTTCGCATGAAGGAAGTGCGTAGAGACATCATGGTGATTGTGTGTGATTGGTATCGGAAGATCGTGGGAGAAATAGGATAAAATATCACAGCAGAGGGTGAAGTAAAGAGTAGGTGGACTTGATCAATCAAAACGACTCTCTCATGATATCATCATGATGGAGATCAATCCGGCGGGAGAATGGTTAATATCGATGGTTTAAATATCTTGACCTACTTTGTTTCTGAAGAGCTCAATTGAAGCCATCGCGTGCAGAAGCAGCTCTACACATATTATGGCTTGCTGTATTATTGGCTTCAGCTCGAGCAGGGAGGATGAGCTTCGCGTATGAATGTTCTTCAAATCAGACCAAGATTAGTGCATACATGGACGCGGTTTTCTGTGAGAAATAGCAAGGTCAAATAGTGCTCAGTGACTGCCCATGACATTTGAGCATGCGAGTTACGTAGTCGCGATGACCCTCATGAATAAAGAATGTAGACTGCTGTCGTCGCGAGAAGAACGGAAAGATGGTATCCAGCGGGATGAGCCGCGATACTCCAAAAATCTTGGCAAAGTCGACTCCGAAGTTCAAGGCCGAACAACAATTTACGAGTATCGAACATTTGATATCACATACCGTCGCAATGGCATCCACACGAACCTGCTTGTCGCAACTGACGCGAACAACTCTATCACGACCAAACCTTTACGTCCCTTCAACCTCGATACAACAGCGTGGTGCTGCACAGAGTGCCAACGCCCAGAAATACAAGCGCAAGGAATTGCCTACATCGCAGCGCAAGAAGAAGAGCAGAACCACCTTCATCAACCATGATTTGAAAGACGCCATCCAGTTTCCTCTGGTCGATGCCATGCGGTACGAGCCCCTGCTTCTCCTGCACCACACCCATTCCCTCTTTCTTCGACCTGGACCGTGAGAAGGCCAAAACTGACAGCAAGTAGATACATTCGCGCAACAGAAGTCGGTCGCGTGCCAACATCCTCCAAGTACGAACTCCACCTCCGCCTCAAATCTCTCAAGAACGGTCCTGTGGTCCGTAACCGTATCCGCCTCCCACATCCCGTAAAGACCGATCTACGCATCGCCGTTATCTGTGATCCCAACTCTTCCGCCGCCGCTGCCGCAAAGAAAGCTGGAGCCACTCTGGTCGGCGAGGAGGCCATTTTCGACGCCGTGAAGGAGGGCCGTATCGAGTTCGACCGCTGTCTGTGCCACCAGGACTCGCTCGCAAAGATGAACAAGGCAGCATTGGGAAGAATTCTGGGTCCGAGAGGTTTGATGCCTAGTGCAAAGACTGGAACTGTTGTCAAGGATGTTTCGGCGAGTGTGCAGGATATGGTTGGTGCAAGCGAGTACAGAGAACGTCTGGGCGTTATCAGAATGGCCATCGGACAATTGGGTATGACTCCTGAGGAGCTGTCGAGGAATATCAGAAGCTTCATCGAGAACGTCAAGAAGGATATGGCTGGTATGAGCGACAGGATCGCAAAGGACATTCACGAGGTGGTGAGTTATAGCGATATCCTATGCCGTTTCTTGCGGAAGGAGCCGTAGACTGGAAGCATCGTTGCTAACAAATTATAGGTCCTCTCCTCGACCAACGGACCTGGTCTCAGTCTGAACGGCGATCTCAGAGGTCCTGACTCGATACCCACAAAGGACGTCTCGACTGCCATGTAAAACAAGCAAGCAGGTAAAGCATTGTACATATACCCGACTTTTCATGTGCTCTCCTTCTTTTTGTACTACTTTGTATCACCATTTCAAATTCATGACAGAATGAGATTTTATCTCGTTCTACACTTGTCGTCCATAGACACGTGATCTATCTTCACTCGACAACAGTAGAAGGCACAATAGTCCTCACTTGCGGAAGCAGCTTCCTTGATATTCAGTTCACATGCTCTATCTGAATAATACAAAACCACTGACACCTCGACTTCTCATCCTAGTCTCATCAACGCAGGATAGCTTTGGTCTTCAGCATCTATCAGACAAACACTTGCCTTCTCTCTGCTCAATTTCGCCAAAGCCAAGGTGTGCATCCACGCACCTTTCATTCTCTCCATTACTGCGAGATCCGATCAATCGACTGAACACAGCGAGACCACAGACTGTCCAAAGGCTGGTTAGACACTCTCTGTTCTCGATCTCAACTGAGCCTGAGTTCATCACAACGCCCGATTCAAGTGCACAATCACATTGCCGCTGCTGTCTCTCTGCACTAGCTGTTCAAATCCATAAGCTTCACTTCCGACATCGAGACGCCGACAGCTGCAACTTGCCTTCCTCGAGAGACACTTCAGTCATATACTGGCTTCATTGTCTCCTTGGTCACAGTATCACTCTCCGGCGAATCTGGTCCTAGACTCGAGAGACACGAACCAAGATTGATACTCAATACCTCGCTCTCGTCAAGACCACAATTGACCAAGATCGGGAATACTCTACGGCCATAAGAAGACTTGCCGGCTTCTCTAGATCACGAATAGAAAACGCAGCTCAACCGAAAGATCTGGAAGTAGGTCAAACATGTCCTCGCTTCGGTATTGCATGATTGCTAATGCATGTGTAGAACCAACCTCGAATCCCTTCATACAGACCTCAGTATGTCAAGCTGGAAGCGGTACCGCGAAGCCGAGTCTGACAGCGAGTCTGACACTACGACACCTACCACCAAACGTACAAGATTAGATTTTGCAAAATCATCGAGCCCAACCTGCGATGACACGGATCATCGCAATACTTCCAACGAGTGTTTACTGATCGTTTGGTCACAACCGATGACACAGCATCAGAAAAAGTTTCTCTCCATGAAGATGGAGGAATTGGTTATGCTGAAATCAGCCGAAGACTTCACCGAACCTCATACTGAGAAGCATATGCCTCTCTATCTCAAGAAGATCAAGGGGCCCTTGTATCTCTCCACCATCAGAAATCTCCTCGATACCGGCAAGTACTTGTCAGTAACAGACTTGGTCCTCGACTTCAGAACCATGGTCGATAACGTAGTTTGGATCAGCGATTGGAAGAATAGGGACTCAGCGCCTGCGCGTAGGCTCTGGAGATGCTTCAGTATCCGGATGAATCACTGTCCAATCGGTCCAGATGAGAAACCGATGCTCAACTATCATAAATACGAAATAAGGCTCATGGCGTCAGAGATCACAGACATCTTGACAGAACCCCGCACACCAGCATCAGAGGAGATCGAACTCGCTCAGATCGACAATTCCTGTGCAGACGAGCTTGATGAAAATCTCTCTGAACGCCAGGACGACAGATTAGAGGATGCTTCCATCATCTCTAATATGACGAACCGCGAGCTCGAACGCAAAGTTTTCGTCGGCACCCCTGATCCGCCATCCTCGATGCAGAGTAAAGCACGACACATATCGGATTCGGAAGCTGCGAAGACACCCAAACCCAGCGATCGAGATGAGGAAACTCGACAACTCTCAGAGGAAATCGAAGAGTGCCAGCAGAAGCTCGCTAGAATGGTCGAGAAGAAAAGAATCTTGACGGAGATCAGAGACCTGGACACTGAGATGACAGCGATCGATGTTGAGATTCCTGAGACGGATGAAAGACTCGAACAACTCAATTCGAAGACACGAAACTGCAACATCATGATTGGTACGATGACCGAAGATATAGAATTAACCGCCAATACCCGGGACTGGTACGATGGAGAGAGCGTGAGGCTCCAGCAGAAAAGCGAGAAACTTCAGCTGGAAAGTGCGATATGTCGTGACGAGTATGAAAGACTTCGTTCAGTCGCCGACGAGTACCAGCGAGAGATCGATAAGCTTCATTCGGAAAGGGAGCACGCGAAGGAACAAGGTGATCAGGTCCGCTCAAATGGCTTTCAGCTCAAGAACCGACGCGATAAGATTCAAGAACAGCGTTCCATCGCAAAGGAGAAACTCGACAAACTCAATGACGACGGCACCTGATCCACATTGACGGAAACAATTCAAGGAAAGTCTAAGATACCAGACCAACCAGGAGATCGATGGAGTGAGCGGCACAACGGCAGAGAAAGGGAGAAAGCCAGCACTCGAAAATGGAGATAGAACGAGGAGCAGGAGGCGAAGAAAAATCCCAGAAAGGGCGGAAATGCAAGTCAATCATCACATTCGATAAGTATCAGCTAGTAACAGACAGAACTGCTGCCTTAGTATACGATATACAAATTCAATCAAGCTCTAGATAGGTTCAACCAACTAAAGGATGAGAAGTTCACTTGCTCAACGATGTTGTCCGTTCTCATCAAGCTGTAAGAGAGATCTCATACTGTTGGCATCATGTAGGAGACGAGAGTGCGCTATCTTTGTGGAGGGACGGGAATAACAAGATGAGCTCGACTTCTGCCATGTATACAAGACTTTTCAACATTCTGCTCGCAGAACAAGTTTATTAATCCTCCGTTCTCTCGAAAGACAAAGACCTCGGCGCACAGAGTCTTGGAGGGTCAAGTCTGAAGCTCATTCGGATGCGACAGCCAAATCGTAGGATGTGATTTGCATGGTCCCGTTTGCTTTCCACTCTCATCTACTGTGCTCCCGCGGACAAGATACTTGGTTGTCTGCCGACTTTACTCCCAGGCTCTTCCTCGTTCCACTGCTCAAACCCCCTTCAAAGCCCCTACACCTTCTTCTGTCTCCCCCAACTCCCTGTATATGACCAGGAAGTCGAGCAATTGTTTTCCTGACACGCCAGTCGCTTGTGCCTGTTTGACTGCCGTCCTCAGATCGAGTAGTAATGTATTCCTCACACGTAAGAGTCGCGATTGCTGTGCTATTACAAATGGATGTTCGAGCACTTTTTGGGTGAGGTGCGTAAGCAATAGATAAGCTTGTGCGTGTTTCCGTAGTCGCGAGAGTGTGGTCGATGTAGCTGTATCTCCTTCTTCATCTTCCTCTTCCTCATCATCAGAGTCTTCGTCATTCGCCGAGGGATTGGCAGCAGACAAAGAGTTGTTTGGTTCCACCATTAATCTCGCTTCCAAATCCTCCAATCGTTCTTCAATTTCCAGTAGCCTTCTGCCCACCAGAATATCCTTTCTGAGTTGCTTCTTCTCGTCTAGCAACACGCCAACCTCCTCCGCCCGTGCAGCAACCACGTCCCTGACTGTCCCCACCTCCCTCCCAAACCCCAACACACCCACTCTAACTTCTTCAATCTTTTCCTCTCCACCTTTGAGTTTTGTGCCTAAAGATAGAAATTCTTCGTAATTGCTGTTGACCAAGTCGAGAAGTTCTGTGGTGATGAGGGAAGAGCGTTGGCGTAGATCTGAGCGTAGGTCTTCGAGGGTTTGGTGTCTGTTGTGGAGAGTCGAGAGGTAGGTTTCTGGAGTGAAGTTTGGGGTGAGGAAGTCGCTGCGGGGGAGGGTTGCTGGGAAGGGGAGGGGCGTGTTGTCGTCGTCGCCATCTGAGTCGGAGTAGGCGTAGTTGGAGCGGCGGTTGTCCAGAGGGTTTGATTTTGGAGATGGAGGGGAGGTGAGGGGGGAGGGTGTTGCTGTTGTTGCTGTTGATGAGGGGAGCTGTGGATGGTTAGCGGCGGGTATTGGTCATGGGAGAAGAGAGTCTTACGTAGAAAGCACTCATGATGGCGGCGTTGAAACGAATATGCGACAGCGAGGTACAATGCAATTGTCGCAAAGGATAGATGGACACTAACGAAAGGTGTTGGTATACAGATGGATAAGATAAGATTGACTTCGCTGCTATCTCCGCTACATGGATTACCAATAGCCGAGGCCCTGGTGACGACATGTTCCGTAAAGACGGCTGCGAGGGTACATCGTAGGAAAGTGTGTCTTTGCTATCTTCTCTCTCTTCCTCTTGTTTGAACGTCCAGAAGACGAAGAAAGATCAGCTAAAACGATGCCTACGCCTGCCCTCCCTCAGCCCGCACACCCAGAGCTCGATTCAATGTTGACGAGGAAGTTTGGCAAGGAAGTCGCCAATTACTTTGCCGGTAACATATATCTGCTTCCTTTCTTGCTAGCAGCAACAAGAAGCTGACAGAGAACAATACAGGCTCTCCATTGAACCGCTTTGGTTTCCTCCGCAGCGACAATGTCTTCCTGTCTGGAGCTCTCAAGCACCCGTCCACAAAGTTCCTCGCTTGCAACAACCTGCAGCCATTGACCAAGGACAAGGCCAATCTCGCCTACATCCAATACAAAGATGTCCAGCCTATCATCGGCGAAGACCCCTATGCTACTCCCGAGTCCAAGATGATCGAGACGTACAACTCCAAAACCTTCATCCCTCAGATGATCTTCCTCGGTCTGGACGAATCAGTCAAGGACAACTCCTTCAGCTACGAAGCGAAGAACGCCGTTCACAAGGGTGCCCCTTACTTCGCCATTGACGTGACTCCCAAAGATCCTCTGACCCAGCAATGCAACGACCTGATCAAGTCCTGCGAAGACAAAGGCCTCACCTTCCAACAAGGCCGCTCCATGGACCTCGTAGCTGGCGACGCAGCAATCTACGCCGAAGCCCGCCAACTTTTGGATTGGAACCTTCGTAACCCTTTCTGCGCTCAATGCGGCCATCCCACTCTATCTGTCAACGGCGGCTTCAAGCGCACCTGCCCACCAACCGACACCTCAGCTCTCCCCTCCACCGCCCTCTCCACCTCCACCACCCCTGCATCAAGCATCGACCGCCCTGCCTGCGCAACCAGAAAAGGCGTCTCCAACCTCTCCTTCCCCCGCACCGACCCAACCATCATCGTCGCAGTCGTCAACGCCGCCGGCGACAAACTGCT
>Ga0268251_10000630_pt1 | contig 11003 bp, 11 predicted proteins | sample AgamicAsMae_FD_200527 | JGI IMG/M metagenome (GOLD analysis project Ga0268251, IMG submission 200527) | Agave microbial communities from Guanajuato, Mexico - As.Ma.e (v2) (version 2) | ecosystem: Host-associated > Plants > Phyllosphere > Phylloplane/Leaf | place: Guanajuato, Mexico | collected...
TGAGTGTTCTTAATCCCGCACTTCCACGGGCCAGAATCCTACAGCTCCTTCGATCCATCCTGAAACATCCTATGCACATGTACGTTATGAGGTCGACATGGATTAACCTGCACGACTCACATTTATCTTCAGGGTTGTGGTTCCGCTAGCAAGCGCGGATGGATGAGAGCCGTCTTGTGGGTAAGAAGAAACCAATCATAAAATCACCGAAGTGGTCGGACGAGAATAGCATAGAATGCACTACTATTGATGACTCTGCCTGCAGCTACGCTTACGAGGTTGCTGATTGGGTACACATATCTCTCTATATTACGACTCAACTTTATGTCGATATATCTTGGAGGGCTGTTAGGCAGCCTCGCCTAAGTCCTTTCCACTGGGGTTGATCATTGGTGCCAAGTCGTTCAGCATCTCTCAGGGATCAGAATGCTTGTATGCGCAATCATCACAAAGTCTGAACGGCTCGCGTCGCTGTACAAGATTGGAATGCACGTTTCAATCTCCAGACCGACCCCGATCTATGCTGCACACATCGCGCTTGGGTTCATGCGTTGCGGACAATTGCATTTTTGGATCGTTCTAGCCGTTCTGATTAAGATGCTGAATACCCAAGGTCTGTAGCGATACAAGATCCGCTCACGGTGCTCGAGGCATCTGAGGCCAGGAACAAGACAGTCTGAGCAACCTCCCTGGGATTGACCATCGTTACAGGCCCCTTCATCATGGTCGAGTAACCTTCGTCGTTTATACTCTTGATAGTACTGGAGATGTTGGTCTCCATTCCTGACGGGAGCACAGCATTACACCGGATGCCCTTATCCGTATAGAACGCAGCTGTGTTTTTCGTCAAGCCTACAAGACCATGCTTGGATGAGGTATAAGCAGCGCCTGCAGGGAAGCGTGTTAGCTCTGTGTTCAATTGAATATCCATGGAGACTCAATTACCAGCTGCAAAGCCGCGCAGAGCGGCCACGGATCCGATGTTGATAATCGAGCCCTTGATCTGTTTTTCTAGCATGTGATTCACGCCAAGCTTGGTAACCATCATGGGGGCAGTCAGGTTGACCGCGATAATTCGGTCCCAGAGGTCCTTCTCCAATGAGCCTACCGGATCTGGGATCACAGAGAGTCAGCACGATCACAAAGAATTGACTTCGATTTGATCACGTAGTCTACTTGTCCTTGGTGGGGGCCCTGAGGCAATGAACACCAAGGAACCACGGAACGCGTGCCATTTCACTTGATTTCGAGGAACTTACCGAGACGATCAGTGAGTCCTGCATTGTTGACAATGATATCAATTTGACCAAATCGCTTGATTGTCGTTTTGAATACGTCGTTTAGGTCATCCTCCAGCGTCACATTTGCTTCGACGGCAAATGCTTTTGACTTGTCGTGAGAGGCCTCGAACTTCAGGACCAGATCTGTGTTGATATCGACAGCGACCACATTTGCTCCCGCTTCCAGGAAGAGATCTGTGATGGCGAGACCTAGACCTCCGGCACCTCCAGTAACGATGGCAGTCTTGCCTTCTAACGACAGGACAGGCGACATGATTGATGTGTCTGGGCAATTTCAAGTTGATTTTCTTGCTGTTGTGTTCAAGGTGTCCAATATCTTTGACTGGCGAGACGAGGTATGGCTAGGTATGGGTTTTGGTTTGAGGCGTAAAGTCATGAACCTCATATTACGCATCAGGCGTGCTCTAGAAAGGCGTGGAAGCCCCCGCAATCGGTGTCATTCCGTTGTTGTTGCCGACGCCATTCCAACATTCGAGCACGCAATGAATATTTTCTCCTATCAGAAACACGAGGATAGACATGTCTTCATACAATAATGATGCTCATATGTTCTAAAATCATATTCGACCCTCAAGTGTGCCATGACGGTCTGCCGACACAGCTGGACGGAATCGCAGTTGACGTCATCTATCGTCATCATGCTAATCGGGTCACCCTGTTTTGACCACTTTAGGAGCACGGAACATCCACACCACGCTTGGTCGCAAGTCAGGAGGCTCTTCTGTGACTTCTGTGAAGTGTAAACACAATGCTCGTTGGTGCCTGAGAGAAAAGACGAAAATAGAACAATCTCGAGATCTACAATCAGGAATGGTGATCTTCTGCACTTCCGTTGGACTGCATCCTTCGATAGCTCCATCCTTCAGTACCCCGCGCCTGGCAAGCTAGGCAACACCTCACTATCTTGTTTATCTTGCTCCTTTCCCTCTCGCTCTTCGAAACCCAAGACTTTCTCCAGAGCTGCAAGCACCAATTCGCTAAAATCGACAAGTTTCGCATTGACCGCATCGCGTTCTGACTTGAAGACAAGGACGCTTTCTGGAAACTGACTACATCTATCACCAATCTTTTCAAGATGACGGGAGAGAGCTTTGTTTCCAACCCGAGTTTCGCCAATGAGACGTCGAACGCATACTTCGAACATGCCTCTGGCCTGCGCGTGGACACCAATGCCGTCTTGATCGAAGCTATCCGCCGCGAGTATCCTCAATTGCATCTGACTGTTACACCGGTGAACTCTTGCAACCTCATGGCCTTTGCTGCTTCCGGAGAAGCTGCTGTCGCTCCGATAGATAAGGAGAACGATCGTTTGTACCTTCGAGACTTCATACCACCAGCCAGACGTCTCACCGGAGAAGACGGACGTCTAGTCGATAGTGTCAAGTTTGGCAAGTTTCTGATCGACTGGGAGGGCAAGGAGTATGTCGTCTACATCGCTGAGGGTCGTGACGGCCAGAATTCTTATCCAATCATCCGCAACCAGTACATCTTGTCGTCCTCGATCCACGCAACCGAGAAGCTCCTTCTTGAGGCTGGACGCTTCACCAACAATGTCAATGGAGCGGTCCTGGTTTTTGATCAAGGCTACTGGCAAAAGAACCACGAGCTATGGGATAGTATCCAGCAAGCTGAATGGAGCGACGTCATCCTCGACGAAGATATGAAAAAAGATCTGATCAGGACTGTCGACAACTTCTACAACGGCCAAGATACATACCAGAAGCTCAAGGTACCTTGGAAGAGAGGATCGATCTTTTGGGTAGGTCTTCAATCAAGCCAAACACTGCTCCTATTTAGCTTACGACGTCAGGGTCCTCCGGGCAATGGAAAAACGATTAGTATCAAGGCTCTGATGCACACGCTCTACAAACGCAAGGACCCGGTTCCTACTCTCTACGTCAAATCCCTCGTCAGGTAGGCACACCTCTCCGTCGAACGTGCCTTGAAGCTTACAATTCGCAGTTACGGCGGCCCTGAGTACTCACTCTCCTTGATCTTTGGACAAGCTCGACGTTACGCGCCCTGTTTTCTCATATTTGAGGACCTTGACTCCATCATTACCGATCAAACGCGCAGTTACTTCCTGAACGAGGTGGATGGTTTGCGTTCAAATGATGGAATCTTCATGGTTGGATCCACAAAGTACGTACAACAAACGCTTATTGAGTCGGTCCGGCTAGCGGAGTCTTGGGCACCAACCCATACGCCGCGAGCACGATATATGGAATAGGCGCATTGAGAAGTTGACACCTCATTTCGGGATTTCGCTGACTGTCTCTTGTAGCCACCTTGATCGTCTGGACCCTGGAATCTCCAAGCGTCCAAGTCGTTTCGATCGCAAGTACCTATTCCCAAATCCGAATCATGAGCAGCGCGTAAAGTATGCGCAGTTTTGGCAGGCAAAACTGAAGGACAACAAAGATGTTGAATTTCCGGACAGAGTCTGTGAGGCAGTCTCGTCTATTACGGATGGTTTCTCCTTTGCATACATGCAAGAAGCCTTTGTAGCATCTTTACTCGCTCTTGCAGTCAACGACAAGGAAGAAGGGCACCACGACACCGACCTGGACAAGCTTCCCTTGTGGCAACAGCTCAAGAAGCAGATCAAGATTCTCAGAGACGAGCTTGAGCAGGATCCAGAACAGGCAATAAAAGATCTGAGGATCTGATGACGACGATTTCAGAGTGAGTCGTTTGTATGACAATCGCTAGCCAGATTGAGGAGCTTCCATCCTCGTTAATGAAACAGCTTATTTGACATGTCTCGTGCAACATAGCAATGTTCTGCCGTGAGTGTAGGGATGGCGAGTGGGAGAACAAGCGAAGAAACAAATTCGAGTCGATATGGATGTGCGAAGGAAGCTCGAGGAGAAACGGAGTGGCTTTTTTGGGGGTACTACACCTCGGTGACGCGAAGGACGAAGTTCCCTAGACACATGAGCCATGATGTCTAATCTTGTCTGTCGTAGTTGATTGCTTGCAAAGTGCAAATCGGAAGTGTTTATACCCTTGCCAATGGCCAAGAACCATGACCATGTGACATACCGAACAGCGATGACGGTCTCATGTAGGTACTTGCCAAAATGGGCCCGCGTCCACTTACATGTGAAGACATGACGCAGCTGCTGGCGATGTGTTTGTGACGGCAGCACCGGCGGGCACGAGATGTGAGATTGGTCTACACGCAGACACACATGGCTCCTCGGTGTAACGTGTTCTCAAAATCCGAGTGGAAAGACTTAACCACCCGTGTTCTATTCTTGATAGAATCCTCTGTCAGAGAAGGTTGTCTGAAACAGGGCACATTGGGTTTCGTGTTGGCCGCGTGCTCGGTGCACGGGCCACCAACGCGATTTGACTCCATCTTTGGCAGCTTCACCTCAACTGCGCCGCCCTCTGAATGTAGCACCGCCTCTATCGAAACCACATCACCGAAGTGCTGTTCTGATGACGATGCTGCCATTTCGCCGTTGCATTCTGCGGGAAGTGTACGCTGTCGAAAGTACCCCAGGCAGCCACTAGCCTGAGGATGCGGGTTGGCGGCAGCCTAAACATCAGCTCTCTCTCCCATTGAGCTGCTCGTTCCTTGCATCATATCCTAACAACCGAGTTGTGCCTGGAGTACTGCAGGTACCCCCTTAGATTGTGTAACGCGGTCAACATTCGAGTCTTCAACGCTCTAGTCCTCGACGGCTGCCTTTGGAATCATGCCATTGGTCTTTCGGCCTTGCTGTCGTTGGTCTGTCACCGCGAGAGTATGACTCTTCGGTCTTTGGGGCTGTGTTCTGGTAGGTCAGTGGCCGAGCAAGGTCACGATGTCGTTGCCTGTTAGTTCGGGCCCCCCGAAGTTCCTCACCATGGTGCGGTCGCAACGGCGGCGGCCGAGGTTTGCTTGCGTCAACTTGTTCCTTTTCACCATTGTGGCACACGTCGTCGAGAGGGTAGGAGTGCCTTGGCTGCATAGCCACTGACCTCTTGGGTTTTCCCTCTGTTCCTTTGCCTTCCTCACAGGTATAAAGACCTCGTCTGGGCCGCAAGAGTTTGACCTTTTGTTCCCTCTGCCATCTGCCATCAATCACCTGCCTACCATCCAGCAACCAACATCACAGACAGCAACACCCCAAACAAGCAACAGTACAACAACATTAACCAACCCATCCCCGACACCCGCCATCATGCCCTCAAACAACACCTCCTCCAAATCTTCGGGCGGCAAGACTCCTTCGTCCAACTCGTCCGGCGGCAAACCGATCATATCTAGTCCCAAGGTCATAGTTCACAATCACGGCTCTGGTGTTAGATACGGACCCTCTGAGCCGTCCTCTCGGGATGCTCACTACGTCAACAAATGGCGATGAGACATTCTCAGCATTCAAAGCCAACCTTACTGAGAACAACAGCAACAAAAAATTCTAGTTATCGTCATGGACACTTCCTACGCTTCCCACATTTGCTGGGTAACGAATCACCACCGACTGACATCGGATTGCAATTGTGTCACACATGCCCTCGGCTCAAAACCCGACAAGAAGATCCATGAGATCCAAGCTATCAGTTTGAGCCTCACGATGGATGTCCGACCATTGCACAAAGATGAGACGACTCAAGTCATGCCCTGCACACAAGCAACCGTCACCCCTGTTCACGCGTTTTGATTATTACAGTCAGTCTTGCAACTTCTTGATTGGACGTCGTTTGTTTCGCACATGTCTTTTTTCCAACGGGAAGCAATGTAGACGGAAACACTCATTTGTCAGCGGATGGGCATGAGGTGTGAAGACGGAGAGAGACGGAGGACACGGAAAGATAGGAACAGGCAAGACGGAAAGGGACATGAACTACATGCGAGTCAACCCTTTGTTGTGCGACGGGTTCCTGAATAGCAATTTGGAATACGATGGCCAAGCTGACACAGAGGAGAAGACGTGGGGTCTGCAGTCGAGTCACGTTTTTTTGACAGCATCATTTGACGCAATTGAACTCAAGCTTGATTTGGCTCAATATCTAGAAATTCGTCCACAGCATCTCACTATCGTGTCTTTGTGATGCCGAGTCTCATGATGAGCTCTTGCTTCCTTGTGAGAAGGGGAAGTTCGGGCTTGACATATGTGAGAGCTGAAGTGCAGGACAGAGGGATGATTACACGGCGTTCGGGGGTTCTCTGGCTGTCAGGGCGAATCTCAATATGTGTTCGATGGTCATTGGCGGCTTTGATGGGTCGACGTTGTGTCGTTGTAGTGTTTTGACAGGCTCGGGGATGGTGTCTACCATATCCACGTCCATATCGAGGTGTTTGTCGTCTTTTGCTTTGGCTTGTGCCTCGCCTTGTTCGTCGTCGTCGTCCTCATCGTCGCTATCCCACAGCTTGCGACGCAGGCCAGTAACGACGTTCTCGATGCCTAGTTCGTGTTCTTCGAAGGTGAAGACGTCGTCGAAGGCCTCCTCGCCCATTTCGCTACCGATACGGTTGCCTTCCTGAGCGGCCCATTTCCAGAGATCAGTCATCTGGGTTGTGCTCATGGGTTGCGGTTCGGAAGCAGTGGGATCCGCAGAGGAGCCATTGGTGTGATTCGGGTCGATAGTGTTGTTTGCAGCGTGTCGCTCTCCATTGGCGATCCAGTCTTCGACCTGTGGTTGTAACTTTTTGCGCAGCAGTTGAGTGAGTAGGTCTTCCTGGGTGCGGCCTGGGTACGAGGGCAGAGGGTAGACGTGGGCATTTGCAAGGAGTGGTTGAGCACCGGCGAGGACCTTGTGAAGCGAGTCGAGGTTGTGATAGAGAAGATTGGCAGAGTTTTGCAGTGAAGGCCTGTGTTCAAGGGCTTGGGCATTAGTGAGCAGTTGGATGGGTACGAGGATGAGCTTGTCGCATACCACGATGGTAGTGGGTCGTTGGTGTCTAGATCGTGCAGCAGCTTGCCAATAGTGTTGGCAAGGGTGTTCAGCCGCTGGCGCACCTGCTCTAAGGAGCGCAGCGATTCGACCGACATGGCGTATGGTATGAGAGCAAAAGAGAGTGGATGGTCGGAATGCTCAATCTAGATGGCGCTGCATAAGTTGTGGAGCGGAGGTTTGCACAAGGCCGCACAATTCTGGCGGCCGACTATGCGCGATGACGCTCGCGGCTTCTCGATTGACACTCTCCAAAGTGGACGAGCTGGTGTTGATCAGCAAACACAAGGCCGCTTCTTTCTTCCGACACTCGCTGGACTCGCACTCGCTATGCTGCACATATAATGCTGGTATCGATATAGGACCATACACCCATCTTTGCGACCGCACTCAATCTCGCGTGACGCCTTGTAGGCCCACAGCGCAATCATGTAGGCTTCAGCACCATGCGACTATGGCCATAGCATAGCCCGCTTACTACGACCAGGTTCGAAAAAGATCTCTACGCCCTCATCCGGGGCATGCGGAACCACAAGGGCAATGAGAAAGAATACATCCAGAACAGCCTGAAGGAATGCCGTCGCGAGGTTCGCAGTCCCGACATGGACAACAAGGCCACCGCTCTGCTCAAGCTCGTCTACCTCGAAATGTTCGGCCACGACATGTCTTGGGCCTCGTTCAACGTCCTCGAAGTCATGTCCAGCCAGAAGTACCTGCAGAAACGCGTCGGCTATCTCGCTGCTGTCCAGACCTTCCGTCCAGACACCGAGGTCTTGATGCTGGCCGAGAACCTGCTTAAGAAGGACCTGAACTCGCCCCAACTGCCCACCATCGGCCTTCCGCTCGTCACCATCCCTCATGTCGTCAACCCGTCCATGGCCAACTCGCTCCTGACCGACCTTCTACCCCGCCTCACCCACTCCTCGCCCGCAATCCGTAAGAAGACTATCGTCACCTTATATCGTCTGGCCCTTGTCTACCCCGAGACCCTTCGCCCGGCATGGCCAAAGATAAAAGAACGTCTGCTTGACGAGAACGAGGATTCGAGCGTTACTGCTGCCATCATCAACGTCGTGTGCGAGCTAGGCTGGAGAAGGCCACATGATTTCCTACCCCTAGCTCCCCGTCTGTTTGAATTGCTGGTTCAAGGCTCTAACAACTGGATGGCTATCAAGATCATCAAACTCTTCGCTACTCTGGTTCCTCTGGAGCCCAGGTTGATCAAGAAGCTGCTCCCTCCCCTAACCACTTTGATCAAAACAACCCCAGCCATGAGTCTTCTCTATGAGTGTATCAATGGTATCATTCAGGGCGGTATCCTGGACGGCGCTGAAGGAACTGTCGAAGGTGATGAGATCGCTCGTCTTTGTGTCAGCAAGCTCCGTGGTATGCTTGTCGTCGAGGGAGATCCTAACCTGAAGTACGTCGCTCTGCTCGCCTTCAACAAGATCGTTGCTTCTCATCCTCAACTCGTCGCACTACATTCTGATGTTGTTGTCGAGTGTATCGATGACCCTGACATCTCAATCCGCACAAGAGCTCTGGATTTAGTCTCTGGAATGGTTGACTCTAGCAACCTCATGCCTATTGTAGAACGTCTTCTTCGACAGCTTAGAGAAGCTACTCCAGCCTCTGCTGCCGACGATCCGACCAACGACAGAGGCATGCATGCTGGCGTGGTTCCTTCAGGAGATTCGGACGACGAAGAGGCAGCCGAATCGTTGCGCAGACGAGAAGCCCGCTCTTCAGAGGCTCCTCCGCTCCCCGAAGATTACCGCCAAAGTGTCATCGAAAAGATACTCGACATGTGCTCGCGAGACACATATTCGAATATCACCGACTTTGAGTGGTACGTTGGCATTTTGGTCGACCTTGTTGGCCATTGTCCAACCGTGGGCACTCTGACTTCGGACTCCTCTTCAAAATCAACGAGAGATGTCGCGCAGACCATCGGTTTCGAACTTCAAAACGTTGCTGTTCGCGTGAAGAGCGTGCGCCCTGAAGTGGTGGCTGCAGCTCAATCGCTCATAATTGTCGAGCGAAGAAGAGAAATGTTCCCTGCTTCCGGTAATGGAGCCCAGGCTGTGCTCGCTTCTGTAGCTTGGATGGTCGGCGAATACCCTGATCTGCTTCCCGATCCGCAATCTGTCTTGAGTTCGCTACTTCATTCTTCGAGCGCTCAATTGCCTGCCAATATCCTTGCCATTTACGTCCAGGCTATACCTAAAGTCTTTGCTCGTCTAACCTCGAACCAAGAACGGTCATGGACTGCTTCTCGAAAGTCACAATCTGATCTGCTAATGGCTAGGATTATTCACTTCTTGGAACCGCTTGTGCAACATCCTAATCTCGAAGTTCAAGAACGAGCTGTTGAATATCTGGAATTGATGCGTGTCACTTCCGAAGCAATTCAGGCACATGCTGTCGAGGGCGAAGACGACGGATTCGTTGATGCTCCGTTGTTGCTTACCCAGGCTATACCCTCGCTTTTCATGGGACAGGAATTAAATCCTGTTGCTCCTGGTGCTCTCACCAAAGTACCACTTACCGAAGGATTGGATCTCGACACTCCGATCAATGACAATCTGCAAATACTTTTGTCCCAAGCGGACTACGACGACATGTCATATCCTGACGAAGACAATGTTTCCAAGTTCTACTTTGAGAAGGCTTCGGCATTAGCGGTTCAGCCCACAGCAGCCGCCGATTACCTAGAGCCAAAAGAAGCGCAGAGTTCAGGATCTTATCAGTCCGAAGACCGAAATATCGATCCGAAGGATATTGCTAAGAAGAAGGCCGAGAGACGCGAACGTTACCGTGACGATCCATTCTACATTGATTCTGAGCGCGGGTCCGGAACTTCGACACCGTTGCACAATATTCTCAAGAGCAGTAATGGCGAAGATTTGGACATCGACGCCATCCCTGTTATGGACCTACAACTAGACAGCAGCAACACTGCGGCCGAAGCAGATCGTCTTCGCAAGACTAAAGCATCTAAAAAGGCACGCAATAAACGTGTCGAGATTGCACAAGACGAGACTATAGGCGACGACACACCCACTTCTATAGCGGCACCCACCAAGCCATCTCTCCTTAGCAGGCCTAAAAAGTCTCTTTTGCATGTGGACAGCAGTGGCCTTTCATCGTTGTCACTGTCAGAAGACGCATCTGCTCGCGAAACCCAACTAGACTTTGAACGCCGCCAACAAGAGGAAGAAGAAATGGCAAAGGCAATCAAGGAGGTCGAACGCGCCCGCTTGGAGATGCAGCGAGCACAGGAAAGAGTGGAAGCAAGTCATATACCCGAAGAAGGCACTGTAGTCAAGCGCAAAAAGAAGAAGACGAAAACAAAGACCGAAGAGGAGAAGCCGTTAGATTCGGAAAAGGTAGTAGGCGATGACGCGCAAGATACTATGGTGGTCAAAAAGAAGAAGAAAAAGAAGGCTAAGGAGGAGAATGCGGAGGATGCAGCAGAGAATGCTGGTGCAGATGTCGAGGCAGCCACGGTGAAGACAAAGCGGAAGAAGAAGAGGCAGATCGATTTTGGCGAGCAAGCAGGTGCGCCAGCTGCTTGAGCTGACTCTTGCCTTGCCATGTCCCAGAACACGAATTGTGACTTCCTGCAATCTCTAATTCTATCTACCGTGCATCTCTCCTGCCAAATTCTAGGAGGTTACCCCTTCCTAATAGTCTCATTCCCAACAAACCATTCATCTGATTTCAATCTCACCATCCTTCCTCTGGGAAACCACTTCACAAATCATCGTTCTTTCTTCCAATAATCGGACATGCATCCAATGACATCTGTCC
>Ga0268251_10000631_pt1 | contig 10996 bp, 7 predicted proteins | sample AgamicAsMae_FD_200527 | JGI IMG/M metagenome (GOLD analysis project Ga0268251, IMG submission 200527) | Agave microbial communities from Guanajuato, Mexico - As.Ma.e (v2) (version 2) | ecosystem: Host-associated > Plants > Phyllosphere > Phylloplane/Leaf | place: Guanajuato, Mexico | collected...
CAACCACTTCAACAGCCGGAGTTTAGCAGAAGCTATTCCCCGCAGATTCTAGATGATAGACACGCGAACTTTAGCCACATGTGCGGGCTGGCGCCGGCGCGCCGCGTAATTGAAATCGAGTAAGCAGCACACCTCAACAACTGATAAGACTCTCGTCCATTCGAGATAGCAACACTCCGACAGCGGTGCGACGCGGGGATTTACGGGGCATCCGTGGGATCCCAATCTGATGTGAGGGCAGGCAAGTTAGCAAATCATTTCGGCAGATCGCTCTTTCTCTCTCCAATTCATCCTTACCAGTCACCAGATACTCGTCCAACCCATCCATCTTGACCATGTCGCCTTCCTCGATCTCGAATCCACTAATGTCGCCGTTCTGCACGATGCGCTCCTTCTTGACACTCTTGGGCAGCGGCACGTAGCCATGCTGGACCGACCATCTCACCAGCAACTGACCAGGATTGACGTTATACTTCTTGCTGAGCTCGACAATGACGGGATGCTTCATGCGAAGTGCGCGCGCCAGAGGAGCATAGGCTTCGACCATAATGTCATTCTTCTGGCAGAAAGACGTGATGTCGGTGCGCGTGTTGAACGGGTGTACCTCGATCTGGTTGACGGCTGGAGGGATGCGTGGCTTCGAGTCGAGAAGCTCTTGGAGGTGCTGCACACCGTAGTTGCTCACACCTCCAATCTTGACCTCGCCATCCTTGATGGCGTCCTCGACGGCGCGCCAACTCTCGAGGCGAGCCTTCTTTCCTCCGTATGGACTGTGCAAGAGGAAGAGGTCAATGTATCCAAGGCCGCACTCTTGCACGCTCTTCTTTATGCTCTTTCTCGCCGTGTTGTAGTCGCTGTTGCTCGCAAGCTTTGATGTGTAGTGTATGTCTTCGCGAGTGAGTGCCGAAGTGTTGTTGGGTGACTTGAGGAAGTCTGTGATGGCATTGCCGACCTGGCGTTCGTTGTGGTACATCTGAGCGCTGTCGACAGCAAGGTATCCGGCCTGTTTGCATCATGCTCGTTAGCTTGTGACTTAGACTAAGGTAGGCAGATGAGGGCGTGGACAGACCTCGAGTGCCCATTTGGTAGCTTTTGTCGTCTCGTTGCCAGACGTCAAGTAGACGCCGAGATGAATCTGTGGCATCGACAAGCCATTGTTAAGCTGCGGCTCTGTATGAGCTTGGGACGATGAGTGACGAAGCCGAGGAAAGACATGCCTTGACGCGGCTGGCGAGGTTGTACGTCTTTTGAGACATTGTCTGTTGATTCGACTATGATGAAGCTTTGTCGTACGAAGGTGAAACACGACTTGTTAGCTGGCCAGCGAGTATGTGCGAGGAAAGGGCATGGGGCAGAGGTATTTCAGATAATCGGTCGCTTTCGCATTCAGCACGGAGCGCAGAGCCGCATCACAGATGACGTCTTGCGTTTGTCGGTCATGATGGAAGCGCGCTCATCCTTCTTCGTTCTCGTTCTTGCTACGTTTGAGACTGGCACATTAACAAAGCCCTCAAAACACACAGCCAAATAACCTTCTTCACAGCCCGAACAAGCACCTTGAAAAGAGTCAGAGCCTCAGCGTCGCTAAACCACTTGTTGATGAAATGCAGCAAGCACTGGCCTGCCAAGAACGCCACCGAGATGCATCCTCAGGGTCTTCCATCACCCGAGAAGACCCTCTCAAGGGCTCAATTGTTGCTCTGTATCCATCATCGCGCATAAGACTTTGATTTGGTCGCCTCCTGAAATGCACACTATGCCGTGGCGTCAGCCGTTCCTCTGCTGAGACGAAACAATTCGCAGCGAACCTCTTACCCGGGGCTCTTGACTTTGTGTTTAACCAAGACGACATACAACTGTCGGACCCCGCTATCAGCCTACAAACGTTACCGTTGTTTCTCTGTAGCCTTCGCCTCGCCCTAGCATCAACTTACCACAAACGGGTATTTATAATTATAAAGACCGAGCACTACCCGCAATTTTTTTCGCGTAAGGCTTCAAACTCCGACACTATATACATACTCCGTCATGCCCATCCATCTAATGACCGACGACGACAGCATGTCTTACAACGGCAACTACAACAACAACTCGTCTCGCTACGAGCAGCGGGAGCCATCGCAGCAACAACAACCACAGCAGCCAGGTACCCAGCAGAATCGCCAACAACCTCAAGACCCACCACTCACAACTTCGCCAAACTTTGACATTCTGGACTGGCACCCGGCATATGAATCATGCCAACGTTACTTTCTCGACCACGCCCAGCATGAAGCCGGTACCCAAGCATTGTGCGCCTTGATCAACATCCGATTGCCCTTCCAATGGCACCAAAATCCTGTAATGTCATCAAATCCAGGAACCAGTCCAGCCTCTGGAGGCCCCTCCTTCAACTTCAATCAGTGGTCACGACCGAACTCGTCAGCAAACGGTCGCAATTCGCAACAGGCATCCGCTTTTGTATCTCTAGTTCCTTATATACGACGTCTCGTCATTACTGGATTCGACAAGCCCGGCATCTTGCACGGCTTCTTTGGCGACGCATATCAAGCAGGCATCACGCCCATGCAAGACTGCGAGCGCCGCAACTATCTCTTCTGCGCCAAACACGGCGGCTGGCGGACCTGCAAGAAGCAATACGACATGAACCCCGAAGAAACCGTTCCTTTCTTGAAGCCACTGCAGAGCATTCGTGATGAGGAGTTGGATGCTGCAGAGAAGAGTTGGAGTTCGTGGTTGGCCATGGAGGATTGGATGATTGGTCCTCGAGCACCGGATGAGGAGACCGCACCGGATCAATCGAATCAGCGTTCGCGGCCGTGGGAGCGTGCGGGAGGTCTCGCCGGCTACGACTCCGGGCTTCCAGATGGCATTTGAGTCTCGTGTTACTCTGCCTCTTGCGTAGTCAAGACTCATACATTTTGTAATGACATCCATCGGCGCGGTGCATGTTCCACACATACGTTCTGCTCTCTTTTCTTTTAGGCAAGATTGAATGTAGCCATTTGTAGTCTCAATTCACATGTGAAAAGAGCTCAGTAGTAATTGCCCCTTACGCGATGAATGCTTGCGAAAGCTTATGAACAATATTGTCGGTATAGAGCGCCCATCACTCCACCGACAAAGTCATCTAGGGCCAGAACCATGATTGAAGGTAAGAATTAAGATTAAAAACAAGCTCATCGATCTTATTTCTTCCTTCCAGATGTATACATGGAAAACAAGTCTCGTGCCGAAGACGGTCCGAATCGACGATACCTCGTGTAAAGGTGACCGCAAAACATCACCGCGTTGGAAAACGCGCATGACCGCGGACACCGAGCGAAAAGGATAAGTGCGAGCGCTTTCGCGAATGTTTACTTACATGTCGTCTCTCACAACTTGCACTTGATACATCGCATCAGAAACAGACACACGTCATGGCCGAGCTGAGAGCCAGGGATCTACGAGAGCAACGGCTCTCGTCGCTAAACCTCCAATATCCTTTATGGATATTCGAAGCCGACGACCCACGATGGCCACGCCGTCTTACGTCGTTACTCCCTACATCTCACCCTGCTCAAATGACAGGCTGGGTAGCGTCGATTTCCGAATATGCCTTGCACCTTGATCCACTCCAGGATCTCTCTAACAGTAGCGAAGGCGCAGCACCAATGACACGCGATCAATATACAAAGCTTGCCTTGAGGGCTTTCACACAGCTCCGCTATGACGATACATACACCTCTGATTCATTACAAGTGACTTTCGACGATCACGGGGAGCACATCACCAAACCATTCAGCTCTTGGGCATTCGACAGCCAAGATCCCGACTTCGTTCATCCCGCCAACGTGCTCAGGATTGAGCGTGCGTGGGATAATGTTCCCCTCTGGGATCCCAAGCAAGGTTTAGAACGCCTCTCCGACTTCTCACCCCCAATCTTCGGTATCGCAACTTTGGTCGCTGATGACGACGAACTGATTTTCGCGGCCGGCTTCCAGAAAACTGATTCAGGAGAGGGCATTCGCAAAGCTGAGTTTCAGTGTTTGGATGCTGGTAGTGCGGGAGGTGGGTGGGCGAGAGGAGTGGTTTGTCCGCCTAGATGGGTAGAGCCAGGGGATCAAGGATTGAAGGTGCAGAGGGGGCCGGATGATAAGCGTAATCAGCAGCTGTTAGCAGGGACGTTGCTGCAGAGTGCTGTGTGGAAGGAGGTGGAGGAGTATGCAAAGGGCATGAGGCCTGAGCCGCTGTGGCGTTAATCCGCAGTCCATATCGATCTCAGCTCCAGTGCTGGCAAGTCTCCTTTTGTTTTGAGTTGCTCATACCGCGAGGCATGGCTCTGGTGAAGACATTTCTATCGTAGTTTGTGGACGAGGCTTTATCGAGTGTTCGTGACTCGGTGTAGACCGTGCGTCGCGCCTGCCCTGCCAAGACAACTCGACGCCTACTGAACTTCTGACGATCCGTCATTCGCTGCATCTCCTTTGAACATCACCACCAAAATATATGTTCTCCGCATTGTATATGTTATACCAATCTGATAACATCCCAAGGTGATCGGACGTTGTCCGAAGAATTCTTTTCGATGGAGCCGTCATCCGCCAACCATAACACTTGGACAACATTATTCCAGAACTGCTTCGGACGTCGCATCCGTGCTACTCAACTGGGCAATGCTTTTTCGGAGCTCTGGAGTACCCAACCCATTGCGGGATCGCAACTGGCCAGTATTATCTTCACATCCGGGGCCCCTGGCATCGACCCCTTGATCAACGAGTACCTGGAACAAGTTTTGCGTGTTACCTCGATCGATGTCTCCGATATCCTGATTGCTCTACTGGCGCACTCGCGCTATGCACTCCGGAAGGCAGACTCAACCCGCGCTGTTGTAAGCGATGCATTCTTCGAGTATGTTCTGTCGATGCTCGTGCGTCTAGTCGCCTCTGGTGAACGACCAAAATCCGCGCGTGAGGTCCGCAATGTCGTACGAGCTTTGGGAGAGTGCCTCACGGCTTGTCGCGCTCACGAAATGGTGCTTCTCATACAGAATGGCGGTGTGATCCAAGGTCGGGATCCACAAGTTATCGCGTCTTTTGAGACATTGGCTACGCTCGCAATCGCCCTTCTCAGCCACTCTGGAGTCAAAGACGACATTGATTTGTGGCCACAGAGTCTTAGGGAAAAGCTTTCGTCTTCATGTAGCGAGTTTGCTGAACTTATCGGCGGAATGTCACATTCGCAGATCGGAACGCGGCTTCACATGTTGGCCAAAACTCCACCTCTCGGGAAACCCGACTTCAGTACGGCAGAAATTGCGTCGGCGGTCGACGATCTTCCAATCACCAACTCGCGAGTTGGTCTTTATGCTTACCTCAACGCAGCACTGTGTGCGAGCCCTCTGACAGACGATATGTCGCTGTTCAACTATTTACATGCCAAGTATCAGAACGATACGCAATCTCTGGTTTCGGATCTGATCGTCTCTTCTTTCGACGTCCTGGCCAATGCTTTGCAACAAAGTCAATCTCCAAATTACATAATCTGCTATCGCTCATTCATTGCCAATAAGTTGCCTCTGCTGATCACAACTCTATTGGGGTCCTTCGCGCCAATGACATCTCAAGTCTACATTCAAATGGCTTTGAGACGAGTTGATGTTCATCCGTTTCCACCACTGTCGTCCGAAAGCGACACTGCAAAGAATGAGCTTCTCAAGAAGAGCAGGCAAGAATTTGTACAGGCCTGTATTATGTTCCAACTTGGAGATGCACAAGCTTTTCACTCGGTCATGGGCGAATCGCCAGCTCCGGTCACTCCTCGTGTTGCCAGATACAACAGACAATCACTGGCTCAACAATGCATTGCCAACATACACCGCGTCGAAGAATTGACTCGCGAGCTTGAGGGCATGAATGGCAATGCAGGTGCGATCTCGGGTGCGCTGGTCGACACCATACAGCATCTGTACACTGCAAAAGAAACCATGTCTCTGCGAACTGTATGCAATGCCCTCTCTCGACAAATGCCTCTGCTGGACATCATTTTCCAATACGCTCAACCTGCAGATGTGCTTTCCCCGCTGTGCAGTCTCTTGAACGAGTGGACGCACGACGAGGATCAGAGTGAGTTCCAGCCTCCTTACGAGGAGTTCGCGTCTATCTTGCTGCTTGTTCTGGCTATCAATCATCGGTACCAGCTGACAGAGGCTGAGTTTGGAACATTTTCGCCTGATACATTCATCATGAGATTCCTCAGCAACATGTCTTCAAGCATTCCTACTGGAGCACTTGATGATGACCAGTCAAAACAGCTCACGAAATGGGTCCAAGGCCTGTATGCAACGGATGAGCATGGTGAGACAAATGGTATCAGTGATGAGACCATGTCACACTGTCCGCCTCAGTCCTTTTACCTGTTGGTCCCAACGCTGTTTGAGCAAAGTGTGCAAGCATGTAAGCTCATGGCTCTTGATATCAACACGTTAAAGGGCGGGCTTGAGTTCTTGCTCGAACCATTCCTGCTGCCTTCACTGGTCGGAGGTCTTAGCTGGGCTACCAAACACTCCTGGGAAGATCATGGTGACTCAGAGATTCTGCTACAGATGTTGCGAAAATTGATTCAACCTGACTCAATCTCTGGTGACGCTAAAGCGATGCACCAAACCATCCTCGCCATGGTCGCCAGACCTTTGGTGACATCTTTGCAAGAGCTGCAGCGAAGACAGCCCAAGCGCAAAGACGTCCTTCCACTCATTGAGATTCTTCAGTCTCATCAGGACAGCCAGCGATCGGGCAAGGGCAGTGCGGCCGAGCTGGCGGAGTGGTGTGCTACTCCCGAAGGTGGTTTGCGAGCTACCGTCCGCAGCATCGTGCGTGGCCTGGTTCGATGGTCTGGGCAGGGTAGTATCAACACTATGGCTTACAGCTACAAACACCAGACCGTCACTGTAGCTTTGGACATGCTTGGAGCAAACGAGGTCTTGGCTGTGATACTGGACGAACTCGTCGCCCAAACGCGGGCTGGTTCAGGTTCAGCAGCGCTAGAAGTCGCGACCGCTATCATTTGTGCACCTTCGTCTTTGTCCGCCGCATTATCTCAGGCCAACGCTCTCATGCAATTTGACCAAGCGACTCCGCTCCCGATCAGTCCGCGCCGTACGATGCGTCAAGTGCTGCGAGCCAGACTGGAAGAGAACAAGGAGCTCCTTCTTATGGAAACAGAACATGTGGAAGCGCTCGTAAGACTTGGTCGTCGCGTTGAAGCGCAACTGGCTATCCCAGCACAGCTTACCATGCCAATGACAAATCTTGACCTGGGCGACATGAATATCACTAGTGCAGACATGCAGATTACAGGCGCGGACATGCAGTTGACCGGTGATCCCGCGAATGAGTCCGCAGCTGCGACAGTGGATCCTGACTTCGCAGCCGCTATGGATCAATCACTCCAAATGGATGCGACCAACATTAGCGACCCAAATGCCATGTCTCTTGATATGTCCAACGACCTCTTCAATACTCAGGACATGAACTTCGATCTGACTGGTACATCTCAACAACACGGCAACGGCCAGATGAGCAATGAAGACGATATCTTTGCTGGTCTTGAGATGGATCTCGGCGGCGACGATTTCGATTTCTCCTAGTCTGATAGGTCTGATCGCGCAACCGTCGCTTCCGGTGACAATCCCTGTTACTCAGCCTCGGAAGTTCATGCGAGGATCATGCGGAGTCGCCATACCGACGAAGGGACTCGCATGTATCAGGAGATGATGGCTCGCATCTTTCGCGGACCAACGGACGGATTATAGCGTTGGCAATGGAAGCAATAACCCTGACCAAACCTCAAACCAGCATGCAACTCAGCGTTGCGAAACAGATGTGGATGGTCATCCGAGACCCAAGGTCGACTCCAGCGTTCCGCTTTTTTCGAGCGTAAAACTGGGCAGACGAGGGAGAGTGATGGTCCACAGGTGAAGCATGAGAAACTTTGATGCAGCAGTAATGCGTTGGTAATGCTTTCTTGATGCATAGGACTATCAAGCACAGTCTTTGGAAAAGCAATACAGTCTGGGTAGTATTACGATGCAATCCCCCAAAAAAACCATTCCTTGTGTATTGTAAGCTCTATTCATGTCTGTAGTGACGGCAATCGTCCCTAGAATCAAAAATTCAGTTTCACAAACAATTGCTCGACACGACAGTCTTGTATTTGTTTCTCATTGCGACATTCATGTTGATGACCTGCGGTCTTCGATTGTGGAGAAAGGAAAAGAAGAAGTAGAAAAAAAGAAAAAGATGGATAATCGTATCACCCTGTCATTTTGTCACCAGCATCATTTCTTCTCTATCTCTAGGTCTATATTGGTATGATCTGTAGGTACACATTTCTCTAAGAATTTGCATTACAATGTATGATTAAAGAACATGTTTTGATATTTATAAAGATATAAAGAAGTGCTGTAGGAAAACTTTGTCCCTTATAGCACGTTATGCTATACCTACCCTTGGCACCAACTTACATCAATGAAAATACCGGCGTTTGGCGAACGTCCCAGAAACGTCATTCGGCGACTCCGAGATTTTGCACAAGTCATCAAACCTTCCGTCCCCAACTGTCTCCGAGTCGAGTTATTCTCCGACTCATGAGATATGAGAGGCGCGGACGGCGCACTGTGGAATCGAGTCGAGACTGCGAGTGTCCGCTGGGTGTGGCTTGTCTCGAGTAAGCCCGTTGAGTCAGAACAAAAAAGCCACAAACCCTCCACGGCAAAGTTAGGGCAAGTATATGGTAAGGGAAGGCAGGATTAGATTCGGCCCTTCGAATCGCTTGAACTCTTGCGTCTGGGGGCATTTGGTGAAAGGGCAAGGATAGCTACGGCATGACAAAAAAAAGTTGTTTGGGTAAAGCTACACAAGATAGAATAATACCTCCGAACCAAAGATTGCAGATTGGGTGAGATGAGCAACTGTACGCGTACCTTGCAGGGAATCTGATGTTGGCTGCCGAGCACGCAACCAAGCAAAAAAGATCTTGCAGAGGAGGAGCAGGGATGTGAGGATCTCAAAGACCCTGGGCAAGATCTGGTTTTGGCTTTATCAACAGTTGAGGACAATGAGCCTCGATCGTCTGGTCCATTGAGGATGTAGTTGATCGTACCTCGACTTTTTGAGGAATAGGCCGGATGTATTATCGGACACTACTCCATAGAGTGATAAAGTATAGGAGGGACAAAGAAACGGTACTCGAGTTACGCAGAGGAAGTTTTTGAGACTTCCAGCAGACAACCCCGTCTATCTTCGTCGATCGTTCATTTGCCGGAGATATTGTCGGACACCAAGAAGGAAAGCTTAGAAGACACAAAGGCAATGTATCTTGTGCAGAGGGGCGGCTTCGAGACCACGGCTCGTGCTTGAAGGCACTCGAGTAGAAAAGAGAGATTCTGGACTTTTGCCCTATATAACTCCCTGGAATTGCGGTGACCAGGTCTTCAAGTAACCCTTCTACCGAGCCGCGCGTATTTCGTAGGTCGCTGTGTCGCAAAGCAGATTAGCAAGGGAGAACAGCTGCCATGATAGGACACCTTTTCTGTCTTGTTTAGCCTTCTTCTCTGTTACATTCTTTCGTTTGCTTCTGAGTTACTGGCTTTCCATGTCTTGTGGTCAGTCCGAGACAAACCTGCTGATCCCTCAAAGATCTGTGCCAGATGAGCCGGATCATCATCCATCGACCATGTTTCGTTTCCGCGGGTCTCGGGGATCTTCTCTTTGCGCGTCGTGCACTACGAACGTAGAAAGCTGTGGCCATGTGTTGTGTTGCCTAGACCTTGACTGGCACTTTTGCGTTTATGCAAGGAATTGGCTGTGGAAGTTGTGCAAAGGAGGGAAAGACGTAGCTGAGGCGAAACAAACCCAGCCCCGTGACTGGCAGACGCTGCAGTCGTTGCTTTTTGCAGTTTGCGGGATGTGGTTCAGCCACTGAGGAGGCAGCGGGCGGCTGCTAAAAGGGTTTCGAACTTTGCTAGCCATCCCGAGGGCTGGATGAAGATTGACTTTTGCTGTGACTCAAATGGTTCTTGCCGTGCTGGTTCACCGCTGCTTTGTTCGTGGTGATGGACTGTGGTGTTGCTGTTATAAGGATAGAGCAGCAAGAGCAGAGGAGGCAGTGATAGGATCTTTCAGTCTGCTGTCGAGCGAGTGCTAGACTGACGTGCGCCCATTGGCTAATTACAACCAATTCCAAAATGTGAATAGACAGGTCCCCCCACGTCAAACGAATCCACTCGTCACAGAAGAGGTACGGAGTACATCAAGAGCAATGGCCATCAGCAAAACGTCCGACTAACGAAGGCGCTTCAACTGTGGGGTTCACCAAACCCCCTGGTTCTCCACAGAGACAAAAACCTCTTGGACGGGCTTGGAGCGGCTAGTGTACGTGTAGTGGACTGGCCAATCAGACAAGACACGGCGTTGGGTGTGAAGTTGCATGCACCATCTCAACGGATATGTGATGCGCATGCGGTCGGGTCCGTCTGCCGACATGCGCGGCAAGCAGGGAGACCAAAGAAAAAGTCGTTGCTAAGGGAAAGAAATGAAAGCTTTGATTGCACAGTGGTATAGAGTGAAGGAAAAAATCGCTGATCTTTGACCTCGTTGTCAGCCCCTTGATGTCCTTCAATCAGGCACAAACCGGCACGGCACCGGTCCCGCTTCCGTGAGCCAATTGACAGCAACTGAGCCTGCCGACAAAAACTCCCTGCTGTGACGCTGTGCCCTCGACCGTTGGCTGTCCGGGCCGAATGACTCTTTCCCGCTCACGGAGTCGCCGATGTTCGACTGAACAATTGACTTTTTCTCATGACTGAACAGTCATGAACTCCACAGTGGGCTTTGCGGAGGACAGCGGCCAACTCCTTAACCATTACCAAATCTAGGCGGAGAATGTCACCGGCCGCTGTAAATGTCTGATGCGCGACTCATGGAGATTGGTTTTTCGTCAGAAGAGATGATGAATT
>Ga0268251_10000633_pt1 | contig 10990 bp, 11 predicted proteins | sample AgamicAsMae_FD_200527 | JGI IMG/M metagenome (GOLD analysis project Ga0268251, IMG submission 200527) | Agave microbial communities from Guanajuato, Mexico - As.Ma.e (v2) (version 2) | ecosystem: Host-associated > Plants > Phyllosphere > Phylloplane/Leaf | place: Guanajuato, Mexico | collected...
ATCTAAAGCTATGCTTGAAACCCGCCAAACTCGTCATGAAAAACTCCTTGAGACTAATAAAACAGAATCTTTTTGGGACGGCTCCGTACCAGGATGCCTTTGAAACGCCGTAAAGCCCAGAAAAGAGGCATGAGAACAGAATGCACGAGGGGGTATATCATCTACCAGCGAGAGTCACGACCAAGGGGAGCGTTGTTGGAGCTGGTGAAGCCACCACCACGACCGCCACCACGGCCACCGCCACCGCGTCCGCGACCACCGCCCCAGCGACCATGGCCACCGCCGCCACCACCGTAGCGGACCATCTCAGCGAGACGGGGGTCGATGTTCTGCTTAGCCTCGGCCAAGACGTTAACAAGGTCGCGAGCCTGCTTGGAGTCTGTAGAAAGAAGTCAGTATGTGTTGTGATATAATCAAAGATGCGTGGAGACTCACTCTCAGTGGTGAAGAAGGTGATGGCAGTACCCATGGCACCGGCACGACCAGTACGGCCGATTCTGTGGATGTAATCCTCAGAGTTGTTGGGGTAGTCGTAGTTGAGAACGTGGGTAATGTTGCGAACATCTTTAAAAGTAAGGGTTAGCATGTCTGTTGGGAGAACAGTGTGTATCAAAGCGAGCCTTTGTCGGTCGCGTAATCTGATGAAGAGGTGTGCAATAAGGATATTGACAACACTCTGTGCGCTCCATAGGAGTCGAAGCTTTATGGAAAAAAGCATAGAGCAATCATAGCAATCACATGTCACAGGCCGTAGAAGATATCACGCAGGATATCTTCGAGGTCCTACCGTCTCGGATGCCTTGGAAGCGCGTAACAAAACTACAATGCAGCGCTGCGCGGCGAAAATACCTGCATCTCACTCTCTACTGGGCAAAAAGGCGCATGAAGCGCAAAGTAGAGGGCGAGAGGTACGATGCGAAGCCAAAATGAAAAGACAAAGGCCTCGAATCGAGCAAGTTTCTCCCAAGGATCCGGAGTAAGGAACCAGTAAACTGGACGGCCTATAAGGAACATGGTTACGTATGCAAAAGGCGCACGAGTGCTCGGCGTAGAGCACCACTTTCAGATCACGCAAGTGCGAGCAATGGGGGAGGAGAAAATTGGCAGTGTAGTGGAGGAAAGGGGAAGGGAAGGTGTTGTGAGTGGTGGAGAGGGGGGAGTTCGATCATACCGATACCACGCGAAGCCACGTCAGTGGCAACCATGATGGGGCTCTTGCCCTGCTTGAATTCGTTGAGAACCCAGTCACGCTCCTGCTGTTGCTTGTCACCGTGGATGGAGAGGGCTGGCCAGCCGTCTTGTCTGAGGAAGCGAGTGATCTCGTCGGCGACACGCTTGGTGCCAGTGAAGATAAGGCACTTGTTGTCCTTGTCTTCCATGATCTTCTCGAGGTGCTTGATCATCTTGTCGCGCTTCTCGAATTCGGAAACGACCTCGACGACCTGGGTGATGCGGTGGTTGGCGGAAAGGTCCATGGAACCGACGTTGACCTGGATGAAGTCGTGCTGGAAGTCCTGGGCGAGAGCGCGGACCTCCTTGGGCCAGGTAGCGGACCACATGCAAGTCTGACGGTCAGGGCGAATTTGGCCGATGATCTTGCGGATTTGAGGCTCGAAACCCATGTCGAGCATACGATCAGCCTCGTCGAGAACGAGGTAGGTAACGCGGCGAAGGTTGGTCTTTCCAGATTCGAGCATGTCGATCAGACGACCGGGAGTGGCAATACACACCTCGACACCGCGAGCGAGATCTCTGATTTGCTGACCCTTGGGGACACCACCGTAGACACAGGTGTTGCGAATGCGCGACGATTTGCCGAACTTGTTAACTTCGGCCTGAATCTGGACAGCGAGTTCACGAGTGGGGGCGAGAATGAGGACGATGGGACCGTCACCAGGAGAGAGGAGAGGCTGGGCGTTGATGTGGACGATCGAGGGAAGACAGTAGGTGAGGGTCTTTCCGGAACCGGTCTCGGCAATACCAGTGACGTCGCGACCAGAGAGAGCCATGGGCCAGCCCTGGCACTGAATGGGGGTAGGGTTGGCAAAGCCTTGGGCCTTGACCTCGTTGATCACGTAGCCAGGGAAACCAGCCTCGTCGAAGGTCTCAACGGGCTTGGGGACGTTCTTGCCCTGGACGGCAATCTGGTGAGTCTTGCGGAATGCGTCGACTTCTTCCTGGGAGCGCTCGGAGACGGTGGGTGCCTCCTTGTAGAAGGACTTCTCGAACTTGGGGAGGGAGGACATGTCTGTGAGATGGTTAGTACGTGAGCGTGGTCGATAGAAAAGACATCAAGACATACCCCACTGCTGGCTCTTGAGACCGGCACCGAGCTGGCCCATTCTGTCGCCGCCTTGGCCGCCGCCGTAGCTGCCACCACCGTAGCCGCCCTGGCTGCCACCGCCGTAGCCACCCTGACCACCGCCAGAGTAACCGCCTTGGCTGCCGCCGCCGTAGCCGCCGGATCTGCCGCTGCTGGATGTCAGTGAATGTTCAAGAGGTGGTGCGTGGGAAGAGATAAGGATAGGAGCAAGCAGAGCTGAGCAGAGACTTATTAAGAATCGTACCCGTCATAAGAGCGACTGGTTGAATAGTCGCCGTAGGAGCTTTGTCCATAGGATCTCGAGTTATCGTACCCGCCAGAGTAGCCGCCGCCGCCGCCGCCGCGCGAGCCGCCGTAACCACCACCGCCGTAAGACATGATGTGAGTTGGTGTGTGGGGTGTGGGGTGTGGGTTGTCGGAGTGTTGTAGAGTGAACTTTGCGTTCGTGTGATGCAAGTTCAGGTAAAAAGGGATGTAGAAGGAAGGGTGTTGATGGAAAGAGAGAGTGTGGAGGACGAAAGAGAAAAGTGAGGAAGGCGCGCGCCGGGCTTGATAAAACAACTGCTCCTGCTGCGTTTTTGCGACAGGGCGGCGAGTTTCTGCCGCGCTAGCAAACGCTAGAAGAACTTTGATTGCCAAGCGATTTTCGTTCGCCTCTCGATGAGACTGCTACCCGGACGTTGGACCCTTGCATCCTCAAGCTTCTCAACGCAGCATGCATGGATATTATGTGAGGTGAATGTTATACAATTGAAATTTATTTATACATGGCAGGCTTTGAAGTAATTCTTCAACCTTCGAACGGCAAGTCCTGCAGAGGACGTGATTGCTCAAGCTTCTGCTTGTCCGGGACCCAAGTACCATTGCCCTTCTTTTCCCTCTTCAACACATTCTTGCGAAGATGCCTCAACTGTCTGCTATCCCTTCTCAACTCTACAAGCTTCTCTTGAGGGATGATGTTCTTTCCCCCCATTCTGCCCATGAGCCTTTGAATAAACGCATTCAAGGTCGCTCGTCTCTGAGTCCAGCTCTGTATCTGGTCCTCAGGAACCATCTGCTTGAGCAGCAACTGATCAATACCACTAATGATCGTCCTCAGCAAGGCCGTAACGTCCTCCTTCTCCATAGCCGACGTCTTGCCTGAACTCATCTTGCCAAAGGATATCATAGATTTCAAATTGGTAACAGCGTCCGACAGTCGGTTGATCGCCTGGGCAATAACTTGGCCGTCCTGAGTGGAGATGGCCAATTCGATGTATTGAAGCAGCGTCTTGGGATCAGGCTCCATTTGATAGTGTTCGCTCAATTCCACAAGTTTATTGGCATGAGCCATCACGTTATGATTCTTCTTGTCGCGATTGCAAGTACTCATAGCGATACGGAAGGTCTTGCGATGGGGTGTCCAGCCGTATTTCGGAATCGTGTCTCTCACCAGCTCTAGAGCACGACCAGACGCGCGGGATCTTCTCAGAACGCGCATAAAGGTGTGGATGTTGTCCATGTCGGGCTTGAGCGCGTAAGTAGACTGGTTGGTGAGCAGATCCCAATATTCGTATGACTCTCGGAAAGCGTAAGTCAAGTTGCAAGCTTCGAGGAGCAGTGAAAGAGAGTTATTTCCTGGCTTGACGAGTGTGACTGATTTTTTACCTCGATTGTCGAGTAGGAGTGCTTGGTCAAACGCACTTTCAGGTTCCTCGCCTTCGATGACGTTCGTCATGTCTTTCTTCACGGCCAGATCGTGGGAGGGTACATGAATAGGCAGATGCTGACCCTTTCTCATCTTGCTACCCAATGTAGGAGTCAAGCGAGGGACGCCCATAGTCTGCTCAATCAGAGAAAAGACATCGTCCCAGTATCTCGGCTGCAGGCCAATCAGCAGGAGGCGGCCCATGGCACCAACCATCTCTTCGTTCACAGCAATATCTCCTGACCGCCATCTTCCGACAATGTCCCCCCAGATTCTTCGGCCCTGCTCAATGGCTGTCGACCTCAACGCAGTAATCTCACTGTCATCTGCCCTGTTGCCACCTTCCAGCAGTGCATGCTCTCTGATGGCATTCAGGATTGTGGTGTATGTATAAGCATCGGCGGCACCGGATCCTTTCTCGGGGATTTTTGAGGCTATACCCCATAGAGAGTCCATGTCGTTTGCTCGTGCACACACTCGAAGCGCTGCATTGGTGTGTATAGTGGTCGGCTTTACTCTGGAATTTTCAGCGCCCAGGGAATGGTAGATGGCGAGGGCTTTGCCGACAGTGTCTGCAGCGACCGGGGGCTCAGACAAGCCACGGAGAAGGATAACATAGGTATGCGAGTCGGGAAACTGTGCGCGCTTTTTCATCTAACGAGTGTCAGTTTATGGCCATGGTTGGAGTCTTGACACGAGTAGTACCTCGTTGTATATCTTCAGAGCGGCATTGACCTGTTTTTCGGCCAGCAAATGGCCGATGATGTGGTTCCAACTGACGATGCACTCCATGTCCTTGCTGGCGATGCGAGCGAGACCAAGAGCCTTTTCGACGTCGCCCTTCTTGAGCACGCCACGAACATGGTCGGCGAGCTTGAGAGGGTCTGGTAGGTATTGCAACTCTTTCCTGACCTTTTTCTCCAAAGCCGGGTTCATGTTAGGCGTTTTACCCTCATCTTCTTGTTGGTCTTTGTTGTTGCCGGTGGGTGTGCGGACTTTGCGGTGTTGGTTGTTCTTAATCCAAGTTGCTTTCGGGTCGTATGTCTTTTGTGGTGGCTGATCAGGCAGGCTCGCTCGTCCACTACTCTGAGCACGAGATGCAGCATCGTTGGCTTCATCGGTACGTGTGCTATCGTCTCGCGACCCGGCCTCTCTTCTAGACTCTGTCGTGTATGCTCGGACGGCTTGGGATGATCGGGCATGTGGCGCTATGCGACTTTGAAGATATGGCCGAGGTCCTGTGCTAGCCTCGGCGGCGATTGCACGAATGCATCGAAGCAAGCTGTTTCTACACTCTGACATGGAGTTGTGTAAAATCGCTGAAGTTTGCAAGACGAGGCGACTTGTCGACGATGCTGTCTCTCCTGTTCGAACTTTTGATGCACAGACCATCAGTTCAAGGGTCTCGACTTCCACTTCTTTCATTAGGGATGTACGATGTAACTAACATGGCTCGTAAGAGACGTTAGTTACTTGCGATCATAACAGTAAGTAACGTCAATATGATTTCGGTGCGAGATAGTAGTGCCGGGTGTGGCCGTTCTATACCCTTGGCAGTATCATTTTCTAAATATGATAGCTATGTAGGATCGGATATCGAGGCTCCTCGTCACGTGACCAAAAAGATGAAAGTATTATTAATATATGTTTAAGCCTTATATAGTTAATTCTTAACCTATAATAGTACTTAGATCTATATATAAAGCCGTACTCTTATGAGGAAAGTAAGTAAAATGCATTTTCATAGTATCGTGCCTCGAGGAGGTCACAATTAGCCTCATTCGCCGCTGCGGGAATGTAACTAACATCGCTTTGGTGGTATGTAACGTCACGATCAAGGTAACGTCATATAGACAGTAACTAACGTCACTTTGAGCACCCCTACTTTCATGTGCCAAAAGTCGTCACCTTGGTCAGCTCTCAAGCTCTACACTTCTTCAAACACCACTCTATTACTTCTATTGGTACTTGAACTGACCATAAAGTTGCATGGAATTGATCGTCATATTATTCCGCATATAGATATACATTATAGAAACATCCGAATGGAATTTCGCCCACCATCCGGACATCATCCCGCTGACAAGTATCGAAACATGCTTGTCGATCATTCCAACTTTCCTTGATCCTCGAAATTTGCATCTCTAGGGAGCGATCCAGGAGCTGTGGAGAGCTGAGATATCTCATCCAGAAGTGCGACCGTCTCCGCTGGTGAGGCAATCCAGCAAGTCGTGGAGCTCAAGCGAGCCTGGTAGGTAGTTGTTAGTATACGAAACACATCTACGCCTGTATAGCACAAACCTTGAAGTCGTTCGCTCCCACCGACAAAAATTGGTCACCCACGTGTAGAGACTTTTTCTTCTCTATTCCGCCAAAGTATCTTTGACAACTCAACACACCCCAAGACTTGTCACCAATATCAATGAAGACGTCGCTTCCGCCTGTCTGTGTATCAGTAAGTGGACTAGGATGCGAGCGACTCGACTCTTACCATTGAAAGCGCAGAACGGCAGCCTTTTGCCAACAGGCGTCATCTCCTAGTACATGTGAGCAAGACTTCCCAGTTATGTCACCTTAAGACGTACCAATGTCTTCTGACAGACAAGAACAGTCTCTTCCAGCTGTTCTCTTGACAGTTTGAACCCTTCAGCCGGGATTATACCAACTGCCCGTTCTTTCCGAAGGATGTCAGCCTTAAGCCTCATTGCGTCGACACAACTGCGGAGGGATTTCTCTGCAATGTCAAGCAATTCTGTAACATCATCTTGAGTCCACGATCGCATCTCGTTTAGACTCCACTGTTCGCGCGGAATCGATACAAGTCTATCCGGACTTTCGCTGGTGAACTGGAAGAGGTAACTTGCCTCTCCTCCAAGAACAATAAGATTTTTCTTGACATCATCCGGAAGATCAGATGTAGCGACGGCATCAAGCAGACCGTGCAGTCTGTTATAGTACTTGGACGCTTCAGTGTAGCCAGCTGCAGTCACGATGCCAATGCGAGTGCCATTCCTCATCAACTCCAAAATACGAGGGATGGCTGGATTATCATCCGTAAGCGACTGGCCATCATCATAGAGCGTGACATCACCATCGAAAGTGACGAGGTCCAGACGGCTGTGTTTGACCAAAGACATGACTTGAGCGGTATTCAAGATCAAGCGAATGTCGTTGAAACTAGGAGCCACAAATCTCCTTGAGCTTATGTATCGTCTTTGGTCCTGCCATTCGAAAGCATCTCGCAGTAGTAGGGGAGTGAAGAAGACACCGACTGTCGGGACTAGCAGCTTAAGCTTGGAGTGAGTGTGTGTGCCTTCTTTTTGGCGGGATATGTGGTCGTTGATTAGTCCTTCAACGTCACTCATGATCTGGGCATAACGTTCCTGGATACAGTCAGTGTCGAGTATCAAACATGTGATAGATAGCAATAGGCATACATGAGCATTGCGTGCCATTTCGTCAGTGCCATGGATTCCATCTTGCCCAAATAATGCGGTCGGTTGAGACAAAAGTACAAATGGTACCGCAAGGAGTCCCTTGATCCATTCGATCTGGACCAGTGTTAGCAAGAACGGCGTGAACTGAGCTGATTAGTACGAAGGACCTACCAATTGATCTCGACGATGAGTCTTGAAGAACGGGTTAGCAAGAATCATGATGCTGGTGTCTGAGTATACGAACCTTGAGAGCATCTAGATATAGTCAGTGTCGAGTCCTGGCATGTGATAGGTGATGGTAAACATACACTCAACACGGTATCTAGTGGTCATTCTAGCAAGAAATTATGGGTGCAATTGTTGTTTGTGAGTGTCAGGAGGTCACAGAGGGTAAGTCAGAGAGAGGTAAAGGTGGCAGCGAGGTATGACAAGTCTCAGAGTCGGAGCTGGCCGACAGGACTACCGGGTTTGTTGATTGGTGATAGGCATGTGATGCTGCACCCCACAGCGCTAAACAGCGGGTAGACGCGGTGGCGCCGATCGCTCACTCAGGAAGCGCTGACGCTTGTGCCGACGCCGAAAGCTTTCCTTCCAATCCTCATCATGGCCGACATCACCCTGCCCTCGTCCTTGCTGCAACCGCGCGACGACAACGATGCAGATTCGATCCTTTCAATCCTCGGACGTATCCACGATGAGCGGGGCCACTTTCGACATATCACCGAGCAGAGCTTGCAGGCCGAGATAGCTGCCAACGAGAACGACGAGGAAAGCTCCGAGACAGACGACGAAGACGACGGCGCAGAGGCAGACACAGCAGAGGAAAAAGACCGGCGAGAGCAATTATGGGTAGCCAGAGCTGAGATGAGACAACATGTCGAGTGCGTTCATATAAGAGCGATTCGAGGTCTATCTACTGACCCCATTCAGTTCCGCACGCAACGAAGCACTTATCGCCCTCGATTTCGTCTCCCTCCTCATATCTAAAGACGCTCCCAAACAGGCCGATCTCACAATGTCGCCCCACTTGAAGCAGTTCATCAAGCCTGGGACACTCGCCATGGATGTATGGCACAACGTGCCGCCTAATAAGGACCAAGAGAAGGTGGACGATACAATCGCTCGTGGCTGGAGGATGCAGTCGCTGCAAGCATCGGCTGATTCGTTATTGGGTGCTGCGACTCGCCTGGAGAAGAATGTTAGAAAGGAAACACACTACTGGGAGCAGGTCCTGTCTGTCAGCGACAAGGGCTGGTCAGTATCTCGTCTGCCTCGCGAGAAGCACAACCTGGGCGTCCGATTTGGCTTCTTAGAAGCCCTTGGAGAGTTCCGAGACCGTGGACTCGCCGCCTTGAGATCAGACGAAGACGGTAACGTTCTACTCGACAAGGGCGTTGGAAACAACAGCAAAGTTCTACGCGTGCGCATCCGAAAAGGCGATGATATCGTTGGCGTCTCGCAGATGCCAGACGTGTCAGCTGAGTCGGAGTCTGCCCTCGAAGCTCGCATTCGTCACGCCAGAGACTCGCTGTATGAGGAAGAACTATTCCATGAAATCATCCGAGAGTCCCGAAGTCTGTCATCATACGGTGTTGACATGCGTGAGTCGACAATCCGTCTTCCAACAAGGTTATCTTCGGTCGAGTCATCATCCGGCTCAGAAGCACATGAAGTTTTGATTGACTTGCTACCACTGAGCGACATCGAGACAAAGGCTCAGAAAAAGCAGCCGGATGATGCCTGGGCTCAGGCCATCGCACTGGCTCTTCGCCTGTTCCTTTCGTATACCCACCGCGAAAGACTAATACACCGATCCGAGCTACCTCCACCAATGTCAAGCGCCAGAAAGGAAACACCTGTTGCAAGTATCATGAGGCCCGTCTTGACCTTGCTGCAGCACCGCTCCGTGCTTACTGATATCGATGCCTACCTCGAGCGTACCAAGAAGCTTCTTGATGCTGCATCCGTCGATGCCTCAGTTGAGACAGCTGCATTCGATCCAGCACTCTTGAGATCTGCGGAAACGATCGATACGCTCATGCAGAGAGGTCTCGCACCTCTGCACTCGCGAATGAAGATTTCAGTGAAAGTAGCACATCTACCCGAGGCGCTTGACTTTGGTATTGAAGTACGGACATCCATCTCGCCCCCGGCCTTCGGAAGCGCCATGTTGGTGACTTCACCTATAGGACTTTCGCGAGTCGAGATACCAGACATGGAGGAACTTAAAGATTACTTGAACACGGCAATCGCGAACGCTTTGGGTCATGGAATCGCGGACAAACTGTCCGACTGGAGCCTCAACGACAGATGCGGCATTCTCGGAAAGGCCAACAGTAATGATAAGATCAGCATTGAGGTCCGCGGAGCCAAAGACGCCGCGCAGGACGGTCTAGTACTGCGAACGCCCGGACAGGTATTTGAGTGGAAAGTCGAGGACGACGAGATGAAACAAAAGGGGTTTTGGGAGACGGTCAAACAGAGCGTTTGGAACGGAGCATAATGCCGAGACGCGAGAATAAATTTAGCTGCCGTGACTTTCAGGGTCCAGCGTCTTTTTCCTCGATGCGCGCATGGAGGGGTAGGCGCCTGAAGTGATGGCTGGTGAGATAGAACAGCATAGCAGCGGAAGCATCACGAGTTCATCAGTGAGCTGTTGTGGAGTGCCTTCTGGGCGGTGTCACAAACAAGTGGTGAGATTCTTGGCTTATAAGACCGCAGTCGGACCGTGATGTTGACTGGCATGGGCCAACCTTGTTGAGAGTGACATCAGATCTCAAGATTTCACCTCGCGCTTTCGCTGAGGCCTCTTTTTCTCGCATTCACAACCATCTGTCCACCACGTGTCTCGACGACCCTTTGACTACAGCTGACCTAGCTCTCTGTCTGGTACAGCTTCTCGCGCCCTCGGAATAACACAACACTCACATCCGCACCGAACACACAACTCAGCTGGTCCCCGCCATGGCCCAGGTCAACCTCGCTCCCGCCGCCATGCCCGAGGGCAAGAAGCGCATTGCCGTCATGACTTCTGGAGGTGACTCTCAGGGAATGTCTGGTGCTGTGCGTGCTGTCGTCCGCCAGACAATCGCCTCGGGCTGCGATGCATTCGCCGTATACGAAGGCTACGAAGGTCTCGTCCAGGGCGGAGACATGATCAAGCAAATGAAGTGGGAAGACGTCCGCGGATGGCTCTCAGAAGGCGGTACTCTTATCGGAACAGCCAGATGCATGTCGTTCAAGGAACGTCCCGGCAGACTGCAAGCAGCCAAGAACATGATTGACAAGGGCATCGACGCTTTGGTTGTCTGTGGTGGTGACGGCAGTTTGACTGGTGCAGACAGATTCAGAGGCGAGTGGCCCAGTCTGGTCGAGGAGCTCGTGTCCAACGGTACCTTCAAGCAGGAGGCCGTCGAACCTTTCAAGCACCTCAACATTGTCGGTCTGGTCGGTTCCATCGACAACGACTTGGCCGGCACCGATGCCACCATTGGATGCTACTCATCACTGCAGCGTATCTGCCAAGCTGTCGACTACATTGAT
>Ga0268251_10000636_pt1 | contig 10939 bp, 11 predicted proteins | sample AgamicAsMae_FD_200527 | JGI IMG/M metagenome (GOLD analysis project Ga0268251, IMG submission 200527) | Agave microbial communities from Guanajuato, Mexico - As.Ma.e (v2) (version 2) | ecosystem: Host-associated > Plants > Phyllosphere > Phylloplane/Leaf | place: Guanajuato, Mexico | collected...
TTTAGTGGGTTTGGAGATACTGGGACTGATGATTCGTTCCAGATTCGATGATTGTTGAACAAGACAAGGAAAGGTGGTTGATGGGTCAGTTGCTAGAAAAGATGGATGTAGAGGTTACGATACCCCCGGAATTAATGCTATGTGTTATGATTTGGAAGAAAGAGTTTTTCAGTGGTACGATTTTGTAGATGGAAAGTGTATGATTTTGTAATATTGGTATCATGCAGAAGACTTTGACTTTACAATTTACTCCCACGCCATTCTTGTCAAAACGCCAGTGTACGCCATTGCCATCCCTAAGATGCTAGCAGCCAGAAACAAGAAAAAGAAGAATGACAGATGTTCTACTGCTCCGTCTGCAACACCATCTTCTCCCTCTCACTCCTCCTCTTGGTGTCGCCCCTACTGGAATGCTTCCTCTCATTCTCCTCTCTGCGTCTGATCGCCTTGAGCTCTTCACCCTTGATTTCACCCGCCTTCTTGACTTGTTTAGGCAAATGCCTGTGTCTGTGTATCCTCTTGATCTCAGGCATGTGCTTATATCTCTCCACAAGCGCTCTATCGTATTCAAGTTGCTGGCGCTGTCTTGCAGACTTCACTCCTTGACGCTCAGAAGCGCGAGCACGCCAGAGTCTGATGTTTCCGTCGTCGGAGCCACTGAGGATGTAATTGTTATCCGGGGTCCAGGCTGCGGAGAAAACGCGTTGCATGCGCTTGGTGTGGTAGACGTCTCTGCTGTGGCCGGTATTGCGGGACCACAAGCGCACGCTGCGGTCGTAACTGGCTGATACCAACTCTTCACCGGTAGGAGAGAATTCCACGTCCATTACTGCGGCTACGTGGTCTTTGAGGACGTTCAGTGCGCGCTTGAGGTTTCTCATGTCGAAAATGTAGATGTTGTGGTCTTCGTTTGCGACTGCTAGGTTGAAGGCTTCCATGGGGTTCCAGGAGATTGCGTTGGAGGCGAGGGTGAGCACTGATTTATGCAGGGGAGAGGAAGTGCGCATGTCGTAGAAGATTAGGGAGCGGTCGGTTGCGGTAGACGCCAAGATGGAGGTTTCGGTCTGGTTGAATTTGAGGGCGGTGATTGTGTCGATGCTGTTGGGCCATTGTAGCGTTTGCAGGGGAGCAGAGTTTGGTCGGTTCAGGTCGTAGATGCTGATTACTGAGGATGCAGCGGCGACAGCGGGTTCGGTACGGTGTTTTGTTATGGAGGTGAAGGCGGCGGGGCCAAGGTATGTTGATAGAGGAGCCGCGTTCGAGGCTTGGTTGTAAGGGTCGTACATCTTGATGCTGCGGTCGCTGCCACAGGACAAGAGTTTCTTGTCGTGTGTCCAGCACATGCCCTTGACGATATTCTCATGTGCTTGTGCCTGCCAGATTTCCTCTCTTGTGGTCAAGTCCCAGACTTTGACGACACCATCACCAGAACCCGAGGCGAATCTCTCGAGCGAGTTTGGGTCTTTGGCCATGGTGTAGACTCCATCGACGTGACCGCGGCCGAGTTGAGCCAGGAAGGGCTGAGCAAACATACGGTCCATCTTTGTCGCATTCAGGGCTCTGGTGTATTCGCGGGCGCGCTCGAAGGGGTGTAATGCTGGGTCCAGGTTGCGAGTCTGGCGCTGCACCGAGGTGCCAGGCGTCTGCTGCTGCGACGCAGTGCGAGTGAGGGCCTTTATTTTCTGAAAGCAGTCGCATGTTAGTCCAGAGTCTTCGTATCATATGACAGAAGAAAAAATCACATACCATGATGGAAGGCTGCACCGTCAAGATTCCACACTTGCACCGAATCTTCTTCTTTGCGTCGCTTCCCCCAAAAATTATCGCCTGCTTGCTTCCGAAGCTAAAGATCTAAACTCCGCATTTCTTGGCATCTTTCACATGCTCAGAGAACAGGGTCACTCTTTGGCAATTGCCTTTTCGAGCTTTCCACCAAGCACCACTATTGCTAATCATCCGCATCATCATCGTCACCACACGAGTGTTTGCGCCAAACACAACAACCATGTCTTCAGTACGGCCAATGACACCAGCAGACCTGCTGAAATTCAACCCTTGTAATTTGGATCATCTGACCGAAACCTACAACATCGGCTTCTACCTCGACTACTTTTCAAAATGGCCCGAACTGTGCATGGTCATTGAAGACCCCCATGGCTCGATAGAAGGATACAGTCAGCGATCCCTCCTCCTGATTTCTTCTGCTATTTCCACTAACATACACGCACAGTCCTCGGCAAACTCGAATCCTCCCCCTACGCCGCCCCAGTCACACCCTACGACCCCTCCTCAAACGCCTACACAAAACAATACCCCAACTACCTCCCCTGGCACGCCCACATAACCTGCCTGACAGTCTCCCCCTCCTCACGCCGCTTGGGTCATGCAACAGCCCTCTCCTCATCGCTAGAAACGATCGGCAACCGCGAAAACGCGTGGTTTGTCGATTTGTTCGTCAGAGTCGAGAATACAGCTGCGATTGAGCTTTACAAGAAAATGGGTTATTCGGTGTATAGGAGGATTATCGATTACTATAACGATGGCAGCGATGCTTATGATATGAGGAAGCCGTTGGATAGGGATACAAAGAGAGGTACTGTGAGGGAGGGTGGTGAGAACATTAGAGTCGATCCTGGTGAGGTGTGGTGAAGAGAGAGCAAGGTTCTACAAAAAGACAAGCACTTTCGTGCGAACAAGAGGCAAAGGAGGGCATACAGACTATGTGCAAGAGCTGCCACTCGGTTCGTGCTGGTCATTGAACCTCTCTGGAGATTACTCAGACCATGCGTCACCTCTACCGATACAACATGCATAGTCTCGAGGCTCCAAGAGAGTGTCAAGAAGCAAATCACACTGATCACACTGGTCACCAACGCAAGCAATCAAACCACCAAAGTTAAAGAGAACACGCCATGACATTCAAATTAACAAAAAGAAACAACCAGAGCGCGCGCGTATGAGTGGTAGCAACAGCAGCAAGAAAAATGAGCCTACGACCATTCCAAAAAAGAAGTCGCCCTCGTCCCAAGCAAAGTCGCAGCAGACTGTCCTTCCTTCTCAGAACAGCCACTCGGCTCCGGATCTGAAATGGTTCCGAACAGAGATGGAGAGAAGTGGGGCTAGTCCGTTTCGAGGCCAGGGGCTATGCTATCATCATCCGTTCCCTCGAAGACTCCTTCATCTTTCTCAGTCCAGTTTGTTCCCACTGTTCCTGTTTGAATTGTCCATGTGTCACGGCTGGCCTTGGAACTGCACAAAGAGCAACCATCACCATGACATGATATTAAAGAAGGCGAGGATCCAGGGGAGCGTAGAGGAGACTGAATGCAAAGATAAACCGCGCTGTATGTAATGTGCTGCTAGTCGACAGAAATCGCCTTTTCTCGTCAATCTTCCACTATCTGCGACCGAACCTGCTGTACAGAGTCATGTCAGTATTGAGAATGTAATAGAATTGGGGGTGCTTGTGGGGTCATGCGTACTTCTGCTTCTTCTCTGCCGGCTTGAGAATCTGGAACGAGCACAACAAGCTCTCGTCGACGCTCATCATGGCACCGGCGTTGTCAAACTCTCCACAGTAGTTGGGAGCACTGAACAGCGTGACGAGCTGGCGTTTTGAGAAGAACTCGTAACCGTCTTCGACGACTTGGTGAGCACGGCAAATGAGATCCATGTCGTGCTTTTGCAGGAAGCGGGAAACAACATCGGGTCCGAAGGTGAACGACACACCACGGTCGTTCTCGCTCCATCCAGTAATGTCCTTGTCGGGGTCGGACCACAGAAGATCGCAAAGGAGACCGCAGTCAGGGATCTGTAGTAATCTTGTCAGTGCGCGTTCCGCAGTAGTAGAACGCTTGAACATACATCAGTGGGGCGCATGACACGTCTGATCTGCTCCATCGAGTTGAGATCGGGACTCAAACCACCATGCATGGTGAAGATCTTCTCGTCAATGATGGCGGCAATGGGCAGGCAGTTGAAGCAGTCGGTGAAGGTCTTCCACAGCTTGATGTTGTATCTTCTCTTGCACTCATCGTAGAAACCGTAGATGCGGTTGATCGAGGCACACTCGTGGTTGCCGCGGAGGATGAAGAAGTTCTCGGGGTACTTGATCTTGTAGGCGAGGAGCAAGCAGATGGTCTCGAGCGATTGCTTGCCACGGTCGACGTAATCACCAAGGAAGAGGTAGTTGGCCTCAGGCGGGAAACCACCATACTCGAACAGACGCAGGAGGTCGTAGTATTGGCCGTGGATATCACCACAGATCTAGACGAGCGAGTCAGAAGAGAAGAGCAGAACAGAATGGAAAGAGTGGCTACCTTGATGGGAGCCTCAAGCTCGAGGAGGATGGGCTGGGAAATGAAGATCTCGCGAGCTCTGGTGCAGAGGTAGCGGATCTCCGTCTCGAGAAGCTGGACCTGCTTTCCGGGTCTGCTACCGCGGACCTCGAGCAGTCTGTCGATGATAGAGTCGAGATCGACGTCTTGTTGATCCGCCATTACGAAAAGCTCTACAGGAAGGAGGAAAGGGGAAAACTAAAAGTCTCTCGCCGAGCGCCGGGGCCCTTGTTCGCGCTCAATCGATGTTCCGATGCTTTGTTGGTAGATGGGCTACACGTGTGGCACAGATGTAGTTAGAGGCGACCTCGGGTGCAACGAAAGTGGTGTACGGAGCCTTGGTGTTGACCGGTGCGGAGACTGGAGGTTGACTTTGGGGCGTGTCGGATGACGAAACACGTGGAGCGACGGGCGACAAAGGGACGATGTCGGAGAGGAGTCGAAAAAGGCGCTGGAGGTTGTTTGGCTGTAGACCAGAGATGGGGGTTGGAAACACGCTGTTCAGAGCGCTATGGCCGGGAGAGGAGCGCGACAGGAATTATCGAGCGTCGAAAATTGGAAGAGAATTTTCAGAGATGGAGGCGTGTTCAGCGCAGCTGTTTGTAGGCTATTGGTCAGCAGGGTGTTGGGATGTTGTGAGCTTGAGGATGAGATGGGGCAGGAAGGAGCGCTCGCCCAGGCAAGACTGCGACATGGCCATGGACGGCGGGCGGCGCAGCTTGCGAAACGAGGCGCTGTCGGGGGGCGTGGAACAGTCGACGTACCTTTTTGTGGTTGTTGTAGGTCGTGACAGCTTTTGTGTCGTGGTGTGTTTGATGCGTAGACAGGCAAGAGAGGAAGTCTCGGCGTTGCAGGGAGAAGTTCAGTCCCAAGCAAGCCCCAAGCCCGCCCGCTGCCAGCGAGGAGGCCGTGATCCGTGCTCTGCTACAAAAAACAATTTCGTTGCGCGTCTTTATGTCTTGGTCACAGTAGCCAACTATCTATAGCCTGATCCAATCGATCCGATCTCTTATTCGTGTTTCCCTCGTACAATCGTGGTTCCATCGTCCGTCACTGATTCCCAAAATCCAGATTCAAGACTCATCACGTGGCCATGGACCATCTCGTCAACAACACCATAACAATAAAATGGTCATTCTTCCATGAGGTATCTACCTTTTTCCTGTACGCCTTCGCTATGCCTTTGTCCGCTCCCTTCATGTCATCCTGCTGGGCCGCGTCCGTAAATCCATCATTCGCTATACAACAACACAAACGCCTTTCAAAACACATCACGGCTTCTTCGAGCCATCGTGACATTCCTTCACCCCAGCCTCCTGCCTCCGACCGTCACTTCTCGACTATCCGTTCTTTGGCTTCCCAGTGACGGTCTGGCGCTGTACTCTCTTTCGGTACCATTCTTCATGTCTTCGCTCAACGCTGTCAACCAGCCATTGCCGAGGTCGCTCTTCAAAGTCTCAATCTTTTGTCGATATGCCTCGCTGTTGACACCAATGTCCTCGTCGTCCTCGGCTGATGGTTCGAATCCTTCTATAGACATGCTCGATGCTCCAGTATCTAGTGGCGGCAATCGAGGTGGTGATGAAGTCGCCCGTACATATCGTTGTTGTTCTTCTGATGACAGCTGTGCTTTAGGGGCTGTACGTGGTGAAGGCGGTGCATCAGCTTGAGTGGACTCAGAGCCCATTTCGTGTGACAGTTCGACTATTCTCCTTCGAGAGCCCTTCTTCTTCCTTTGTGATGCAGTCGAGTAATCACCAATTGACCTTGTTGATCCTTGGTTGTAGTCTGCAGCTGCTTGTCGTGATCGTTCACCTAAGTTAGGCATGTTCAAAGCATCATCCGATCGCTCATCTTCAATGACCGGAGGTGCTACCGGAGCCTGTGGTGGTTCTGGTGCGCGGTCAACCAACTGCCTTCGCTCGCTATATGACGGACCAGTAGAATCAATCTTGACATCTTCGGTGTAGCCTGGCGTTGCCCGGAAGAGGTTGAAGATGGTGACCCTGTAGTTTGGATGTGTGCGAACGAAAGGGTTCTTTGCCACATAGATATCTTGCATCTCGGGCATCCTTGTCAATCGTGCTAGCTCCGTAGGATCCGTCAACTTGTTGTCGCGCAAATCTACTCGTTCGAGGGAGAACAATCGCTCAATACCAGCAAGTGAGACGAGCCGGTTCGATCTGAGGTTCAAAGTAGTAATAGCAGGGAGCGGGTTGCGAAGAAGAGAGTGCAGGCTGTCAATCATGCAGTTGGAAAGATTGAGCGCTCTCAAGTTAGTCAAGGAGGCAAGACTCTCCGGGATCTCGGTAAAGAGGTTTGCTGAGAGGTCGAGCGAATGCAATGTCTGGGCCAGTGGCGCAAGACTATGGGTTGTGATAAATGTCAAGCCGTTCTCAGCAAGACTGAGGTGACGCAGGAAGCGCCACTTGGACGCAGGGACAATGCCCAATGCCAAAAGATTGGATGTACTATTCCGTGGTGTGCTTGAATGAATGCTTGAACCTGAACTGCCAGATTCACGTCTGAACTTGGGCGTGCCGCTTCGTGGATGATGTCCATGGCCATATGATGAATTATGCCGAGAGCTGGCAGGTCTTGATGGTGAGATGCTCCTTTGTCGCAGACGAGGTGTCTTCTTCCCATCGGAAGATGCTGTTCGCGCCATGTTCACAGCTGAGGGCTGAGGACTGCCAATGGATGGCCGTCTTCCCTCTGCCATTGGCGAGTTGGGTACCGAAGCAGATGCCAAGTCAGCGGTATTTCTGACGCTATTGTTCGCCGACGGCCATACTACAGCTGGGGAAGAGGGTATAGGCGCCTTTGACGACCTGCGACGGCGCTTGTCCATGTCATCCAAGACAATATTGATAGTTAGATCAGCCAGATCGTCAATGCTAGCGCGCTTGATCGTGAGACTGCGGAGTTGCTCGGCCATACGGTCCCAGCCGAAGAGTTGTCGAAAGTCCAGATCGCATATCTCCAGAGCGCTCACATTCTTGAACGCGAACAACGGGACTGCAGTGTCGAAGGGAAACTCCTCAAATCCCGCAATCAATTTGGAGCGGTGGTCTGGCGAGAGTCGCAGACAGGGTATCTTTGTGAATGCCGAATACAAATATTTCAGATCTTCCAGCTCGGCTGCCTTTTGCTTTTCCTCCTTGTTCGACTGACCGCTGAGATTGAAGTGTGACCACATGCTCGACATGGTAGACATGACACTCCGTACGCTCGAGGAGGACCGAACCGAGTCAGCGTCCGAGGCACGACCGCGCGATTTCGGGGCCGAGAGGAACGAGACATAGTTTCCAGGGGCGACGTCATTGTGTATGTTTTCGAGACGAATTGTCATGGGCCCGACATTGATGCCCAGTTCCTCGAAGCGAGACAGTAGGTAGAAGAGGTGGTGTGGAGTCAGGGTCAACTTGACGGGCTTGACTGTCTGCGAGGTGAAGCTGAGATAGGGGAGCGATAGGGCGGCAGCAAAAGTGCTGGCCGAAGAGGTAGACGACAATGCCGAGGGAGCGGTGGGAGGGCTCATGGCCGTGGCCGAGACAGGAGAGGTGACATTTTGGGATCCGCGCCTCTGCAATTGCAGCGCGTTGGCCAGGGCCTTTTCGTGGGTTCGCACAAAGTAGGCGAGTTGCTGAGGGCGGTATACGTGAGCGGGCGCCCAGCGACTCTCGCAGTCTGTCTAGACACTTACCTTTATGAATTGGTGGCCATCCTCAGTGTCCATGATCAAGGACGCCCGGGCTCTCTATGCATGGGAGCAGGAGCAACGGCAAGGGCGCAAGCAAGGACAGAAGGACGAATGGAGGGGAACGATGCAGCGATATGAATAATTGCGCTATCTCCCCAGAGCAGCCCACTTCGCAGTCGCAGTCGCAAAAGCAGCGCAAGGCCAGAGAGGCAGAGGTGGAAGTCGAGCCCGCAGCAAGAGGCTCTGTAGGACTGTATGTATGACGGTTGAAACTTTGGACACTTGAAACAGTCAAAAGTGCTGGTGCTGCCAGGCCGCAGACCACCAAATTTGATAAACCCTCTGCCCTCCTCGTACTACGACCGACCCAATATTGACTTGGCTTTGATGGCGACAGCGACGTGACCGGTTGCCGTTCACGACTAGTCGTCATACACTAACACAATGCAGCCATCACATGCCTGTGTCAAGTCACCTTTTACACCCTCTTGTTCTGACCCTCTCCAGCTCTTCCCAAAGAGACCTACCTGCTGTACTACACGAGTCGAGTCCCGCCCAGGAAGCGGCAACAAGCTCCGGAACTTGGTATCAAAGGATCAGGGTCTCTCTGTTCCGCACAGACATCTTGCACACAGCAATCTCCCTCTGCTCTTGGCCTCTACAATCAACCGTGAACATGACGATTCTGGTGAGCCTAACAACCGAGATGGTGTTGTGCTCATCCTTTCTGCTTCCACAATCACATCTTTGATATCAGGTTCAAAAATGTGGCAAGTATACCCACCAGCCCACTCGTTCTTGGATCATCCATCCCTCCAATCAGAAATCACCGCATGCACATCATGAAGCTCGTACATCCAGCCTCTCTCACCCCAAGGATTCCACGTGAAGACATGCATTAACCACCATCATGCATGCTAACCCTTGGCAACAAGACAACTAAATTTGCATCTGTAGTTTTGCGTTCGATTTCTGGTAGACTCTCGGCCCGCGGTTGGAACAGAACAGTCGAACCTGCATTGCCGTTTCTTCGCAGTTGAAACAGCACTTTGGGCAGTATCCTGTTTCGGATCAAAGGACATCCGATGAGCCTTGGGCCCGGAATGTTGGTAATACGTGATTTCCATGAACATTTCACTTCGCATTGTATACGTACTGCTTGGGTGGATCTCGTTCAGATAAAGGTCGCCTAGTGAACCAGACAGCGGTATACCGTTCACAGATCTTGCATTAGCAGGCAAATCCTTATCCTCGGTCTCGAGTCGATCCAGCAAGGTGCTATCCAACAAATGGAATAAATGTAATCTTTGTACAAGTACGCTGGAATAAATAGATAAAAAGAGGTACAAGGGATCTTTTTCTTCGTCGTTGCTTCTAAAAAGCGGGCGCTCCAAAAAATTGTGTTGAACGAGTAACCTTCTCTTCGTCCAGTCGAATGATAAGACTACTACGACGACGCATGGTGGTGGTGACACGCCCGATTCGGCTCTCTCCCTCATGAATGCAGTAAACAAGACCTTTCGATTGAAAAGGACGTTTACTCCTTGGCCTTAGGGGGGCTCTGGACTGCGAAGGTACCCTTGAAGTCCTCGGCAGAGATACCGGTGATGGGCTCGACGTTGTTCTCCTATAGTTGTGATGGTTAGGTTGCTGTACAGCTTTAAGGGGGGTCGGTTGAAGCACGAACCTTGAGGTATGCGTCGGTGGCCTCCTGGTACTCTCTGTTCATGGTGGAAGGTGTGCCTCTGGCGCCGGCGCGGATACCGAAGAACAGAACGGCAGTGACGACGAGACCGCCCATGGTGTACCAGAAAACCTGCTTAGCCTCACCGGGAGGAGTTTGAGCGCGGGGACCGTGGGGACCGAAAGCGATCCAGTATGCTGCGCGGAATAACGTGTCAGAGCTGTATTTAGACCCAATTGAAGATGTAAATGCACAGAAATCAGATTGACGAGCTCAGAAGACTCGTTTGACGCAGCTGAGCTCGCCAATTGGACGTGTGCGGGCTTTGTGACAAAAAGTCGACATACCGGCCTTCTTCTCTTGCAGGGTCATCTCGGTCCAGTCAACCTTCATGCGGTCTCTGAGGGCCATCCAGAGGTCAGCCTGCTCCTGGGGAGGCATGGCCTCCCATCTCTTCTCAATGTTTGCGAGGGTAGGGTTGGAGATGGCGTGAGCACGGCGGGTCTGGGTTGCGCGCACCGACGAGCGCAGGGCGGCGGCGGCGGTGCCGGTGGTACGGAGCATGGAAGTGCGCATTGTGTCTATTATTTTATCGGAGAAGAGGGCGTGAGGGGAGGAGGATCGTCTATACAGGGCGGGGCGCGACTGAGGGTGATGATGCTGCTTGCAATTGATGGGAGCTGGTTGTCGAGAGAATCTCGGCATAAACCGCTGACCACGCCAAGCCTGTCATCACCTTTCTTTTGTTCCTGCCCTCTCCGATCATCTTTTCACTCATAAGCTATAGCAGGTCATACCGAGCTGCAGTATCTGTCGTGCTAATTCAGGTTTCATTCTGGAGACTGTCTGAAGAGCTGTTCTGAAGTTTCTTTCGATCCAAAAATTGAGACGGAAGAATCATCATCCGTTGTTCCTCCATGACCACTAATAACACAATCCAGCTCACTCGGTAGGACCGCCAAACACTCTCATTTCGTAGTCTTCTCTCCAAGCACCCCGATACATGCCCTGACTCTTTGGCTCACTCTGTTCGCGCAATGCTCTTTCGGTCACCAGATCCATAGCATATTCTGCAGCTGCTTGCATAGTGTAGACTTTGGGTAGGATTTCCGCAGGATCGTCATGAAGCTCACCAAGGTCGACCTTTTGCTTTCCTACCTGAGTCGAGTGAGTGGCGGCTGTGTCTGCATGCTTGTCAATGTTTTGGTCTCAGAT
>Ga0268251_10000639_pt1 | contig 10917 bp, 10 predicted proteins | sample AgamicAsMae_FD_200527 | JGI IMG/M metagenome (GOLD analysis project Ga0268251, IMG submission 200527) | Agave microbial communities from Guanajuato, Mexico - As.Ma.e (v2) (version 2) | ecosystem: Host-associated > Plants > Phyllosphere > Phylloplane/Leaf | place: Guanajuato, Mexico | collected...
GGCCCCATGACCGTCCATTTCATCGGCGCCGGGCCGGGCGCGGCCGATCTCGTCACCGTGCGCGGCCGCGACCTGATCGCCGCCTGCCCGGTCTGCCTGCATGCCGGCTCCCTCGTGGCGCCGGAGATCCTCGGCTGGTGCCCGGAGGGCGCGCGGATCGTCGACACCGCCCCCCTCGACCTCGACGCCATCCTCGCGCTGATGCGGGACGCCCACGCGGCCGGCCAGGATGTCGCCCGCCTCCATTCCGGCGATCTCTCGATCTGGAGCGCGCTCGCCGAGCAGACCCGCCGGCTCGACCGCCTCGGCATTCCCTATACGGTGACGCCGGGGGTGCCCTCCTTCGCCGCCGCCGCCGCGACCCTCCGGCGGGAGCTGACGGTGCCCGGGCTCGCGCAATCCGTCGTCCTGACGCGCACCTCCGGCCGGGCCAGCGCCATGCCGGAGCGCGAGCGCCTCGCGACCTTCGCGCAGAGCGGCGCGACGCTCGCGATCCATCTCTCGATCCACGTGATCGAGACCGTCGCCGCCGAGCTGACGCCCTTCTACGGCGCCGGCTGTCCCGCGGCGGTGGTGTTCCGCGCGACCTGGCCCGACGAGCGGGTGATCGAAGGCACGCTTTCCGACATCGCCGGCCGGGTCGCCGAGGCGGGCCTGGAGCGCACCGCCCTCATCCTGGTCGGGCCGGCGCTCGGCGATACCGGCGCCGCCGAGAGCGCCCTCTACTCCGCCGGCTACGACCGCCGCTTCCGCCCGACCGGAGGCGGACGGTGAGCGGCCGTGGCATCCTCGTCGCCGCGCCGCGTTCGAGCTCCGGCAAGACGACCGTGACGCTCGCCCTGATGCGGGCCCTGCGCCGCCGGGGCGTCGCGGTGCGTGGCGCCAAATGCGGGCCGGACTACATCGACCCCGCCTTCCACGAGGCGGCGACCGGGCATCCGAGCGTCAACCTCGATTCCTTCGCCATGAACGATGCGCTCCTCGACGCGACGGCGGCCTTGGCGGCGCGGGATGCCGGGATCGTCGTCGCCGAGGGTTCCATGGGCCTCCACGACGGCATCGTCGCGGGCGCCGGGCGCACGGGGGCGAATGCCGACATCGCCGCCCGCTACGGCTGGCCGGTGGTGCTGGTGCTCGACGTCTCGGGCGCGGCGCAGTCGGCGGCCGCGGTCGCCCTCGGCTGCCGGGCCTACGATCCGCGGGTGCGGCTCGCCGGCGTCGTCCTCAACAAGGTTGCGAGCGCGCGCCATCGCCGCCTCGTCGAGGACGGGCTGCGCCGGGTCGGGATCCCGATCCTCGGGGCGATCATGCGGGATGCCGGCCTCATCCTGCCGGAGCGGCATCTCGGCCTCGTCCAGGCCCGCGAGACCTCGGGGCTCGAGGAGCGCCTCGACCGTCTCGGCGACCTCGCCGAGGCGGGTCTCGATCTCGACGCCATCCTCGCCTGCGCGGGCGGCGGCGTGCCGGACGCCGCCCCCGGCGGTCTGCCTTCCCCACCGGGACAGCGGGTCGCCGTGGCCTCCGATGCGGCCTTCTCGTTCCTCTATCCGCATATGGCGGCGGGCTGGCGGGAGGCCGGCGCCGAGCTCGTACCCTTCTCGCCGCTGGCCGACGAGGCGCCCGCTGAGGATTGCGACGCCTGCTGGCTCCCCGGCGGCTACCCGGAGTTGCATGCGGGCCGGCTCGCGGCGGCCGGGCGATTCCTCGACGGCCTGCGCCGCTTCGCGCGAACGCGGCCGCTGCACGGCGAGTGCGGCGGCTACATGGTGCTCGGCGAGAGCCTGGAGGATGCCGAGGGCGTCGGCCACGCCATGGCCGGCCTGCTCCCTGTCGCGACCTCCTACCGGTCGCGCCGTCTGCACCTCGGCTATCGGGTGGCGACGCTCGCCGCAGACTGCGTGCTCGGGCGAGCGGGCGCGCGCCTCGTGGGGCACGAGTTCCACTACGCCAGCGAGACCTCGCCTCCGCCTGCCGAGGACGTCGCCCTCGCACAGGTGACGGACGCGGAGGGCGCCGCTCTCGGACGCCGCGCCGGCCATCGCGTCGGACGCGTCACGGGCAGCTTCTTCCACCTCATCGCCGCGCGGGCGGCGTGAGGCCGACTCACTCGGCGTCGTTGGCGGCCTGGTCCGGCTGCGGCGTGGAGTGGCTGAGCTTCGCCGCGGTCCGCACGATCGAGAGCACGTCGCGGCGGGTCTGCTCGTCGCCGATCTGCGAGAAGGCGCGCAGGAGCTCGATGGCGCCCTGAGCGTTCAGGAAGCCGAACACGTCCTCCTTCGGCGCGGCGGCATCGCCCTCCTCGAAGAAGGCCGAGACCGGCACCTCGAGCAGCCGGGCGATCTCGCGCAGACGGCCGGCACCGACGCGGTTCTGGCCCTTCTCGTACTTCTGGACCTGCTGGAAGGTCACGCCGACCGCCGTTCCCAGCGCGGTCTGGCTCAACCCCCTGGCCTTGCGGAGCGCCGTGATCCGCAACCCCACCAGCCGGTCTACATCTGTCGTTTGCTTGGGCATCATCGTCCGGGCCTGTCCTCCGCCACGGGCATTAGGCCCGGCGTGTCATCATGTCCCTGATGGGGCGCCATAAGCTGTCTGAATCGATCCATCACGTTCGTGAACGAACTTAACAATATGCTAATTTCGTTGATCACGAGATCGTGAGCACCGACTTTCGGCGAATTTTTCCGTTCCCCATCCTCACTCTTGAGCGCGATCGGACAACGTTTCCGGAAGATCGGATGAGCCTGGGCCGAATCTTGGCGCTGGTATACCCGGTACAACCTGAATGTCCGATCGTCGTGATCGAAGCAGCGGCGGCGACCGTGTGCCTCGATGATCCCTTGGCGCGAATGGCCTTCTACGTTGGCACTCTCGAACAACAAAAATCAACTTTGCGAGAGCGGTTTTGCAGCATCTTTCGTCTCGGTACTTTCTACTTTGCGTTGAAAGCCGCATTTGCGGAGCGTCGGCGGACGGACCGCGACTCGTGGTTCCTCACCCTCGGCAAAGGAACGGTAACGACATTGCCAATGTCGGCGGCACGCAGGCGCCCGGTGGGCCGAAGCGAAAGAAATGCGAAAGCGGCGAGGGAGCAATAGGCATCTCTGTTGCTGATCGAGGCGTGCAGGTCGAAGCCCGGCAAATACTCGTGCCGATCTGAGACAGGCTTGGCTCATCACGGGACGAGACATCGCAAGATGTTCCACCAGGTTCCTCCTCAGAACTACCAGAGGCTCGCCGGCCCGCTCAGCCGTCGCCGCGAGGTCTGGTCCGCTCTGATGCCCCGGCGGGGACGTGCCGCGTTCCGGATCGCCATCTCGGCGACGCTGGCGGTGGCCGACGCGCTCACCATCTGCGGCCTCGGGATCGGCCTGGAGCTCGGCTACTACGCGCTGACGGAGGGCGGCCTGATCCCGTCCGCCGAGAGCCGGGCTCTGGCGCTGGCCGGCACGCTGACGCTGATCGTGGTCCTCGCCAACGCCCTTCGCGAGGAGTACGGGATCGAGAACGCCCTCTCCCGCAAGCCGCACCTGCGCCGGGCCGCCACGACCTGGCTGATGGCCTGGGGCGCGATGCTCGTCCTCGGCTTCGCCACCAAGACCACCAACGATTTCTCCCGCGTCGTCGTGCTCGGCCTGTTCGTGGCCGGGCTCCCGGCCATGATCGGCCTGCGGGCGGCGATGCTCGCCCTGGTGCGCCGGACGATCACCCCGGAGGCGGCCTCCGTGAGCCGCGTGCACCTCGTCGGCTACGAGGAGGACATCGCCCGCTTCTACGAGAGCCACGATGCCGAGGCGCTGGGCCTGCGCGTGGTTGGGACGAGCTACCTGCGCCGGGTCGAGCGCGACGCCGACGCGAACACGCGGCGCGCCCAGCTCGACGAGGACCTGGACCTCGCCGTCTCGGTCGTTCGCTTCCTGCGCCCGGACGACGTGTTCATCCTGGTGCCGTGGGGCGATGCCGCCGAGGTCGACCGCTGCGTGGACACCTTCCTGCGCACACCCGCCGCGATCCACCTGCGGCCCGGGGGCGTGCTCGACCGCTTCCCCGACATGCAGGTGGCCCGCGTCGGCCGGCTGTCGGGCATCAACATCGGGCGGCGCCCGCTCAGCATCGGGGAGATCCTGGTCAAGCGCGCCTTCGACATCTGCGTCGCCAGCCTCGGCCTCCTCGCGATCTCCCCGCTGATGGCGCTCGTGGCCCTGGCGATCAAGCTCGACAGCCCCGGCCCGGTGTTCTTCCGGCAGCGGCGCTACGGCTTCAACCAGGAGCCCTTCGGCGTCTTCAAGTTCCGCAGCATGCGCACCGAGAAGAACGCCAAGTTCGTGCAGGCGACGCGCAACGACAGCCGCATCACCCGCGTCGGCGCCTTCCTGCGCCGGACGAACCTCGACGAGCTGCCCCAACTCATCAACGTGATCCTCGGCGACATGAGCCTCGTCGGCCCGCGCCCGCACGCGCTGGCCCACGACATCAGCTTCGAGCGGCGCATCGCCCAGTACGCCCGCCGCCACAACGTCCGTCCCGGCATCACCGGCTGGGCGCAGGTGAACGGCCTGCGCGGCGAGACGCTCACCGACCTCGACATGGAGCGACGCGTCAGCCACGACCTGCACTACATCGACAACTGGTCGATCTGGTTCGACATCCAGATCATGATCCGCACCTTCTCGCCCAAGGCCTATCGCAACGCGTTCTGAGAGCCCGCTCAGGAGGCCGCGCGGGCGGTGCAGGCGCCGCACTCGCCCTCGACCTCGAGGATCCGGCTCCGCGCCTTGAAGCCCGAGAGGGCGAGCGTCCGGTCGATCTGCCGCTCGATCTCCGGCGAGGTCGTCTCGTCGATGCTGCCGCAGTTCCGGCAGATCATGAACACGAGGCCGGCCCCGTCGCCATGATCGTGGACGCAGGGCACGAAGGCGTTGCGGGTGGCGATGCGGTGGACGAGGCCGTTCTCCGTCAGGAAGTCGAGGGCGCGGTAGACCGATACGGGCGCCACCCGCCGGCCGGGGGCGCTGATGCGCTCGGCGATGTCGTAGGCGCCGAGCGGCCGCCCGTCGGCCGCGACCGCGCGCAGGACCTCGCGGCGCAGATGCGTGAACTGGAGGCCGCGCTCCCCGCACAGGCGCTCGGCCCGCGCCATCATCTCCTCGGCGTCGTGCCCGTGGTGATGGTGATCGTGGCCCCGGCACTCCGAGCCGGCCTCGGCCGATCCCCGCTCGTCCATCCCGCTCTCCGCCGACGCCATTGCTGGGTAACGATGTTACAGTGTATCAGGCGCTACGCTCCGCCGACAGCCCCTTTCTCCGGACCCGCCGCCCCGTGACACGCACCGACCGCACGACCCGGACGTCGCTGCTGCGCTCGGGGCTCGGGCCGCGCCTCGGCGCCGCGCTCCTCCTCTCGGGCGCGATCTGGCTCGCGATCCTGTGGGCGACGCGGCCGTGAGCGCGGCCCTCGCCTTCCGCCATCTGACTCTCGGCTACGACCGGCACCCGGCCGTTCACCACCTCGACGGCACGGTGGACCGGGGCGAGCTCCTCGCGATCGTCGGCCCCAACGGCGCCGGCAAGTCGACCCTGCTCAAGGCCATCGTCGGCGACGTGCCGTGCCTCGAAGGCGCGATCGGCCGCGGCGACGGCGCGCTCGCCTACCTGCCGCAGGCCGACGAGATCGACCGCACCTTCCCCTTGAGCGTCCTCGACCTTGTGGCCATGGGCCTGTGGAGCCGGACCGGGCCCTGGCGCAGCCAGGGCAGCCGCCGCGCCGCGCTCGCCGCGGCGATCGAGACGGTAGGGCTCGGCGGCTTCGAGGGCCGGCTGATCGGCACGCTCTCCGGTGGCCAGTTCCAGCGGGCCCTGTTCGCGCGGCTGATCGTGCAGGACGCCGCGGTCATCCTCCTCGACGAGCCGTTCCGGGGGATCGACGCCCGCACCACCGACGACCTGATCCGGCTGATCCTGCGCTGGCACGGAGAGGGGCGCACGGTGCTCGCCGCCCTCCACGACATGGCGCAGGTGCGCGCCCACTTCCCTCGCACGCTGCTGCTCGCCCGCGAGGCCGTGGCCTGGGGTGCGACCGCCGCGGTGCTGACCCCCGCCAACCTCTCCCGCGCCGGGCGCCTCTCCGAGGCCTGGGACGAGACCGCCGCCGTCTGCGGACGCGACGACGGCCACGGCCACGCGCATGACGACGCCCAAGACACCGAGGCCCAAGGCGCTGAGGCACAAGGCGCTGAGGCCCACCGCCACGACGATCGGATCCATGCCGGCCACGGGCACCATCACCACGACCACGCGCCCGCGAGGAAGGCCGGATGAGCGAGAGCCTTCTCGCGCCCTTCCTCGAGTTCGGGTTCATGCGCCGCGCCCTCGTGGGCTGCCTGGTGCTGTCGGTGTCGGCGCCCCCGGTCGGCGTCTTCCTGATGCTCCGGCGCATGAGCCTGATGAGCGAGGCCATGAGCCACGCGATCCTGCCCGGCGTCGCGACGGGGTTCATCGTAGCCGGGCTGTCGCTGCCGGCGATGACGTTCGGCGGGCTCGCGGCCGGGCTCGTCGTGGCGCTGCTGGCGGCGGCCGTGACCCGCACGACCATGGTGCGGGAGGATGCGAGCCTCGCGGCCTTCTACCTGATCGCGCTCGCCGGCGGCGTCCTGCTGATCTCGCTGCGCGGTTCGCAGCTCGACCTGCTGCACATCCTGTTCGGCAACGTGCTCGCCCTCGACGACGGCGCCCTCGTCCTGCTCGGCGGCATCGCGACGGTGACGCTCGTGGTGATGGCGGCGATCTTCCGGCCGCTGGTGATGGAGTGCGTCGACCCGCTGTTCCTGCGCACCGTCAGCCGGGCCGGCGGGCCGGTCCACTTCGCCTTCCTCGGGCTTGTGGTGATGAATCTCGTCGGCGGCTTCCAGGCGCTCGGCACGCTGCTCGCCGTCGGGCTGATGCTGCTGCCGGCGGTCACCGCCCGCTTCTGGGCGAGCGACCTCACGGGGCTGATCCCCGCCTCGATCCTCGCCGCGGTCGTCGCGAGCCTGAGCGGGCTCGCCCTCGCCTACCATCTCGACCTGCCGGCCGGCCCGGCGATCGTGCTCGCGGCCGGCGGCCTCTACGTCCTGTCGCTGCTGATCGGGCCCCGGGGCGGGCTCGCCCACCGGCTGATCCGGCGCCGGCACCTCGAGGCGTGAGCCTCAGAGCGCGAACAGGCTCATGAGGCCGGAGACGACGGCGTAGACGAAGCCGGCATTCACCGCGACGCCGAAGGCGCCGACGGCGAGACCGGCCAGAACCACGATCCCGTCCCGCTCCACCAGGCCGAGGCCGACGAGGCAGACCGCGATCCCGAGGGGGATCTGCCCGACGATCGGCGCGGCGACGACGAGGGCGGCCGAGAGCGTCAGCAGGATCACGCCGATCCCGCGCATGCCGAGGGCGCTGTCGAACACGGCCAGCCGCGGCCGCGACCAGCGCTCCAGGCGACGCAGCAGCGGCACGGCGCGGTTCGCCGCCCGCTCCACGTCCCGCCGGGCGACAGAGCGGCGCAGGAGCGCCTTCGGCAGCCAGGGCGAGGACATGCCCGCGATGAGCTGCACGGCGACGAGCAGCAGCAGCAGCCCGCAGATCAGCGGGATCGGCGGTGGCATCGGGAGGCAGTTCGGCAGGCCGAGGATGACGACGAGCAGCGCGAAGGCGCGGTCCTTGAGGACGGCCACGATGTCGCCGACCGTCAGCCGATCGCCTTCCTGGCTCGCGAGCACGGTCAGGACGTCGGAGGTGCGTGCGCCGGATGTCAAGGAGGCTTGGCCGTTGGCTTCTGTCCCGGCCGGGGCTCTAGCCGAGTTCACCGGCCCCGCCAAGCGCGGGCGCATGGCAGCGGCCCGGCTCCGGGCGGCCTGCCGCGACGGCAGGAAGAGAAGCCGAGATCGTATCGCTGAGGATGCCTTTTGCAGCATTTGATAACCTGAAGTTATTTTCAGTCGATGAGATGATCTGGTCTGTAATCGAACCGGACGACGATTTGAGTGGTGGACAGAGTTCGGCCGCAACTTGGCAAAACAACTTGAAGTCGCGAACCTGTCCCTTCCATCGGACCTACCCCCTTTGCAGGCTCGGAACCCATCACTCGCCCCGGCCCGGCGAAGATCGGCGCGCCTCGTCGCGACCCTGCTCCTATCCTCCGCGGCCTCCGGCGCCCGGGCCGGCGACGCCTCCCTCGATACCCTCGTCTTCGGCAGCCTCGATGCCGGGGCGGCGACCTTCCTCTCGGCGGGTGCCAAGATCGCCCTCGAGAGCCTCGACCGGCCCGGCTTCGCCGCCCTCGTCAGCGTCGGCGCGGGCCGCCGCACCGAGCGCCCCTGCGCCTGCGCCGCCTTCGCCGGATCCTCCGATCTCTCCCGCTACACCGCCCACGGCTCCGCTCTCGTCGGGTACCAGTGGTTTCAGGATTGGGGCGTTGTTGGGGCCTTCCTCGGCCCCGAGGCCGCCTTCGAGGCGCTGAGCGACGGGCGGGCCGTCGCCGCCCTGCCGGTCCGCGTCGGCGTCCGCTTCCACGGCGAGGTCTGGGCGCGGCCGACCGACGAGACCCTTGTGACGGGTACGGCGATCCTCGGCACCGCGCGCACTGACGCCTGGGTCCGCGCGAGCTGGGGATATCGCCTGTGGAGCGCCTATCTCGGGCCCGAGGCGAGCCTCTACGCCGACCGCACCGGCTACCGGAAATGGGCCGCCGGCCTCCACGCCACGGATTTCGCGGTGGCCGGCTACAGCTTCCGCCTCTCCGCCGGCGTCCAGAAGGAATCGAGCGGCGTGCGCTACGCTCCCTATATCGGCATCTCCGCCTGGACGCCGCTCTGAGGCACGGGCTCGGCCGAGAGCGAGCCGAGAAAGCGCGCGGCGTCCGCCGCGATGTGGCTGCGGCGCGCCTCGCTCATGCGGGCGAGGGTCCGGTAGGGCATCGCGAGGCGCGGGTTGCCGGAGAGCCGCGCCTCGTTCTCGATGAGGAAGTTCCAGTAGAGGTAGTTGAACGGGCAGGCCCGCTCGCCCTCCTTCCTCGACACCTCGTAGCTGCACCGGCCGCAATAGTCCGACATGCGGTCGATGTAGGCGCCCGACGCCGCGTAGGGCTTCGAGCCGAGCACGCCGCCATCGGCGAACAGCACCATGCCGTGGACGTTCGGCAGCTCGACCCATTCGTAGGCGTCGGCGAAGACGATGAGATACCATTCCTCGACCTGGGCCGGGTCGAGCCCGGCGATCAGGGCGAAGTTGCCCGTCACCATCAGGCGCTGGATATGGTGGGCGTAGGCGTGCTCGCGCGTGTCCCGCACCACCTGGGCGATGCAGTTCAGGCGCGTCTCCCCGGACCAGTAGAACCAGGGCAGGTCGCGCCTGGCGTCGAGCGCGTTGGTGCCGGCATAGTCCGGCATCCGCGCCCAGTAGACGCCGCGCACGTATTCCCGCCAGCCGAGAATCTGGCGGATGAAGCCCTCGACGCAGTTGAGCGGCGCCCCGCCCTCCCGCCAGACGCGCTCGGCGGCCTCGCAGACCTCCCCCGGCGTCAGCAGCCCGGCGTTGAGCGCCGGCGCGATCAGCGCGTGATAGAGGAAGGGCGCGCCGGTGCGCATCGCGTCCTGGTAGTCGCCGAAGAGGGGCAGGCCCTCCTCCAGGAAGGCCGCGAAGGCTTCGAGCGCCTGGGCCCGCGTCACCGGCCAGGCAAAGGCGTCGAGGTTGCCGAAATGATCGGGGAAGCGCTCCGCCACGAGGGCGATGACCTCGCGCGTGATCGCGTCCGGCGGGAAACCCGCGCGGCGGGGCGGCACCAGCTCCCGCGGCAGGGGCTTGCGGTTGTCGCGGTCGAAGTTCCACTGGCCTCCGACCGGCTCGCCCTCCTCCATCAGGAGGCCTGTGCGGCGGCGCATGGCCCGATAGAACGTCTCCATGCGCAGCGACGCCTTGCCCTCCGCCCAGGCCTCGAAGGAACGGCGCGGGCAGAGGAAGCGGTCGTCCTCGCGGATCTCCACGGGGACGGGCAGGTCATCGCGCCAAGCCTGCATCATCTCGAGGACGCGCCACTCGCCGGGCTCGACGGTGACGATCCGCTCCGGGCGATGGCGCGCGACGGCCCGTGCCAGCTCGCCGGTGAAGCTGCCGGTGTTGCCCGGCGCGTCGAGGCGCACATAGTCGACCGCGATGCCTTCCGCCTCGAGCTCGGCCGCGAAGTGGCGCATGGCCGAGAACAGGAAGGCGATCTTCTGCTTGTGGTGGCGGACATAGGTCGCCTCGGCCTCGACCTCGACGAGGAGCACGGTGTCCTGCTCCGGATCGATGTCGCGCAGGCTCGCCAGCCGCCGGTTGAGCTGGTCGCCGAGAACGAAACGCAGGACGCCGCCGCGGTGCGATCCAGTCATGCGCTCAGGGCCGCCGGTCGATGGCGTTCAGGATTCGTCGCACGCCTCGGCCCCTGTCTTCATCGCGTCGACGGCTTAGGTATCGCGCACGCCGCCGGCTCCGAGTCCAAGCCGGTTGCGCTAAGGTCGCAGGCAGGCCCTTCGAGACCGTCCGAGGCGTCAGATGAAGTTCGCGTTCGCCGGCATCGACTTCCTCGGCGGCGTCCTCGACGGGCTCGTCGGGGCGGACGCCGATCAAGCTTTTCACCCGTCCCTGCGACGGCGTCTACGACCATAACGAGGCGGTGATCGCCCAGGCGCGGCGCTTCCGGGTGCCGATCCAGATGTCGCGCCTGCTGCCGGGCGATCTCGAGGCCCTGCACGCGGCGCACGGACGCGACTGGGCGCTCGTCGTAGCGGGTTACCCGTGGAGGATCACCGGCTGGAAGAGCCGGGTTCGCTACGCCCTGAACATCCACCCCTCGCCCCTGCCCACGGGACGCGGCCCCTACCCGCTCTTCCGCGCCCTCGCGGAGGGC
>Ga0268251_10000642_pt1 | contig 10895 bp, 15 predicted proteins | sample AgamicAsMae_FD_200527 | JGI IMG/M metagenome (GOLD analysis project Ga0268251, IMG submission 200527) | Agave microbial communities from Guanajuato, Mexico - As.Ma.e (v2) (version 2) | ecosystem: Host-associated > Plants > Phyllosphere > Phylloplane/Leaf | place: Guanajuato, Mexico | collected...
GTTTCTCAGAGGAGGTCAAGTGACGGGGAAGAAGACCTTTCAACGCTGGACGAAGAGGGTGATTTGCCTGATTTCGACGACGATGACGAAGGTGCTCGACCTTCCAGTCCTTTCCACTCGCAACCTGAAGACGACTCTTCTGACGAGGAGTCGACGGGATCCTCAGCTGTCCCTTTGTCTCCTGGTGCGCAGGCTGCTCGAGATGCCGCACAACGAGCTGAGGACGAGAGTCGTTTGCGACTCGACTTGAGCCGACATCGCGAACTGCTCATGGACACGCAACGGATGAATCAATCTTTGCAGCGTTGCCTCTACTGGACCGAAGGACTGATCAAAGACGGAAGGAAAGCTCTTGAATACCAAGTCGTATCCTCAGAGGTCAAACTTGGTGGTCGCATACTCTCTGGCGATGATGTGGACGAAGTGTCTTCGCAAGTCGATGATGCTGAAAGCGTCCACAGTGTAGATGAACAACCTGGTGCCCTCCCGGACTTTGGCGAGCCCGATAGACGAAGTGTCGGCAGTGAGATGGATAGCGGTATCGACCTCATGGGCAAACGTGGACCTCTGACAATGGCTAGAGACAATCCTCATCATTCACGATTATCTCAACCGTGACAGCAACAAGAAAAATCTTGATTCGACCACATGTTTTATTGTTCACCTGGCGTTGGTTTCGATAGAGGTTGTTTTGCGCTTTTTTCTGCATTGCGAATCGGCGTTCTTTGTCTGCATTTCTTAGGGTGCAGGATTTTGATCTGTTGTTTTCTGAGTAGCATGTTTTGTGTTCTCTCTCTTCTTTTTCGCATTCTCACACTGGCAAGATACCCAATGGCAGACTCGCATATCTACTTATTATCCTATCTAACGATCGTAGCTTGGTCACCAACCATAGTAACCATGTGATGACCTTACCCTAAGACTATCTGCCTTCCGTGAACAGGAATTGGAAATAATTAACGCCGCGTCTTCCGAAAGCGCGGTATGCATGCATGAAAGACGGACATCGAGATTAACGAAAGCTCATGATGTCGATGTTCGTTGCAGATCTCCGTGATCATCATCAGTGAGCCCCAACGCCCTGCCGACAAAACCTTACCTAAACAGGATGCGGCTCATATATCGCATCGTCTTGACATCGAAACCAGCGATTTGACATGTATGCAGATGCACCGTGACAACATCCCCCCTGAGGCTCTTGCTCACTTTGCCGACTCTTCCTGCACGTATGCATACCAATTTTGAACGACGCTTGTCCTGCAATAATAGCAGCAACCCTGCCCATAATAAATGCACCTTTGATTGCAACATTCAACATCAAACAAGCCGTAGAGGCACAAGACTGACGTTTACTGAGGTACTGTTGATCAGATTATGGTGAATCGAGTGCATAAACCACAAGAGGATATGAGCAGCAACAACAGCATCACTCCAAGCATATAAACTCTGGTACAAAAGGATCTCTACCACAAAACCAGGATACCAAGGGCTCTTTTAAGAGACGCAGATACAACAGATCGCGTTTTTGCCGTGATGCCTACAAGATCGGTGATTCTGCTTACGACGGAGACGATCTCCTTTGGAATTGAGTCAAGCAAAACGCACATCAATTCAGATTTGTCGACAAATCTTCACGTCGTCATTGGTCCCCGTGTCCGACGATGATGGCAAAATGCTGTAAGTTTTCTCGTACTCCGCTGGTTTTCTGCTTGGATGAACATATAAAGTGGGTACGGAGTCATTCTCAAAGGCTTGTTTGTTGATGATGACCTAAATCATTCTTGCAATGACTCGATCGGGCAAGATTCGAGGTTGAATCGGGAAGGAGGGATCGTCGTTGCGGCTGCAGATTTCCTGGAGAGCAACGCGACGTACACTTTGGCGAGGAATTTGCTGTTGCCATCCTCATGGATCAAACCACGACCTTTCTCATTTGGATTGGAAATTGCTGAATGATGACTTTGGAGCAATTTTCGCTCGCAAGTCAGGGGTCATGCAAACGTGCCAGTTGACATACGCCATGGTGATGAGGCTCCCTGACCCGTTGCACGCCTATCCCGCAAGCCACAACCGATCTCCGGAAGCTTACCCACGCAATCCTCAAAAAGGTACAACTGCCGCTGATTCACAATGCGGACCTCAACCCGCGAAGGACGTTTGCAACCTCGAGTAAGACGTCGCTGTGGAGAACAACGATCAACATGTCCAACGAACAGGTACGCCAACGAGGCGGCGCCGTAGATCTGCTGCCCTTGTGCCGCTCGCTTCTTCGTAGAAGTCCGACCTTGGACAGACCTTGTCTGCAACTCCGTCATCGAGCGTGCGGGCACTGTCCGACCATCAGCCAGCATTACCGGATATGGTTCTCGCACGTACCAGGAAAGACTGCAAGCTCTGAGAGGCTGTCAATTGGTCATCGGCGAGCACAGCACTCTGGGCAGATGCTGGTGCTGTGAATTCCGCTTCTTGGATCATGGTTCCCATCATGTTGTACTGCCACCCATGTCACCGTGCTGATCTATACTCCAACTTCTGAGCATTAGGCATGATCGTCTGTCAATGCATTTCCGGCGTGCTGCAACCATCCAACGAACCCTTCCAGGAGGACCAAGATCGTCACGACACTTGCTGGATGGTGGAGAAAGCCTTTACTCTCCTGGCGCCAGAGTATTCCCGTGAGATGGTGTATATAATGGCCCTCCCCCTTCCTCAAGGTTAGTCAATCACGCATCTGGTCCTTCACATTACCTGAACACCACAATGAAGTTCAACATCGCTATTGCAGGAGCTGTGCTCCCTTCCCTCGCTTTGGGTTTCCCCCAGATGATGGGTGCTTCTAAGGAGGACATGGTCAAGATGCTCCAGGAGAGAGCCGCTAAGGAGGAGATGGCCAAGAGAGAACCTCAACTCCTCAACGGTCTGACCGATACTGTCGGCGGCGTTGTTGGAAGCCTCGTCAACGATGTTAGAGGTCTTCTCGGTACGTTTGATTACCATCCCGCTGATAATGAGCATTGCTGACAATCCTGAAGGATCCATCGCTGAGGGTATCTTGAACCCCGATGACAAGCGTCCCGAGCCCGGCTATGAGTTCCAGGCACCTGGTGCTGGTGACAGCCGTGGCCCTTGTCCTGGTCTCAACCTTCTCGCGTAAGTTACAGCGACAATAATAAGCCTTGCCTCAGTCTAATTCTCCTTAGTAACTACGGCTACCTGCCTCGCGACGGATACGTCAACTACGGTCAGGTTCTGGAAGCCACCGCACGTGGTTTCAACATGGGAACCGACCTTGCCACAGTCTTGGCCGTCTTCTCTATTCTCGCCGATGGTGACATCGCTACCGAGTCTTTCTACCTTGGTGCTGGTCCCGGCAACGTTGGTGGCCTGAACCGTCACTCGACCGCCGAAGCTGATATCTCGCCCCATCGTGAGGATTACTACACTGGCTGTGGTGACAACCACCACGTCTCATCCCGCCTCGTCAAGCAGGGTGTTGACATCATCAAGGCTGGTAGCGGCAAGTACGACATGTCCGCCATGGCTCAGCAGTATGCCACCAGCGCCGACTTCAGCAAGAAGTACAACCCCTTCCTCTACGCCTTCCCCTTCCCTCAGATCGTCTCCCTCGGTGCCTTCGCCTTCTACCCTCAGTTCTTCAGCAACGGTACCTATGGTGCTGGAGGTGTTCCCAACTACGAGTCCGTGTCCGCCATTGTCGGCTGGCAACTCAATGAGAAGACTGGCCACTTCGAGTACGTTCCCGAGAAGTGGCCCGAGAACTGGTACCGCCGTAGCTACCCTTACGGTGCTGTCCAGGCTCTCACCGATGCCTTCCTCCAGATCTACCCCTCCAACATTGTCGTCCCTGGTGCTTCTCAGCTCCTTACTCCCAACTTCAATGTCACCAACGTTCTCTGCGACGTCTTCCAGGGTATCCGCTCCATCACTCCTCTCGGTCTCGCTGGAGATGAGAAGGATGCTGGTGAGGCCGCTGACTGGGCTTTGAGCAAGCTCTCGCCCGTCCTCGGCGTTGGTGCCCTTGGCTGTTCTTTGGACACTCTGTCTCCTGACTACGACGGCGACAGCATCCTCTTCCCCAGCGCCAGCCAGACTGGTGGTCCCATCAACTCTCCTTCTGCCCAGGCTTCCAACGCTGGCAACAACGTTTACAACAAGGTGTACTTCACTGCTGCACCCACCAAGCCTGCTTGCAACCACGCTTACTCATCGTAAATCACGAACATCTCTCATGACACGAAGCTCGTCTTCAAGCATTGAATGCTGAGGCTTCTTCGACGACACAAGCAACAGTCGCTTTGATCAGCGCTGTACGAACCCACCAAATTTTCTCTCTTTCTGTACATTTATATCTGTAGTCATATTTTCTGGTTCATCTACCTTGTACATATTACCTATTGAACCAAGTTAATAACTTTTTACAAACACTCCTTCCTTCTTCAATCTCTGTGTTACACCGTGTCACATTACTCCTGCTGCGAGTTTCAACAAACTACTTTGTCGAGGATCATCTGATGTCTTCCTTGACTATCCTCTTGCTGTCAGACCTCGTCGCGAGGATGATCTAGACCAAACCTGCGTTTTGGCTAACACGCACACCCTGCCACGATGAGAACGAGTGTCAAGGAGTTCCATGTCGCTATGTAGGCTATGATCTTAGACGAACCCAATCACAGTGTATAGCCCAGAGAATGTATCTTAGAAGACCACAGACGGTGTTGCATGAGAATGGAGCCAGGTGATATCTGCTGGACAAATGGTATATGAGCACATGATGTCCTGTTGGAGTGAAACACAGTGGTAGTAATACCGATGCTAGTGTAGATTGATGAACTATCTCACTACGAACAAGTGGACGGTAGTGTGAGCTGTCAAGTTCATATCATGTTGCGAGTGTACCACGCTTCCTTTGCAAAAACAATATTCGAGTCTTCAGTTGGCAACACGATATCTTGCAACGCATCTGACTGTCAGCATTTCCTCCACGCCGCGGATGCACATCTCACCAACTTTCTTCTGATGTCAAACTTCCTCTCTCTCTCCGTAATCACCAGAGATTTCTCAAATCATCAGCAATAGGGACCGAATACAATGTCTTTCCACCATCAAACATGATGGAATCAGGCAAGTCTGTGATAGGATAGTGCAGCATTGCCCAGAGGATACGAAACATCATACAGAAGAACTCGGAGTAATCAAGAAATTGGAACAGCATGCCGGCGGGTGAGTTGTTGATGATGAGGAAGCAGAGGCTGATGAGGAAGCTGAAGATGAGGAATTTGGGGTTGAGGGAGTTGCGGATGACGAGGCAGGCGAAAATGAGGCTTAGAGATGGTATTTCGGGTGCGAGGATGTGGAAGGTCGGTGGGCACGATCTTGAGAAGATTAAGTTTGTGTTGATTGGTTGAGGAGGTAGAGATTTGGGAAGAGTGAGTGGTTATGTATTGTTTTTGGCAACATAAGTCTAGAGTAAGTGAAAGTGTGCTGGAGTCGATGACACTGGAAGAACAAAGAATTCAGCAGGTTGAGAAGAGACATGGTGGTTGCTGTCTGAGTATTGGAAAACAAAGGATTGGTCTACATCTTGGACAACTGGAAGAAAGGAAGAAGACAGTTGCGACATCGTACCTTCCCTCGTGCATACTATACAGATCTCCTAAATTTCCACCGGACTTTTTACCTTTAACAGCTGCATCGACCCACTTGTTCCATCTTCACTTATGTGTCTGCAGTCCTCAAACAAGACTTTCACTTGCTTCTCTCAGGCTTAAAACTACTCTTCCGTCTTCGATTACTTCAAGCTTCTTCGCCAACACCTTCATCAAAGCGCTATCCTACAACCATGACGACTAGTAGCGCTTCTCTTGACTCTCACCAGGACCTCTGGGATCAGTTGATGGCCTCCAGCGGAGTACCACCCATCAAACCTCCCAACCACAGCACCACGATGTCAACATCGCGCATCAAAAAAGACTCGACAAAGGCTGCTGATCAGACATCTCGACTACCAGCCACAGGTGCTGTGTCGAATCTTCGCAAGAAACCCCCAGGGTGAGCCCGCCCCTGAGTTGCCTCAGTTTTTCTTTCCTGATCCGACTTCAATCGAGACACAGCAGATGCTTGTGTAGCAGGAGCTGAGATCGGTCAGTGGACTACTACGAAGACGATGTCGTACACAAGGATCTCCTCACTTTCTACTCCGACTACTTTCGAGCTGCCTTCAACGGTTCCTTCAAGGAAGCCACTGAAAACAAGATTGCTTTACATGACGAGTGCGAGGATGTCTTTGAAATCTTCAGCCAGTTCATCTACAGCCGCCGTCTCTCTGACGAAGAAGATCAAGGGCTCTCCTTTGAGCTGCTCAAAAGAGTCTGGCTGTTTGGCGACAAGTACGTGGTACCATCTCTCCAGAACGTCATCATGAACGCACTCGCGGAGAAGAGTGCAAAAGAGAACAGCGTCCCTACAGCCGAGATCAAAGACATCTGGGCCAAAACATTGCGTTCCTCTCCGCTTCGCAAGTGGGTCTTGGACGAGGTTGTGTCCACGATGAAAGTTGCCGAGTTTCGGGTTCTCAAGAATCAGTGGCCACGAGAGGCACTTTTCGACTTACTCGAGGTCTATGAAGGTTTCAAGAAATCCAAGGGCCCAAAGCGAGGAAAGTGCCATTTCCACATCCACAAGGAGGGAGAAAAATGCTAAAATGATGCCGTTGCTGAGGAGGTGCTTCTACGTGAAGACCACGGAAACGTCTTCCAAAGAAAAGAAAAAAGGGTCCAACCTACAGGATAAGTGGAAGCGGGCCGACTTGAAACAATAAGCCTTGCTGCAGGAGCCGCTGTCAAAGGGCAGGCAGGTCGTTGATAGCAGTCAAAAGACAAAGAGAGAAAACGGAATCTTCACGAGGGCAAAGAACAGTATCGATGAGGAAATATGGATGAAAAGACAGAAGAAAAAAACGACATTTTGCATTCCCGCGGCTCTAAGGCCGTCAACAAAAAAAAACAAGAGAAATATACTTAACTCCAAAATCAAACTCACCTCTACCCTGGTCGACCTTCCCTATTCTTCCCTTCACAAGACTTACCATAATTTACTCCATGCCAAGAATTCTTCTGACAGTTCTTTCGAGAAACTCACCAAGGACATCCTCAATCTGCATACGCAAAAGCATCCAACGGGCCTGGAGAACGGGATTGAAAGCAAGAGCTTGAATAGCGACGGCAAGAGGGCGCATGATGACCCAAGCGATGGCTTCGCTGAGGAAGTGGAGGAAGTAGTAGAGGAGCATTTTTTCTGTGCGGTAGGGTGGTTAGTGGGTAGTTGTGTTTGGTTACAGGTGGCTGTTTGGAATAGTTGTTAGAGTGGTGAAGGTGAAGAGACATGCTAGGGGTGAGATGAAAGTGTATTTGTATGATTCTGATGGAACGGCTTGAGGAGTAATGTGAGCGACAATGTCTTTGTTCGCGATGGCAGAGATAAAGGATGAGAGACCCTCATTGTGCAAAACAATGAGCGATGATACTTGGTCAAAGAAGCTCCCGTATCATGAGAAAGAACCTAGCTGTGTTTTTGAAAGTCACCAAGAACATCAGACTGATTCGAAGGCCTGGTTCAAGGCCTGGCTGTGAAATGCGTGACAGGTTCTTTCACGCTCAAGGTCGAAAGACAGTACATGTCTAAGAGGCATGATGCTTTCGAAGTCAAGGCTATGGGTTCAAAGAATGGGTGTATTCATCTGCTCGCTGCCTTTGATCTTGTCGTGTCATGAAGGTCGAAGACAGAAATGCTGACTCGAAGACACACGTACGGAAAAGACTCGGCTCCGACATCGCACCCACGTGGCAATGCACCCGGCACCGGACCGGCTTTCCGACTTCTCCTCCAAAACAAATTAAAAAGCTTAGAGCTGTGACGTCTTGAGTAGCAAAAACATTGGTCAGCCATGGGCAATATCTCGGTGCCTCGTAGATGTCTTTATTACAGGGCGTGCATAGCTTTTTGAAACAGACGATCAATACCTAAGGCCTGAACCCCGAAATCGGAAAACAACAGAAAGAGTGAGATATAACTGACCAGTTTCCCCCCACTCCATCAAGGTAAAGAAGCTTCCAAACTTTTTGACAATTGGTGAATTGCATTATTTCCCAAGCTACGATATCAAACACGCCTCTTCTTTGGAGAATCTGGAATACCTACCACGGACCAAGCAGAACAATTCATCTTTCTCGACCAACGATACAGCAAACATGGCTATGACAGGAGCAAAGCGTTTGAGAGAGTTGATGAGCAAGGAAGACCACATCGTTGTCGCTCCAGGCGTCTACGACGGTCTATCCGGCAGACTTGCTCTGGCAGCAGGAGCAGAATGCCTCTACATGGTATGTCTCTCCCGTCCTCCTCTTCCACGTCCAACCACTAACGATTCTTTCACAGACAGGAGCAGGCACAAACATGTCCCGCCTCGGCACCGCAGATCTCGGCATCGCAACCCTAAACGACATGCTCTCCAACGCCTCCACCATCGCCTCCCTCTCCCCCTCAACCCCAGTCATCGCAGACGCAGATACCGGCTACGGCGGCCCCATCATGGTCGCCCGCACAACCCGCCAATACGCACTCGCCGGCATCGCAGCCCTGCACATCGAAGACCAAGTCCAAGAAAAGAGATGCGGGCACTTGGTAGGCAAGCAATGCGTGAGCAGAGAAGTGTACTATGCACGTCTCAGAGCAGCGGTGAAGACTAGGGATGAGATGGGTAGTGAGATGATGGTGATTGCGCGTACGGATGCGAGGGCTGATTTGGGCTTTGACGAAGCGGTGGAGAGACTCAAGGGTGCTGTGGAGTGTGGAGTCGACGCTCTGTTTTTGGAAGCTTTGCAGAGTGAGGAGGAGTGTGAGAGGGCTGTCAAGATATTTGCTCCTACGCCGGTGCTCTTGAACATGGTGCCTGGTGGTAAGACGCCGCAGATGGGCGTCAAGAGGGCAAAGGAGATTGGGTTCAAGCTTTATATCAACCCGACTTTGGGCTTGGAGGCTGTGGTCAGGCCGTTGGAGAAGGCTTATAAAATGTTGGTTGAGCAGGGTACGGATGAGTGCGAGCCCATTGGTCCCAAGGCTCTCTTTGAGATCTGTGGATTAAATGATGCTATGGCTTTCGATGAGAGTGTTGGTGGCGCTGCATTTGGTTCAAAGTAGATTAAGTATCGGGTAAAATATACTTGGATTGTCATTCTTGTTGATTGCAAAAGCAAAAGTCATACTAGCAGTGTCATGTCTTCTCATGTCCTCCAAGCCATTGATCGTTACTCATGCTCGTCAGCAATACATTCACAAGAGTGGTGTCAAGGAATAACAGGTCGTGTCTCGATCTCTTCAGCGAACATCCTCCCCCACGCTTCCCTTACTGAGTTGCCTTCTCTTCCACCTTTGGCTTCGCCTTGGGAGTGATGCGGAGAACGATTTCCGTGACCTTGGTCACTTGCTCAGCTGTGAGTCCAAAGGAAGAGTCTGGCGTCTTGAGGTATCTCATGACTTCTGTGGCTCTGTCAAAGGCCACTGCGCCGATCTCCTCATTGCCTTTAGGGTTGTCGTAGACGAAACTGCGTGTGCCGTCTTCCTGGATGTTGATGTACAGATAGCGCTTTGCTGTGAACCATATCCAGTTACGAATGAGGCTCAGTCTGTCGTTTCCGATGTGGCGTGCGAAAGCGGGACCAGACTTGATGAGCTCACGATTCTTAGCGTCGAAGGCATTCTCCGTGTAGACGAAGGGGAGAGATTCTCTGCGGATCTGACGATTGACGCGAGTGATAGGGGCTTGGTGGTAAGCTCTAAGATCTCTTGCTATCAAAAGGCCATGACCACCGTTGTAGACGGAGTAGGCGTAGATACGCTGGCGGATTTCAACAGGCAGAGACAAGAAACGGAAGAATGTGGGTGGAATGCTGACAGGGACGAAGCCGGCCTCAGGAGCGAGCTCCTTCCAGGGAGGGAGTGGAGCAGTTTTGGGCTGGGTGAGCACAGAGAGAGGACTGGGGACAGCAGCCTTGACTGGAGCAGGATCGGGTGCGCGAGACTTGCTGGCAATGAGCCTGCGGTTCGAGTCATGGTGGTGAAGGTAATCGTTGCCGAGTGAAGAGACAGTCGATCTGGGGGTGATGGGTTGGCTGCGACGGGTCAGGCCATCGTCTGTAGAGACCGAAGATGACAGACGAGGAGTCTCTGTGTTTCCAGAGGTAGTGGTAGCCTGCATCGGTGAGTCAATGATGACACTGGAACTTGTCGATTAATTTACCTGAGACTGAAGACGAACCAGATCTCGCAAGAGAGTGTCTGTGGAGGTGGGAGGTTGAGTGATGCTGTTTTGGCGACAGTACCAGCAGTCGGCATGTCCAGAGATGGTGTAGTATGGACAGATAGGAGTGCGGTAAGACTCTTCCAGCATGTTGCGAGTTTCGACGCGGCGCTGCTGCTCTTCAAGGAGCAGGCGATTGTTAAGCTCACGCGCCTGTCTGTCTTCCAAAGCATAGGGATGGTCGCTTTGAGATGCCATCTTTTTCATGAGGTGACGAGTCAAATACTTCAGAGGGAACGTAGAGTCTGCATGAGACATTAGGATGGGAGACGCACAGGATGTTGATTGGGTGGAGTTGGTGCCTCAACGCGTCTTGAGAGGAAAGAGCGATTTGGAAAGTCTGTGTTGGCTGCCCGATCGGCGCCTGCCATCTACAACTTGCTCTGTCCTTCTTGCGGCACCTTGACCACCACTTTCCCCCAAGTATCGCGTGCTCCAAGTGCTTTTAGCGCTTCGGGAATTGTCTCGAGCCCGACAAACTCTTTGTCTGTATAACACGTTCCGCGGAACTTGCCACTAT
>Ga0268251_10000643_pt1 | contig 10870 bp, 13 predicted proteins | sample AgamicAsMae_FD_200527 | JGI IMG/M metagenome (GOLD analysis project Ga0268251, IMG submission 200527) | Agave microbial communities from Guanajuato, Mexico - As.Ma.e (v2) (version 2) | ecosystem: Host-associated > Plants > Phyllosphere > Phylloplane/Leaf | place: Guanajuato, Mexico | collected...
CTCTTTCCCTTCTTGTAGTCCCAGTTCTCGAGTACATCACGAAGACCACCAGGACCTTCTGGAAGCATACCCTCATCGTCGATTTTGACTGGAGCAATGTTGAGACCTCTAGGTCTTGCAGCTTGGATGGCGTTCATGTATGCGAACTCCTCAACGAGCAGACCTTGACGGTCGCGAACCCAGTCCTTCTCTTCACTCCATTCGTTGGTCAAGGCAGCGAGAACCTTGGAGAAACCATCGGTGCTTCCGCAGGTAAGGACGATCTCAGGACCGCCCTTGTAAGGACAGTTGGGGTGTAGATTCTCCTGTGTGAATTGACGGAGGAAGCTGTAGAGTGGAGGGTATCCCTGAGCTTGACCGTATTGCAGAGCAGAAGCCAGATCAATCTTCTTGAGCGGGTTCTGTTCGTGCGAAGTGTGAGGGACCTTCAATGCTGACTGGGCCTGGTGGAGAGGGCTTCCGTTCTTGAGGGACGAAGTGGCGGCGGATGGAGGGTCGACAGGCTTGTTGTCGGTAGGCTTCCATCTCTCGGGCAGGGCGACCTTCGCCTCGAGGGTGTCGAAGGGGAAGTAGTATTGATTAGGCAGACCACCGGCTAGTTGGCCGATGCCTGGAATAGCAAAGTACTTGTAGAACTGCTTGATCGAGCTAGGTTGTCTGCTTGCGGCGTTGCGCGAGAGGTGATGCGACAGGTCTGCGGGCGCCGGCCGCGTATCTTTGGAATTTGTGCTCGACATAGTGTTTGCTGGTGGAGATAGATACAGATTGGGGAAAGAGTGATAGAATCTCTCTTCATAGGTACAGAGAGATACGATTAGGCCGGCGGATGCTTGCCTTTCATCATGATAACGGCGTTAAACGGCATTAAACCTCGATATGTCATCAACTTATTGCTTCATCCGCACCTGCCTGATTCGTGCTTTGTATGCAACCGCTCCTGCCTCATGCAGGGATACCATGTGTTGCTGTTGCAATACGAGCAGAACATCGCGAATCTCGACATCCTTCATCCTCACAAACATAATCAAACATACACACAGGTAGGTGGTATATCCAAGATGCTCGTCCATGCGTCATGACCGACATGGACAAAGCGGATCCGGAGTTCCCGTCCTTCCCGAACGTTTGCCCATCGCTTGACAAGTCAGATGGCATACTCGCTGCACACCCGCCATGAATCAACCGACTTGGCACAGTGAGTTCAGCAATCACCCTCCTTCTTCTTGTCGTCTATATCCATCTCCACCTTTGAAGACATCCTTATCTGGACGCAATTGCTAAGAGGAGGATTGGAAAGTGGAGTTAGACCACATTCACCCAGCAGTCATGCGTGACGACGACGACCAGCTTGAGAGCTACCACGATGAAACTCCACTGCGCACTTCCACCGAGGATCCATTATTACGCTCCACCTCGATAGACGACCCCGTAGAACGTGATACACCGCGAGAGTATCCATGGATGCAAAGAGTCAGCGACAGTATACCCTCCCCACTGAAGAAGATATCAAGCGCTGTAGTCACTTGGGTCAAGGGGCCCCAACCTCCTAGGATATACAAGATTGATCCATTCTTTCCAAGCATACAACATGCGCCTCTCAATTTGTTGGACCGCTATGCACCCAAACGCATGCAACGCTTCTGGATTCCATTTGTCTTCTACATCTGCTGGATTCTCTCTTTCGCCCTGGTCCTGCACAAATCCTCCTTTGCCGCCGATGTAAAAGATTATGGGTCGCCGATAAGACTGGGATGCGGGGCAAGATACTGGAACGACGGCAATGGCTGCGGCATCAACGGAGACCAATGTCGACCTTTCTCCAATGCGTCTTTGCCTTTCCGCTGCCCTGCAGGCTGTATCAAAACTCAAGTTTTGTTTCCTCATGCTGTTGGAGACCAGGAAGTCGTCTACAAGCCTCTGGTCGTCGGTGGACCTCTGAACAAGAGCGAGCCCATCTCGAGTACAGTCTACCGCAGTGACAGCTTCATCTGCGGCTCTGCCATCCACGCAGGCTTCATCAAAAGCGAACAAGGCGGTTGCGGTGTCCTCAGACTCACCGGAGACCAACACTTCTTTCCCAGCGTAAAGCAAAACGGAATCGACAGTGTTGGTTTTGAGTCCTACTTCCCACATTCCTTCCAGTTTGTAGAGGGCACACAGTCGCAATGTCGAGACTTGAGATGGCCTCTGCTCGCTGTATCTGTCTTTTTCACTGCTATGCTATCCCTCTTCACTACATCGCCAGCTGTATTCTTCTGGTCCATCTTTGTCGGCTTGTTCTTCCAAACGGGTCTGGCTTCCGATCCGCCAAATCTTACGGATTATTACTCGTTGATCTCCACTGCGCTTGGAAGATTCCTTCCTGCTGCCTTTGTCATGGCAATCATCTATCGCTACGCCGTACTCTACACCCTCACAGGCCTGACCGCACAATTTGAGAAAACAATTCTGTGGCTGGGTGCTGCATGGGTAGGCGCACTAAACAACTACACCTTCGACCGCATCCCCATACAACGCCTTACCCCCCACGACATAAAAGCACAACCAGGAGCCATACCCGCTCTAATCTCCATCGTGCTAATAATCTTCTTCATCGCTCTGGGTCAAGCCTACGCTTTCCGCGTCGAAGGCAGAATGCCCCGCTACCTAGGCATCTACGGTCTCTTCGTCCTGGGCATCCTCCTTCTCCTCGCAGTCCCAGGCATGAATTTGCGCATTCACCATTACATCCTCGCTATACTCCTTCTTCCTGGCACTGCATTCCAGAACCGACCCAGTCTGCTGTATCAAGGATTACTCTGTGGCCTTTTCATCAACGGCATCGCTCGCTGGGGTTTCGATAGCATTCTCCAAACGCCCGGCGAACTCCTCTCCGACGCACCGCAAGATTCATTGCTCCCCCACATTTCTGCTCCCATCATCGGTGCATCCAACATCACTTTTTCGCTTGGACCCATTCCTCCCATCGACAGCACAAAAAACACTCCCAATTACGACGGGTTTTCAGTGCTCGTCAATGATGTAGAGAGATTCAGGGGTTACGCTGATTACGATGTTGATGGAGTGTGGAAGAATGGGACTAGGCAGTGGACGTGGAATAGACATGATGACATGCTGCTAGAGTACTTTAGGTTCGCGTATATGGATGGCAGTGGGGTGGGTGATTATACGAAGGCTGGGGCTTGGTTGGTTAATGGGACGTGGGTGCCTATGAAGAGTGGGCCCTCTTAGATATTCTTGTAGAACTGTCCTCTTTGGATATGTATATATGTACTTGTTTGGTTTCAGCAATACTTGTCGTGTTCTACTCATGGTTGCGGATATTTCTGAATCTCTTCCAAATGATGAGATGTCAAAATCAGTCAGGGTGATACCATCAACAAGCAGTTTTCTCATGTCCGAAAGGATTGCGCGACCACCACTGACATTCTCGATCTATTTGATCGCTAAGCATCATCTCCATATATAGATGGATATGTTAGGCCTTATCTTGGATGGACAAACGCGTTCCTCACCACACAAATTATGATTGTGTGTTTTTGAAACATGCTTTCCTGCAGCTCGGCCAAAATCATATTTGCAGAGGCGTAGGTCTTCAGCATCGGACATTTCACAAATCAGTCCATTGATAAGATGGAAAGCGAGGATGTGAACAAGGTGTTCAACAGCAAGAGACCAAGAAAGCTTGACCATGTCCAGATATACGTGAGTTTCGTGTATTCATTAATTACATAACTATGAACCACCTGCACAAAGTCCGCCAAGCCTTCCACAACGCTCCGCCAGGCTTCACGCACAAAAAAGTCCATTCTCAAATCTCGAGTCAAAAACTCCAAAAAGTTCATTTTTGCTCCATTCCACCATCTTCTCAATTGTCTGAGATAGTCGTGGCAAAAGCAAAAGAGATAGTGACGAGAGTGGGATTTGAACCCACGCCCTTTCGGACCAGCGTATTGGAAGAACCTTAAGCTGGCGCCTTAGACCGCTCGGCCATCTCGCCTGTTTGTTGAAGAAATCGTTGAGCAAATCATATATGATTTACAAGTGCGTGCAGAAGAAGCCCTGAGCTCCGTTCAACACGCCGGCTCGGACCTGCATAATGCTTCCTCTGACATGGTATCGTTCAGAAGACTTTATTGGCCAACCACGAATAACTGTCCTATATCAACCCTTGCAGATCGTGTTGCAGTTATCAACAGGCTTACCTGTCTGCGTTATTCGTCGCCATACTCAGATCGAAGCCCGAGCCAAGTCCACGGACCATATATATTCGCCATCGTCCGTTTCCTTCATGAGAGGAGGCACGACGAGCGCCAGAGTATGGGTATACTCGTGTAAGATGATGGATCCTGCCGTATATATATCCTCCAGCTGAGTTGGCGATCGTTCATATTCACGTAGACTGATATATGTTTCGAACGACAGGTCGATGCCTGATGATAGCAGCGACGTACCATAGGGAATGGCTCTCTCAGAGGGTGGAAAGTACTTCGGAAAGATCTTGTCCACGATGTGACCGCAGCTTGGGTCGCGGACGGACATACGAGGCAAGCTCCATGGCGTTAAGCAAATCGTCCAGAAGCTGCTGGGGCTCCTGCACCGTGTGATCGGTGTTCATCTATGGCACCGCTGCACACACCTCGACGATATGATCCCGCTGTGATGGGAGGGGTGTTGCTCGCGCCCAAGGAAGCAAAGCCATGCTGGCAACGAGACTGTGCTCGATCTGCCGGTCAAAGCAATATATACGTGCGCTTGCACTCAAAATGTCGCATCCCGCCATCAGCTTCGATAGAAGTCTTCTTTTTGCATCAGAAGTCTGTCCCCACTGAGTTGACGCTTTGCTTCCAAGGAACCTTGGACGCTTGACAGACTTGGTCGAGATAAGCAGGGTCCCATGCATCAGACCCGATAGGACCTGCGGAGTCCTTCTGATACTATAGTCCAAAAGACTTCCGACCACGCTGATCAACCAGCCCTTACATCGCCTGGAATTTGTACACGGACCGAAGGGCACTCTGATGGCCACTCGATGGACGAGAAAGGCGGATGTGTCGTAGCGATGGTCGTCAACCAAGCTGATGCCGCACCACATATATACGGTGGAGGAGAGCGTCGCCCACGCTCGATACTCTTTTCCACCTGGACAGTTGATCGCAGACGTATATATGTGCGTCTCGTTGCGACATCGATCTCTGTGATCAGGCGAGGATAAATAGACACTGCCCAGAAGATGTTGCACGGGATCAGATAATTTCCCCCGAGAGGCATGTCTTGTCCTGTTCTTTCTCCTCCTCGCTTCTTCTTCTTCCTTTCTTGCAGCGAGAGAGGAAAACCAGGACGCAAGGACCAGCTCATAACGTTGCAGAAGTCGGCGAGTTGGCTGACAAGATGGGCTCGATGCGGTCGATATATAAAGCGGCAACAATACTGCTTGCGTTTCTGCTCGTTCGCAGAAGCTGACATATCGGCCTGACAGAACATTTGAAGGAGAGGCATCACTGTTACCCGTATACAAATATACACGGATTGAGTGTCCCAGGCCGATGGATGAGACAGCGTGAGAGCAAGGAATCAAGGCAGTCGAATGATGCAGGAGTGTCCGCATTCCGCAACACATCGCGGCAGACGTTTTGTGCGAGCAGCATTGCTTTGTAAGTCTCTCCTGGGTATGTCGGTACATCTTCTGCTGGGGTTGCTCGTCGTCGCAGAGGAGACAACCGATATAGATATCGAGGCCAAAGGTCTGACACATCGATGTCGAGCATATAACAAGGCTTCCTGGTCACCGATCAGCGACAGAGGGCCAAGATCAAGGCCACCAGAACGGTCTGAGAGGGGACGAAAGGTCTTCGAACGAAATTGACGTTCGCCCCGATCAGGACTTTTGAGTTTCTGCGCATGCTCTGTTCTTTCTTCTGAGGCGGCAGGCTTGCTGTTGGTCCTGCTTGAAGGTAATTCGAGCGACATCTTGGCGGTATGTTGGTATATATATATACATAGGTCGATGAAGAGCTGCCAACAGTTCGGATATACTCCTGGACGGATGTCGAAGGAGCGAACGTTTGCTGGAGAAAGAAGATACCAGCCAAAGCACATAGTGGTGCAAGATCTTGACACGGTTCGGACTTCATCATGACATCTCCATGCGGTTGTTGTAGTACCGCGGTGAGTCGACCCAGATCCCGCATTGTAAAGTATGGTGTGAGATATGCTTGGGATGGTTGCCAGATATGGTGCAGATGAAGACAGTTCACTGCCAGAGAAGCAATTGGACGAGGGTGTCTTGCGAGGAAAAGCCTCAGACAATGCGGGTGTCCTCTTCGCCTGTCAATCCGGAACCAAGGCCCAAGTAGTGGAGGTCATGAACTCCAGTCGCTGGCGCCTATATAGTGAACCTCAAATCCAACGTGTCGAGTGATGGATAAGAGAAGAATATGATGATCTTGCGCTCTTCCTTGCCAATATATGACAGGTCTGCTTCTGATCCCAGGTTCTCGAACCAAGTATGGTGGGATTGGAATGAGGTAAAGTCCACAAGCTGACACTTTGCTTCTCCGGATCCTCGACAAGCTCAATACCAGAGATCTGGAATAATACTGTCGGTACTGGTGCGCAGCTGAGGCGGAGCCGCACCTGAGCGGTGTTGTCTTTCTCCATCCTGGTCTTGCGCTTGACCCAAGTCGAAGATGAGGAAGTCTTGGGCATACCTTAGGGCGGTTGGCAGGTCGTGTGTAGTGGTGGCCAAGAACGTATATAGTAAGGCTCAGGCACCCTTGAAGTGTTCTTGAGACACTTCTCCTCGCTGATCGAGGGTCAGGATATGGTAGGCCGTTGGAGTCTTGTTGAACAGAGAGCGGCAGAGTGATTGGAATCAGGGCGTTCTGCCGCACGGTTGGACGGAATCCTGGTGGTGAGGGTGTATATATATCTATGACATGCTTGAGGTAGCAGCTGAGAACCAGAACGCGGGACGAATCATGTAGTGAAAGAGAGGGGAAAGTGGGATAGGGATGGTTAACGATTGAAGGCGGAAAGGGCAAATGGCAGGGATACTTATATTAGCTCGGTATACTCCAAGTTATAATAGCAGAAGCAGGATTGCAAAGTTGCAAGAAACTTGCTGTTGACCTGCTTGAAAGACAGAAGTGTTCGTGCAACTGCAACACTGCGTCAATTGATGGACGGCAGTCGCGTTCCCGGTTGTTGTCCCGCTGAGATTGGTTCGGGTTCCTTACCGGATATTTTTTCTTGCCACTCACTAGCAAAATCCTGGCACTGCGAATCTTGTGGTTGGGCTTCTTGCATGTCTAGGTAATGACCAAGATGTGGTTCCCAAGCAAGAACACGCTCTTGCTACTATTGCCAGTCCTGCTTGAGCCAATAGTCAGCCTCCCAGATTTACACAGCACTAATCGAGAGCGTGTCTCTTCGTTCTGCAAGTTTAGGTCAACAAAACTTGATCCAAGGCGAACACCTCATGGTTGAACCTATTGGAAGAACACTATCACATGCTGTTCACAATGACCACACTACTTAGGAAATTCGTGTGATCAGCAGCGAAAAGTGCCCCCGAATCACATGCTAGTGTTCATCTAGCACATGAGCACTACCGTTGAGTGCCAATCGGATCCAGTAGATTCCCGAGAGGGACGGTGACAGAGGGTGATCAGCGACTAGTGGATGCATGCGTTCTTCAAACCTGGCATCGTGATTTGAGTCTCTACGAACCTATCAGAGAGCAGACAGCAACGATCATGTTCCACCGACACCGTATGTTTGAGCGAAACTCGCTGAACTTCTCGCTATCCATCATGCCACCTCCCCAATGACTCTCCTCATGTTTTGCGTAACGGGCTTTGTAGCGATACAGTGCCACCTCATACTTCCTCGAGAAATGCAGCATTTTGACAACACGTGTCGGTAATCTAGGGCAAACTTTCGGCATGAGAGCGCTTAAGGACCTAGAGGGCGATTAGCATAGATTCCAGAAACTGTGGTTGAGAGTTCCTTAACCTTCTTACCGTTGGAGTGAGCAACAATCTCAGAAACGTGGTAGCGGCAGCGAGAGATCAGACCCCACTGTTCACGGGCCAGACGTTGAGACTGGAAGCCATCACAGTGGTTTGCAGCTCTGTAAAGGCGCTTGACGAGGTCCTGGATGAAGTCGGGATGAAGACCGTCTCCAAAGTGTGACTGACCGTCGATCAGACCTTCAATGTTCGGACAGGGGCGTTTTGAGGAGTCATTGTGTAGACCTTCTCGATGGCGGAGGCGCGAGGGAAAGCGAATTGATCGTGGAACAGGGTGATCATCTCGTTGATTGCGACGTTTTGGATACGAGCAATGTTGTACTTGTTGCCATAGATGTAGAGATCAATCATCAGATCCCAGTAGGCCCAGGGACTGAGAGAGGGGTTGTCCGAGCCAGCACCGTAGCCGCCGACTCTGTGGTCGGTAATCCAACGCATGAACCTATAAAGAAGAAGCATTCAGTTACGGCAATCATGGTGCAGGTATTCAAACTCACTCGCGGACAACGTCGGGGGAGTCCTCAGGCATCTTGACAATACCCTTCTCAGATTCGGAGGACCAACTGTACTTGATAGCACCTGCGAAGAACGCAGAGTGGAAGGACAAGACCTCACGGAACCAAGTGAAATGAACCTCTTCACGGCCAACGACAAGAGTCATGAGCTTCTTGTTGATGTCAGGGCAGGTAGCAGCTTGGAGCATGATGTTGCTATGAGGTAGTTAGCGAAAGTGACTGGGTAATGTCAGGGGACCGTACCGGGGCCAAGGACCGCCACGCTCGTTGAAGCAGCACTTCCTCTCGGGCTTGGGTCTCTTAGGGGTAGCCTTCTTAGCCTGGGGTTTGGTGTTGACGATGACAGGGTCTTCAGTGGATGCGGTAGTAGACGCAGCCGCGCCAGTGGCAGGAGTAATGCCGGCCATGACGGTGGATGGACTGGATGGAAGCAGCAGGGAGATGTGAGAGACAAGTTGGACGGGGTGTGCAAGGCAGGGCCCACGGCATGGAAAATCGCAGGCGAGTCGCGGAATGAAAGACGAGCGTGACAGCTGAAAGCGAAAACCAAGAGCGAAAGTCGGGAGTGAAAGCCCGGCGAAAACACGAGTTGGAAGGCCGGCAAGCCTTGACACCTGCGTCGCTGTCTCGTGTTGTAGAGTGTTGTAGACAGGGAGGAAGTGTGAGTGTTCGGGCAGGCGCGACTTAAGGCAGAATGACATCGTGCCTGCTCTTGTTGAGGTTCACTCTCGCTTCCGCCGCTCCAGACCCTCCTTTCTCTGTCCTGAGTTTACTCACTGTTGTAGCTGCCATCGGACGAGCGTGGAAACTGCACCATTCAATACGTTCATGCTACGCTTACAAAGAGCAAACGCCTCTTATATGCTGAGATGACAGGCAAATGCCGCCTATACTCCTCAACTCCACGGAAGAAAGGGTATCCTGTTTGTCCTCAATACCCACACGGTCCCAGAAAAGACAGCAAACCTCCACCAAAACAAAATTACATTCATGCCGCCTCTTCAACTTCATCAAGGACCCTTTCTCTAGCTTCGCGGACTTCGCTGTTGGCAACACTCACTTCCGAAGTACTGCTATTGTTGCGGCTCAGGACTACCGGACGCTTGGGTGATCTCTCCGTGGCAGTGGGAGAATCAGGATGGCGACGACTCAGAGACTTTGTAGAGCCTTGACTGTGCCAAGTTTGCTGTGATTGAGAGTGCGGCGTCTGCTGTGACGAAGACTGTGAGAACTTGCTACCTTTACCTGGACTGCCACCCATCAACATCAAAGCATCCATGGCGTCTTGTTCGGCTTGTTGAGTGGGCATTGTCGAGCGGACAGGTGGTGGACGCGGCTTTGGTGTCGATGGGACTTGTGCGGGTGGAGAAGAAGCTGAAGGACGTCTGAAGATGTGGTTGTTTTGTGATGAGCTATTCACGGCTGGACTGGTGTCTGGCAACGACCAGGACACTGTTCCTGCTCCGGAGCGTCTTTTTGAGGGTGGTGATCGAATATCAATGGGTGTACTGGACGCTGGTGGTGACGCAGCCACGCGTGGATGTAAAGCGGCAGCCAATTGCTCGACTTCGTTGATGTTGCGATGTTCCCAGCCATGTTGGACCTTGACCATGGCGTATGCAAGTCGGGTCTTAAGTTGAGCAGCAACCTGGAATGTCGAGTTAGAGGATGCTACACCAAAGACACGAACGACATGGACTTACTTCGCCAGCCTTGCTGCCAGCCGAACTCACACTCTCGGCGCGTGGTCTTTGATCATTGGGCGTGTCGACGGCCTTCAGCAAGCCGCTAGCAGTCCTCTTGTGTCTTGTTGGACTGTTGATCGAGTCTGACTGAGAATACGAGGCATCTTCTGGAGTACGGACTCGACTACTCGACTGCGACGCGTCATTCTGGTCATGGTCCTGTGGAACGCTCGGCAAAGACGAGGGAGACTGCTCGTCGGACACCAGAGTACTGGTCGAGTTGTGTTGTTCTTCCTGAGAGGATCCCTGGTTTTCCTTTTGAGTATGCGGTCTATTCCTGTCGTCCTGACTGGCAGATGGTGGTGGTGGCATGCGCGTCGCGGGGTTTACGGACGGGCCTGACGGATGCATTTCAAAATGTTTCCCAACTCCAGGAACCGGTATACTGAGATCCGATCTGGATGGTGCTGTCAGCGTCTCCATAGCTTCGTGTAAGAATGGTCAGGTTGTCGCGAGCTGGAAAGCAAAAAGATCAATTCGACATTGTCGCGATATGCCAGCCCATTGGAGGAGACGCGACCTGCTCCACTTTCCATCACCACGCGTGCCGTGCAAGGACCACCATCGACGTACGCAC
>Ga0268251_10000645_pt1 | contig 10805 bp, 9 predicted proteins | sample AgamicAsMae_FD_200527 | JGI IMG/M metagenome (GOLD analysis project Ga0268251, IMG submission 200527) | Agave microbial communities from Guanajuato, Mexico - As.Ma.e (v2) (version 2) | ecosystem: Host-associated > Plants > Phyllosphere > Phylloplane/Leaf | place: Guanajuato, Mexico | collected...
TCTTGAGACCTTCCCTGGATTCAGGAGTCATCCTCGAGAAGAGTCATCAACAAGACTCTGATTGTCTTGTATTTGAAGACTGATCTTTCATATTTCTCTTTCCTTCGATCCGAAAACTGCGACAACACGATTCAAGACAACATTGTGCATATTCGATCGACAACAAATGCCCCTCACAGACATGTATACCACAGACAGCTCACCAGTCGTCGACATCCCACTCACACCGCCCTCATCACCAAGTCTATCTCCAAGCCAGTCGGCCATCGCCAAGCCTCCTCTCATCTGGCGGTTGTCGAGTTTGGACAGCCTTCTCGAATACAAAGAAGCTTTGAAGCAAGAGAAAGAGACTGGTACATCAGTCACCACCTCGGAAATCACAACATCTGACGATGCATCTTTCAACATCACAAAAGACCAACCGTTTCGATCGGCCACTGCTGAATGGTCGTTCATCGCATCTATGGCGTTGACACAACTCATCGCGGTAAGAACATATACCATCACATTGTCTTGACTAGTGCTGATGTGAAGCAGGAATACATGATATCGGGTTTTGCAGTAGTGCTTCCAACAGTACTGACAAAACTTTCGAACGGAGACACATCGGACTTCTGGCCTGCCACGATTCTGTCGCTGCTGCTTGGCTCAACGCTGTGCTTTACTGCACGCCTCTCCGACAAATACGGGGGATATCCCGTCTTCATGCTTGCTGTACTCTGGTTCTGTCTCTGGTCAGTGATCGCTGGCTTCAGTAACTCGCTGGTGCTCATGGAAGTATGTCGAGCTATGCAAGGATTGGCCATCGCTGCATACACACCGAGCAGCTTTGCATTATTCGGTGCCATCTACCCCAAAGGTCCTCGCAGAAACATCGTCTTGAGTATCTATGCGGCATGTTCGCCTGTTGGGTTCTTCCTTGGCATAATGGTCGCTGCTTTGCTGCCAGTTGAGCAATGGAGATGGTGGTTCTGGATTGCTGCCATCATGGCGCTCATGGCTTTCGTTGCCGCTTACGTCTCTGTACCGTCGGACCGTCCGGAAAGGCACGAACTGAACCTCAGCATGGATTGGACTGGTGCTGCCACCATCACTTCCGGTCTGATTCTTGTCGCATACGCACTGGCTGCTAGTTCTGGTTCACCAAAGACGTGGTCGACTGCAGGTGTGCTGGCTCCTTTCATCATCGGCCTTGTTTGTCTAGTAGTTGCACTCTACATCGAAGGCTGGCTTCCGACATCCCTCAAGCGCTGGCAAGCAACATGCCCTCTGCTGCCCAAGCAGTTCTTTGCACCCAAGTCCGTCACACCACTCATGATCGCATGTGTGTTCTTCTACGGCAGCTTTGGCTCTTGGCTCTTCACCACCACCGGCCACCTCAACCTCGCATACAACGTCAGCGGGACTAAGTTAGTAGCATGGTTCGCCCCTATCGCCATCAGTGGCTGTATCTGCGGTCTCGTCACCGGCAGAATCCTGCACCGTGTCCCTCCCACCTGGACTCTACTCGTGTCTGGCGTAGCGTGGATGGCAGCACCTCTGCTTCTCGCTTTCGGCGACACCACAAAGGGCTACTGGCCTTTTGTCTTCCCGGCTATGATTTGCTCGACTATTGGCATTGACGTAACATACAGCTTTGCCAATTTGGTCTTGTCCAGTTGTTCGCCGCTTCAATGGCAAGCACTTGCTGGTGCTGTTAACAGTACTACTGTTAATCTTGGCATGGGTTTTGCGTTGGCTATTACACAGGTTATCCAGACTGCGACGGAAGGACAAGATCCTAGTCTCGAGAGTAGATTGCTGGGTCATCGCAATTGTTACTTGTTTTCTGCTGCTAGTGCTGCAGTGGGCTTTGCGATTGTGGCTGCTTGTGTTAGAGTGCCTAGAGCTTGTTTGCAGTCTGAAGAAGACGAGGATGAAAAAGTTGGAGATGTGGAGGGTTGAGGTTGAAGATGGAGATGAAAAGTTTGAGTGGTCTTCTGTATGGTGTAGAAGTAAAAGCATGGCAACAATGACAATGCAAATGATGTGTATCACATTTAAGCCTACGAATTCCCATAAGCAAAGGTGACAGTCCGCAAGCTATGAGACCGCTGTGATGAGTAACAGGCATCCACAAAACAAACACGACTTCTCACCAAGGAAGTCGGCGACCACCCTCTGCGCATCACCTTCCTTGATCTTCTTCTCATCCACACACCCTCCACAAACGGTTGAACAAAAAACCCTCACCTTCCCTCCGGGCGGCAACCAAAAATTAAAGCCAAGCCCTTTGTCCCATTCTCCTCCCCATGATCTAAGCCACAAGATGATAAACGGGATAGAATGGACATCCTGAGTAATACGAAAGCGAGAGGATCTTGGTGTCATACTTTTTGATCAGAACAGAATATTTGGACAGTAGTTTCTTCTTCATCCATTCAATCATCGAATTGACTATCTGCTCTGCGTGATTCTCTTACGGTTCCTCAATACTTGGTGTTTGATGATCCTTGCGAAAGCTTTGTGGGATCGCAAACCACTGGAAGAGACTAAGTCGTGGTTGTGTCTGGTGCAATGCAAAGCAACCAAAAGGAGATTGCTTGCGTAATCTCAATCTGAGAGGAAATCGCGATGCGTTAGCGTACTCTCCCACTTGCCATGAGAGCTTCGAGACATAACTTATGAGGCATTTCGAGGAATATCCTAGATCTTTGGTGTTATCTTTGCCCTCGTGCTAGCGGCAAAGTTCGTGATGGATTCAAACAAGTGTTTGCAAAAGTCTGGGTATAGTGGTTCGCCTGACCTGCCAACGAAAGAGGGCGCAAGAAACACCGACACATGGAAAGCAGAGAACGGCCGAGTATCGTGATTGTTATGACCGATGTCATAGTCAAGAGATGGAGAACAATTGCTGTGCAGGGAGCTCGAATTTGAATATCCGGCGATCTACTGAGAGTTAGCGCGTGTTCCCCAGTCACCATGAGCCTTCGAAAAATTGCCTTGTGAGATGATGCAAAAACTTGAAACATGTGATGTTGTGGTTGCAGAACCTGCTGCTTCAGCCTGCGGTGCCATTGGTGGTTTCGTGGTAACGACGTGGGTCGTAATCAGATAGTTGATCCCAGAAGTGTGAACAGTAGTCGTGAGGGTCGCCGTCCTCGTTGCAGCATTCGTCGCAGAGATCGTATGATTTGTCGAGATTGCCTTTGACACGCACGCCAAATCCATAGGGAGCTCCTTCGAGCCTTTCTGCCTCGTGCCAAAGTGCTCTGGCAACAGCGGTTGCTAACAGAGAGTGGCTTGAGGAACATATAGCAATCAGATTGGAGATATCGAGGGACGGCTTGGACCATTCTGCATTGAGCAAATCGGTAATGGTAGCGCGGGAACCTCGGACATCGAGTTCGTCTGTAAGAACTTACAGACCGACCAGGTCTTCCACAGAATATGGTTCGAGCTGACCGGTATCGATCCGTATCGGAAAGTTTTGGACGTCGGACATACGTTCTCTTAGGGGACTTTGGATATATATAAACTTCGGGAATTCTCTGAACATTTTCCAGGACACTGGAGCGGTCGCGGTGTTGAGTAGCAACAATGATCGTCAAGACTCATATAAAGCAAATGACAGTATGAGTGCATAGATATGAGAGTAAATGAGTCAGGCAAGACGATGATCGATTGGTGATGAACGACAATCAGACAAATCGGGGACAGCTTCGATGGGGTATAGGCTCACAGAGAAGATTATGGGACAGAGATCAGCTTTGTTGAGAGAAGAGAATGAAATCGCAGTGGTGGAGAACTAGTAATAAGAGAATCGATGGTGGACGTAAGGAAAGGACTCGATAATTTGCATATGGAAAAAGAGAGTAACACTGTAACCGCTTGTATGCGTCTCAACCAACTGATAATGCCGACTGCGCGGGATTGTGCAGAAAAAGACGAGATCGATGCTCTCTGGAAACTCCGCGCTGCTTGCCCAGAAAGACCGTCATCTCAAGACCGAAAGGATTGCATCCCTTTGTTCCCACTCACATGACCAGCATGTTCGATGTACCAAGAAAGTATGCAGAAAGACGAAAAGAGAAATTGGTGATGTCAAGTAATCCTAACCAGGAAAGCTAGGTAGGTTATGGACCCTCACGATAGCGCCCGGGGTTGTGGTCGGCTGGCTCTTTGTGGAAGTGCTCGCATTCCCCTGCGTAATGCCCTCAATTACTGTGCTCTCTCCTTCCAACCTCTTCGTGTTGTTCTATCTCTTCTTTGAGCGGTATATATATATATATGTTCAACAACCTCGATAGGAACAAAGACGAGAATGATTGCCAGTTACGATTCAATTGCGAAATTGGTAAGAGCGACCCAACCGATGAACAATCCGAAGAGCCTTCACGAAGAACAGAATCATATACACAGGAGCATTCGATATCAAACGAAGAGACTACCGATGTGAGAAACGAATACTGTATGGTAGACTGAAAGTACTAGAAGCGAGAGTGTAAGAGTTAGGGGTGAGATAGGTCCGGCCTTTCGTCGCTATATGAGAATTTCGTCATGCTCGCAGTGTTCCAAAAGTCGTGGGAACTTGTCGAGAGCATGCTGCCTCGAAGCACTCCGTACCATTGTGGAGACATCGATCTTGTGAACTTACTCAGCATCTTGTCATACTGCTGTTGAGTTTGGAGAAGGTTGACTGCTTCTCTTGTGGCGCTTTCAGACCTCATTTGCGTATGGTGATTCTCGGGTCCTAGTGATAGTTTCCGAGACCGTGATCAGTGGTGTTGACTTCGTGGTATCGGCTTGGGTCGAAATCAGTAGGCTGATCGAATCTATTGGCAAATACACATAGACCATGCATATTCTTTGGGGAAAAGCAAAGCCATGGTTGCAAGTCACGAAGCACGAAGTCGTATATATGAGTGCAAACCGTGACAAGTGGAGGAATTGCAAAGTTGAAAAACGAATGTATTGCAAAACGGAACTACTAAAGTAATGAAGCTCATGAGAGTCGAAAAATGGAAAGTCAAGCATCATGGAGCTCGGATTGCGATGTTTGTCGATAAAACTGTTGAGCTTAGCTGAGTCAGTGTACGTTTCCCCATCGCTGTAAGAACTTTATTACTTACCTTGTGTGTTGCTTCGGACGAGTTCGAAGTGATGCTGAACTTTCATATGTCGTCGTGTGCTTCCTGCCGTGTGCTTCCTGTCGTACGTGCTTCTTATCGTATGTGCTTCTCGTCGTGTGATCCCTGTCGTGTGTACCCGGAGTGTAGTCATCAGAGTGTGGTCATTAAAGTGTGGTCGTTAGAGTGTGGTCATCGGAGTGGTGTCATCAGAGAACCTGCTGCTTCAATCCCGGACTTCATGGTAACGGCGCGGATCGAAGTCGCTGGGTTGGTAGTGAAAGTGATCACACCATTCGGAAGTGTCGTGCTTTCCGTCTTGCTTGAAACACTCATCGCAGAGGCCGTACGGTCTGTCGAGACTGCTTTTGACGCGGACGCCGAATCCATAGGGTAGTCCTTCGAGCCTTTCTGCATCATGCCAAAGTGCTCTGGCAACAGCAGTTGCCAACAGAGAGTGGATAGGATAACACATCGGGATGTTCTCCATCACGAACCAAATGAGCTTCCAATCGGGAATGTCAAAGTCCAGCTTGAAACACTCGTTGGTGAGTTGATCGGTGATGGCCTCACGAAGACTGCGGATGTCAAACTCGTCCGCAAAGACGTATAGGTCTACTAGGTCTTCCAGAGTATGATGCTCCAGCTGATCGGTCGTGATCCACCTTGCGAATTTCCAAAATAGCTCCACTGAGACGTCTTCCATATGCATCATGCCAGTTTGAGCCTCCAGAAACCTGCCCTCAAAGGCTACTTTGAAGAAGGGTGAGAGTGAGCACAGTATTTCTCGGGGAAGTTCGAATATATATATCGTTCCATCTTCCTCAATTCTTACCAGCACACTGGAAGGGTCGCAGAATTGGCTAGTAATAATCTTCATTAGTACTTGTCTGGCAACGAGATTTTGATAACTTACCTAGCCATGACGGTGGTTACAATACGCAGAGGAGTCGAGTAAGGTGTCGATTAATTGGTGATGAACAACGACCAGACGAACCAAGGACGACCAGCGTCAGATAGGTAAGGGTTGGTGGGGGAAATGTGGAGACAGAGACCAGCTCCGTTGATCAAGATAGTGGAATGATGACGATGGGTACGCAGAGACCAGCTCTGGTTGTGGTGAAGAAGCGAAGGAGTGGAGACCAGCTCTGTCGACGATGGATGGTTTGTGAGAAAGAAGTTGTGCAGAGACCAGCTCTGTTAGTAGTAGGAAGCGAAGGAGCAGAGACCAGCTCTGTTGGTGGTAGATGATATGAGAGGAGGAAGATGCGCGGAGATCAGCTCTGTTGGCAGTGGATCGTATGAGAAGAAGAAGATGAGAGGAAACGAGATTATGGGTGGGGTTATGTAGAGAAACCGACAATGCAGCGGAGATTCCGCTCAATACCTGGGAACAATGGAAGTCATCAATAGCAAGCATTTGCGGTTTTATCCGTTATAGCAATAACGGAACGCCGCCATAAGCTATTGGCGTTATAGCAACAATACAAGTATTGAACAATCTTTGAATATGAGCGCTGCTTTATATGTCAATAAGCTTTGCGAAGTCAATGCCAACACATTGTAGAGTTACTCAAGTTTGCTCAACAAAACCTGGCCATCGATCAAACGTCCCATTGTCTGACAAAACCAATGGGATTAATGTTTGTCAGCTCCCCAAATGATATTGTGCCTACAGCTTACGTGATACGAGAGCGAAAGAGGAATCGGTAGAGCGGTTCGAGATCTTGAAATGATTCGGTGTTTTTGTGCACTGCGATACGTGTAATCGGGCCGGCAAGGTCTCCCTATCCAGCAGCAGACGATCAGGATGATAAGAAAAAGAGAAATCGGACAAAGCTGTCAGGTTCTACTTGGTGCCAGAGTCTTCACGATACAATGACGAGAGAAAGATTGGGTGCGCAGCAAGCTCAAAATCATTGGAAATCCCTAAGCAGGACGAAAACAAAAGCGACCCATCTACTCTGCGATACTTGAAAGCAAAAAGAACGAAACGTACAGCAGCAGGGATTCCCACGTGGTCACCCACCGTAGTACTAATCTGCCGTTCAACTGCTTATGTATGGCAGAGCGGACGGGATGCCCAGTTTTCAGCTGACTATGGCCGTACATGAAAGTCATGCTTTGCCTTTAGTACATGACCGTCTGGGAATCTCACTCTGACACGTCAATGTGCGATCATGCTACCTCGAAGACCCCATCCTTAGGTGTCCAGGGCTTCAAAACAGGACCACTGGAGTGCACAAAGACTTGTGTCTCTGTATCACTCAAGTCAGGGATGATATTGAAGACCTGTCGCAATCCAGAGCCCGATCGGGTTCCGTTGCTACGTCTTGAAGCACCATGTCGAGACGCGTCGTGCCTGGAAGCCTCCTATGCTTTGTGGACCTCCTGTGCTTTGTGGACCTCGTGGTCGTCTTGCGGCGAACCCCGCAAATGTAGGTATCCAGGCTGCTGAGAGTGCTCTCGAAGATAGCTTTGTGAGTCGCGACAGCTGGGAATGACGGTTGTCGTTGGGAAGAGGTGGAGAGGAACCCTCGCGGAAAGCCGCCAAGACGCGCGCCACGCGCCAACAGCAAGACTGGCATGTCGACGACTGCTATCAATCACCTCCTCAGGCCTGCCTACTTCTGCAGAAGAAGAAGACGGTCATAAGAATCATTGTTGCTTGAAAACAAGGCGTTCCAAATCTGTCAGGATGGGCTGTGCAAGATGGTGGCTGCTAAAAAAGGGGAATCGCTCCGAAAAAAGACTCGGCAACGGAGCCTCTTGCCGCTGCCGTTGTATGCCGCCCATGTCCTACTTCGTACTTGCACAAGCCGCGTCAGTTTCTTTGCTGACCTGCTTAAATCGATTCAACATCTGCCTGTGTTGATGAGAATAATTCTCTGCCACCATTTCATACGACTACTGGACTCTGATAAATCTGGAATCACTGCCCAGGATTGCCACAGGATCTCAAATTCTCAACGGTGCCAATTCGACGTCATGCAGTGTGATTTCCGGAGCCTTTCTTCTCGAACATAATTCCCTTTGATCAGATGTATCCATATCTTCGAGCCCGGTGGATGTTGTCGGTCGCGCTGCTTGCGCTGCTGTGTGTGACTTCGGCCTGCGAAAACCCATCAGTCTCGCTTCATGATGGACATGACGAGTACGACCAGGCGCCACGCCACAATACGAGATATGTCAGTGTGGGAGAACGCTCAGTAACCGGACTCGGCGAGGAGCCAGAGCCCCCAACTGATACGAGGATATTGATCGAAAACGTCGCGACCTCTGAACCTACAGTCAACCATCAATACCACAGACATGGGACCGAATCGGGCATGTTGAGCGCTCGGGCCGTCACTGCGAATAGATCCGCAGCTACTACATCGAATCCTGCGGCCCTGTCGTGTTATGCCACATACTCAGAATGGAGAGCTGCCTCGATGAGCTGGGCAATGACCGCGATTGATGCTAAGTCATGGTCTACCACGACTACTATCAGCAGCATCACGCAAACATTCAACACCGTAGCAACAGTTTACCCCTCTGTGGGTCTCACGACATACAAACTGTGCGATGGATCCCCAAGGGTGGACTTTGAGCCCTTGACTTTGACTTCAACCTACACTTCTGTGACCGAGTTTGATGCATATGTTACTCCAGGACTTCCGACTTATTCTTCGTCCAAACCGTGTAACGCATCTTCTGATGACTGCGAGTATCTATACTATCATAGCGGGCTGTCCTGGGATGACATAACACTTGAGGCCCTCTGTGGATCTCCCGCACATCTCGGTCTAGTAAGATATCAACCCCCGCGCAATGATTGTTCGTATCGCTAACCATATCTCAGCCATGCTTGATTATGGGAGGGCCTGTTGAGCTCGCCTACTTCCCGGTCACTACGGTTGGAAACGATAAGTGTCGCGCTAACGGATCTACCATCACGAATACTGGAGGTCCTACAGTTATCGAGGCATTGGGTACCACACTCACGTCCGGTTCGGTCTACCTGTCTTTCCAGACGTTGTACGCCTTCCAGGAAGGCTTTGGCAGAAGAATTGGTCCCGCCTTCACCGACTTCATCCTGCCATTACCTTCCAGCGCTATCTCGACGCAATGTGGTGGATGGTTCTCTGCTCAGGGTCCTGGAACACCTTTGAATTACGCAGACCTGAACTTCCCTTGGCCAGCAAGTGCCTACAACTGTATGAACCGTTGTAGTACTGACGTGTCTTTTACCACAATGAATGGCACTCAGATCAGTTGGTCGCCGCCTCCACAGTGCTCTACTATCTGGTCAGATCTGAACCCTATCCTCGCAATGCCCACAGAAGTCCGCAACTTGGTTCCAGCATGGTCAACATGTAGCATGTGGGACGCAGCGCTGCCAAACTTTGTCTTTGATCCGCCTCGTGCCCTGGTCGCAGGTACAACGGTGGCCACGCCGACAGCAGCTTGGGGCGGTCAAGGCTCCACCACTCCTGCGTCGCCAGCAGCTACCTCATACACCGCTCTACCAGAGACTATGGCTTCCACATCAATCACATCCGCAACTACTTCATCTGTTGTCCCATCGAGCGCGGCGTCAAGCTCGATCGCTTCTGCCGTAGCAACACCAACCAGAGGTACAGGAGCCACAGGCATCAGCATAGAATTCAACGTCGACGGTCGTATGTTCACGGCGACCGCAGGCGATAATGCCTTCTCCATCGCAGGCCAAACTATTTCGGTCGGTGGGCCGCCTCAAGTGTTGGAAGGCGAGACCATCAGTCTAGCTTTGTCGGGATTCGTCATCAACGCGACATCGACTATACCATTCACTTCCAAGAAGGTACCAACTAGTAGCAGTGATGCAGTAATCTCTTCACAGCAGTCGCACTCTGCTCGTAAAGGATCGGGTTCATCTTCTAGTCCGTCTTCCAGATCGTCTTCTACTTCATCTGGAGCGTCGACGAATGTGGTCTCTTGCGCGTGCATCTACATGGTGTCTCTGCTTGCGGTTGTACTATTTTGATTTAAAGTGTTCATAGCTCCCCTTCTTCCATAATCTGAACGGCTGGTCTTGTGTACAGTCAGGGCATTTTCAGGCTACTTTTCTTTAAAGATACCACGGTATGGGGTTGGTCTGTTTCCATAGAGGCATGTATGTTTATATAGTATCCTGTAATATCTTCTTACAATTCACATACATACTGGCGAGACAATCAGATCATACAATGATCTTCGACGGTCAGCTGGCCACAAAGAGCTGATTCGATTATGGGACCAGACAAGAAAGTATACTTCGGCCATGTCGACAACGCTATTGTAATCACCCTGTCACGGCTTCTCGCCACCATCTTACCACTCGCCTCATTTCGATGCAACGCTTGTCTTGTGGCTTAGTCAAGACAAAAACCATGTTGACATCGTGTAATTCGTCTAGATTATCGTAAATTCCATGGAGACCGCGAATAGGGAGTGTGAACGAGCCTATACCATCTGAAAAGCCAACCTGCAGAGAACATTCAAGCACAGGGAGGAACAAACCATCGATTGACAGAATATGCCAACTCGCTGTATTATTACCAATCTAGTAAACACGAAGCAATCTAAAGCCCTCTCTGGGCAACTGAGACGAACAGAAAGATATTTACAAGCAAACCAGAAACACATATGTACAAGTCAACTCTTCCGCACTCAAGAGTCAGGGGCCCCTGGCAG
>Ga0268251_10000646_pt1 | contig 10802 bp, 7 predicted proteins | sample AgamicAsMae_FD_200527 | JGI IMG/M metagenome (GOLD analysis project Ga0268251, IMG submission 200527) | Agave microbial communities from Guanajuato, Mexico - As.Ma.e (v2) (version 2) | ecosystem: Host-associated > Plants > Phyllosphere > Phylloplane/Leaf | place: Guanajuato, Mexico | collected...
CAGCAAGGCATTCCAGCTTCTCCACTGTGGACCTTTCCTGGACCGCAGTATGGATGCTGCTCCTGACTCAAGAGTAGACTTTGAGCCCGACGGTTGGCAACGAAAGGTTCTTGACGGTATCGATGACAACAAGAGTCTGTTCGTCGTCGCGCCCACTTCTGCTGGTAAAACTTTCATCTCGTTCTACGCAATGAGAAAGGTTATTGAGGCTGATGACGAGGGTGTTCTCGTTTACGTCGCGCCCACCAAGGCCCTGGTCAACCAGATCGCTGCTGAAATCCAGGGCAGATACTCCAAGAAGTTCAAGTATCCTGGAAAGAGTGTGTGGGCTATCCACACCAGAGACCATCGCATCAATAACGCAACTGGTTGTCAGGTGCTTGTCACTGTACCTCACGTGCTCCAGATCATGCTTCTGGCTCCCTCGCACGCCAACTCATGGGCAACCAGAGTCAAGCGCATCATTTTCGATGAAGTCCACTGTATTGGACAAGCTCAGGACGGTGTTGTCTGGGAGCAGCTTCTGTTGCTCGCTCCTTGCCCCGTCATCGCACTCTCTGCTACGGTCGGCAACCCTGATGTATTCAGCGACTGGTTGTCGACTACCGAGAAGGCTATGGGCATCGATTTTGAGATGGTCAGACACCCATACAGATACTCCGATCTGAGAAAGTTCTACTACGACCCCCCAAAGAAGTTCCTGTTCGACGGTCTGGGTCAGAAGAAGGGTCTTCCAACTCTTGGTCTGGATGGCACCACTGGGTTCGAGTATCTTCACCCTGTCGCGTGTCTTATCAACCGCTCAGCAGGTATGCCAGACGATCTCTCTTTCGAGCCTCGTGACTGCTACACGCTCTGGAAAGCTCTGAAAGAGCACTCGAACGACAAGTACAGTTTGCCTGCAGAACTTGACCCCACCAAAGCCTTGCCCGACGTCATTCGCAAGCAAGATGTCTTGAAGTGGGAAGCCGGACTGAAGAAGGTCTTGGCTGCATGGATGGAAGACACTGCGTCTCCTTTCAATGCTGTCTTTACCACACTCACTGGCAAGCGACCTCAGAAGGAAGAGCTGTACGCACCTACAGCCAAGCGTGCCGGTCAAAGAGAAGCCCAGGAGGTTCAAGAGGACAACTTCCTCCCTCTGCTTTGTCGTCTCCATGAGCAGGAGGCGATGCCAGCCATCCTTTTCAACTACGATCGTACAAGATGTGAGGACATTTGTGCCAAGATTCACGACGACCTGAAGGAAGCTGAAGACCAGTGGAAGGCCACTGATCCAAAGTGGAAGGCTAAGATCGTTCAATGGGAAGCCTGGAAGAAGGAGCAAGAGCGCAAGGGTGCCAAGGCTAGCAAGGTCTCGAAGAAGAAGCCTGCTGAGGAGGGCATGACCAAGGCAGATATGGCCCGTGATGCTGCTGACACCGATGCCAACGGCTTCGAAGGATTTGATCCTGCAGCCCCTCAAGATGGCTACCATTTCTGCAACTTCAAGGCTATCCAGGTCTCCGAACTCGAAGACTACATGAGAGAGCTGGAGTGGAGACGTGTGCCACAATGGCTCATCGTCGCCTTGACCAGAGGTATTGCCGTCCATCACTCCGGTATGAACCGCAAGTACCGCCAGGTCGTCGAAATTCTGTTCCGCAAGGGTTTCCTCAGAGTCGTTGTCGCAACCGGTACGCTCGCTTTGGGTATCAACATGCCTTGCAAGACTGTTGTCTTCACTGGCGAATCTGTGTTCTTGACAGCTCTTGAGTACCGCCAGTGTGCTGGTCGTGCTGGTCGTCGTGGCTTCGACTTGCTCGGAAACGTTGTCTTCCAGAACATGCAGCACGAAAAGGTCTTGAGATTGATGTCTTCAAGATTGCCTGACCTGAACGGTCACTTCCCAGTCACCACTACCTTGGTTCTCCGTCTGTTTACGCTACTCCATGGATCGAACAACTCAAAGTACGCAGCTTCGTGCATCAACTCACTGCTCTCTCAGCCTCGTCTGTACATGGGAGGTCCTTCTTTCAAGGATCAAACACTGCACCATCTTCGTTTCTCCATCGAATACCTTCGCAGACAGCAACTTCTTGACGCAAATGGCACGACTCTGAACTTTGCTGGTCTTGTCTCTCACTTGTACTTCACCGAAAATTCGAGTTTCGCGTTCCATGCATTGCTCAAGGAGGGCTACTTGCACAGACTTTGTGCAGACATTGACAACAATGCAGAATCAGTGGTCAATACCCTGATGCTGGTCATGTCACATCTTTTTGGTCGTGTGTACTGCCGCAAGTCTGATGCAGAGTACCGCGAGAAGGTCGTAAAGCCATCATCATCGATGGTGTTCCTGCCTCCTCTGCCAGAAGAGGCGGCACAAGTCTTGAACGAGCATGGACAGCAAACACTCGACATCTTCAGTACCTACGTTCGCACTTTTGTCGATCAACATGTAGAGAAGGCGGACGATGTTCTGCCGCTTACGGCTAGACAGGTTGGCAGTTCGTCTGCTGACTCAACCCCCAGTTTGGACGGAATCTCGCTTCCTTCCACTAAGATTCGCTCGCCATTCGTCGCTCTATCTGGACACACTGACAACTTCAAAACTATCAGTGAGCTGTGTCGCTCTGTTAGATCCGGTGTTTTCCTCGAGGAGTCAGCCATTCCTCACGTGGCTATGCTCTCTCAAGACCTCGATCAGCCCTTGAACGCTTATCTGGTCGACTTCTTCAAGCACGGTGATGTAAAGACACTCGAAAAGGCAAATGGCATCAGACGTGGTGACGTGTGGTTCATGCTAAACGACTTCTCATTGGTCCTTGCCACTATCATTACCAGTCTGCTCAACTTCATGAAGCTCAAGGTCGGAAGTGACATGGATTTCTTGGACACCATGGGTGAGCTCGATACCCTTGAAGAGGCTGAGGATGAGACCGTTGCCGTCAAGGAAGACGGAGAAGCTGTTCCAGCTCCCAGCGAAGCACCCAAGGCCGCCATGGCCACAATCACCAAGAAGAAAGCAAAGAAGGCCGAAAGCTGGGAGGACATGGCCGACGAAGAAGAAGTCATTGAGAAAGACTACAACGAAGCTGCTGCCAAGCTGGACGAACTCAACCTTGACAGTGCTGCATGGGAAGGCCAAGGTGGAGAAAAGGGATTGCTCAAGGTGCTCAAGGCGTTCCAAAGATTGCACTCTGAGTTCAACTTGAAGTTCAAGGCCATGTGGGCATAGATGAATACGACCATTGGGCTCATGTGGGATTGTAAAAATAGATCAAAAATGCTGATAGACCATACATTTGCTGTTATTTTTGCTGACCATCGTGCTTTCCTCAATCAACAACCATAACGTAAATAAGCTCGGCGTGAGTGGGTAGTCTGACGTTTGATGACGGTGTTGGCCTTGGGTAGCACCATGACTCTGCGAACGTATTGCGGAAGTGCTACACGAATTTCTGACCGGATCTCGCGGACTCTGCATGCCGCGATAGACACGCCTTGTCTATCGATCATGTGTTTTTGCAAATATCGATTAAAATATTGAAGGTCTCGGCAATTTGTCTAGCCAAGAGCGCACGCGAGCTGTAGAGGCTCGTTACGAGGGCTTTCCGTCTCCCTTCGATGTCATAGGGGTTCCTCACCGTTGGTGTATCAGAACGTGAAGAAGGGGTGTGAGGGGCAAGGCAGATCCTCATGTTTCGAAATAGAAGCGTTGGCAAGCATTCACCAATGAGCGAACAAGGAGTCAAGAACAGATCCAACGTCCAACATAAGGCCGAAGAGTCTCACGAGATTTTCTGTGGAGTTTCGGGACGGTTGGTTTCCGCTCCGCGACCTTTTTGGAAGGAAGGCGCGCATGTACAGCCACATTGTACAGCCACGATTTGGATCTGGTCGGCGCCCCCCCGGGCTGAACATCACCCAAGCCCTGCCAATTTCCGAGCGTTCGGGGCCTTTTCCTTGTACGACGTCGCCGTGCTGTGCTTGGTGCTGAAGCGTATATGTAATCCGCTCGCCAAGGTAAGATGAGGAGCGCGTATCCTTCGTGTAGGGCCATCCCCTTGCTCCCCTGCGAGCCGCTCATGTCATAAGTAGCTCAAACCCCCCCTTCGCAATCGCACCTCGCGTGACACCACTTGCCCCTCTGCTCAACCTTCATAACATGTCGATCGTAAAAAGACCCACCATCCGGAACCGCAGGATATCCTCTTCACCGTCACCGCCGGGGAGCCCTCACCTGGCCTATGACCCCATCAGGATGGAGGAGGTGACTCGAGTGGGACTCGCCTCTGCAGTACCTCTTTCCATCAAACAAGTCGATCTCGACGGCTACGATATCGTCCCTCCAGTACACGCAAACCACAACACCATCGAGTTACCCCACAGCAGCTTCTACAGTCTCCCAGAGCTCCAAGACGACATCGCCAAGGCCATCTCGGCACAAAACGGCTTCCCTCACCGTCGCGTGGAAGCGAAGCGAGACTTTTATTTCAAGCTGTCGGTGCACTATAGACGGCATAGTGATGAGAAACGGCAGGATGTGCGTGTCACGGCGAACAATTGGGATGAGTTGAGGTTGTTGCTGTTGGGTGATGAGGTGCATGTGGCATGCTTTTCTGTGCTGTGGTGGAAGAAGACTACAGGGCAGAGGAGAGCTGATCGTGCTGAAGTGGGCAGCAAGCTGGCTTGCTGTGTTGTGCAGTAGGCTATACTGGAGACAGGACTGGTCCTCAGAACTCTTTTCCGAATCCTTGCGATCATCTACGACATTCGCTCAGCGTTGGATCAGTCATGACTAGTGGTCGCCATTGCTCCACCACTACTCGACTCTAATGCACACGCACCTGGACTCAAATGTGGTCATCACGGAGCTATGAGTACCTCAGTTGGCCGTCGAAAGCTAGTGCCATGGATTCCGTCGAATCATCAATCTTTGGAGCAATCTGGGTGCAGCACGACAAGCACATGCCTACCATACCGAAGGCGGGCAGGACGCTCTATTTCTCCAAGGCGATCTTCAACACATGGTCAATGTTGGGCACTGCAAGAGATTGGCTCGAATGGGGTCCGAGAAAGGCCCTGAGAAGAAACCATCAGGGTTACCGACAGTTGGGTACGGCAGGAATGTCAGATATCAGGCGCACAGGGTGAAGGAATACTCTTTTAACGAGAAGCACGAACGCATAATGAATAATGATTTTCCACTTTCTAATGAAGTTTTCTCGAATTGACAGGCCACCTGAGCCCTTGGTTGCCTGAACCGTGAATTACCCTGTTGCCTGTCATGAACGGAAGCTATGGCTTTGACAGAAGCTAGCTGTTGGTGCTTGGACTGCATCTGAAACGATATGATCATGCCTTACTTCGGGTGTAAGGTATCCGGCGAGCCGAAACATGTGAGCTTCGCCTTGGCTGATGATAGGATACTCAGCCCTCACGATTGACTCCATCTTGTCAAGGTTTGATGACCTGGTATGATCATTGCGCGCAAGCTTAGAGTGTCGTGGACTGCTCGACGCGACTCTCGGCTTTGACCTTCCTTTTTGAGATATCTCCATATCAGGCAGAACTTCGGGATATCAGGCACGTCATCAGAAGGCCATCTATACTCTGGGGACGTGACTCAGTAATCATACATCCAACTACCACAATCCAACATGTCGATCAAGAATGTCGTTCTCGTAGGCGCAGATGGCAACCTCGGACCAGGAGTCCTTGACGGTCTGGTTGGAACCGGAGCTTTCAATGTTACGGTCTTCAAGCGAAAGTCCTCAAAGTCGAAGTCCAACTATCCTGAGGGTGTTCAAGTCAAACTGTTGTCAGACGACTTTCCTATCGATGAATTAGTGCCAGCTCTCCAGAATCAGGATGCCATTGTCAGCACCGTATATGGCGCGCAGGTAGATTTGCAGAAGCGTCTCGCCGACGCAGCGATCAAGGCTGGAGTAAAGCGCTTCATTCCTTCCGATTTTGGAAGCTGCGACTCTCAGAGCAAGAGAGCGATGGAGCTTGCACCCATTTATATCGCCAAGTCGAAAGTACGCGACTACCTCGAGAAGCTGGCTTCAGAGAACCCTGGATTCAGCTGGACGAGTCTTGTCTGCGGGCACTTCTTCGACTGGGATCTTGGCTTCTTCCACATCAACCTGCAAGCCAAGAGCTTTGAGATTCTCGATGATGGCGAGGTTTACTGGAGCACCAGCACCTTTGCACAAATCGGCAAGGCCACGGCTGCTATATTGCAGAAGCCGGAGGAGACAAAGAACCGATTCGTCTACATTCAAAGCTTCCGCATCAACCAGAATCAGCTCTTGAGAGCGTTTGAAAAGGAGACAGGTCAATCGTGGAACGTCAAGAAGTACGATTCGTCAGAATATGTGAAGGAACGCAAGGCAAAGGCAGACGGTGGTGAAAAGTCGGCTGTAGAAGACTTGGTCTGGGTTTTGGGCACGTTGGAGGCCGACTGGGAAGCTCGCGATGGATATGCAAATGATCTGCTTGGGCTACAGCAAGAAAATCTTGAGGATGTTGTCGCGAGGATTGTGAAGAGCAACTAGTGTCTCCTCATTGCTTACAAGGACAACAAAGACTGTTACAATTTCGCTATCGACTCTAATCTCATGGTGAGCGAGCACTTACGTCGCTTTGGCTTGATAGCACGAACGGGGAAAGCCTTCCCGGCTGGAGTGGCTGGGACGCTCTTTCCATTGCGTACGGAGTAACGTTTGTCCCATGAGCATTGAAGGCTTTCAACTCCATCGCGCACCATCACCAACTCATCCTTCCAACACCCTTGAAAACCGATCGTCCATTAATTCACTATCAATCGCCAGTTACCTTACTCCCGATCATCAACTAACTCGCTATCAATTACAAAGATGGATGCTCCCAAGTCTCGTTCGCTGGGTTTATTGGAACGATATCATGTCGCTCAACATCAGGCGGGATGCTTACCATACATCACCATCATTGGTTCCATAATTCATCAATTGCCAAACTAGGTGTGGTCTGAGATGACTCTGAACGTCGACCGACTGATGCAGAGGCATCCAATCTTGGTTGCAGGCGTAGATTCTACCGACTCTGGCCGTCCAAGATGGGTGCTGAACAACAACAACCCACCTTTCCCTCTTGCACCTCATCCTATCATCAAAGATGAAATTTACCCAGTGCAAGACGTCGCGGAAGTCGCCAAAGCAGAGGATGCTGGGGCTCAGGCGTTCAATCTGGTCCAGGGGCCTCTCTGGCGCGTCGCAGTCTACAAACTGGATCGAGAGCTTTCCAACACCTACTACGTTGCGTTGACCGTCCACCATGTTGTCACTGATAGCATGGGAGCACTCAATCTATTCAAAGAGATATTGCGACAGCCCCCTGGCTTCCCCGCCACGAGGACCGAGCCACCAATTCCGAATCGATCACTCCCGCCTAGAGCAGAGAAGACTCTGACACTGCACCCTTCACTTTCTATGGCCATCAAAAGAGGAACTCGGTGGGCTCTTAATCACCCATTATCGTGGATAGTGACCAATAGCATCGGCGCCCAAATCAAATGGCCCCCACCAAGTCGAATGAAGACGCCACCAGGAGAGTCCGACATCGGGTACATCTCTCTTGACCTTAGAAGAGACCACGAAAGAGTAGCCGAGAGATTGGAAGCTCTGGGAGATGGGATCGGCAGTGTCCATTCGATACTACACACTGCTGCTGTTATCGCGTTGGCGGCAGCCGCTCATGATGATGTTTTCGACACTCTCAGTACAGAAACGCCCAAGTCGCTTCGCTTAGGCGGACATCCACGAATCGGAGGAAACTATACAGGTCTGATCGAGAAGTTCATCCCGAGACCCAAACTGCGCGCGCACACTGTAGCCAGTTTCACCAAGAAGTTCAACGACTATCTTCACTCATCACGCGCAGAGTACGACGCCAGATGTAACATCGGAGAATTTCGGTTAGTACCTGACCGCTTCAAACCTGATCTGTGGAGATCCTACCTCGCAGAGACTGCAAAAAGTGGTGATCCATATCGTCACTCCCTCTCGATTTCCAACCTTGGCCGATTTGACCCTGAGGATATGTTTAGGCTAGAGAACGTCTGGTACGGTCATTCTAGCGCACCATGGGGTGCTGCTATCAACATGAATGTGGTCAGTCTCAGCCCGCCGCAGGCTCTGGACGTCAGAGGTAGAAGGGACTTCTCAAGGTTGACGGTCATGATCTCGTGGAATACCGGCATCATTGAAAGTGATATCATCGATCGCTTTTGTCCAATGTTGCAGGAGATTATCCAAATGTTTGCCCATGCTGGAGGCATGACGCATACAGAGCGGATGATGATCCGCAGCAGAGAGCTCTGGAACATTATATGTTGGGCTCGCCAAAAGCTGCCGCCGTTCGGCCCGCGTGTTTGATTATTCATTCCTTGACAGTTCATTCTTTGACAATTGGTAGTTAGCCATTCACTCTTTCCTCTCGTTCCCTCGTTGTGGTCAGCCATGAGAATACCAAGTGATGTTTCGATTTCACCAGTCTAGGCAGGCAACATTCGACACGTCCTCCCAGCCACGTATATTCCAAGCTCTTTTTATATCGACGTGCAGCGAAATTGATGTCGCAGATAGCAGGTTGATGGGTCTTGAGCGGTTCGTGAGAGACATGGCTGTCGTAGACGGCGTAGATCGCAGGATCCAACCGCGTATAACAGGAAACTTCTCGACTCTGTACTCATGCATGTCCTTAAACGCTTTCTTGACACTGATGCTTTCTCTAACATGATCTTCTGACTGCTTTCGTGGACTTCTCTTCTTCCTGTGCTGAAAACATGGAGACACCAATATTCGATGACAGAATTTATGAGCTTTTCTCAACACATCTTCGCAACTTGATAAGATACAAGATTGTTTACACCCATGTGAAGGCTACGCACAGGTGTTGAACTGTCATCGCTATGACCTATCGTATTTCTGCATCTCAGAGATCGGGCTCCGACTCATCATCAGGGTCAGGTATTGGCAAATAGCCATTTCCTGGCACAAATACATCCTCCGACCAACAGCGACAATCCTTCCACTTCATGTCTTCATCTGCGAGCTAGAGATTCAACGTCAACCAAAATAACTCCGTAAGGTGGAAGACAGAAAAGCTTACACCAGAACAACGGAAAGTCGAAACTAGCTCGTCTCTATGCCACAGAGACACCAGTCCACCACAATCTTTACACTCGGGCTCCCCCGATGGACATGCCTCGGGATTTTCCCTAGTTAGGTATGTACTGAATTCGATCCCTGCGGCTTCCAACTCGGTTTCCAACTTGGCTAGACGTCTTGCGCGCGAACTAAGTCTTGCTGTATTATTTGTGGCAATGATGTTTGTCTGATCCAGTGTTGTAGCAGAGTTATTATTGTTCCCCTGGTCCGTCACCATAGCGGAGACGTTGTTCGTCTGACCTGACAATGCCGAGACTTCGATCTGTTGTGATGGATATTCGCGACCACTGCGCAGAACGTGGTTGTATGGGCGGGCGAGTCTATCTCTGTATGATGAAGCGGCTGCTCCGTGTGCAAGAAGAAGCGCTGGTATGTACTGGAGTAGCATTTTGCAGTCGCACGGGTCGAAAAAAGAAGAGAACGGCGTCGTGATTGGGATGGCTCTCAAAGGATGAGCTCAAAAATCTGGTACTGTGCCTCTCGATAAATGAACATAATATCGCAACCGAGCCATACCTACGTAAGCAGTTCCAACCTCCTCATGTGCTGGATTCTGTGACTATCAGCCGCTCTTCTGTCCACAAACAGGCAGAGCCGAAGCCATCAAAAGGCACAGTCTCTTCTAGATTGTAGCAAAGGCCACAGAGAGCCGATAAAACCACGACTCTCAATGGATGCTTTCCATCCGCTGACTGGATCGTGCCTTTCTATAGTTGTCTGCGTGACAAAACTTTGTACTTGGGAAGGAAGAGCACCAGAGAAAAATATTGTGAGCAAAAGGCAAAACATACAGCAGCAGGGATTCCCACGTGGTCACCCACCGTAGTACTAATCTGCCGTTCAACTGCTTATGTATGGCAGAGCGGACGGGATGCCCAGTTTTCAGCTGACTGTGGCCGTATGTGCTTGGATTGTCATTTTGATCGAATATAATCAACGACAGAAAATGAAAATTAGCTCGTCATGGATCTCGAGGATCAAGCTGCGGAGGTGGACCGGAGAAGGTCATGCACGGTCCTCGTAAAAAGTCCAACGAGGTCGGCGTTGGTGGATGATCAACTCAGCATAATCCATATCGCGTGCCTTTTCCTTCTTTCTGGTCGTTCTCTCGCTCGCATTTGTAGCTCGTCCTTGTTCGACCCCGTTCAACCTCTGTCCATTCTTTTCCCGAGTCTTCACTCAATTACACACGTTACAATGGTCAACGTTCCCTCCCCCAAGGATGGTGCGAACAGAGCTGGCGAGGTCCTGTCTGGCTCGTCCAAGGAGTACAAGAAGGAGTCAACCACCGCTAGAATCCTCGGTGCTGGTGCGCAAACACTCGGTCGCAACACAAATGAACATGTAGTTGACTCGAAGCAGGTTCCGCTGGTATCGCCGAGCTCGCCGTCTTCCACCCCGTCGACACCATCGCCAAACGTCTCATGAGCAACCAGGGCAAGATCGTTGGCATGACCCAGTTCAACTCGGTCATCTTCAAGGACAAGGCCACTGCTCCCTTCGGTACTCGTTTCTTCTCCCTCTTCCCCGGTCTCGGCTATGCCGCCGCCTACAAGGTCATGCAGCGTGTCTACAAGTACGGTGGTCAACCCTTCATGCGCGACT
>Ga0268251_10000647_pt1 | contig 10797 bp, 10 predicted proteins | sample AgamicAsMae_FD_200527 | JGI IMG/M metagenome (GOLD analysis project Ga0268251, IMG submission 200527) | Agave microbial communities from Guanajuato, Mexico - As.Ma.e (v2) (version 2) | ecosystem: Host-associated > Plants > Phyllosphere > Phylloplane/Leaf | place: Guanajuato, Mexico | collected...
GAAGCAACCTCTTTCGCGCATCTCCGACCTCTTTCAGCGACGTGCATAACCCCATCCCACTCGCCTCTAGCCTCTACGCAAGGCAGCCTCGCCCATCTCAGTAGCCATGTGAGTGCCGTAACACGTTCTGTTTCCGACCATACATGCTGATGCCCTTCCCTACAGGGTGCAAGTCACGATACAAATAAATGCCCCGGGCCATGCTCTCGACGAGGAGTTTCTTCCACTTGACGCCGACAACTCATCCACTCTCGCCGCCCTCAAGACCCAAGTCCACGACGGCACCGGCTTTCCCATCACTTCGATCCAGTTCTTCCTCAACGGCGCCCCTGTCGTTGGCGACGACAAAACCCTCGAACAGGCAGGAATCAAGAATGGGGAGATGCTCTATATGCTAGTCCGCGAACAGAACACCAACACCATGCCCCGTCAGCAGGCTCGCCCCCAGCAGGCCCAGCCACCGCAACAAGGTCGTTTCAGCAATGACCAGATCGAGACCCTGCGTCTGCAGTTATTGGGCAACCCTCAGGCCATGCAACAAGTCAGCCAAGAGAGACCCGAACTGGCCGCCGCTGCCTCAGACCCTGCCCGCTTCCGCGAACTATACCTCAGCTCCATCCAACAAGCCGAATCCAGAGAGCGCGAGAGACGTGAACAGATGCAGCTACTCAACGATGACCCCTTCAACATCGAAGCCCAGCAGAAGATTGAAGAGATCATCCGTCAAGACCGTGTCATGGAGAACTTGGAGTACGCCTACGAACACAATCCTGAAGGTACAAAGAGACATTTGTTTCGCAAAACGCGCCACGTCCGCTAACACCATGCAGTCTTCGGTCGTGTGACGATGTTGTACATCAACTGTGAAGTCAATGGCCACAAGCTCAAGGCTTTCGTCGACTCCGGTGCTCAGACTACCATCATGTCTCCCAGTTGCGCTGAAAACTGTGGCATCATGCGCTTGATTGATAAGCGTTACTCCGGTATTGCCCGTGGTGTTGGTACCGCCCAAATTCTTGGTCGTGTGCATTCGGCCGACATCAAGATTGGCAATGCTGTCATGCCTTGCTCCTTTACCGTCATGGAGGGCAAGGACGTTGATCTTCTGCTCGGTCTGGACATGCTCAAGCGCTACCAAGGCTGTATCGATCTCCGTCGCAACAAGCTGGTCTTCGAGGACAACGAAGTTGATTTCTTGCCCGAGTCTGAGCTCCCCAGATCCTTCGAAGAGGCTTTGCAGAACGAGGAACATATTCAAGGTCCTAACGGTACCGAGATTGGCACAAAGACAGGCACCGTGACTCAAGCTGGTTCTTCCTCGCAACAGCCCAACAGCAACTTCCAAGGTCAAGGTCGTTCCATTGGCGAGCCCTCTACCAGCGGACCTGCAGTACATCCTACACCTGCTGCCTCCGCTCCTCCTGCCAGACCGGCGACTACACAAGCTGCTCCAAGCAGCAAGCATCCTGAGTCAGCCATTGAGCAGTTGATTGGTCTCGGCTTCTCTAGACAGGAAGCTATCGCTGCTTTGGACGCTACTGATGGCAACGTTGAGTATGCTGCTGGTCTGCTGTTTCAAGGTTGAACGAGTATCACGAATTCATGACATTGGGAGGTTCAAATTTTGGCATGCATCTTCAAGGCGTTTCTATCATCTTCCTGCACGTGGAGGCATGGAACTGGAGTTATCAATGGGGCTCAGAGGTCGGGTTTCTTCATTTGCTTCTGTGTACTCTACTCTTTCTTCTTTCTCTTCATGATCCAGACCATGTTGCTGATTTTCCTCTCTTCGTTTCTCGGTTGGGCCCTCGGGTCTAATTGCGTTAAGCATGAATTCGTTAATGTTTTTTCCCACTCACGAAAGGAACGAGCGTTATTGAGACGTCAAGGGCACGCACTGGCATCGAGGGAGGGAGACGCACTATAGAGGTGCACAAACTCCAGAGATAAGCAAGTATGTCCAGTGAGACAACAAGATGTTTGCTGGCAGGACAACCAAGTGAAGTAGTGATGCATGTCATATCGGAAATATTATCTAGTCAAGAGTGACAACAAGCTTCTTTGCAGAGACACCCTTCCTGAGAATATCCAGGCCCTTTTGTATGGACTCCAATCCAGACCCAACAACTTCGGCCGAAGGTGCCGACTTGTACCTGCCCTCTGCGATTGCTCCAGGCAGGAAGTCTCCAAAGACTGCCTCTGCAATGCCGTTGTCCTTGATCGTACTCGCAAAGATGCGACTGTGTTTGAAGTCGGCGGGTATATCTGCAGGCAGAGGTACGCTTGTCGTGAAGAGTTTGTTGCCCTCGATCCTGGAGAAAAGGTCTGCACACGCGGAGATGGGGCCACTGGCATCTCCAGCAGTGTGCAGGACGCCAGCCAGGGTTCTGCCCTCGAAGGCAACGATGAGCTGCTCGAGCAGGGTTGATGATTCAAGGTTGTAGTCGATGGTCTCGCTGGCACCTAGACCACGGAGAAGCTCGAAGTTTTTAGGCGAAGCTGTGGTGACAACTTCGTAGCCGGCAGCGAGTGCCAGCTGGATAGCGTTGACACCAACACTAGACGAGCCGCCCCATACCAGTAGTGTTTGTCCAGTGGGCGTAGGAGAGTGTGAGGGGTACTTGAGAGCGAGGTGGTCCTCTTGAAAGAGACCGCAAGCACTGGTGGCAATGCCCAGGGGCATCACAGAAGCATCGGTATAGGAGAGGCTGTCGGGGATCTTTGTGGCCAAACTCGCGAGGACAACAGAGTACTCTTGGAAAGTCGAGCCAGAAGGCGTGTTGGCAGAGACACCTCCACCCAATGCCAGTACTCTGTCGCCCAACTTGAATCTAGACGAGACTGCGCTTCCCACTTCGACCACTTCACCAGCAGTGTCCAAGCCCAGAATGGTCGGGTAGGAGAGAAAGGGGAACAGAGCGATATCTTGTAGCTTGAAGTCGATGGGGTTCAGAGCGATCGCGTGGTTCTTGATGACAATAGAGTCGGCAGGAGGAGATGTGTAGGGCGTATCTTTGACTTCAAGAGGAACGCCTGGCTTGGGCTGCCATGCTGCGGTGTTGGAAGGCATTCTCGACGGTGTGGGGATATGTGTGTTGGAACCCGAATTGTCTGTATTGTATTTCCTCTCTCTTTCAGAAGCAGCACACTCTCATATATAGTCGATCGGTCGGCGAGGTGTATGTCCGTCGGAGGAATATCACACGGAGGTAGTTGGCCTAATCGGGGAATCGTTATCTCCGTCGAAGGATTCTGTCGGCCGAGTGCATCCTTGAGCATTGTTTGGGAAGGAGATCGAGATGAATGTACTGTCAGCTGCAGCTGCTTAGCAAGCGCTCTGACAATCAGCGTGTTTGTCGAAGGAATGGAGGTGCGACTGTCAGGATTTTGGAAGATGTTCGGCCGAGCTTCAGCGTTTCCGGTCGCAGCTTCTGTCTCTACGCATATCGGTCTGGATTTCCCCCCTGGATTCATTCGTCTTACTGTCTTTTGTGTTATGACAACATCTAAAAATTGTCAGTATCATCATGCTGCAATAAACGTCAGGATATATGTAGGGTCATCGCATCTAGTGTACGATGATGCCAATTTGATAACAAGGATTGCGCAGGATCATCATATCGGTGATCGTTGAGGGAAGAAGACTACTGTAGGATAAACAGCCGAGTGTCGAAAGCAGTGACAAAGATCCCGGACAGGCTTCAGAACTAACTCCTCAATGACTTCTCCAACGGGACAACTCTTTTGCAAAATAATTTTTCTTTGCCAACAGGAAACAGCAGGCTATGACGTTTGGCTGGGCTGAATGGATGAGGTTAGAAAGGGGGAGATTGTATAGGAGGTTGAGTGCCGCAGGTCGTGGTATAGACGCGACAAACATGAATGACATGAGCGTTGCGAAGGCGAAAGCAGAATCAAGCGTGGAAAAGTGTCTGCTTTGAGACCAAAGCGCTACTCCTCGTGGGCGACATCTTCGCCCTATTGTGCATTTCCATGGCTGACCTGGTACATGGAGTGGCGAGAAGCGACGACAAGGTGTGAGACGGCGTTGCCAAAGAAAGGGGAAAGACGTGAAAATTGAACGCGTTGGGCAGGAACGAGACAGACAGGGTCCGAACAAGAGAACCAAAAAAGTGACCTAAGACCCCCGAAGGGGAATGGACCTCCGAAGAGGGAATCTTCGTTGTAAGGGTGGGAATCGAACCCGATGCATCTCCCAAGCTGCCCTCCTCCTAGCAAAGCTAGGCGGGGACTTACATGTTGGGCGTTCTAAACCACTAAACTACCGAACACAACCCGATTCTTGGCCTAGGGAGGTACCCAAACTTACCTTTAATATATACCTTCAAGACTTGACAGCGAGCAAGGGTCTACAGCAGACAGAGATCTTTACTCTACACCTTTGACACATGCGGCGATGTGCAATGCTTGGGTGAACAAGAAGCATGTTTTGTCCCTCTAGATAGTCGTCCTTGCTTTCTCCAGGTGTGTCGCAAAAGTGTGGAAAGCGGAAGCGGAAGCCTGAACGTATATGTACACCAAAAGTTCGGCGGTCAAATTCCAGAATTTCTCAAGAGGACAATCCAGTCATGGTGTTGTTGAGAATTTGTTTCCGTCCAGTGACACCCTTACCGTTGTGCATCTAAACAGTTGCTGATCCCTCTCCAGGTGTATCGCCAAAAGCTTGAAAAGCCGAAGCCTGCAGAGGTTGAGCGTATATGTACACTCAAAGTTGGTCATTTGGCTCCATAATTTCCAAGGGGATGTTCCAGCTTTGACAGGGCAGTATTTCGTAAGCGGTTACCCGTAACTGAGTGTCAGATGTCGTAGCGATCAAGTCGACATAAAAGGGTGGCTCAAGAAAGGTGCATATATAAAGATGGACGGGCTGCGTTTCGAACCTTGACCCTCGCTTTCGGCAAGAAAACCAGGGTCCAGAAGGTCAACACTACCACACACACGACACCGACAACGATGCATGTGTGATACAAATACCTGAAAAAGAAGAGGTAGTGTTTACGAAAGGCCAGGCCGGCAAAAAAACTGGAGATACAGGAAAACCCTCCCCTAGTTGCCTTCATACAACGTGTTTGGTTCGCGTATTACTGAACGTGGCAAAGGTTCGGTGTTTTATTTGGAGCTTCCCGGCCACTAGACCAAAGGCGTCCCTTTGGTGACCAAACGGTGCCCGAGTTGCCGCTGGGAGGGTCCCAACTTTAGTCGAATATATATGTTGGCTGCACGACGCCAGCATGACGCTAGTGTTTGGCGTAAGACGACAAGACCTTTGAGCATTCTGTTCGCTATTGTCGCTGATTGCTATCACCGTCCTTCGACGAGTTTGGGTGGCGGATGAAGGACCATAATCGTAAGATTGGGCGGAGACGTTGGGTATGTTGCAGTCGCTCAAGCAGCTCTTCCACCGACGCGCGAGTAAGATTTGTTGCTTGGGCGTCGTTATCGATCGTTGTGCGCCCTGGACAGCAGTATCCTAGCAGCATCGCTGCAGTCCTCTAATACTCCGAATCTTGCACGGTCTCTGAGTCGCCAGCCATGCGCGACAGTAACCGGTGAGAGTAGCTGGCGAGAGCAACTGGCGATAGTAGCTGATGACAGTAGCTGGCGACTTTGCAGAAGATTCTGAATATATCTTCCACTGCGAGTGCCTATAGTTGAAGGGGTGCTTGAAGCAATGCGTCCAGAGTTATCGTCAAGGAGTAACGAAAAGGCCTGATACGGATCCACTTGCGTCCACACTAGTCTCTGAAGTGACTGTATAAGCCCTTGGATGGACAGTACTCGTCTTGTCCCGGGGAGAACTTTTCCAAGGCCCAGTCACCCAGGGACAACTTCCAAGTGTACGGTCAGCGATGACTCTACAACTTTGTCATCCATGCTGCTTCAACGGGTAAGCTGAATCTCTCTCTTCGAACGCACATGCCGAGAGACATCTTGGGCAGTCGCCCTTGCTCGACCAGACTTGCTCGTGTAGCTGCTCTGTCGCTCCTCCATCCGATCAAGCAATCGGATGGATGATTCACATCAGCCTCTGCAAGCCTGTAGCTTGTTCTGCCCCCGGCAGGCTGAATGCTCTCGATAATCAATTCATCAAGCAAATATCATGATTCCTACCCCAGCAAACTCTGCATCTGAGGAGCTGATGTTGGAGCTGCCCTGCATGAACGGCTGGTCAATGCATTGTTATTTCCGTAGCTCTTGCACATGAGAATATTTCGCGACGTCGCATTGCTCCTTCCTCTTGACCAACGTCAAGACTCAACGTTGATCTGATCTCTTCTCATCCAAAGAATATTCAGACTGTCACGATGACTCTACCTATCTGGAAACGCAAGCATGATCTGATCTACCTGATCTTCTTTCTGACACACATCCCAATCATGTTTTGTAAGAGCCTCTTCTTTTCTGCCCGCACAGCAAACAATCGTTTGGCTATGCATGTAGAGATTGATGTATCTGACATGAACGCTAGGTGTCGACCTTACACCATTGTATCCAGCAGCCTTGAAGCCCGCATTCATGACAAATCTCAGAGCCTGGTACATCACAACCTACAGAGACCAATTCTTCTCTTCTCCACCGTGAGCATACACAATTGCCATGACCATATACAATCAACTAACCTTCAACAGTGCCTGGTTTGATACCTACATCTGGATTGAGGCTCTGTACCATGTTCCTCTGAGCTTCTGGGCCGTACCAGCTCTTCTGCGTGACGATCCCAAAGTACCGCTACATCTTCTCGTCTTCGCCCTGGAGGCTGGACTCACCACATTGACTTGCATTGCCGACTATCTCAGCTGGAGTGGCTACTCAAACAACGAGAAAATCGAACTTGGAAAGCTCTATGTACCCTACCTAGCATTGGCAGTCTTTATGGGTCTTGATATGTTCTACCGACTGAGCAAGATAATCTCCAGATCAGACAAGGCAGCCATTGGCAAGAAGGCCCAATAGATAGAGGCTCTCAATGGACAATAGCAACCTGCCAATTCCTTCGTGCCTTTTCATTGGTATAGTAGAACAGCTTCACCTTCACTGGAGTTTCGTTGATCGCGCCCGAACGAGGACTAGGTACTTGACGACTAATCGCGGCTGCGCGGTATGCGCCTATAAATCAGTTCTCCTTCCATGGCTTTCTTCTCTTCTTCGACGACGACATCAAAATGTCTTTTTCTCTCCGCGCCCTCCTCTCCCGCCTCTCCTGCTTCGGCAGCGGCAGCAGCAACAACAGCAGCAGCAGCAGCAGCAACAACAACAACAACAACAACAACCAGGGCCCGGCCAGCCCCCTCACCATCGTAAGTCTTCGTGTTCTCGGCTTACCTCACGCACATCAACCAGAGCGGCCCAAAGTGCTTCACGCACGAAGGCACGGGGAACCCTGAGTTCCCCATGCGCCCCTTCGTGAGCACGCCTCCGCCCTTCGTCCAGCCCGCGCGCCCTTAGAAGGCCGGGTCTCGGGTAAGTGACCGAGATCTCTCTCTGTTGACGCTCATGAACTGACTTTTGCGTATAGACAGGGTTGGTTGGTCGTTGCCGGGTTCCTCCCCCTCCTCCACCTCCTCCCAGGCGCCTCCCCTAGCGGGGTAGCCTCGCTGCTCTCCTTCGGGAGTTTATATAGAGTGTGAAATCAAGAAACCGCTCTGCAAACCTCCTTGTTGTGTCGATGTGTGCCCGTGATAATTCGTGCCTTTGCTTTCTCCTCATGTACTGCTTTGCTCTACGGTGCTTAGAGTGACGCACCACTTATTGATTGTGGACGTGATGCGCAGAGAGATTGAGAAGATGAAGTGACTTCTTCGGATACTGTCATGAGAGTGGAGTACACTATGCCTTTTGATAGCAAACAGCACACATTATCCACCATTTTGAAGACATAGCAGGGGCTCAGCAAGCACTTCTATATTTCCTACACAGCCCACACATCCGTGACAACTATAGAAATGCACAGAGATATCACGACGACAAGCAGTATCCAGAGAAGGTATGCAGAAGCTTCTCTTCGGAGAGAGCAAGAAACAATGTAATGATTACCCTTGTTCGACAACAAACCAAACAAGGTACTATATGCTATTCAAAAAGGCCAAACCATGATTTCTACTCTGCAGCAGGCGTGGGCGGGATCTCTCGTGCATCCACAAACTCGACTGCTGGACTTGGTTCGTCGAAATCTACTGTACCATCTGCAGATGGCACATCGAGTGATGATTGGGCATCAGGCTTTGCGGTTTCCCCTGCGGTGTTGTTCGCATCGTCGTTCTCACTGGGCTCGGATGGCTGTAAAGTGCTCTGTTCCGTCGTATCCTCGGCAGCAGCTTCTGTGACTTCGTTGGTGGCTTCTGGTTCAGCAGCAGCCTCTTCAGCCCTAGCAGCGGCTTTAGCAGCAGCATCGGCAGCCCTCTTCGCAGCTCTATCCCTCTCCCTCTGTTGCAGCAGCTCAAAGTTTTCCTTCCGGCTCCTCTCATCCTTGATTTTGCGCAAGCGCTCCGCCTCTTCCACACCACCACTCTTCTTCAGCTTTCCTTCCTCGACGAAACTGCTGAGTTCCTTTTGAAATTCGCCATCACGTCGTTCTTCCAATTCGCGCTGACGTGCTTTTTCGGCGCGCTCAATGGCTTCGAGACGAGATTCGTGGTTCGGTTGGAGCGCGCGTACCTCACCCAGGACGCCTGTGCGGGCTTTTGCTGGGTCGCCACCACGATCAAGTCCTACAGGGTTAAGCGTGCGAGATGATGCGCGAGGTGTGTTCTGCAGGTTTTGTTGTCTGGTGGCTTGCTCGACGAGTGCGAATGTTTCAGCCGCTTTCTCAAGGTCGTCTTCCAGGTCAATACAGAGCTCTTCTTGCATGGTGAGCAAATCTCTGTCTTCGCAAACGACTTGCAACTCCTTCTCCCAGATCTTGGTCCAGATAGGCTTCTCGCGTTTGAGGAACTCTTGCAGCTTCTTGAGGCCGGATGTCGCAGTGGAAATGTCTTTGCTGACAACATCCAGCTGGCGAGGTAGAGGTCGGACTCCGCGTTGGACGACATCTTTGCGAAGGTCTTCCACAGTGTCTTGCAGATCGTCCACTTGGGTAACAAGCTTCTCACTGTCATCTGATAGAGACTTCTTACCACCGTTGACATACGTTCGACCAGAGCCCGCGGGCATCGAAGGAATGCGCGCCTTGTTCGCTGCGGACTTGACAGTGGCAGCCTTGGTCCTGATAGTAGACATGGAAGAGTTGATGTCATCGACGAAGGATGTGTAGGTTTGGCGGACAACAGCAAGCTCGCGACGGAGTGATTGTACTTCTGTGAGTTGGGCAGGCGTACCTTTGGAAGTCGCGGTTTGGAGAGGTGGAGGTGTTGCATTGGGTGTCTGAGCGCGTGGAGGTGCCGTCGCCAATGTGGCCATTTCCTTGGCAGCTTCTTGTTGTCGCTCTGATACCCGATGGATAGCAGATTGCTGATCATCCACAGCGGCTTTGAGGCCCTCGATCATACTCTTGATACCTCCAATGCTGTCGTCAAAGTGCTTCTTGACTTCGTCCAGTTGTTCGACATTAAGTACGAGTACAGAACGATCCTTGATATCGGCCAGATCTTCCAACTCGTGGCGAACTCCCGATACTGGATCTTGCAAGTAGATTTCGGGAAGATCATTGCCATTGTTGTGTGTGTTCCAGGCAAATTTCTCGATGAAAGCAAGCTGAAGCCTGGCGATAGACAAGTCCCCACCATCAGGCAGCACAAACTTCTTGATCTTGCTCTTGTACTGGAGGAAAAGGGTCAACTCCTTGCCAGGCTGTGGTGAGGATTCAGGCACAAATTGTTGTTGAGAGGAGGTCTTTTCAGCAGCTGGAGGAGGAGTAGTCTGCCGCTGTATCCTAGACCTGCGACGCTGCAACTCTCCACCAGCTGGATCTTCGGAGCTCGGCTCAATGATCGTCTCGGGGACCGGCCCGTTGACAGTGGCACCCATGTCCATCTCTTCTGGTGATTGTTGCGCAGGGAACGGGTAAGCTCCCAGTTTGTCCTCGGGCGTCTTGGGCATGGGACTAGCACTCTCCAAACCCGCGGTCGCTGGTAGCTCGGCCACATCTGTGTCTATCGTCTCTGTATTTCTCAGCTCTTCCAACCGTTCTCTCCTGCTAGGCGAGTCTTGAGCGTTCTTCTGTCCTGATTTCTGCCTGTTGTGAAGGAAGCTACGGGTGCGGACAGCTTTCATCGACTCGCGTGTGTCTTGTCCTCTATTGGGGATTGGGCTGTTCTGAGCCACGGGCATCATGGGCACACCATTGCTAGAGCCCAGATGTTTTGAAATCTGGTAGGCCGAGAAACGTCTCGAAGCCCTTCTCTCGAGCTCTCCACCTCGTTGCAAAGCAGCCAGTGCATCTTGTTGTTTCGGAGGTGGAGGTGGCGGAGGCAGAGGTAGATTGTGTTCGGTGTAGGGCGGTCGCGGAGATTCTTGCTGATAGGCTACTGGAGCAGGTTCGTTGCCGTACTGTGCTGGTGGCTGAGCAGGCATCGTGTCCTCCTGAGGATATGGGGCGATGACGGGGATATTCTGCATGGCGCCGCTCGACATTGACGAGGTGTCGGAGTTTGTGGTATCGCGACTCTGGTCGCGAGCATGATGTATCGAGGCAGCAGGGGTGAAACTTTCCTTTCTCGGTGACGACCTGCCACCCTGAATCGAGGCCGAGCGTGGAGGGAGATCATGACCAGGAGGTTCGTTGGCGACGCGCTGAGACTGGGTTCGACTGGCAGATTGGCGAGCGAGGAGGTCGTCGGC